>Ga0209169_10002563_pt1 | contig 10923 bp, 7 predicted proteins | sample HubBroMetageWRM4_FD_188346 | JGI IMG/M metagenome (GOLD analysis project Ga0209169, IMG submission 188346) | Warmed soil microbial communities from the Hubbard Brook experimental Forest, New Hampshire - Hubbard Brook CCASE Soil Metagenome WRM 4... | ecosystem: Environmental > Terrestrial > Soil...
CGGAACGGCACGGTGGCATCGCGCAGGAAAACCTGCAAGATGTCTTCGCACGATTCGCTGGTAAGGGTGAAAAGGTGGGGTAAGAGCCCACCGCTCACGTGGCGATGCGTGAGGCACGGAAAACCCCGCGTGGTGCAAGGCCAAATAGGAGGGGAGAGCCGGCCCGGCTCGTCGAGTCAGCGTTTTCGCAATCTCTGCTTCACGGCAGCGGTTGTGATGGACGCGCTCCCTTTGCAGCGGCGTAAGCCGTCGCAAAGAGCAACCCTCGGGTAGGCTGCTTGAGCCTTGGCGCGAGCCAAGGCCTAGAGGAATGATCGCCGCGCACGCGCTCGCAAGGGCCGCGTGCGGCACAAAATCCGGCTTACAGGCTCACCCGCTACTTTTCACGAAGCGACGTCTCTTGCGTCACTAACACGGCGGGCGTTTGCAGTACACGAAGCTATCCACAATCGGGCATTTAGGTCCGTGTCCGTGTCCGTGTTCGTTTTTGCATTCTCCGTTGACCACAACCCTGGCCGTGCCGTCCGTCGTGCAAATCATCACCTTGATATGGTGCTGAATAATATGCTCCGATTCCTCGGACGTCGGCTCCCGATACTCGCATCCCATCTTTGTGCCCTGACCACTCATGATTCCTCCTCATCGTTTCGTTGTGTCCTCGGGGACCTTCGAGGAAATCGCCTGCAAAACACGCGCACGTCCATCCTTCGCAAGATGCAGGACGGACAAATCAGGATCGGCATCTGCCCATAGGCGCAGGAACGTGTCGTAGTACTTCAATGATTCTTTGAGATCCCCAGCTTGTTCGAGACTCTGAGCTACTCGCAAGTTGGCGAGCACCCAATCCGACGGAGAATCATCTGCTAGCACCGCTCCCTTTTCATCGAGGTAGCGTTTATAAAATGTTACGGCGTCGGGCCACCGGCTTTGCGCCGCATAGGCAGCCGCCATGGCGTCGGACGCTCCGTAGAAGTCATTGGCGACGATCGCATGTTGCTGGCTCTCGATTGCCGCGTTCGTTCTTCCTTCCGCCAACTCCTGAATTCCTTTTAGATTGTAGTAATAGCAACTGGTCCAGTTATTGTCATGCTCGTGTTTCAGTTTCTCCAGGTGAGTGAGCAGTTGCCGCGATGTCGCAAGGTCTCCCATCCGAACCGCTACGACACCAGCCCAGCGAAGTTCGGCATCCTCGTACCCGGCTTGAGGAACCGCCCCTGTCAGTTTGCGCGATTCCACACGTGCTTCCGGAAGACGACCGCGGAGGCGCAGCACTTCGATAAGTAGATATCGATTTACCGGGACCCACGTATCGTTGTGCAACTTCTCATCCAGCAGCATGCTCGTCCGCAAGGCGTCAGTGGCTTCCGTCAATTTTCCGCGATAGATCAAAACTCTAGCCGAATACAAAGCGGCCAGCGCTTTTTCGTACTCTCCGCCTTCCTGCGCCAGTGCGTCGAATTCCTGCTGCGCTTTTTCGGGCTCATCCTGTCCCAGATAGGCCAGGCCCGCTCCCCAATGCAAAGTCACACTGTTTGCACCGTGGTCTTTTGCGAATGAATAAGCGGCAAGCGCATCGGCTGGCTTGTTATCGCGCGCCAACCAACGAATCAAAAGGTTCTGATCGCGTGAATTGTGCGGATCAATTTGCAGTACGCGTTTCTGCGCCTGAATCGCATCCTGCCTACGCTCCAGGACCATCGATTCTTCCGCGAGCCCACGAAGGCCATCGACGTCGTCTGGGTACAGTTCCACCAGCATTCGATATTGCTCCAGCGCTTTTTCGCCCTGCAATCGGCTGGAGTAATCGGTGGCTCGGATAAGGTAGCGTTCGCGTTCGGAAACACGATCGACCCCTTTAACCGCTTGCACCAGGTGGAGTCGAGATTCATTCTCGTTACCCAGGATGTTGTAAGCATCAGCCATCGAAAGATGAGCCATGGCAAAATTCGGGTCTAGCTCTATCGCCGTTTTCGCCAGCACCAAAAATCCGTCGACATCCCCCGCTGCATAGCGCTTCATGCCCGCGGAGTACCGCCGCAATGCCTCCAGGGAAGGCGTGGTGACTTGCGCCTGAGGCGTGCTTTGGCGCTCGATTTGGGCTACCGATTCTCCCAGTCGGCGTCGTAAACGCGCGGCCAACTCGTCGACGGACGCATACAATTGGCTTGGGTTTTGCAAAGAGACAGAGTCACGCAGAACCGATGCGTTTTGGAGTGGATCGACGACTCGTACATCGATCCTGTAGCCCACTCCCGCTCTTACGACATCCCCTGCCAGGAAAGCGTGATAGTTTTCGCGTTGGCAGATCTGGCGAGCCAATTCCGCGTCCAGGTGGGTCACGTCGGATCGCCCTGTGAGCTTTGCAGCCGCAAGCGCCTGTGACCGCGGGACGATGTCAACGTAACGAGACTGCTGGAGTGCATGCCCGAGCGATTCCGCCACGGTCTCGTCGAACAGTTGCTCGCCGCTGTGATTTTCAAAATCGGTGATTAAGAGCCAGTCACGAGCCGCAAACACAGGCGCACTCGCAACGCGCTTGCCCAGGTACATCGCCGCAGCCGCACCGACAATCACGGTTGCCAACAGAACAACCAACACGCGCATCCATCTCGACCTCGGCTCGACAGAAACGAGGGGAGCCGCCGCTGACGTTCGGTTCATCGTTCGCTGCAAAGCGCGCAGGTCAACCAGCAAGTCGGACGCGGTGACGTATCGCTGGCCAGGATTCTTCGCCAGCATTTTCGTCACAATGCGTTCAAGCTCCGGCGAAACACGCGAATTGAAGGTGCGCAGCGGCGCCGGCTCGTCGTTCACGATGCGATTGGAAGTAGCCAGGAACCCTTTGGCGTAAAACGGATGGCGTCCGGCGAGCGCTTCATAAAAGATGACGCCCAGCGAGAAAATGTCGGAGCGTTCGTCGACTGCGTTCTCCTGGAGGACCTCCGGAGCCATGTAGGCTACGGTGCCGCTGAAAGCTTTGGTCTCCACACGGTCGTCGATTTGCGTGGTATTTATCGAGGAATTCGGCAGCCGCGCGGCAACGCCAAAATCCAGGATCTTGACCTGTCCGGCCAGCGTCAGCATGATGTTTTCCGGCTTGATGTCACGGTGCAGTACGCCCAGCCGGTGCGCCGCAGCCAGCGCTTCCGCGCATTCCGTGCCTATTTCCAGGAATTTACCGATGGAAAGAGGCTCGTCCATTCGCTGCCGCAGCGTCTGGCCGTCCACATACTCCATCACCATGAACAGTTCGCCGTGATGCTCGAACACGTCGTAGACGGCCGCGATGCGCGGATCAGTCAATTGACTGGCGAAGCGAGCCTCGGTTAATAGGCGTTTGCGGTAGTTCTCGTCCGCGGGTCGGATGATCCGCTTTACGGCAACCGTTCGCTTGAGCTGGGTATCGTAGGCGCGATACACCTCGCCCATTCCGCCACGCCCCACCCGCTCAACGATTTGGAATCGACCGATGCTGTCGCCGCTGAGGTCTGGAACAGAACTATCCGGAGGGTTGGGCTGACTGACACGTTCAGCCACTGGTGTTCGATCTGGGCCTAACGGGGAGTTCACCGTCACCGCCTTTGCTGGCTCGGCCCCGCAACCCCAAGTAGCTACCTGGCCTGGGGGGGTTGCAAGATTATCAAGATAGTATGTGAAGCGAGAGGCGAAGTAAATAATGAGGGTATCGCCGCCAAGCGCTCCAAGAATGCCGGTACTGACATCCTGAGGGTGCGCACAACGAGGGAACGCCCTCATTCTGGGGGCTCCAATGGCTGGAATCGATATCAAATTTCTTGGAACAGTTCCGGCTTCCATGAATCAAAATGTGATTGAACGATCGGTCAATTTGAGGAGTTCCCATGCGCTCACTCAAGCTCGCGGTGGCGGTCCTGTGTTCGGTCCTCGCTTTAATCATCGCCTTCAGCCGAAGGGCAACCTCGGCTCCACAATCGATCCCGCAGCAGGCTGTGGGAACCTTAACGCCAGCGGGTCTTTCGGTCCTCCACGGGATTGCAGATGCGGCTCGCAACGATGATCTGCGATGGCCCGACTTTGCGCCGTACAAGGCTGAATTCGGCAAGTTTTACGAAGCGAATGGCTCCTCTTTGGTTTGGGTGCGAAACGGTCAGGTGCGACCGCAGGCTCTTGCTGTAATTGAAGTTTTGAAGAACGCGAACTCGAGAGGGCTTGATCCTGAGGACTACGATGGTTCGCGCTGGCCTGCACGAATTTTGAAGCTGCAACAAAACCCGTCGGAGCAGGAGCTCGTCTCTTTCGATACGGCTCTCACTGTCTCCGCGATGCGCTACGTCCGAGCGGTTCATGTCGGCCGCGCAAACCCGAAGGAATTCAACTTTGAATTCGACAACGGAGAAAGCCAGTTCGGACTCGCAGACTTTCTTCAGAGCAAAGTGGCGAACGCCGCCGATCCCGCGGTAGAAATCGAAAAACTTGAGCCGCCTTTTCCCGGATACAAAAAGTTGTTAGCTCTTCTGCCTGTGTACGAGGGATATGCAAGCAAAGACGACGGCGAGAAGCTTCAGACAACAGTAAAGACGATCCACCCTGGCCAGCCCTACGCGAGCTTGCCTCGCCTTGGCCGATTCCTCCAGACGATCGGCGATATTCCGCTTACGACGCAACTAGATCCGAACGCAACGATTTACGAAGGACCGTTCGTCGAAGGCGTGAAGCACTACCAGGATCGGCACGGCGAAAACCCCACTGGCGATCTAGACACTCACACCATCAATGAATTGAACACGCCGCCATGGGTCCGCATTGAGCAAATCAAGCTCACACTGGAGCGATGGCGATGGATTCCGCGCACATTTAACGCGCCGCCGGTTGTGGTGAACCTTCCCGAGTTTCGGTTGCGCGCCATGAACCCGGATGGCACCGTTTCTTTCTACAAAAAAGTTATCGTGGGAAAAGCCTACGGTCACAAGTCGCCGGTATTTCAGAAAGAAATTCAATACGTGGTCTTTCGACCTTATTGGGATATTCCCCTGAGTATTCAGCGGCGCGAAATTCTGCCGCACATTCAGAAAGATCCGAACTACATCGCGAAGAACAATTTTCAAGTGGTGACGACGAAAGGCGAAGTGGTGACCGAGAACGCCGTGAGTGATGAGGTTCTGGAGGGCATCAAAACGGGGCGCCTGATGGTGAGGCAAAAACCAGGCCCCACCAATTCGCTTGGCCTTGTGAAAATTATTTTTCCCAATCCAGACAACGTATATCTCCATGGAACGGACGAGCCGAAATTATTTACGCAGGATGAGCGCGATTTCAGTCACGGATGCATTCGTGTGGATCAACCCGCCGATCTTGTTGCATGGGTGCTCCGAAATACTCCAGGTTGGGATCTGGAGCGTGTGAAAGCCACGATGAATGGCGATCAGGAAAATCTTCAGGTGAATCTCGTCAAGCGGATTCCAGTCTTGATCGTGTACGGCACAGCCGCGGTGAACGAAGAAAACCAAATTCGCTTCTTCGACGATGTCTATGGGTACGACGCCGATCTGCGGAAAGCCCTCGCCGCAGGCTATCCATACTCCTGGTAGGCGCAGGCTTCAAGAAACTCGACTTAGCGCAAGACGATAATCCGATCAGAAAAGCGAAGGTCGAGCCCCGCCACCGAGCAGCGATGTATTCATATTGAAGATCGTATGCTGACCCTCCGGACCTCCCCATGCATACATGAGTGAAACCATTGGGAACGCTCCGGCGCGCAGAGTCAGCCCCGCGGCAAAACTATGTTTGAGATCGCTGAAATCGATATCGCTGCGGTTTAGCTCGACCTTTCCCTGATCGGCCATGATTTTGAATCCGAACGGACCCCAGATGGAGTGCTCGAAACTTTCTTGCAACAACAGAACATTCGGCGCGCGGAAGCGATAGTCCTGATAACTGCCTAGTGCCAGGTTGCTGTCGATGTCTTGCCCGCCAAGAGTCTGCTGGAAATAGAAAGGCACCGCGCTCGTAGCGGAATTGATCGACTCGGAAAGATACAGTCGGAACGCTAACGAGCCACCTAGATTCCGCGTGCGCGGTATTGGCGGGCACGCGTCTTTGGAGGAAGCGCACGAGTCGGGACCAAGATTTCCCGCACTCGCGTTTGTATGACCATAAAGGTAGTAAGTGTGATTGAGATCGACCGTCCACCGCAGGAAAGAGCTATGCGAATCGGATGGCGCGAAGTATTGCTGAAATTTTCCCAGATAATTGAGTTCGAAATTTCCGAAGATGGGTTTGACGCGCACGCCTTCGCCTAGCTGAAAGAATCCAGGCTGATTCGACAGGCCAGGAGCCGTCACGTCGGTGAACAGCGTTCCAATCAAAGGGGCAGCCTGTCCGGATCCGTTGCGGATGTCGACAAAACGTCCGTTGATTTCTCCAGACAACGAAAGATTCAGTCTGCGGATCGCTGGCCATTCGTAAACAGGTTTGATTGCGCTGCCGCCGACAATCGTCTGAGTCATGCCGAAGACAGATTTTTCGGCCAGAGTAGTGTCATTTCCCAACCCGAAGAAGAATAGCTTATTGAGGGAAATGGACTGCGCGTAAACATTGAAAACGGTGTAGGGATGTACGAAATCCTCGGATGGCTTAGGCACGGGGATCGGTTGCTGCGGTGGCGCGCTTCCGTCGGGCGGAGGAGTGATGACCTTGATCGGGCTTTTCTTCGCATGCGGCGTGTGGACGATCGTCATGTACCCGCCTGCTCGCCAAGCGCCGCTTGTCGCACCAACGGCATCGAGATCCCAACTCAGCCGCCAGTTTTGGGTGTTCTCGGACCATACAAACGCCGCGCCTAGGCCGAAGCCGTTCTGCGGAGGCATGCTGCCCGCTGCGATGTGAAAAGGATGGTCCGTGAAGAGTTCGTAGCCGCAACTCGGTATCGCCGCAAGGCTGAAGCTGCACGACTCGGAAACGCGCTCGCCCTCGCGTCGCACGTCTGCTTGAAATTCAGACTCCTGCGCAGATGCCAGCAATGGCGCAAAGAGCACGACCAACAGCACGCCGCAGCGCAGATATTTTTTCAAGCGAGTCTCCTATTTGCGTTTTTGGCTCTTATTGCTCAGACCTTTACGTTTTGCTGTCGAACTGGGGCTGGGCTTGCGGGATTGCGCGGCTTTGGATCGATTGGCTTCGGCATCGCCGTGGGCTGCACGGATAGCCTCTGTTACCTCCCGAATGTAGAGCGCGGCTTCGCCTTCGGTGCGGATCGCGTGCGTGTAAATCTCGGTGCGATATTTCAGAGGCAGGCGCCGCTCGGCGTGTTGCAAGTGCTCGACCTGAGCCAGGAGCAGGGCGTTGACGGGGCGATTCGGATCCATCGCCTTCGGAGACGGCTTGGGAACGGGAATGACGGCCATATGGTTCGCTCCAGTGTTTGGTGGCGGCGCTATCTACATCGAGAACTCGGGGCAATCGTTGCGCATGACATCCAGAGAGAGAAGATTTCGCGCGGGATCGACATTCGCGCTGTTCGGCTCTATGAACACGTCGGCGGCAGCCTCGCGCGGAGATATTTGAAAATCGTCGCACGAGAAAAATTTCGCGATGGTGGCGGGAATCGACGCGTGATCGAAGACTCGATCGCTCACCACCGTGTTTTTCGGAATCCACGGCGAAATCAGAATGGCGGGGACGCGAACGCCGAGCCGATCGAAATTGAAAGCCATTCCGGTTCCGGTGCTGTTCGCGGGCGCGGAGAATTTGTCCGGCGTACATGCGGGCGGCGGAACGTGATCGAAAATACCACCGTGCTCGTCATAAACGACGAGTAAAGCCGTAGAAGCCCAGAGCCGCGGATTGCTCCTGATCCGCATATAAACCTCAGCGATAAACTGTTCGCCCGCCTGAACGTCGTGATCCGGATGTTGATCGCTGGCGACTTCTTCGCCGGAATCCGTTTCGTGATCGTTGTAGTTCGGCTCCACGAAGGAATAATCGGGAAGGTTTCCGCTCGCGCAGTCCTCCTGAAATTGCAGATATGTGCCAAACAATTGAGGTTGATTCTGAAGGAGATTCACGACTTCCATCGTCGAGCTAGTCGTATCGTAGTAATAGACTTTCGCGGTGTGCTGCGGAGCGTTGTTGATGAGGCGTGTATAAATGCTCTTGAACGGCTCAATCACATCGAACGGATTCATGTCGACGCGGCCGAACGAAGTGCCGTAGTGAGCGAAGGCGCGATTGCAGATCGTAGGTCCTGGAATCGACGCAAACCACCGATTAAAAACGGCAAACTCCAGAGCTAGCGTCGTAAGAACGGGCAAATTCGCTTGCGTGAAGTAATACATGATCTTCTGCGAGTGGGCGACGTCGCGTCTCTGATTGAAATAGCTCTTGATGAAGCCTTGCATGTTGGCGACGCGGGCGGGATCGCCGCCAAAGATTTGCAAGTCAACGGCAGGGAAGTGATGGTCGGGGTCCGGATCGAGCTGGCCCTGGAAATCCGCGCTCGGTTGCGGTTTGATCGCGGCGCCTGTCGTATCGGGATTGGTGAACTGACCTGTGACGCCGTCGATTCGCGGATCGACCGCCGAGAGCGAACCGAGCATGTGGTCGAATGACCGGTTCTCCATCATCAATACGACGATGTGTTTGAGTTGATTCAGACCTTCTGACATTTGCCCAGCCCTCTTTGTGCCAACTGACGATGCGGGCTTGTTGAGGGATGAAGCGAGCCGAGCTGCCACCCAGCTTTAGAGCTCGATTTCCGACACACAGAACCCTACGTTGAAGGCACGGTAGTTCCGCGGTATGGGTTTGTCAAGTAACAACGTTGTGAAGGTTGCGCGGTGCGTCCTCTAATGTCGCGACGCGCGAAAAGCCAGGCTGAAATGGCGGGAACGTGAGTCTCTCTCGACCAAGCGGAAGACGATGGCGACTGTCGGGACCAGGTAGATGAGCGAGCCGACGACCCACATGAAGGCGCCGGCGGCGATTTGGTCATTGATGGGAGTTAGCGAGGAAACGCGAGGGGCGTTGGCGTAGGAAGGGTAGAAGACGCGGCCGCTGAAGGCGAGGAAAGCGGAGAGGCCCGTATTTACGAAGTCGGCTGTGAGCAGATATGGAATCACTTTCCATCGCGGGAAGATTTCGCGTGAGGGCCACGGCTGGATCACGGTCCACCAAAAGAGGATGGCGGTGAAGAAGAAACATGAGTGTTCGACTTCGTGCCACGTTTCCGAATGCAATGCGAGTTCAAACGCGCCCGGAACGTGCCAGCCGAGAAAAGCGAGATTGAGAGCGAGCCAGCCGGTGATCGGATGCAGTAAGGCGTGAACGATTTGGCGCAGCGCCTCGCTGCGAAGCAGTGGCGCGAGAATCTTTCGCAGCAGCGGACGCGGCAGACCGCGAAGGAGCGGAACCGTGGGTGCGCCCAGCAAGATCAGCGGCGGCGCGACCGAGATGAGGATCAAGTGCTGCACCATATGCACGGTTAGCAAAACGTCGTCATACACGCTGATCGGCGACGCGATCGCAAACCAAAATGCGGATACGCCAGAACAAAAACAGATTGCGCGCCAGACAGGGAGTTTGCTGGGGCGAAGCGCGTGGCCGCGACGCCAGCCACGCAAATACAGCACGAGGGCGAGAACTGTAAAGAAAGTTAGAAAAGGGGGAAGCGTCCAACCATGAACGAAAGCGTCCTCTGCGTTGGCGAACGGAAAGGTATCGGCGTCAGTTGCTCCCGCATTCGCGAACGTCGCGGCCAGCGCGAATGAAGTGATTAAGGCTTCGTGGATTCGACCGGCTCCTTGAACGCAGGCTTGTCCGTTTCGGCGATGCTGCGCGAAGCGTCCGTTGCTGGCTGCTGATTCGGCGGATGCAGCGTGTCCAAAAACGCGACGAGCGCGGTCACTTCGGGTGGCGAGAGCGCGGCGCCGTAAGCCGGCATGTTGCCTCCGCCTTGAATCACCTGCCGAATGATTTGATCTTCGGTGAGATGCGTGGCGACGCTATCGAGCGCCGGACCGCGCTGGCCGCCGAGTCCGCCGAGCGCATGGCAATTGTGGCACTGCTTCGCCTTGAAAATGAGCGCGCCCTGACGCTCGAGCGGAGTGTCACCGTGCACCAAGTGATCGGGAATCTCGTCGGCGGTCCACGCAGTCATGTGAGGACTCCACGGAGCATAAGTGCCGAGGTGCGTGAGAGTAGCCAATCCAACCGCAACAACAAGCAAGGCAAGAACGCCAACCGGACGGCGATACCAGCTCTTCTCTCCGAGGCCGGCGACGAAAGGCAGACCGAACAATATTCCTAGACCGATCACCGGCGCGATGAAGATGAGCGGTGTTTCGACGCTGGGCGGAAGGTACGCTAGCGCGCTGTAGATCCACAGAAAGAAGAAGTCAGGCCGCGGCGCGGTTTGGGTGATCGTTGGATCAGGCGTGCCGGTCGGACCGAACGGGCCGAAGACCGCGGCGCAGAAGGCGACGGCGAAGATGATCGCGGCGGCGAACATCGCGTCTTTCCAAATCGCTTGAGGCACGAAGGGGATACCGTCGCGTTTCGTTAACGCGTGATATTCCTTCAGATAAGTTTCGCGCCGAATCAAGCGGCCAGGTGTTGGCCACTCGTTGATGCCGAGTTTCAGGACGAGCCAAACGTGAAGCCCTGCGAAGGCGAGCATCGTCGCGGGCAACACGAAGACGTGGAGCGCGAAGAATCTGCTCAGCGTTGCACCCGCGATGATTGGCCCACCGAGCATCAGATGAACCGCTTGGTCGCCGATGATCGGCATTCGACTCGTGATCGACGCGCCGATGCCGAGGCCCCAGTACGCATCTTGATCGAAGCGAAGAATTTGTCCAGAAAACGCCATGCCGAGCGTCATCAAGAGCAGGCAAACCCCGAGCAGCCACGTCAGTTCACGCGGGAACTTGTAAGCGCCGAAAATAAAGA
>Ga0209169_10002564_pt1 | contig 10916 bp, 5 predicted proteins | sample HubBroMetageWRM4_FD_188346 | JGI IMG/M metagenome (GOLD analysis project Ga0209169, IMG submission 188346) | Warmed soil microbial communities from the Hubbard Brook experimental Forest, New Hampshire - Hubbard Brook CCASE Soil Metagenome WRM 4... | ecosystem: Environmental > Terrestrial > Soil...
GGTGCTGGAGGGCCCGCAGGGGACGCTGTTCGGCTCCGGTGCCGAGGCCGGTGTGATCCGCTACATCACCAACGAGCCGAAGCTCGATGTAACCGAGGGCAACATCAAGGCCGGCTACGGCATCACTGCCCACGGCGACCCGAATTCGAACCTGACGGCGGTTCTGAACCTGCCGGTGATTTCCGACACCCTGGCCGTACGCGCGGTGATCTACGATGACAAGCGCGGTGGCTACATTAATAACGTGCCGGCGACCTTTACCCGCAAGAACACCGACATCGGTATTCACTACGCAGGATACACCGCGAATGCGAGCGGGGCCTGCCCGGACGGACTGCCGAACAACGGCTTTTGCGTTCCGCCCGGCTCGCCGAGCATCAACAACTACAACAACACCGGTCACGCTATCAACCCGGTGACCTACCAGGGCATCCGCGCCGAAGTCCTCTACAAGATCAACGAAGACTGGGATTTCCTGTTCACCCAGTCCTACCAGGATATGAACTCGCAAGGCGTCTTCTACCAGCAGCCGAACGCCTCCGACGGAGCTCCACTGAATCCGCTCGAAGTCACGCTGTTCAACAACGCCTTCGATAAGGACAAGTTCGAGAGCACTTCCTGGACGTTGAACGGAAAAGTCGGCCCCTTGAAGGCCGTCTATACCGGCGGGTACCTGGTACGAAACGTCGAGCAGGTGGGTGACTACACGAACTACGCGCGTGGCGTGTACGCCGACTACTATCAGTGCGACGGCTCCAACGCCCCCGGCGCACCCCTGAAGTCGACCTGCTATTCGCCCAGTTCCACCTGGTTCGAGAACGAGCGCAATACCCACCAGCAGCACGAATTGCGGTTCAGCACGCCGGACGAATGGCGCTTGCGCGCGATCGCCGGCGCTTTCTGGGAAAACAACACCCTGTTCGACCAGGCCGGCTGGAATTACAAGACCGTGCCTTCGTGCACCACGAACGATCCGGCGGGCACCGGCGGCAACAATGGCTGCTTCGCGAACATCGGCACGATCCCCGGCACTACGGTGGGGAATCCCGGTGTGCTGGGAGACAACACCTCGTTCTACCAGGACACCACCCGAACCACCAAGCAGACTGCCTTCTTCCTCTCCGCCGACTACGACCTGATACCGAAGGTGTTGACCCTAACGGCAGGCACGCGCCATTTCCGTTTCGACAATTCCGCGGCAGGCAGCGTCTCGGCCACTTTCGGCTGCTTCGAGGGCGGCGTGCCGGCAACCGGGTGCCATGTCACCCCGCCTGCGAACCCCTACTACAGCTATAACTTGAACAACCCGAGGCTCGCGGACACCGAGATCGGTAACAAGAGCCGCGCCAATCTGACCTGGCACATCACACCGGACCTGATGGTGTACTACACGTTCTCGCAGGGTTTCCGTCCGGGTGGCTTCAACCAGAACGGCAACACTCCGCACGCCTACGGCACGGATGCGGTACAACAGTACCTGATCCCCAGCTCCTACCAATCCGACAAGCTGACGAACAACGAGATCGGCTGGAAGACGGAGTTCTTCGATCATCGGCTGCAGTGGAACGGCGCCGTGTACCGGGAGGCCTGGGACAACGTCCAGGTCGCTTTCTTCGATCCCGGCCTGGTGGGTAATGTTTTCTACAATACCAACGGCCAGAACTTCCTCATCAAGGGTATCGAGACCTCGCTGATGGCCCGAGTCTACAGCGGGTTGACCGTGCAGGGCGGAGCCTCCTGGAACGAGAGCAAGCAGACCAACTCGCCGCAGCTGATCGACAACAATCCGGCTAGCGCGAATTTCGGCAAGCCGATCACGCAGAATTGCGACAGCACCGGCGCCAACTGCTCGGCGGTCACCAACCCGTTCGGCCCCATCGGCTCCCCCAGCGCCAACGCGCCGCCGATCCAGTTCAGCGCGCGCGCCCGCTACGAGTGGTCCATGGCCGGCGGATACGTGCCGTTCGTCCAGGTCGGTGTCACCCACAGCGGTCATTCGTTCACACAGGCAGGCTCGAATCCGACGCTCGCGGACGCCGGCGGCATCAGCACCGGCCGGTTGCGATTCGAGAATCCCGCCTACACGACCGTCGCGGCCTCGGTCGGCGTATCGAAGGACAGTTGGTACGCCAACCTGTTCGGCGAAAACCTGAGCAACTCGAATGCCAGCACGTTCGTCAGCACGGACCAGTTCATCGTCGCGCAGACACCGTTGCGGCCGCGCGTGCTGGGCGCGGAGTTCGGCTACAAGTTTTAAGCACTGCGCTGCGACCGAAGCGCCGCCGGCGCGACGCGGGGCGGGGGCGGCTAGACCCTTGAGGGGCGGCGGCCGCACTCCGCTAGAACGGCTAACGCGCGAACTACGCTACCGCTGGGAGGTTTCCCAGTTGGGCGCGATGTAGTGAGGCGCGTCCGATTCCGGCAGTAGCGGCTTGCCTAGGATGTGATCGGCCGCCTTCTCCGCAATCATGATGGTCGGGGCGTTGAGATTGCCGTTAGTGATCGACGGCATGATCGACGAATCGACCACGCGCAGTGCCTCGATCCCCCGCACCTTGGTTTGCGAATCGACTACCGCCATCGGGTCATCGTCGCGCCCCATCTTGCATGAGCAGGATGGGTGGTATGCCGTCTCAATGTGTTGCCGAACGAACGCGTCGATCTGTTCGTCTGTCTGCACCTCGGGACCGGGCTGCATCTCGCGTGCGTGGTAACGGGCGAAGGCCGGCTGCCCAAAAATCTCGCGTGTCAGCTTCACACACGCGCGCATCTCCACCCAATCGTCAGGATGCGACAGATAGTTGAAAAAGAGCTTCGGGTGATCGAGCGGGTTGCTGGACGCTAGCCGCACCGATCCCCTGCTCTTCGAGCGCATGGGCCCGACATGCGCCTGAAAGCCGTGCTCGCGTGCGAGGGAGGATCCGTCGTAACTCACGGCCATCGGCAGGAAATGGAATTGAATGTCCGGGTACTGCACGCCGGCACGGCTGCGAATGAATCCGCCGGTCTCGAAGTGGTTGGTCGACCCGAGCCCGTTCTTGGCGAGGATCCAACGGGCACCGATCAGCGCCTTGCGGAACGGCGTCATGTGCGAAAACAGGGTGATCGGCTCCTTGCTCGCCACCTGGAAGTAAAACTCCAGGTGGTCCTGCAGATTCTCACCGACACCCGGCAGCTCGTGGACCAGCGTAATGCCGTGATCGGCGAGCTCCGCCGCGGGCCCCACGCCGGAAAGCTTCAGAAGCTGGGGTGAATTGATCGGGCCGCCGCTCAAGATCACTTCACGCCGCGCACGGGCGACCTGGTCTGAATCTCCACGCCGATAACGGACACCCATCGCGCGCCGCCGCTCGAAAAGTATTCGAGTCGCGAGTGCGTGCGTTCGCACTGTCAGGTTGCTTCGGCTCATGGCAGGACGCAGGTAAGCGTTCGCGGCACTACACCTGCGCCCACCTCCGACAGTCATATCCATCCGACCCAGGCCTTCCTGCTGAAAGCCGTTCATATCGGCCGTGATGGGATAACCCGCCTCTTTCCCGGCGGCGAGCCACGCGTCATGGAGCGGATTCGTCAACAGGCCGCGTTGCGTGGCGAGCATGCCATCCGCGCCGTGATACTCGTCACCACCTCCCGCGCGGCGCTCAGCGCGCTTGAAGTACGGGAGAACGTTGCGATAGCTCCAACCCGTTGCACCCTCAGACTCCCAACGCTCGAAATCCATCGCGTTACCACGGACGTACACGAGACCGTTGATGGAGGAAGAGCCGCCGAGCACCCTGCCCCGCGGCGTAAAAATGCGCCGCCCATTGAGATTCGGCTCAGGCTCGCTGCGATACGGCCAGGTGTACTTCGGCATGTTCATCGGAATCGACAGCGCGGTCGGCATCTGGATGAAGACCGAGCGGTCGGAGCCGCCGTACTCGAGTAGGAGCACGGTGTGCTTCCCGTCCTCGGTAAGTCGGTTCGCCAGCACGCATCCTGCCGAGCCTGCGCCGACTATCACGTAATCGTATATTTCTTCGCTCAAGACTGGCTCGTCGCTCAAGAAGCGTCTCTTCAGTACGGCGCGTCGACGTCGCCCATCGCGACATACACGCTCTTAAGTTGTGTGTAGTGCTCGATTGCGGCGCGCCCGTTCTCGCGCCCGAGTCCAGAGTGCTTCACGCCGCCGAACGGCATCTCGATCGGCGTGATGTTGTAATGATTGATCCAGCAGGTTCCGGCCTCCAGCCGGGCGATCACGCGGTGCGCTCGAGTCAGATCGTTGGTGAACACCCCGGCAGCAAGGCCGAAATCGGTCGCGTTCGCGCGCGCAATCACTTCGTTCTCGTCGTCGAACTCCAGCACCGACATGACGGGGCCAAAGATCTCCTCGCGAACGATCGCCATGTCATCGTGACACTGGTCGAACACGGTGGGAGCGACGAAAAAGCCGTTCGCCAGGTCCGCCGTTGTCACGCGGTGCCCGCCGGTCAGGAGTCGGGCGCCTTCCGCGCGGCCACGCGCGATGTAGGCGAGGACCTTGTCCATGTGCGCCTGGGAGATCAACGAGCCGAGTTGCGTACGAGGGTCCAGTGGATCGCCGACGCGCATAGCGCTCGCACGCGCCACGACCCGCTCGAGGAAGGCCTCCTTGATCTTGCGATGAACGAACACTCGCGTGCCGTTCGAGCACACCTCACCAGCCGAATAGAAATTCGCCAGCAACGCGGCGGAAACCGCATTGTTGAGTTGCGCGTCGTCGAAGATGATGAGCGGTGACTTCCCGCCCAGCTCGAGGGTGACGTGTTTCAGGGAGGGTGAGGCAGCCGCCATGACGGCCTTACCCGTGCTCACCGCCCCCGTGAGGGAGACCTTGTTGATACCCGGATGCTGTGTCAGCAAGCGACCCGTATCGGCAAGTCCTTGCACGACCTGGAACACGCCATCGGGCACTCCAGCCTCGTCGAGAACTTCGCGCAGGCGGATCGCCGTCAGCGGAGTGAGATCGGCGGGCTTGAAGATCATCGCGTTACCGCAGGCCAGTGCGGGTGCGGTTTTCCAACAGGCGATCTGCAGCGGGTAGTTCCAGGCTCCAATACCGGCGACGACGCCGAGCGGCTCGCGCCTCGTGTAACCGAACGCCTGCGGCCCAAGATCCAGGTGTTCGCCCGAAAGGGTCGGCGCAACGCCCGCGTAGTATTCGAAACAGTCGGCACCCGAGATGACGTCGACGACACTCGTTTCCTGGATCGGCTTGCCGGTATCGCGGGTCTCGAGCTCGGCCAACTCGGTGTTACGGGAGCGCAGGATGTCTGCGACACGCCGCAGTATCCGACCGCGTTCCGTTCCGGTAAGGGTCGCCCACTTCTTTTGCGCGGCACGAGCCTTCGCCACCGCCGCATCCACCGCGGCGGGACCGGCCACCTCGATGTGAGCCAACACCTCGCCCGTCGCCGGGTTGATAGTCGCGAACGTGGCAGATTTTCCGAACGGCTGCGGCCGCGATAGGTCGCTGGGGTTCGCCTCGGGCAGCGGCACTAGGCCTTCCAGGTGTGCGCTTTCCTTCAGGCGGCCCGTCACGAACGCGGTTAACAGGGCACGGGCACTCTCGCTGTCAGCTTCCTTCCAATCCGACAGCGCTGCTCGCAACCACACGCCGTCGATCATGGCCGCGATCATGGCGGCGAGACTGCGCGCCTCCACGGCGGGCAACAGCTTCTGCAACGCATGCGAAAGATTCGACAACATGCGGCCTTGATAAACAGTCTGTACGCGCTTCAGTCCTTCGACGTGCAGAACCTGCCCCCAGAACGCCAGCCAGGCGGTTCCGGTGCGCTTGTCGAACTCCTCCGCTGCCAGGTTCGCATCGATCACGGCCTGGATGCGGCCCCGCGGCGTGTGAGCAGTAGCGAACCGCAATTTCACCCGCTCGCTGATCCGTCGGGACAGGTTGCGGAAGGTCGCTTCCAACAGGCCGTCCTTGTCCCCGAAGTAGTGCGCGACCAAGCCAGGCGAAACTCCCGCGCGGCTGGCTATCTGTGCCAGAGTGCTGCCAACGAAACCGACCTCGGCGAGACTGTCGATCGTGACCTCGATGAGCTGGCGCGTGCGCGCCTCTTCCACCTCGTCCCGTGGCACGGCACCCAGAGGGGCCCCCTGGGGAATTGATTGCCTGTTCAACGTGGTGCTCCGAAAGGCAGCGGACGGGGTCGCCTCCGGGCGCTCCCGGTGCAGCGCTGGCGCGCCGATAGTTCTTTTGTCATCAGGTATTTGCCCCGGCCCGCACGTGCTTGACAGACGCTGCATTAAACGGCTATTCAAGACATGCCGGGATGATGAAGTCGCGGCGCGGGTGGGTCAAGTCCGACATTCAACTACAATGACAGGAGCGCGTATGGCGCCTGCGGGGTCGACCGGGTCTCGGGAATCAGAGCTTCCTGGAGGGCACGCCGCACGCGCCCCAGGACGCTGGGCGCGGTTCACGCGCCTCTGCGCGATTGTTGCGTCGCTTGGGTGTGCGGCTCTGACCACTACGCAGACGCGGGCGGACACCGCGCCCGGGGCGACCGAAGGCCCTTCCTGCCAGACAGTAAGACTTTCCGACGTCGGCTGGACCGACGTGACGGCGACGACCGCCACGCTTTCCGTCCTCCTCCGCGAGATTGGCTACCAGCCACAGGTGACCGTCCTGTCCGTACCGGTCACCTACACGTCCATGAAGAACAAGGACATCGACGCCTTCCTGGGCGATTGGATGCCCACCCAGGAAGGCGATATCAGGCCTTACCTGACGGACCACTCGGTAGAAGTCCTCAGCGCGAACCTCACCGGCGCCAAATACACCCTCGCCGTCCCTGCGTATGCCTACGACATGGGCCTGCGCGATTTCAATGACATCAAGAATTTCGCGCCGCAACTGAAGAGTTCGATCTATGGCATCGAGCCGGGCAACGATGGCAATCGGCTGATCCTCGGGATGTTGAAGCAAAACCTGTACGGCCTCGGGGACTTCAAGATCATTGAGTCCAGCGAGCAGGGCATGCTGGCTGAAGTCGAGCGCATGGGACGTACGAAAACGCCCATCGTCTTCCTGGCCTGGGACCCGCACCCGATGAATATGCGCTTCGATCTGCGCTATCTCGCTGGCGGAGATGCCGTGTTCGGGCCCAACTTCGGGGGTGCCACGGTCTACACCGTCATCCGTACCGGCTATTCCGCCGAGTGTCCCAACGTTGTCCGCCTGCTGCGGAATCTGAAGTTCACACCGCGCGGCGAGAGTCAGATCATGGGCGCCATGTTGGATCAGCACCAACAGCCGGAAGCCGCCGCCGCAGCCTGGATGCAAGCCAATTCCCGGGTCGTCGCGAGCTGGCTTTCCGGCGTCTACACCTACGACGGCCGCCCCGCCCTGGATGCCGTGCGCCTTGGCAAAAGCGCCGGTCGCTGGAGCTTCGAGCACTGGATCAGCGACCACAAAATCCCCGTCGGCGAGACCGTGGCATCGCTGATCGACTACGTCAAATTGCATGGCCGCCTGTTCTTCGATGGTGTTTCGGCACTCATCCGCGGGAGTGTGAACGGCCTGACCTTCCTGTTGGTCGCGACTCCCTCCCCGGTGCTGATCCTCGCCTTTGCGGTCCTCACCTGGGTTTTGCGGCGCTCATTCGTGCTCGTGGCGTTCGTCACGGCGGCCCTGCTTTTCATCATGAACCAAGGGTACTGGATCCCGACCCTGGAGACGCTTTCGCTGGTGATCGCGGCGGCGCTCGTATCCGCCCTGTTGGGAGTGCCGCTGGGAATCGCGGCCGCCCATCGGCCGAGGCTGTACGCAACGCTACGCCCGGTGCTGGACCTCATGCAGACCCTTCCTACGTTCGTCTACCTCATTCCCACCCTGGTGTTGTTCGGGCTCGGCGTGGTGCCGGGGCTCATTTCCACCGTGATTTTCGCGCTCCCGGCACCGATCCGGCTCACCCAGTTGGGCATCAGCTCGGTGCCCAAAGCGCTGCTGGAAGCCGGCGAGGCATTTGGCGCGACGCGCCTGCAGATGTTGTTCAAAGTCGAGCTCCCGAGCGCGGCACCGACCATTATCGCCGGCATCACCCAATGCATCATGCTGAGTCTTTCGATGGTGGTGATCGCAGCGCTGGTGGGCGCCGGCGGTCTCGGTGTCCCGGTCGTCCGCGCACTCAACACGGTGCAGGTTGGCATGGGCTTCGAAGCCGGCTTCGTAATCGTGTTACTCGCCATCATGCTCGACCGCATCAGTCGTCCGGCCGAAAAAGAGAGTGGCTCATGAGCATCGCCCTCGAATTCCGTAGTGTGGATATCGTTTTCGGGGCGAAGGCCAATCGCCGCCCCAACGGTCCGATCCAACAGGCGCTCGCGGCGCTCGACGCCGGGGGCACGCGCACCGAGATCTCCGAAAAGACGGGAGTCGTCATCGGCGTCGCTAACGCCTCCCTCACGGTCGAGCGCGGCGAGATCTCCGTCCTCATGGGCTTGTCGGGATCCGGCAAGTCCACCCTCCTCCGCGCGGCTAACGGCATTACACCCGTCACCCGCGGGCAAGTGCTGGTGGGCGACGGAGCTGAGGTCGTCGACATCGCCAAATGTGACGCCACGACGCTGCGCCGAGTGCGCCGACTCAGGATCGCGATGGTGTTCCAGCAGTTCGGACTGCTTCCCTGGCGAACGGTGCGGGATAACGTCGGCTTCGGTCTCGAGCTCCGTGGCGAGCCGGCCGACAAACGTCGCCGCATTGTCGACGAGCAGCTCGAGCTAGTGGGACTCTCCCAGTGGGGCGACCGCTACTGCAGCGAGCTCTCCGGAGGCATGCAGCAACGCGTCGGGCTCGCGCGAGCGTTCGCGACGAATGCGGACATCCTGCTCATGGACGAGCCCTTCTCGGCCCTCGATCCGCTCATCCGCCGCAAGCTGCAGGACGAGCTGCTGGCGCTGCAGGAGCGCGTGAAGAAGACGATCCTCTTCGTCAGCCACGACCTCGACGAAGCCTTGAAGCTAGGCGACAAGATCACGATCCTCGAGGGGGGCCGCATCGTGCAGACCGGGACCGCGCAGGACATTGTGCAAAGGCCTGCCAATGATTATGTGGCGGAGTTTGTGCGGCACATTAATCCGCGGACGGCGATCAAGGGGGCGTCGCCGGTCGCGCAGGCTTAGGCTTCGGGCGTGCGACTAGGCTAACGGACGCGATTCGTTCGACTTCGTCCTTCCCACTGGCGCCCCGCCCGCCATCGCCACCATAATGCGCGCGTCATCGATGTCGTAACTATTCAACCGGGTCGGCGCCCGCATGCTCTCGCTACCTCAGCGGTGCCGGCATCATAGCGGCGCCCACGAACCCACCAGGATCCCTCGCGATGCAACCCTTTTCCGGCCTGTCGCTCTTGCGGCGCGGCCTGTCTGGCCAACGCGGTTGGACCCAACAGTGGCGCAGAGCGGAGCCCAAGGCGTCCTACGACGCCGTCATCGTGGGCGGTGGCGGCCATGGACTCGGCGCTTCGTACTACTTAGCCAAGGAGCACGGCCTGAAGAACATCGCCGTGCTGGAAAAAGGCTGGATTGGCGGTGGTAACACCGGTCGCAACACCACCATCATCCGCTCGAACTACCTGTTCGACGAAAGCGCGGCGTTGTACGACCACTCGCTGAAGTTGTGGGAGACCCTGTCACAGGAACTCAACTACAACGTCATGTTTTCACAGCGGGGTGTGATGATGCTCGCGCACACCGTGCACGACGTGCAGGTGTCGAAGCGCCACATCCATGCGAACCGCGCGGCCGGCGTCGACAACGAGTGGCTGACCCCGGCACAGGCGCAAGCTTTCTGTCCTGTCCTGAATATAGACGACATCCGCTACCCGGTGCTCGGCGCCGCCTTGCAGAGGCGCGGCGGCACGGCCCGGCATGACGCGGTGGCCTGGGGCTTCGCCCGCGCGGCCGATTCTCTCGGCGTGGATATCATCGAGAACTGCGAGGTGACCGGGATCCGACGCGACTCGAAAGGCGCGGTGGAAGCGGTCGAAACCACGCGGGGACTGATCCGCACCCCGAAGATCGGCGTCTCGGCCGCCGGACACACGAGTGTGGTGATGAAGATGGTGGGCCTGCAACTACCGCTCGAGAGCTTCCCCCTGCAGGCACTGGTCTCCGAGCCGGTCAAACCCATTTTCCCGTGCGTGGTGATGTCCAACACCATCCACGCTTATATCAGCCAGTCCGACAAGGGCGAGCTCGTGATCGGTGCGGGTACCGACGCCTACACGTCATACACCCAACGTGGCGGACTCCACATCGACAATCACGCGCTCGAGGCGATCTGCGAGTTGTTTCCGATGTTTCGCCGGCTGCGCATGCTGCGCAACTGGGGCGGCATCGTCGATGTGACGCCGGACCGGTCGCCCATCATCGCGAAGACCCCGGTGCCGGGACTCTACGTGAACTGCGGCTGGGGCACCGGCGGCTTCAAGGCCACGCCCGGCTCGGCGCACGTGTTCGCCCACACCATCGCCCGCGACGAGCCGCACCCGATCAACGCGCCCTTCACGATCGAGCGCTTCCGCGACGGTCATCTCATCGACGAAGCGGCCGCCGCGGCCGTGGCCCACTGAGCGCAGTACCAAGAGTCAAAGACAAATGCTGCTCATCGAATGCCCCTATTGCGGCAAACGCCCGGAGTTGGAATTCAGCCACGCCGGGCAGGCGCACATCGCGCGAGCCCAGAATCCTGCCGAGGTATCGGTGCAGGAGTGGACGGACTTTCTCTACATGCGTGACAACACCAAGGGAGTGCATGCTGAGCGCTGGCGGCACACCCATGGGTGCGCGCGATATTTCAATGCGCTGCGGGACACGACGACGGATCATTTCCTTGCGACGTATAAGGCGGGGGAGCCGGCGCCGGTGGTTGC
>Ga0209169_10002565_pt1 | contig 10916 bp, 7 predicted proteins | sample HubBroMetageWRM4_FD_188346 | JGI IMG/M metagenome (GOLD analysis project Ga0209169, IMG submission 188346) | Warmed soil microbial communities from the Hubbard Brook experimental Forest, New Hampshire - Hubbard Brook CCASE Soil Metagenome WRM 4... | ecosystem: Environmental > Terrestrial > Soil...
TCGGCGACTCCGAATCGCTCACCCGCAAGACCTTCAACACCCGCCCCCGCTCCGAAGGCCTGTGGGTCCGCCTCCGCTTCAAGGACAACGAAATCCTCGAAGGCCTCATGCCCTCCGACCTGACTCAAAACCTGCCGGAAGGCTATCTCGTAAATCCTCCGGACCAGCGCTCAAACACCCAACGCATCTTCGTCCCTCGCACCGCGCTGGAATCGCTAACCGTCCTAGCCGTAATCGGCGCCACCCGCCGCCCAAGACGCGGCCCCACCGACGACCAGCGCCAGGTGCCCATGTTTGAAGAATAATGTTCGAAGAATAATGCTCGAAGAGTAATGTTCGAAGAGCGAGATTCGCAGCGCCGCTCGGAGTGCGGAATCTCACGGGCCGATCCGAGTGAAAATTCTTTCACATTGACGCCTGCCGGAATTGAGTGGAGAATAGCACCCGCTTCTGGGGCGTAAAGAGAATCCCTCTTTAAATCTCCGGCATTTGTGCCACAACCTCCCCTGCAACACGTCATCACGAACTTCAACATACTAGGAAGGCGGACTTCAATGCGATACCACTCAGTAGTTCTGGCGTTGCTAACGGTAGTTTTCGGTGGATGGAATGTGGCCGCCGGCCAAGCATCGGAAAATGTCATCCCCGCGTCTGCTCAAGTGACGCACTTTGCCATTGGCCAGCGGGTATGCCAGCTGGCCAAGCATCGACACGCGACCTGCTTCGCCATGCGCCGAGTCGAGGTGTCGGAGGGCACGCCCGGGGCGGTGCCGTATAAGCTCCCCGCCGGAGCAGACCTGAGCGCCGCCGTGACCGGCGCCGCAGCGACAATCGGACCGACCGGAGGACTGACGCCGAGCGACCTGACAACAGCCTACGCCTTCAGTTCGACTGCAACGGGGACGGGCCAGACGGTCGCTATCATTGACGCCTACAACGACCCCAACATCAACTCTGACCTCCAGACCTTTGACAGTAAGTACGGTCTGGCGACCTGCAGCGAGGCGAATGGTTGTCTCAAGGTTGTGAACCAGACAGGCGGATCAACCCTGCCCCCCAACGATACGACTGGCTGGTCAGTGGAGGAATCCCTGGACGTCGAGACGGTGCACTCCGTGTGCCAGAACTGCAAAATCATCCTGATTGAAGCCACCAATAGCTCAGTCGCGAACCTCGCCGCAGCCGTAAACGAGGCGGTTGCCCTGAAGGCTACCGTGATCAGCAACTCATATGGCGGCGCCGAAGCTGGAATGACAGCGAGCGAGGAAGCGGCTTACAACCATGCCGGCGTCGTCATCACCGCGTCCGCCGGTGACGACGGATACTACGACTTCGACCATCTCGGCGCCGCTGTTCCGTCCCCTTACAACCAGCCGAACGCTCCAGCATCTCTCAACACCGTGGTGGCGGTTGGTGGCACTTCGCTATTCCTCGGCCAGACCGCGACCCGCGAGTCCGAGACGGTTTGGAACGATAACGGCACGGCGGACTACTACGAGTCGCTTTTGGGGTTTCCGCTCGGAGCCACGGGAGGAGGTTGTAGCCGCCTGTTCGCCGCCCAACTCTGGCAGAGCAACGTGAGCGACTGGGCGAACACGGCCTGCGGCACCAAACGCCTGGTGTCAGACATCGCAGCGGATGCTGATTACCTTACCGGCTTCGACGTCTACGCCTCTTACAACTGCGGGTCCACTTATTGCCCCGTGCTTGGCTGGCAGACAATCGGCGGGACATCGCTGTCGTCGCCCATCATCGCCGCAATGTACGCCCTTGCTGGCGGTGCCCATGGTGTCAAATACCCGGCCCTGACACTCTACGGCCATCTTGGGAGTGCCTCGTTGTACAACGTCACCACCGGCGGCAACGGTTGGTGCAGTGGCGAAGGCGCCGCTGCCTGCGGTGACCCGAACACATTTGGAGAAGGAATCCTTGACTGCGACTACCCGGCCACCGGAACCACCCCGAGCGTCGGCGACCTTGCCTGCGACGCAGGCGTCGGTTACAACGGTCCTACCGGAGTCGGCACCCCAAAGGGCCTCGGCGCCTTTGCCCAGACCGGACCGACAGCGACAATCGCAGGCCCAACATCGGTCGCAAGCGGCGCGACCGGCACCTGGACCGCGACCACCACTGATCCGTTCCCCAAGGGCAAGGTCACAAGCTACTCGTGGAACTGGGGCGATGGTACCGCCGCGACCGTCACCACGACCGGCTCGGCGAAGCACGTTTACGCGACCGGCGGCTTGTCCAGAACGATCACCCTGACCGTCACGGATAATTACGGTGTGACTGGTACGAAGACATTTACGGTGACGGTCACAACCTAGACGAGCGAATCCCGAGAGAGCTTCGCGATTTGTCATCCTGAGGAAGCGGAGTGACCTCTGCACTCGTAACCACATGGAGCCCGGCGAGATCGGGAAGGGCACGACTTCAGTTCTCAGCCTGCCCTGAGCAAGCGAAGTGCGCCGAAGGGTGCCGCACCAGCCACGAAAAAGATGAACCCGGCTTCAACCCCCCTGGGTGAGGAGGCTGCCCCACTCTTGCGCGTCCTTTGCGCAAGGGTGGGCACGATGCAGCCGGCAGCGCCGACCTCGACCTCAGCTTGACGTGCCGCCGCAACCCGATCTGACTGCCTCTGGAAGGTCCAGGTAACGTGTCCTGCCTTGCAACCCCCCACTCGTTCCAGTGTTCTAATTCCACCAGGAGGGCGTTATGGAAAAGCTTCGCCTCGCGCTCTTTTCCTTGGGCATGCTTCTGGCTGCGACGCTTGCTTTGTCCTGCGGTGCAAGTTCAAAGAATATGACCGGCCAACTCCAGTCCATCACCATCACTCCCGCCACTGCCGCTGCGGGACTTCCCGGTGAGCAGATTCAGTTCACCGCCATCGGCCACTACAACACTGCTCCCTACACGGTCACGCCGCAACCCGCCACTTGGGGTGCGTGCTATCAAAACGCGCCCACAACCGCGGTCTCCGTCACCTCCAAGGGTCTGGCTCAATGTGACTCTCCCAGCGGACCAAGCACCGAATATTCAATCTTCGCATTCGACCCGACCAACTGTAACGTGATCACCGCCTGCGGCGGAGGCTGCACGGTCGTCGGTACCGCACAACTCAGCTGCTCGGGCAACCAGGTAGTTGCGAGAGTTCGGCGGACCGATCCAAATCCCTAGTCTCCCCGGCAAACAAAATTAGCAGCAGTCTGCACGTCCGCGATTTGTCATCCTGAGGAAGCGGAGGCCTGCGCGCCAAGCGCAGCCCTCCCAACGAAGGACCTCTGTACTCGTAGGCACCACACCAACAGAGGGTGCCCCATTTCTCGCGTCCTTTGCGAGAAGTGGGATACACGGTCCCATCCTCCTAGGGCTTCGGGGACGCCCCCCAACTCTGAGGTCTCGAAAAAAAGCCCACCGATTGTGACATCTGACCTTGCCATCCACAGCCCTGAAAGCCCATCCTGTTGGCGGAGGAATCGCGGCACCACGTTTCACAGCCCACGCTTCACACCTAAGTCCTTTGTCGTCTAGATTATGACCTCTAAGCCCTTTGTTCTGCGGATTTTACAGGCCAAACCATGTCTAACTCGATGATTCCGTTAGACCCCAGGGGGGAGGGGGGGGTACCCTGTTACGAAAAGGTAAACATGCTCAGGCAAGTATGGCCCCGATGGACCATTTCGGAACTGGTGTACGATTTACCCGCGTCCCATTCATCGACCATGAAACTCTCTCAGATTGCATCCGCCCTCAACGCGCGCCTCGACAACAGCTTCGCCGACATCGACATCACCGGCCTCAACGGCATCGAGCAAGCCGGCCCCGGAGAACTCACCTTCGTCGCCAACCCCAAGTACGGCGCCGCAGCCCGCCTCACCAAGGCCTCCGCCGTAATTGTTGCCGAGGACTTCCCTGCCATCCCGGCGGCCATGCTGCGCGCCAAAGATCCTTATCTTGCCTTCGCCCATGCCCTCGAACTCTTCCACCAACCTCAGCAGTATGCCCCAGGCGTGCATCCCACGGCGGTCGTCCATCCCACGGCGAAGATCGGGCGCAACGCCCATCTCGGCCCCTACGTTGTCGTCGACGAGAACGTAGAGATCGGCGACCACGCCGTGCTGCTGGCGCACGTTGTGATCTATCGCGGCACAAGGATCGGCGACAATTTCTTCGCGCACGCACACGCCGTGGTGCGCGAGAACTGCCGCATCGGCAACAACGTGCTCTTGCAGAACGGAGTCGTGATCGGCTCCGACGGCTTCGGCTTCGCCAAAACTCAGGACGGACACTGGCACAAGATTCCGCAGCCCGCCCCGGTCGTCATCGAAGACGATGTGGAAGTTCAGGCCAACTCCTGCATCGACCGCGCCAGCGTCGGCGAAACCCGCATCCACCGCGGGGTTAAGATCGACAACCTGGTGCAGGTCGGCCACGGCTCGCAGGTGGGCGAAGATGCTCTGCTCTGCTCACAAGTGGGCCTCGCCGGTTCCACAGAAATTGGCAAGCGAGTGATTTTAACTGGCCAGGTAGGAGTGGTCGGACACTGCAAAATCGGGGAAGCAGCCATCGTCACGCCGCAAAGCGGCGTCGCTCACGACATCCCGGCGGGAGCGCTCGTCAGCGGCGCTCCCGCTGTGGATCACAAACTGTGGTTGAAGTATTCCGCCCTGCTGCCCAGGCTGCCGGAGATGGCGCGGGCTTTGCGATCGAAGACGCCGAAGGAATAAAACATGAAGCACTCACGCCGACGCGCTGCCCGTCCGATACTCTTCCGGCAGCCCGCTCTCGATCACCAACCGCACTTTCTCCATCAAACATTCCCGGCTGCCGAAATCGCTGGGCTCAATCGGCGGATGGAAAATCACGGTCGCCACTCCCGGCTTGATCCCGAACCGTCCCTTCGGCATCAGGTAATGCGTGCCGGCAATCGTCACCGGAACCACCGGCACTGCGCACTCCATCGCCAGGTAGAACGGTCCCTTCTTGAAGGGCAGCAGCTTGCCATCGAACGAGCGATGTCCTTCCACGTAGATGCTCATGTTAATCCCTTGCTGCACGACCTGCTTCGCCAAGCGGACGGATTCAATACCAGCATTACGATTGCCGCGATCCACTGGGATCAGCGAACCGATGCGCATCGCGCGGCCTAGGATCGGAATGCTGAACAACTCCTTCTTCACCAGCACTGACGTGCGTCTCGGAATCAAAGGAATCGTAATCGGCGGGTCTAAATTCGACACGTGATTCGACATAAAAATATAAGTGCGCGCCGGGTCCAGCTTGTCGAGCCCCACAGTCTGCACCTTTACTCCAGTCAATCGCACGCCGTTCCACGCACCAAACATGAACATGCGATAGAGCAAGCTGACATCGCCTGAAATAAACGTCCAGGGGAACCCGACGAGCGCCGCCACGGGCGCGGCCACTGCCCAGAACGCCAGCATCGCGACGGTTCGAATCATAATGTGGTGCGGATCATTTTAGGTTTACCCCTTGGAGCGCCGCCTCTAATGTGGGTTGGTTTCGTGCGGAATCTGCGCCTCGCCCTTCAACCACGCCGCTCGCCGCGCCCGCTGTTCCGCCGTAAGATGATCTACGTCTCTGAGTTCGTATGAGATTTCGTCACGGCTTCCCACCTTCCACTTCAAGTCACGATCGCCACCGCGACGACCCCTTACCTTAACCGTGATCGTGTCGCCTGCGGAAAGCCGGGCTATTTCCTGGGAGAATTCGTCTCCCGCGGTCTTGCTGTTGACTTCGAGAATGGTATCGCCGGTTTGCAGACCGGCACGCTCCGCCTCGCTACCCGCGGTTACCGACGCGGTCATGGGACCGTCAAAGTTTCGCGATGCGACAAATCCGGCATCCGATATAGTGTTCTTTCCCTCGATCAATCGCAATCCGACGCCGCGAAAAAAATCATCCCAGGGGATTTCATCGGTCCCGGCAACATACTTGGCGAAAAACCATCCAAGATCGGCATGGGTCACGGCCTCGGCAGCCTCGCGGACGCCGTCTGAGTCGGGAAAGAACCGACCCTTCTTCGCATAATTCTGATTCATCCACTGAAACACTTCGCGCAGGGATGCCTTTCCGTGGCTGGCCTCGCGCACCGCCAAATCCAGCGCGACGCCGAGCAACTCCCCCTTGTTGTAATAGGAAATGCTGCGCTCCGGGCGCCGGTAGTACGCGTCACCTTCCAACCACGCATCCAGGCTCGATTCTTCCGCCGACTGGGTCAAGTGCGCGGGCCGACGCTCGAGTTCAGTGATTCCTGAAGCCAGCTGCCGTTCGAAGTGGCGTTCGTCGAGCAGACCGGCGCGCAACTCGATAATGTCGGCCGCAGTACTCGTGCATCCCTCACTGAACCACAGGGCGCGCGTGTAATTCTCGCGCGTGTAGTCGACCGGCTCGAGGGTCCGTGGACGGATCCGCTTCACGTTCCACAGATGAAAAAACTCATGCGCAGTCACCGACTCCAGCACCTCGGGAGCCTGCAGCGGCACATCCGCATGCACCGCGATGGCTGTGGAGTAAGAATGTTCCATACCGCCGCCGGCCGGTCCGCGCGGAAAGTGATAAAGAAACATGTAGTTGTCAAAGGGACGATCGTCCATCCAACTAGTGGCGGCTGCAACAATCTTACGGAGCATGGCATCAATCTTTTCCATGTCGTAGTCGGCAGCCTCAGCGTCAACGATGACGCGATAATGCCCGCCACCTTCATCGAAATCAGATTCCTTAAAGTCTCCAATCTCGACCGGAGAATCCACCAGCCGGTCATAATTCTCGGCGCTGAAACTGCCTGCGGGCATTGACGTTAAGGGCGTCGCGACCCGCCATCCCGCGGGAACCCGGCTGAAACGGACGACCATCGGCCCGTTCCGCGCCTCCACGGGATACATAAGAAGCTGTGCCAGATTGAAGAATGCATGATGGGAATTGAACTGGGCGCCGAAGGGCCCGGGAGAATCAAGAAAGATCTGGTACTCCACGACAGCGCCTGCCTCCGCACCCGTGAGCTGCCAGCGGCTCTTATCCAATTCGCGCACGGTGAGCGCGTGGCCTGCACGGTCTTTGGCGCGCACCCAGTTTACGTATTGCGCGAAGTCGCGCACTTGGTACCACGCGTTCCAAACCGGAAGCTGCAGCTCGCGCTGCGCCGGACCTTCCGGAAGTATGATTTGCACTTCGACCAGATGCTGCCCGGCTTCGGCGAGGGAAATGGTGTAGTTAGTTGCAGCGTAGGATGATGCCGAAGCCGAGGCGATCCAGAGCAGCAGGACGAAGCGAAGTGTTCGACGCGCTGTGTTTCCCGTCGCGACGGAGAGCTTCATCGTTTCCCCGACACGTTTGCCGAATTGACGGTTTTTGTTTCGACGATCTTTGATTCGGAGATGGCTGATTCGCCAGCGAGGGCTCGCAGCCGCGCCGGCAGTTTTTCGTAGATTCCACCGAATCCGCCGTTCGAAAGAATTGCCACCACGTCGCCGCGGCGCATCTCCGGAGCCAAGGTCTGAACGATTTCGTCCGCACCGGCAAGCAAACGCGCGCGGCTGCCATGTTTCTGAACATCGGCCGCCAGTTCCGGTAGATCCAACCGCTCATTCTCCGAGAGCGATTCCGAGCGGAACACGCCGGCGACGATCACTTCGTCCGCCAGCGCCAAACTCCGCGCCAGGTCTGCCTGCAGCACGCGTCGACGCAGCGTATTCGATCGCGGCTCGAGAATCGCCCACAATCGCGAACCCGCATAACGCGCCCGCAATGCCTTCAGCGTACCTGCAATCGCGGTGGGATGATGCGCGAAGTCGTCGATGATGGTGATGCCATTGACCTGCGCCTTCACTTCCAAGCGGCGCTTGACACTCTTGAAAGTTTTCAGCGCCGCGGCGATCTCTTCTTTCGAAATGCCGTAGGCGGAAGCGAGCGCGGCCGCCGCGGTTGCGTTCCACACGTTGTATTCGCCGGCCAAGGGGAACTCAAGATCAGCCCAGGGCTTTCCATCGCGCTCGACCGACCACGACGTGCGCCCAGCTTCGAATTTCAGATCCGTCACTCGCCAGGTCGCGCGCGGTCCGGCGCCATAGCGCTCCACCGGGCAAAAGGCTTTGCTCAAGCAGCGTTCAAGACTTGCGCTCTCTACGGCATCTCCAGCAACTCCGTCGAAAGCGATAATCCGCCCGCGCCGCGGAATCAGATTGACTAACCGCTTGAATGCTGTCTCCACCGCATCAAGGTCTTTGTAGATATCGGCGTGATCAAATTCCACCGAAGTGAGAATGATGGCGTCGGGAAAGTAATGCAGGAATTTCGGTCCTTTGTCGAAAAATGCCGTGTCGTATTCGTCGCCTTCAAGAATGAAATGTTTTCCCTGACCGAGATGGAAGCTGGAACCGAAGTTTTCCGCAATGCCGCCGATCAGAAACGAAGGCTGCATGCCTGCGGTATGAAAAATCCACGCCAGCATAGAGGTGGTCGTGGTCTTTCCGTGCGTTCCTGCAACCACCAGCACTTCCCTGCCGCGCAGGAATTCGTCGTGGAGCAACTGTGGCAGCGAGCAAAACGGAATGCGCTGGTCGAGCACTTGCTCGAGCTCAAGATTCCCCCGCGACATCGCATTGCCCACGACTACCAGATCGGGGCGAGGATCGAGATTCCGAGGATCAAAAGGCTGAGCCACAGGAATCCCCAGCTCTGCCAGAAAATCTGACATCGGAGGATAGGCTGCGGCGTCTGACCCGGTGACGCGAAAGCCGCGCTGCTTCAGCATGCCCGCGAGCGACGCCATCGCCGTGCCGCAAATGCCGATCAGGTGAATGTGCTTTGTCTCGTTCATGATCGCGGCGGGTTCTTTCCCGCCGTTACCGCCGACTCGAGGATCTTCAAATTTACTTCTGCGCCGCTCACGGTCAAGCCGGCCCGTACGCCAATCGGCAGGGTGATGTTCCTGGACGTCACATGTCCTGACCGCACCCCGTAGGCCACGGGCACTCCCAATTTACCGACGACGCGCAGAACGACTTCTTCCAGCGCGTAGCCCTGATTCGCATTCTGCATGCAATCCCGCATCTCGCCAAATACAATTCCCCGCACCTCATCCAGCTTGCCGGCCAGCTTCAACTGTACGAGCATGCGATCGATTTGAAACGGCTTCGCCGCCAGGTCTTCGAGAAACAGGATCGTGCCGGCTGTCTTTATCTCATAGGGTGTTCCCAGCGAAGCTACCAGAATGGAGAGGCAACCGCCGTAAAGAATTCCCTCGACGGCGCCGTCCACCAATCCTTTCGCTCCCGAGTCGGCATCCAGACTGGGCTCCCAAGCGGCCGTTCCCGCCAGAGCCGATTGCCATGAAGCCAGGTCTACGCCATCCTGGTGCAGCCAATCTTTTGCCACCATGGGTCCGTGGAAGGTAACTAATCCGGCTTTGTCAAAGAAATATGTGAGCAGAGTGGTTACGTCGCTATAGCCGACGAAAATCTTCGGGTGAGTCTTAATCTTTTCTAAGGCGAGCGCTTCGAGCAGATAGTTCGCGCCATAGCCGCCGCGCGCACAGATAATCGCTTCAACATCGTCGCGTACGAACATTTCTTCCAGTTCGCGGGCACGGCGTTCGACCGATCCGGCGAAGTAAAGGTCCCTATCAAGAATGGTGTCGGAATAAATCGGGCGATAACCCGCGCGGCGCAGGCCTTCGCATCCCGCCTCGAGATCGGCGCGTTTGATGTTGCTGGCCGGGGCGACAATGCCGACCGTAGAGCCCAGTCGAAGGGCGTGCGGCTTGATCCGCGGAGTGGTTGAAGAAGACATGCGTCCGGAAACCTTTTCGAAAAGCAAGCGCGACCTGTACAGATGGGTTTGTGAATCACTAAGCTGCGTTAGTTACTCAGCGCCTAACTCAGATAAAAATCTCCGCGGCACACCAACCGAGCCGCTCCACGCAGGAATATCAGATTCCCTTCCCTGCGCACCGTTTGTATCCCACCGGGAGTGTGCACCCGAACCGGCGATTCGGCGCGGCCGGCCACCATCGCCGCCACGGCCGATGAGCACGAACCGGTGCCGGAGGATTGCGTCTCTCCCGCTCCACGCTCGAAAAAGCATGCCCTCACATCATGCTTTCCATCGACTGCAACCAGTACAACGTTCACGCCTTGCTTGAACTCACCGCTGCGCTGAATCTCGGCAGCTTCGGTCTGCCAATTCGGGGAAAACTTTGGTACAAGCATAACGTAATGTGGATTCCCCATCGAAACCGGAATCCCGCGCACCTCACCTGCGCTGAGCTTCAACGCCAGCTCGGCTCCCACGACTGCCTTGCCCATGTCGACCTCGAAGTCGTAATCGAGTTCGCTCCGTCCCATCAGCGTGCAAGTTTTCAATCCAGCTCCGGTCTGGATCGTTATCTTCTCTTTGCCTTGCTCTGCGCAAACATATGCCGCCACACACCTGGTGCCATTGCCGGAAATCTCCGCCGGGGAGCCGTCGGCGTTAATCAGGCGGACCTCTAAATCCGCAGTGCTATGCGGATACATCCACTCGACGCCATCCGCTCCTACGCCTTCGTGACGATCGCACATGCGCCGCGTAAGGGCCGCCAGGTCGGCGGGAGCGAGGGCGTCTTCGACGTTCCTCGAATCAATCAACAGGAAATCATTCCCGAACGCGCAGGCTTTCACAAACGGAATTATCACGTGGTTCAGATGGGCGGATTTTATCACTGCAATGATCTCTCCCCAGCGAGCTCCAGCGTTAACCTGCGAGGTTACCGCGTCTGCTCTTCTCTGCGAGTCTGCACTCGCCCCTGAAATATCGCCGCCGGCGGCTGGCCCGTAGTGTGGATTTCGACCAGCGCCGGCAAACGGTGATTTTCGGCCGCGGTCCAGACCGGGTCGCCATCGAACCCAACCACGCAG
>Ga0209169_10002566_pt1 | contig 10915 bp, 8 predicted proteins | sample HubBroMetageWRM4_FD_188346 | JGI IMG/M metagenome (GOLD analysis project Ga0209169, IMG submission 188346) | Warmed soil microbial communities from the Hubbard Brook experimental Forest, New Hampshire - Hubbard Brook CCASE Soil Metagenome WRM 4... | ecosystem: Environmental > Terrestrial > Soil...
CCGATGCGGCGGCAATGCGCGATGGCCGCGAGGGCGCCCGGATAGAGCCGTTTGGGAAAAGGATAGTCGACCAGGAACGACGACATCAGCAGCAACTGCGGATCATCGAGGTTCTCGAGCCGATAGCGCTGCAACGCGCCCAGATAATCCGCATAGCCCATCTGTGCGCGCAGCTCTTCGAAAATGGCCCAGTAGCGGTCGCGCTTTACACGGCCGAACTCACGCTCGAGATGATCACCCAAGTCGTCCTGCACAGCGTCATTGTTGAGCAGGGTATTGTCCACATCGAACAAAAAGACAGTCTCGCGACCTTCCGACATGACGTCCCATCCACTTGCAGCACTTGTAACGCCCGCAGCTTACAGGCAGTTGAATTAAACTGTCTTGAACCACAGACCTGTCGAAGGGCTGCCGGTCCGTCAACCCAAGACGCTGCCGAACGTTGCCCCGTTTCAGGTCACTACGGGAAGGGGAGGACACCAACGTGAACACGAAACACGGAGATCTCAGGCGCGCCAGCGCGGTCACCGGCGGAGCCGCCGTTCTCATTCTTCTGGCGAGCTGCGGCCACGACCATGACTACTGGTGTTGCGGGCCGAACAACCCCGGACCCGCTTACACGCCTGGCTACACCCCGAATTCCATCGCCATAACCGATGTAAACGGCGACGGTACGCCCGACCTCGTCGTCGCGACCACAGTGGATCAAGGGGTTGCACAGGACCCCGGCCTCGCCTCCGTCTACCTCGGAATCCCCGCCACGCCGGGTACCTTTCAGTCGGTCGTCGACTACCCCACCACCGGCAGCAATCCTTCCGGCATCGTTGCCGTGGCCCTGGCCGGTTCCGGCAGCCCCGACATGGTCGTCTCGAATTTTGGCAATGGCACGGCTTCGGTGTTCGCGCACGACCCGGCCAACCCCGGGAAATTCCTGGCGGCCACCACGCTCACTACGGGCGGACAACCGAACCAGGTCGTGAGCGCCGACATCAATGGCGATGGACTGCCCGACCTCGTCTTCGCGGACCTCAGCACCAGTGGCAATGCCATCGTGATGCTCCAGAACGCCGCGACCCCGGGACAATTCATGGCACCGCTGAATCTCTCGACCGGCGGCATGACCGCCAGCGTGGCGATCGGCGATCTGAACGGCGACGGCAAACCCGACATCGTCGCCACCAGCTACGACAGCAGCGGCAACAACGGCCAGGTCACCATCTTCTTCCAGAGCGCGACGACCCCGGGAACGTTCGCTGCGGGCGTGAGCTTCCCCGCCGGCGCGCAACCGCAGTCGGTACGAATCGCTGACGTGAATGGCGACGGCCTGCCGGATCTCATTGTCGCCAACCGTGGTCCCGGAAACGACGGTACCGGATCGCCCGGTGTCTCCGTGATCCTGCAAAACTCCGCGGCTCCGGGCACCTTTCTCGCGCCCGTTACCTACACGACGCCGTGGGGTGCAGTTGATGTTGCTGTCGCAGATTTGAACGGCGACGGTAAACCCGACCTCGTCGTAGCGAGCCTGGGCCCGTCACCCAGGGGCGCCGTCTCGGTTCTCCTGCAAAGTACGACGACGGCGGGCACCTTCGGCACGGCCACGAGCTATCCCGGCTACGGAGATCCTTTGAGCGTGGCGGTCGCTGACCTGAACGGTGATGGCCATCCTGACATCGCAGTGGCCGACGGCTACACAGCCACTGTCATGTTGCAGATCGCAGCCTCTCCAGGAACGTTTGCCGCCGCACAGCCGGTGAATTAGCTCGCGCCCGGCTAACAGCGGCGCCGGGACCGACTAGCGACGCGGCGCCTTACCGCGTCGCGTCTTCCCACTCCTGTCGGCCGCGAAGCATCATCGCGGGACGATCTTCGGGCAGGATAAAGTGTTGCTCCACCAGGTCATCGAGCGCGTGTCCGAAGCGATCGAGGTAATCCTCGCGGCTGCCGTAGCGCTCCTCGACGGACTTGCGCGGATCGCGAGCCTGGCGGCGCTCGCTGGCCGTTTTGGCGAATGGAATGTAGGAAGCCTCGAACGACACCCTCTGGTCGGGCGCACCGATCAGAGGATCGCGCAGATTCCAGCCCGCATACGTACCGAGCGGTACCACGATTTCGGGCAGCCGCACACCATCGGTTTCGTTCCCGTCCGCGTCCACCTGCGGCACCAACACCGGAAATGGCTTGCCGACCTTCGGCGGCTGGACGGTCAGAATGCCCTGCCGCCACTGGGGCCCGAAATCGAGGCGCACGGCATCGTTAGCCTCCAGAGGCCGATTCACGTCGGGGATCGGGGGAAAAGCGTAGTCGCGTAACGGGACTAGCGTGCCGTTGTCTATGCGCGGATAGCTGCTGCGAGGGGGCGCGACATCGCTGCGCACCCAGGCGTCCATGTTCACGATCATCGCGCGCCAGAAGTACCTGATAGGGAGCCCGGACTCCGGCTCCTGGCCGAGCAGATCGCCGGCCCCTTTCTGCGGCGGCGAAGGACCGGAGAAATGCTGTAGCCCGGTGAAGTGATAGATCCTGACATTGTCCGCAATCGGGACATCCTGCTTGCCCTCGGCATCGACGGAAATGAGCGCGGCGGCGCGCCCCCAATACTCGTAGGACGTATTCGAGAAGAATATTTTCGGCACGACTTTTTCGGCCGTCGCCCGGTCGAGCAACCCGCCTCGCTCGCCGGTCAGCGGATCTTTCTCGGGAAGGTCGGTGAACGGGAATACATCGGTGGGAAAGAAGACCGATGAAGTCGGCTGCGCATCTCTGGAAGGCTGCGCGAACCGGTAGTTGAAACTGCCGCGGCCGGCGCCCGCGACGTGCGCGAGAACGCCGTCCAACACGCCCTTGCCCTCCTCGTCCGCGTTAAATCCCTCGTAAAGGAAATCCCGCAGAAAACGGCCGTTCTGCGAAATGCCCTCACCGTAAATGCGCGCGGCATGGATGATCGCATCCGGAGTGCGCCTGGCGTAGGCGGCGAAATCGCGGATCGCCGCGAAACTCAGTCCCGCGACCACCGGATCGGCGACGACATAAACGTACTCATAGATCCGACCCGGCTGAAAGCCACCCTTGAGGTGAATATGCCGATCGCTGGAAGTGAGCTTGCCGTTGATCGTCTCGGCAAACTGCCATTGCGAAGCCGGAATGACCGTGCGCTTTGCATCGCGCGAATCGCGGACGGTGAGCACATTACGAGGATCATTCGGCGTCGCAACGGGATATTCGAGACCACCGATGTTGCCGAGAATGAGGTGCCCCAGCGGAATCTCATCCGTCTCTCGCGAGAGCATCACATCACCGCGCAACAGGCCGGTGATCCGCCGGCCCCCCTCCTTCGCGATAGGGGCATACAGCTTCAGATCATCCTGGCCCGCGGCATCCCATTGCCACCCCACGCTGACGATCGTAAAGCCTTTGCGCAGCAACCACGCATCGCCCACATCATGCGCGAGATCGGCGTCACCTCCGTCGACGAGCGCGATGAAGTGCGGTCGGCCACGATTCGGGACCTCCAGTAGCAGCGAGCCGTTGGCGCGCCGCGGATCCTTGGGTCGAAACGCTACAAAATCAGCGGAAAACTCGACTTCGCCGTGATTGAGGTTCGCGGCGTTGCGCAGGTCGACGATGCCGGAGTTGTGCGGATTGTCGACCCGCACGGAGTAGAAAATCTGTCCGCTGAGGCGCTCGTAGGGGCCGGCGTCGCCGAAGCTCTTGCCGCCCAGGACATCCGTGCGCGACTCGATCGCGACGCGGGTGACGCGGGCCTGCAGAGGCGCGCTCACCCAAACCAAAGCCAACACTAATCCTAGGAGCCTGCCGATCTGCCGCATACGCGGCAGATTAGCATGACAGGGGTGGTTTACTTAACGCTGTGAACTACGGGACGCCCTGGCTTACTTGACACTATAGCCGCGCGCATCCAGACAGGCGTCCATCGCGCGACGATAGTCTGTCGAGGTGCCCTGCAGGTTCATCGAGCGCGTCGGATCGAAGCCCGTTTGCGCCACCGACCACTTGTGACATTCGAAGCGATCGGTCGAGGTCTGCTGCTCGCTCTGACCGTTGCGTGGATACACATAGATATCCGCAGCGCTGCTCCAGTTACCCCGCGGCCCCGGCGACGCCGTGCTGTTGGAACTCGGCGGCGGCGGCGCGGCGTTCGACTGTGGCGCCGGGACGTAGTCCGCCGAAGGCGCATCGCTAGCCTGCGGAACATCGCCAGGAGGCGGTTCATCCGAGCCACCCTGCATCACCGGCGGGGGATCCGTCGCTACGTAGCCGTTCTGGCTCGGGTCCCAGTTGTAGTATGCATTGTCGTAGTAGTAGTACGGCAGGCCGCCCCAGTAGTACGTGGCGTAACCGAACGGGAGCACCGGGAGGAACCAGGCAAAGCCCGGACCGTAGTGGGTGCCAGGCCAGAATCGGCCACCCCAGTAGCCACCACCCCAGAAGCGGCCCGAACCGCCTACGAAGCCAGGATGACCATACCCAGGGCGCCCTCCGACATAACCACCGCCCGGACGTAAGTGTCCGCCGCCAGCGGCGTAGCCACCGTAAACGTGGTTAGCAGCCGCGGCGTAGTGCGTTTGATGGTTGGAGACTACGCCACCGTAGTGAGCGCCACCGGCATAGGCCGGCCGACCACCACCCGCGAACCCCGCGCGGCCACCTGAGAAATTCGCATGGCCGCCCGGCGCCGCGTGGCCGCCGCCGCTGAAATGAGCTCCACCGCCACCGCCCGAGAAGTGGGCACCTCCGCCCCCTCCACCACCGTGGGCTTCACCGGCGGCTCCAGCCACTAACGGTGCCCCGGCGGCGACCGCTACAGCGGCCAGAACTCCGAGGGTCCGGGCGAAAATTCGAGCATGTTTCGTGGTCATGGCATTCACTCCGTCGCTGGCTGCCCAAGGCGGTCAGAGCAGCCCAGCCCGCGCGACATACAGCCTTCAAATACCGCGCCCAATCAAGAAGATTAGACGCTCTCCAGTCACCTTCGTTCAAGTTCGGGTTTCGCATCCCGGTGTAGGTACTTTCCTATGGCGTACCTACAGCGGCCCAGCCTCTATATATGGCTGCGAATCCCGGCTTTACCAGTGAGGGCCCTGTACGCCCTTCACCTACTTAACCACAACGTTATCCCGCCCCGAACGATGACAGGTTCTCCTTTGTCATAAGCGGGTTTGGATCGCGGTAACCGTTCCTTGGATCACTGTGTGAACGCTGGATAAACGCCCCTGGAGGCGCTTCAGGCGGGATCGAGAGCGGCGTAGTGGCGGAAGATGCCCTGGTCGTTGAACGGGATGCGCCGCTCGGAGGCCAGGTAGGCGGCGATCTGCGGGCGTTCCTGGATTCTCGCGTGGAGTGCGAACAGACGCTTGTAGCTGCGGGCGACACGCGTCATTGCGTTTGGAAAAGCGTAGGACAGCCCCGCGATGATCTGGAACATCGACAAATCCACGTACGTGAGCTTCGTCCCCGCGAGATACCTTTGGCCGCGCTGATGCGCCAGCAAGCGCTCGAAATACCCCAGGAATTTCGGCAGGCGATTCTCGAGAAAGTCAGCCGCGCGCCGTCGCGCTTCCTTCTTCTGGTCCTCGTAATAAAGACCGGAGGCCACCGGGTGATGCGTGTCGTGAACCTCCACCAGGAAATCCGCAATCGTGAGTTGCAACTCGTGAGTCCACAGGCGGCCGCCCTCATCTTGTGGAGCGAGGCCGTGACGGCCGCCGAGAAACAGTAGGATGTTGGCCGTCTGACCGATGACGAGGCGACCCGCCTGCAAAAACGGCGGCGCGAACGGCGGACGAGTGATGTTTCGACCCTTCAGAAAGCGCAGCAGCGCCGCGACTCCCAAACCCTTGCCGGTCTGGCGCGCGACATCGACGTAGTCGGCGTCGGCCTCCTCGAGCGCGAGTCGCACGAATTCCCCACGACCTTGGATCTCTGGCCAGTAAAAAAGCCGATACGTCATACTGCGACTCCAAACGTCCCGGGGAACCCGGACGGCACTGAACCGTATAACGAATAAGCACGCAAAGAACGCTCCCGTCTGCTGCCCTTCGCTTTTCTCAAACCGAGGTATCAACCATGACTCTGACCGTATCCATCGGACCGGTAATGGCGCTCATCGCCGGCATCCTGATCCTGCTCATGCCGCGCCTGCTGAACTTCATTGTCGCGATCTACCTGATCCTCGTCGGCCTGCTGGGCCTGTTCGGCGGCAGCCACGGTATCCACATCTAAGGAGCCTGGGCGACCTTGGTCGGTGCGGGGGCCGGCACATCCACAGCGGCCCCGCAATCTCACGCGCGCAGTGAGAAGGGTGTGAAGTCCGTGTCGCGGTCGTAGTAGTCCTCCTGCTCCGCGCGCTTGAGGAAGCTGACCACCTTGTAGGTAAGCGGTGTCGCGACGATTTCCCACGACGACTTCAGGATGTATTGCGTAGCGGTGACGGTGAGGAGCTCCTCGGTAGGCCATAACCCCATGAAGGCGATCGAGTGGAACAACACCGAGTCGACCAGCTCCCCGCACAGCGTCGAGCCGATGATACGCGTCCACAACCAGCGCCCGTTCGTCCACAACTTCATCTTCGCCATCACGAAGCTGTTCACGAACGAGCCGCACCAGAAAGCGATGATCGAGGCCAACACGATGCGCGGCGTGTTACCGAAGATCGCCTCCACGGCTGCCTGGTTGCTTTTCCAGCGCTCGGCTGGCGGCAGGTGCACGACGACCGCCGCCATGATCGAGGCAAACACCAGCGCCGCAAGCCCGCTCCACACGACCCGCCGGTCGCGCGCATAACCGTAAACTTCGGTCAGCACGTCACCGAACAGGTATGAAATCGGAAAGAACAGCACGCCCGCCAGGAAAGTGACGGAACCGACCACCGGAACATGGAGGGTCGTTAGCTTCGCGGGACCGATGAGGTTCGAGCACAGCAGGACGCACACGTACGCGCCCAGGATGAAGTCGTAATACTTATAGGTTTTGCCGGTGGACATCCGCCCAGTATCCCTTGCGTCCGCGCCGGATGCCAGATGGACGCGCGGAAAATCACCCCGGGCGGCGGCTCAGGATCTCGTTAGTCTGGGTGGCGGTGGCGGTATTCGCACCACCGCCGTTGGCCGCCATGCGGGCCCGGTACCAGCAATAGGTGTTACCTCCCATGCGCTTCGCCTCGTACAGCGCCAGGTCAGCGGACTTATACAGAGGATCCTGCGCCGTGCCGTGATCCGGAAAGACGGCGACGCCGATGCTCGGACTCGTCCTCACACTGACGCCGTTCACCACGACCTCGAGCGCGAAGTTGTCGACGATGCGCTTGCACACCGCCTCGATGTCCGAAGCGGCAGGATTCTGGGTCAACAGGATGGCGTACTCATCGCCACCCAGGCGCGCGACGCAATCGGACTTGCGCACCGCCGCCTGCAGCCGGATGGCCGCCTCGATCAACAGCGCGTCGCCGACATCGTGGCCGAGCGTATCGTTGATCTGCTTGAGGCGGTCGAGATCGATGAGCAGCAGTGCGAAGCGCCCGCTCTGCAGCCCCGCCAGCACCAGCAGCTCCCGGAACTCCTCCATGAACATGCGCCTGTTGGGAAGCGCGGTGAGGGTGTCGCAGTAGGCGATCTGCTGCAGTTGACGCTGACTCTCGCGCAGCTCCGCCGTCCGCTCGATCACCACCCTCTCCAGCTCGCGGCGGGCCTTGCGCAGATAGATGGTGCGCGCCTGCACCACTGCGGCAATGAGCGCGAAGAAAACGATTGCCGCCAGTATCCGGAACGCGATGGTCTGGTACCAGGCCGGCAGCACGCGGATGGCAACCGTGAGCACGCTGTCGGTCCAGACACCATCGCGGTTCGAGCCCCGCAGCCGCAAGGCATAGTCCCCGGGCAGGAGGTTGGTGTAGGCCGCGAGGCGGCGGCTGGGCTCGGTCTCGATCCAGTCGGAATCGAAGCCGTCCAGCCGGTACGCGTAGCGATTCCGGGACGGCGCCGAGAAATCGAGCGCGGCGAACTCCACCGCGATGCTGTTGGCATCGGGAGTTATTATCAGCGGCGTGGGACCCTCGTCGCTGTTGAAATTCCCTACCGGAACGCGCTTGCCGCCGATACGAACATCCGTAACGACGATCTGCGGATGATAACTCCACACGGCGAGCTTCTCGGGACGGACAACGATGAGCCCACCCACGGCGCCGAAGAGCAACTCTCCTTGCGGGGAGGCCGCGCCGGCGCCGGCCCAATGGTTGGCTATGGGCACCCCTTCCGCCCTGCGCAGGCTGCGGATCGCAAAAGTATTTGGATCGATGACCGCCAGCCCGTCGTCGGTGCTCGCCCAGATCTCTCCGTGCGCGTCCTCGAGCAGCTTGTCGACACTTTCACTCGCCAGCCCCTGGCTCGCGCCGAGACGCGTGAAGTGCGGCTTGCCCTCGCGGTTCCGGCCATCCAACACACCGATACCGCCACCGAGCGTACCCACCCAGAGGCGGCCGCGCCGGTCGGTCAGCAATGTCGAGATGTAACCCGCCCGCAGCGCATTCGGATCCGGCGGATCGGGAAGAATACGCTCCACCTGGTGCGAGGCGAGATCGAGGCGATTGAGTCCGTTCTTCGTACCGACCCACAAGGAGCCGGGTGGGCCCTTGTCGATAATGGTCACCCGCTGGTCGGTGAGGCCTTCGATGTTGGCGCTGGAGAGCGTGGGATTGGGGCTCAGATCCAGCGCCCACAGACCGTCGAATCCGCCGACCCACAACACGCTGTCTTCGAAGTGCAAAGTCCACACGGCCGAGCCCGGATCGTGCAGGGGCGCGGACAGGCGGACCACGCCGTGAGCAAGTTTGTCCGCTCGATACAAACCCTGCTCCGTACCGACATAAACATCGCCAGAGGGGCCGCGCACCAGCGCATTCACGTAGTCCTTGGGTAGCCCGGTCTGCGGATGTTCAGGATCGGGTCGCAGGCTCGCCACACGCAAGCCCATCGGATCGAGCACGTCGATGCCCGTGCTGCCCAGGCCCAACCAGACGCGTCCGTCGGGCATCGGCAGCACCGAGTCCACGTCGGAGTCGGACAAGCTGGCCGCACGGCTCGAGCCGCCGAACACGGTATAGATGGCGGCTTGCCCGGAGTTGTAATGGCTGATACTGCGAGTCGTTGCAATCCAGACCAACCCCGAGCGGTCCGTGTGCAACGCCTGGACACTGTCGTCCGCGAGACTGGACATCACGGTCGGATCGTGAAGAATCCGGCGCGTCTCGAAGGTTTTTGTGTTGACGGTGACGATGCCGTGACCGTCAGTTCCCAGCCAGATTTCCCCGGGGCGCACCTCGGTAATGGCGTGAATGCCTTCGTTCGGCAACAGCGGCTGCGCGACACCGCTTACGGGGACAGGCGTGCCGTGCTCCTTCGGATCGACGATGTAAGCGCCTTGCCGAACGGTACCAACCCAGACTCGCCCCTCGCTATCCTGGTAGAAGCTCCACGCGACCGCCGCTTTCCCCTCGCCCTGCCCCAATGGCACGCGGACAAAACGCTTGGAGCCCAATTCGCGCCGCACCAGGCCCGCCAGCGTACCGACCCACAACGCCCCATCGCGGTCGCGAAACAAACCGCGCGCGCGATTGTCAGGCAGGGTGTCGGGGTCGTTGCTGTCGTGACGGAAGTGCTCGACTTCATCGGTGTCCGCGTGCAGATGATCGAGTCCATTGTCAGTCGATACCCACATCCCACCGGCGCCGTCATCGACGATGTCGCGCAAGCTCGCGCTGCTCAGACCCTGCGGACCCGCCCCATAGGTCACAAAGCGATCGGTATCCCGGTCATAACGAGCGAGGCCCGCGGAGTTGGTCGCGACCCAGAGTCGGCCGCGGCTGTCGGTGCGGAGCTGGCGGACGAGATTGTCCGGCAGGGAGCCCGGGATCGCGGGGTCCGCCTTGTAGCTGCGGAAGTGGTAGCCGTCCCAGCGGGCCAGGCCGTTCTGCGTGCCGACCCATAGAAACCCGGCGCCGTCCTCGGCAAGTGCTGTGGGAGCCGTGGAGTTCGGCAGATCGTTGTCGCGCGCGAGGTACTCGAAAACGGTATCGGCCAGCGCGCTCCAGCGCTCAACCTCGGTCGCATGGACCGCAGCGATTCCGCCCCCCAAAGGCACACTAGCGACACCCACGACCAGGGTCGCCAGGAGCCAGCCAGATAGTTTCTTTAGCGCGCGCATAGGCTGGATCACCGTGATGCGATACTACTACCGCTGCGGCGACGCCGAACGCAGACGCGTACAAGATGTGCCGTGCATCACGGCGTCACAATCCGACACGTAATGTCATCCCCTTCGCGGGAACCAAAGCGTGCGCGGCACGGTAGTTGCTCGAGACCCTTTTAACGCGGATTGTCGACCCAATATGGTTAGTGACCGCACGGAGAAATCATGAGCAATAACTACAAGGTTCTTCGCAATACTTTGATATCGCTGGCCTTCGCCGCCGCGATCCCGGCAGCGTGGGCGGACGACCCGCCGCCGCCGAAATTCAGCGTGACGGCGGCCGACTCGACCCAACCCCCGAGGCTGGTGAAGGTGCTGGATCTCAAAAGCCCTGATATCCACGACGTGATGTCAGCAGACGAGATTGCCGCGGCACTGCCGAACCCGGATGAAACGGAATTGGACGGCCCCGAAACGGTGCAAGTCCACGGTGCGGTCCCTGCGCCTTATGTCCCGGGCGGGTTTGCCGCGCTGTACTGGGCGGTGACTCACCCGCTGCAGTCGTGGCGCATAGTGGCTCCAGCGCAGTAGTTTTACAAAGCGCTGGCTAAAAAGTCGGTAGGTCGGCGGGTAGCACGACGCCCGCGACCTCGCCGAACCCAACGCGCGCGCATCCGGGGCGCTCGCACCAGCCGCGGAAAGTAACTCGATCCCC
>Ga0209169_10002567_pt1 | contig 10915 bp, 9 predicted proteins | sample HubBroMetageWRM4_FD_188346 | JGI IMG/M metagenome (GOLD analysis project Ga0209169, IMG submission 188346) | Warmed soil microbial communities from the Hubbard Brook experimental Forest, New Hampshire - Hubbard Brook CCASE Soil Metagenome WRM 4... | ecosystem: Environmental > Terrestrial > Soil...
ACATCTCCATCGAAGTAGCTCCTCCAAATTGGGCGTTCGACAACGACAACCACGGCCAGTGTTGGAGATCCCGGGGCGTCTTCGGCGATTTGCGCTCTTTGAGGAAGGCAGGGGCCGCGACGGGGTAGCGTCTAATCTCTCCCACCGAGCGGGCGACCACCGTCTCATCGGTGAGATTCCCGGCGATGATGCCGCATCGATCCGGTTTGCCAATCTGGCTGAGGCCGCGATGGTAACTGCACGCCAATTGCCAGCCGGCGGTCGAGGTAGCCTATCCATCAGTTCCGCCACCTCGAGCCAATCTTCCGTCGAAATCCGGGCCTGTTCCGGACCAAACAACTGTGTCACTGCGGCTATAAATGCGGAGAGCTCTCGTTCTGCGAGCTGTGTCTGATTAACGTAGCTGGAATCGGAAAGCAACTCACGAAAGTTCATTTGTGCCCTCCATCAATCGTCGAGAGCCGAAGCTACGTTGTACCTTCGGCATGCACATCCGCCCCATTAAGACATGCGCGGGCCTCAGATTCTATTGGACAAACGTATCGACAGATACCAACGTATCGGTTGGACATTGCCATCAGAATCGTGCATCCTTATATGCCAACGGGGCGGGGCTCGATATCCAATTGGGGGATACGCGATGAAGAGGGCCACTGCTCCCATTCCTTTTGCCGGTTCGCTGCTAGACGAGACTCGTCACGTCTGCGCCTTCTTCCATAGCGACGACGAGGAATATCGGGTCTTGCTTCCATTTATAAAAGACGGGTTCCAGTGCGGCCACAAGGCGATTCACGTCGTGAATCCCGATCAGCGTCAGAGTCACCTGCAACGATTGGACCAGGCAGGGATTGATCCGGCCATCGCGCAGCAGAGTGGGCAACTGGAGCTTCGCATAAATACTGACGTCTACCTTCCCGATGGCCATTTCGATCCGGATCGCATGATAGCGGCATTCGAGCAACTGGCCAGCGACAACGCCAAGGGAACGTTTCCACTGAGTCGCATTTGTTGTCATATGGATTGGGCCGTAGAAGATCGGTCGCATGTCGACGATGTCATTGAGGTCGAGTCGCGTGTAAACGAAGTATGGCGCCGCCACGACGATGCGGTCATCTGCACTTACCATCTCGGCAAATTCGCGGGCGACGCGGTGATTGACATCATGCGGACCCATCCGATGGTCATCATCGGCGGCGTCCTTCAACAGAATCCCTTCTTTGTCCCCCCGGACGAATTTCTGCATGAATTTCGTCAACGTCGGGCTCATCGCAGCCATTCGTCCGCCGCAGCCTGATAGCTCACATGAACACGCAAGTCGAAGATCCGGCTCAGGAGGTCAAGCGCCTGCAGCGCTGCATCAGCGATCTCGTCGGTCTGCTGGCTCTGCCCGCCGTTTGGAGTGGCAACGAGCCCTCGCGGATCGTGCAAATCCTGCTCGACGCGCTGCTCCGAATGCTTAATCTGGACTTCATCTGGGCGCGATTAAGAGATCCGGTCGACGCCGGACTGCTGGAGATCCTCCGAGTCTCTGACTCGTGCAGACTAAGAATCACGACACAAGACATCAGCGAGGCGCTCAACACGCGGCTCGTAGGCGATGGCCAGGAGTCGCTTCCGATCCGGCACCGATTCGGCGGCGAAGATATTTCAATCTTCCCGGTACTACTGGGAGTACACGGTGAGAGCGGCATGATTGTAGTAGGTTGTGGCCGTCTCGATTTTCCTGGACAAACTGACAGCCTTCTTCTGACCGTGGCGGCCAATCAGGCGTCTATCGGGCTCCAGGAAGCAAGACTGCTGGCCGAGCAGAAGCGGATAACCTACGAACTTGATCGACGGGTTGCTGAGCGAACCGCGGAACTTGCTGCGGCCAACGAAGAACTGAGGAAAGAGATTGCTGAACGGAAGTTAACAGAAGAAAGGCTGCGTCACGGAGAGCAGGAACTGAAGCGCAGCGAAGTACACAAAGCAGCGATCTTGGACTCGTCACCCGATTGCGTTGTAGCCATTGACCACGAAGGGCGGATTACTGAATTCAATCCGGCAGCGGAACAAACCTTCGGTCACCGCCGGAGTGAGGTGCTGGGCAAGCCTCTTGCTGATGTCATCATCCCGCCTTCGCTCCTCGAGAAACACCGTACCGGGTTTGCCCGCTACCTGGCCAGCGGCGACTCGAGAGTATTAGGCCGGCGACTTGAGATGACTGCACTCTGCATCGACGGGAGAGAAATCCCTGTCGAGCTCACCATTACGCGCATCCCGCAAGAGGGGCCCCCGGCCTTCACCGGCCACCTTCGCGATATCACTGAGCGCAAGAAAAGCGAAGACGCTTTACGTGCGGCTCATGCACAAGTGCTGCGCAGCGAGGAGCGGTGGCGCTCGGTTTTTGAGAACTCCGCCGTCGGCGTTGCCCTTACAGACCTGGATGGCCGGTTCATCGCCACGAATCTCGTTTATCAGCGGATGCTGGGTTACACCGAGGATGAATTGCAGCAACTTACTTTCCTTGACATCACTCACGAAGAGAGTGTCGAAGACAGTCGAACTCTGATCGGCGAACTCCTCGACGGTCATCGCCAGCAATTCCAAATCGAGAAGCAGTACCGCCGTAAAGACGGGCAACCAGTTTGGGTACGCAACAATGTCTCAGTCGTGCCTGGCACCGAGCGAGTGCCGCGATTCTTGATGGCGATTTCCGAAGACGTGACGCAAGGGAAACTGTCGGAGGAAGCCCTGGCGAGGGCAAGATCGGAACTCGCCAAGGTAGCAAGAATTACAAGCCTCGGAGTTCTGACCGCATCAATCGCGCACGAAATCAACCAACCCCTCTCGGGGATCATCACCAATGCCAGCACTTGCCTGCGGATGCTTTCCGCTGATCCCCCAAATATCGATGGTGCTTTGGAAACTGTCCGCCGTACGATTCGTGACGGCAACCGGGCCTCGGACGTAATCACGCGATTACGGACGCTTTATAGCAAGAAAGAACTGTCCCCCGAATGGATGGACCTCAACGAGGCGGCTCGCGAGGTGACAGCATTGTCGTTGAGTGAACTCCAGAGAAGCAATGTGCTGCTCCGGTATCAATTCGCGGAGGACCTCCCGCCATTAGTCGCCGACCGCATCCAACTTCAGCAGGTCATTCTGAACCTGGTTCGAAACGCCGTGGACGCAATGAGCGCAATTGGCGATCGGCCGAGAGAGTTGCTCATCAGAACTGATTGCGATGCGGAAAATCAGGTTCAGCTAAGCGTTAAAGACACGGGAATGGGTTTATCGCCTCAAGCCGCGGAGAAGATCTTCGAAGCGTTCTACACGACCAAAACCGACGGTATGGGGATCGGGCTCTCCATCAGCCGCTCCATCATTGAAGCTCATCAGGGACGCCTCTGGGCGATAGCGAATGATGGGCCCGGATCTACCTTCTTGTTTGCTATCCCCTGTGTACCCGAGGGTTTCGCTGACACCGAAACTCCTGCTAACCCGACGGTCCGCAGAATCGATAGCTAGGGCAATCGGCATCGGGGCCGAACCAATACCAAAGTACAATGGACCTCCCTCCAGGAATGTCGCATTGTTTTGTCATGGAGTCCCCTAAGCGCAGGGACGGGAATGAGCGGCCGCTTCTCTCCGTTGTTGATGACGATGAATCGATACGCGAGTCGTTGCCTGACTTGCTTAGGGAATTCGGTTTTGCATCTCGAGTCTTTTCCTCAGCGGAGGAGTTTCTCACATCCGATTGTCTGGTTGAGACCAGTTGTCTGATTCTCGACATCGCCATGCCGGGCATGAGTGGACCAGAACTTCACCAGGAGTTAAAACGTCGCGGACATGAGATCCCCGTCGTATTCATCACGGGTCAAAGAGATGAGTCTCTTCGAGTTCGTCTGGGCAAGCAGGGCGCAGCGGGGTTTCTGCTGAAACCATTCAGTGACGCAGCTCTGCTTGCTGCCATCAAGACGGCGATGGAACCCAGTTGATGGTTTCACTGGTAATCTCCAGGCGAATACAATGAATTCAGCGCTCAGAACTGGTTGCGAAATGGGGGCATTACCTATGTCGGCTGCCATGCCCATCGTTTTCATTGTTGATGACGACATCTCTGTGCGCGAATCTCTGGAACTGCTTATCCACACCCAAGGCTGGCAGCCAGAAACCTTCGCGTCCGCAGGCGAATTTCTGGATAGACCACGAGCGCTCGTTCCCAGCTGTCTCATACTCGACCTCGCTCTTCCTGGACTCGACGGCCTCGAGTTGCAGAAGCGGATTGCGGTCGAACGGACAGACCTGCCAATCATCTTCATTACGGGTTATGGTGATGTACCGAAGTCAGTCCAGGCCATGAAGGCCGGGGCTATCGAATTCCTGACGAAACCGTTCAATGACGAGGCCTTGTTGACCGCGGTCCGGCAAGCGCTTGAACGAAGCCGGCTTGCTCTCTCACATGACACGGAGATGCAGAAACTCCGGGACCGGTACGCCTCACTTACTCCCCGCGAACGGCAGGTTATGGCGTTGGTCGTCTCTGGCCTCTTGAACAAACAGGTTGGTGGGGAACTCGGCATTAGCGAGATCACGGTAAAGGCACATCGCGGGCAGGTAATGCAGAAGATGAAAGCCGATTCTCTCGCCGAACTGGTAAAAATGGCAGCCAAGCTTCATATTGCGCAAGCATCGGCCGCCTCACCTGCTGCAATCGAGTGAGGATCCGTGCTATCAGCTTCGCCCTGACCGCACTGCCTCGACGTATGCGGCCGAACGGGTGAGGAGCATTGGGCAGCACGATCCCGAGTTCCTGCAGCCGGCCCTCCGCTCTAACTAGCCGCGTGGCTTCGGGCTTACCATTTGCCGTTGTGGGCACCGCCGTCCACGTGCAGCACCTCCCCAGTGATCTGGTGCGATTCGGTGAGATAAACCACTGCACTTGCAATTTCCTCCGCAGTGGAAATCGTGCCCATCGGCGACAAGGTCTTCAGGAAATCCTTCGGATCGTCTTTGTGAAGGGGAGTATCGACTTGTCCAGGAGCAACGCAATTGAAGCGGATGTGCTCCTTGGAATACTCAGCGGCCAGGTTGCGTGACATGGCCTCGATGCCGCCCTTCGTCATCATCGGTAAGGACACCGTGAATCCAGCGATGGGATTTTCCACCAGCGACGTTGTGATGGACACAACACTTCCACCCGACTTCTGAGCGAGCATCTGCTTGACCGCGAGCTGTGTAATGTAGACGTAGCCTTCGAGATTCGTCGAGACAAGGGCACGGAAATCGTCAGCACTGTAATCAGTAAAAGGCTTCGCCGAGAAGATGCCAGCGTTGTTAACCACAACATCAATCGAGCCAAACTTCTGAATAGCGGCGTCGACCACTTTTTGAGCTGTAACAGCCTGGCCAATGTCTCCGTCGATTAGCGCAAGGTTCGGAGATGGCGTTAGTCCTGCCTGAGTAATCTTTCGCGAAGTTGCGACAACGGAATATCCACGATCCAAGAACGCTCGAACAACAGCAGCTCCGATACCTTGCGAGCCACCCGTTACGATAACTGTCCCTTTGCTTGACATAATTGCTCCTTTCGAAATCATGGACCTTAAAACCTATATACCTAGTTTCATCGTACGAGGATACCCATATTGAGCCCAGTAATCTCCTGGCTCTTCCGAGGAATAGATAATTCGCGTAACGGCCTTCACATTCAGTGACTCCAGCGCACCAGGCTATGGGGCCCTTTAACGGCGAGCACGCTTAGCCGAGCGGATAACGTGCTCGTCGGGTCCAGCTGATGATGGAGTACGAAAGGGTTCCCGCCTTTAAACCTCAACTGGATGGTTTAGTGGGACGCCGCCGGAATGAAGAGAAAGACCTTGTCCGTCGCTAGTGCTCCGTCCTGAAGCTTCTGAGTCGCCGCGTAGACGACATCGCCCTCGCTAAAGGTGACCTTTCCGGGTGCGACTTCAGTGACCGCGACATTCGGCGGTACGGAGATAGTTTGGGAGCCGTCCTGATAGCGAACCACAAGCGTCGTACCGCTGCCCTTCTGAACTGTTCCGTTCGTCATACGCGATTGCGATACGGAAGGGCTTGAGACTGAGCCATTGGTCATTCTGTTGTGGGTGGTTGCACCTGGAGGGTCTGTCAGAACGCTACCCTCCGCCGCCCCACTCAGTTCCGCGGGAAATATGAAGATCTGCTTCGCCACCTGCTTCCCGTCAGCCTGCTCAGTCGACGCGACACCGATATAAGACGTCGCTGTGACATGACTCAAATCGGAGGGCATCTGTTTATAGGTTGTGAGTGGCTGCCGGACTACGATGTGGACCGCGCCTGAACTTGTCATGACATCGAGCGAACCGCCCGAAAATGACTGGAGCTTCCCTATCACACCGGAAATCGGAGGGGCGGCTTTCGTCTGGGCCAAGACTGTACATGGCACTGCCAGCGCAGTCAGCAAAGCGGCATAAACGAGATGTTGTAGCGGATGCTTCACTATGATGTCCTTTCAAAACATGATCTAGGCGAACTTTGAAATTGATCTGACGAGCACTGCTAATTGCTCGCAAAGCTCTAGGAACTGATTGCCGCGGACGACTAGGCGAGCTTGGTGCCTATGATTTCCAGCTGCTGAATCGCTGGAGCCTCAGCGAGTAGATGAGGAGCCTGCGCCATGAGCGCTTTGGCAATAGGTCCGTTGAGATGTGCTTGGCGTCCTGCTTCATCTGCGAAAGCATCGAAGATGGCGAAACTTCCAGCTCCGAGCCGAAATGCAAGCCACAAGGGGGTTGTCGTCTCCCGGTTAGCAAGCTCCAAGCCCTGCATCAAGAACGCTGCGAGTTCCTCTTCCTTGCCCGGCTTTGCTTCCAAACGTACGAAAAGGCCAACTGTAATCACTTCATCGCTCCTATCGCCATAAATGGCTATGTCTGAATCTAGGCGCTGTTGGGCGATTTAACTATTGGCAAAACTGCCAGATTTCGTATCATATGTGCCATGCGTGTCTTTGTACTTGCACTCGACGGGGTCTTCGATCTGGGGCTGTCGGCCATTCTCGACGCATTCCAGACCGCGAACGAATTGATAGAAATGGCTGAACTTGCCGTTCCACAGTTTGAAGTTAAGGTCGTAGGTATGCGAAAGACGGTTCGAACGGCACATGGCCTGAAGGTTCCGATTCATGCAGCGGGAAAACAAAAGCCTGATTACGTCATTGTCCCGGCAATCGCGTGCAAGACTCTCGACACTCTGAACGCAGCTCTGGCCAGGCGTGACGTACGCGATGCTGCTCAGGCACTTCGAAAGTGGGCAAACGAGGGCGCAAAGTTGAGTGCTGCTTGTGCCGGAACCTTTGTGCTGGCTGAGTCAGGCCTGCTCAATCAGCAGCGTGCAACTACCACTTGGTGGCTGGCGCCCGTGTTTCGCCAACGATACCCTCAGGTGTTCCTGGACGAGTCGGACATGGTGGTCAAGTCAGGTAACGTTGTGACCGCCGGAGCTGCTCTCGGCCATATGGATCTCGTCTTATGGCTGATACGTAGCGTCAGCCCCGAACTCGCCTCGCTCACAGGGAAATATCTCATTGTCGATTCCAGGCCTTCTCAGACTGCTTATGCCCTTACCGATCACCTAGTTCACTCTGACCCGGTTGTGCAGCTCTTTGAACGCTGGGCGCGTGGCAGGCTCGCACGCGGATTTTCCCTCGACCATGCCGCCAAGGCCGTAGGCGCAAGCAAAAGGACGCTCACCCGGAGGCTACAGAGCGTGCTTGGGAAATCTCCGATGGGGTATTTTCAAAGCCTGCGCGTTGAACGCGCGGTGCATCTCTTGAAGACCACCAAAGCAAGTGTCGAAGAGATTGCCGGAAAAGTCGGGTACAAGGATGGTGGAACCTTGCGACTCCTTTTGCGGCGGCGGCTGAATCTAGGAGTGAAGGAAATAAGGAGAGCTTCCTGAACTGGCGGCGTATATCGATGAGACGACCGGCCTGGCGCCGATGTCTTCCCTCTGGCATTCGGCTGGACCTTGATGCCATGGTCTACTGGATAAGACGAAGACAGCACCAGAAACTGGGCATGCGATCGCAGGCAAGAGTCCAAATGACTTGGATGAGTACCGCGAAAACCAGGCCGGTTTCGCACATTTCAAAATCAACAGCCTTGAGTTTCTCTGCACTTGAAACTTAATGGCGGAGAGGGAGGGATTCGAACCCCCGATACCCTTTCGGGTATGCCGGTTTTCAAGACCGGAGCCATCAACCACTCGGCCACCTCTCCGTTACTACGTTTACTACACTCGGCTCTCAACCTGTTGATTTCATGTGGGAGCAAAAGGTCTTCAAAACGCCTGTTTCCAATCGCTCACACATCCCTCCAGGCGGAAACAGCAAGTCTTTCCATTGTAAAGCCAATCTTTGGTTTCGCAGCCGGGTAGGCGGCGTATCCGCCGTCAACCATGCGATCATCTGGAGACAGGGTCTGGGCCGTTCGTCTCCGGTTACACACTTTATTAACGTAAATAATTGTGAGTTGCCGGATTTCCGCTGAGCAACGGAGCTAGAATTCGCCTAACTATGACCCCAGCCCAAGCTCTATCCATCGATACGATCTGGCAACAGTGGGAACGGCGCATCGTCAACGCTCGCTTCCCTCTGCTGCAATACCTGGGCGGATCCAGACACAGCGCGTTCTACCTGACGGAGTTTTCCGGTGCCAAGGCCGCGCTCAAACTAATACCGGCGGGCACGCCACGCACTGCGGCCCAGATTGCCTGCTGGAAGATCGCCGCGCGTCTGTCGCACCCCAATCTGCTCAAGATCCTCGACGCCGGCCTCTGGCACGCCGACCAGGATCAGGACATGTACTTCGCGGTCATGGAGTATTGCGACGAGAGCCTCGCCGGCGTGCTGCGCCAGCGGCAGATCACCGCCGCCGAAGCGCGCGAGATACTTACTCCAACGCTCAGCGTGCTGAAGTACCTTCACAGCCAAGGACTGCTGCACGGACAGATCAAGCCGGCACACCTGCTGGCCAACGGCGATCAACTGAAGCTCTCCTGCGACACTATTCACCGCAACGGCGAAGGGCATCCTTCGGCCATCGAGAGCCCGTATGACGCGCCCGAGAAAGCGTCAGGGACCATCTCACTTACCGGCGACGTGTGGTCACTGGGGATCACGCTGTTCGAGGCTTTCACCGGACATCTGCCGGGGGCAGACAGAAATGGCGACGCCAAGGCGGCGGAGAAACTGCCGGCGCCATTCGACGCAATCGTGGCCGGCTGCATGGCACGCGACCGCGAGCAACGGTTGTCGTTGAGCGCCATTCGCGCGTTGCTGGACAAGCCTGTGCCGAAAAGCGTTTCCGAAGCCAAGCCCGATGCAGATGCCGCCAAGAACACGAATGTCATCGTTTTGCCTGCGGCCGCTGTTCGTTCGGAAGTGAGTTCGCCTTCAAGAATGGAAGTCATACGGCCGAATCCGTCGCCTCCGAAAATCGAAACTCCAGCGCGGCCGACATCGGCAAAACCTGAGCTGTCGCTCCGGGAACTCACGCCGAAGCCGTTCGTGGCCGGCATCGTGCTTCTGTGCATAATCGCCATCGCGATCGGCATTCGTCTTACTCGAAAACCTGCGGCTGCCACCCCCGCAGCTTCTGTGAAAGTCGCCGCGACTGCAGAAGTTGCACCTCCCGCGCACACAACCGCAGCGCAAGCAGCGCCGCCAAAGTCCAGTGGCGCTGTGCTGCACCAGGTCATGCCTGAGATCACTGGACAGGCGCAGAGCACGATCCAGGGAACGGTGAAGGTCGGCGTGCGCGTCACGGTCGATCCGCGAGGCCAGGTTACTCGCGCAGCCCTGAACGGCCGGAGCCCGAGCGTTTACTTCGGCCGCCAAACGCTGGAGGCGGCTAGGCAATGGACATTCCTGGCGCCGATTCGTGATGGCAAGCCCCAGTCCAGCGATTGGGCGCTGCGCTTCGAGTTTCGCCGAAGCGGCGCAACCGTCAACGCACGCATGATTTCGCGTCCGTAACTCCGCTATCCGCCATCAACGAGGGGAGCCTCGGCGAGGCTCCCGGGTTCTCGACCCGCACCTTCCATTGAACAACCCTGTCTCTGTTTTGCCCATCGCATTTGCCGATTGGCGCATTTCGCGCGGTGAGTTTATTCTGAAGGTTCTTCACCATCTCACCGCAAGTCCTCATTTGCATGCCGGAATCCAGACGTCTGAAGATGTGGCGAATTCGCCTGTTGATGTTCCTGGCCGTCATCGGCCCAGGCTTCATCACGGCCAACGTCGACAACGACGCCGGCGGCATCTACACGTATTCGGCAGCAGGCGCGCAGTTTGGCTACATGCTGTTGTGGGTCATGATCCCAATGACGATCGCTCTGGTCGTCGTGCAGGAGATGTCTGCCCGCATGGGCGCGGTCACCGGTAAGGGCCTTAGCGACCTGATCCGCGAAGAATACGGTCTGCGCGTCACGTTCGTCATGATGATCGGCCTGGTAATCACGAATTTCGGCAACGTGGTGGCCGAGTTCGCCGGTATCGCCAGCAGCCTGGAGCTGTTTCATATCTCGCGCTATTACAGCGTGCCGATCTCGGCAGTCGTAGTTTGGTTGCTGGTCGTGAAGGGTTCCTACAAGAGCGTCGAGAAGGTTTTTCTGGCGGCGTCGTTCTTCTATTTCGCCTACATCATTGCCGGAGTGCTCGCCGGTCCCAGCTGGAAGGAAGCGTTCGTCGCGACATTCAAGCCGCCGCACGCCGGGCCGTTTCACGCTCCGGTCTATCTCTACATGGTGATCGGCGTAGTCGGCACGACCATCGCTCCCTGGATGCAGTTCTACTTGCAATCCAGCATCGTGGAAAAGGGGATCACGCCGCGCGAATATCGGGCCTCACGCTGGGACGTTATCCTCGGTT
>Ga0209169_10002568_pt1 | contig 10914 bp, 10 predicted proteins | sample HubBroMetageWRM4_FD_188346 | JGI IMG/M metagenome (GOLD analysis project Ga0209169, IMG submission 188346) | Warmed soil microbial communities from the Hubbard Brook experimental Forest, New Hampshire - Hubbard Brook CCASE Soil Metagenome WRM 4... | ecosystem: Environmental > Terrestrial > Soil...
CTCAACCCGCGGCGGCACAAGCCCGTGAATATTTCGGCGCGAGCCGAGCCGCTGACGGATTTCGGTGGATGAGATGTGGCTGGCGACGGTGGTGAGAATGTGGACCGTCGATTTACGCAGCACGATGGTATTGGGATCGGACGATTGCGTGCGGCCGAGTTTTTCGGGCGGCACGACGAGACGCAGCGCGTCCACGCGGAAGCCCGGACGGCTGGCGATGATGAAATCGCAAGAGTCGAGCAGGGCTTCATAATTGCGCCACGTGGGAATTTCGAGAAACTGGTCAGCGCCGACGATGAAGTACAGATGATCGTCGGGATGTTCGCGGCGGTATTTTTTCACCGTGTCGTAGGTGTAGAAGACGTGCGGCGCGGCGCCATCGGGAGCTTCGGCCGTGGAAGGCTGAAAGCTGGCGTGATCGGCACAAGCGAGCGCGACCATGGCGTAACGGTGCAGGAACGGCGTGAGCGCGGGCTTGGTCTTATGCGGCGGGCGCGACGACGGGACGAAATACACGGTGTCCAGGTGGAAGCGCTTCTGCGCGGCTTCGGCGACGGCGATGTGGCCGGCGTGAATCGGGTCAAACGTGCCGCCGAACAGCGCGACGGAGCGACGATGAGCGTGCGACTTGTGGCCGGATGCGGGGCTCAACTCTGCTCCGAACGCGGCAAGGCTTGGTCTTCGTTACTCGGATCTTCGTCGCGCGCAGATTCAACGCGCGGGTCGTGTTGATCGGACTCGTTTTCGATTTGCGAGGCGCGCAGGTGCGGCGCGACGGGTCCGGCGTAAGGCGCGGGCGTTGGTGGTGCGGGAAGCTCGGGCTTGGGAATGCGATCGAGCGCGTCAGCCATGGCGCGGATGAGTTCTGGAATTCCTTCGCCGGTCGCCGAGGATACTGCGTAGAACGGTAGGCCGCGCTCTTTGGCGAAGGCGCGCAATTCTTCCAGGTGCGCACGGTCGCTGATGGCGTCGAGTTTGGTGGCGACGACGATCATCGGCTTCTCGGCGAGTTCAGGACTGAAAGATTTGAGTTCGTGCATGATGACTTCGAAATCGCGGACGGGATCGCGATCGTTGAAGTCGCTGACGTCCACCAGGTGCGCGGTGAGGCGCGTGCGCTCGAGATGTTTCAGGAAACGAGTGCCGAGGCCGACGCCCTCGTGCGCGCCTTCGATCAAGCCGGGCACATCGGCGACAACGAAAACGCGGCCGTGGCCGGGCGTTGCGCCGGGATCGGCAGAGACGACGCCGAGATGCGGCTCAAGAGTGGTGAATGGATACGGAGCGATTTTCGGACGCGCGGCGGAAATGCGCGAGATCAGCGTAGATTTTCCGGCGTTCGGAAATCCGACCAAGCCGATGTCCGCGAGAAGTTTTAGCTCGAGAATTAGGTTACGCGCGTCGCCGGGACGGCCTTCTTCGTGTTCACGCGGCGCTTGGTGCCACGGGCGAACGAAATGCGGATTGCCATTGCCGCGGCCACCGTGGCCGCCTTTTGCGGCGACGAAGCGTTGGCCTGCTTCGGTGAGGTCGAAAAGCTTTTCGCCGGAATCGGCATCGACTACGACGGTGCCGACCGGAACTTTGAGGATCAGGTCGTCGGCGTCTGCGCCGTGGCACTTCGAGCCTTCGCCGTGGCCACCGCGACGCGCTTCGAAAATGCGGTTGTAGCGATACTTCAAAAGCGTGTTGTCGTGCGGGTTCGCTTCGATTACGACGTCGCCGCCATTGCCGCCATCGCCCCCGGAAGGGCCACCGCGCGGGACGTACTTCTCCCTGCGGAACGCGACGGCACCATCGCCGCCATCGCCAGCTTTTATCGAAATTTTGGCTTCGTCAGCAAACACGGATCAGGCCTTCTGGCGTGGACTGGGAGAAAAGCATACGCCAGCAAAGTGGGTAAAGACAAAAATACGCGCCCCGGAACAGAAGCGCGTATTTGGAAACGCGAATGGCGTGAGTTAGTTCGCCGCGTTGTGAGCGCGATCGGCGCCGCCGACCTTGGCTTCGTCCTGCGGAAGCACGCTGATGAACTTGCCGTGGCCGCCCTTGTCTTCAAACAGCACGATGCCGTTGATGACGGCGTACAAGCTGTCGTCCTTGGCGCGCTCCACGTTGCGACCCGCCTTGTAGCGAGTGCCGCGCTGGCGAATCAAGATGCTGCCGCTCGAGACGAGCTGGCCGCCGAAGCGCTTGATGCCAAGCCGCTGGCCGTGAGAATCACGTCCGTTTGTAGATGAACCGCCGCCCTTCTTATGTGCCATGACGCCCTCTTAAATTAAGGAAGCTGGATATCGCCGACTTTCACCGACGTGTAGTTCTGCCGATGGCCGGTCTGAATCTTGTACTGGCCGCCCGTCTTGTACTTGAGGACCTTGCACTTCGGCCCGCGATCCTGGGCGACGATCTTGCCGGTAATCTTTGTCTTGGCGAGAACATCCGCGGAGACGAATTTCTTTTCGTCGTTACGCACGGCAACGACGCTTTCGAAGGTGAAGTTACCGCCGACTTTGCCTTCCACGCGCTCGATGCGAATGGTGGCGCCGGGTTCGACTACGTACTGCTTACCGCCAGCTTTGACTACCGCGTACATACTGCCTCCTGAAGCTTGTGACAAACCCCTGTTATCTGTGAGGGGAAACGGTCAACGAAGGAACGAATAGTTTACCGCGAAAAGGGCTATTTGCGGAAGCACTTTTCGCGGGGCGGGCGCAGGGGCGGGGTACGCGCCTGAAGGCGGGCCCGTGGTTGGGTTGACGTTGCGCAGCCAATACTGGCTACCCCACTTGGGGGCTATTTCTTGGCGATGACGGCGCAGGCGATGCGGGGCGGCGCGCTGTCGGATACGGTCTTGGCGACTTCGTGGATCACAAGCGAAGTGCCGCCGTTGGCGAATACGGAGTTGGGCTCGTTGCCCATGGTGACGCCGGGGGCGACGACGCTGACATGAGCGGTGCCGTTCTGCGCGACGCTCAGTTCGAAATGCGGAATGTCACCGGCCATGGCGGCCATCGAGGAATCGGCTCCGTCCATTTTCGGATTGAAGTGCGGGCCGGCGGATTTGAAATCGGGCGCTTCGCACTTCGGGAATTGGTGAATATGTATCAGGTGCTGGCCTGGCGGGAAATTCTTAATGTCGAGGGTGATCTTCACGCCTTTGGGAGCTTCGGAGAGCGTGGCGGTGCCGACGTTTTCCTTTGCGGCGTTGATGATATTGACGGTGACGGGCTTCGGCGCGGTCTGCGCTGAGGCTGGAACGGCGGCAGCTGGAATGGCGGAGAGTGCGAGCAGGAGCAGCGTGGACGTTGTGACCTTCATGAGTGTCTCCGTTTACCGCTTCGGTGTAGATTCCGGCAACGGGCCGGACGAAGTGGTACCAGTCTGGCACATACGGGCGTCGCGATTTGTCGGGGCGATGTAAAGAAATTGTAGATGTGCTCAAAGAATACGGTCGGTTGTGGTGGAGCAGCATGGAGGCCTAAGTTATTGTAGCGTCAAGGCTTACTTACTGGTCGTTAGGAATAGGCTTGGCGACAGAGTTCGTGCTCGCGGCAGATGCGGGGGCAGTTGGTTTTATCGATGAGGATGTAATTGTGGCAGGCGGCGCAGATCACGCCGTAAATGGTTTCGTTGAACTGCTCGTGCGTGGTGGCGGCTTTGTGATCGGTGCGGGCTTGTTCGCGGCTGATGGCCATCGTGATTTCATTTTAACCTGAAATTGGTGCGAGTGTGTGGCGCGCATAGACTGTGATAATTTTCATGGCCCGGCGCGTGTGGGCCGGTGTTCGCGTAGCACGATTCCGCAGTCGAGGAACTCATGAATTCGTTCAGAAATTTTTGGATTAGGACGGCGGCGGTTTGCGTGAGCTTGTGTGCGGCGACGGGTGCGTCGGTGGTGCGCGCGCAAGACGCGCATGGAAGGAAGAGCGCGGGCGCGGCCCTGGCTGCGACGGCTGCTGCTGCGCCGACGGCGAAGGGCAAATGGACACCAGAGGACGTGGTGTATCAGGAGGATGGCGGCTCGTTTGATATTTCGAAGGACGGGCGCTGGGCGGCGTGGGTGAAGACCACGGCGGACAAGGAGAAGAACGAGCGCGTCTCGAATTTGTATTTGTCGAGCATGACGGAGCAGAAGGAAGTGCAGCTGACGCGCGGGACGGACTCGGTGTCTCAGCCGCGATGGTCGCCGTCGGGAACGTACATCGGATTTTTGAGCACGCGGGCGCTGCCGAAGCCGAATCCGAAGGCGGACTCGACACAGCTGTGGCTGATCAGCGCGGACGGCGGCGAGGCGTGGCCTGTGACGCAGAGTGAGCGCGGGATTCAGCAGTTTGAGTGGATTAACGACGAGACGATTCTTTTCAGCGCGGAGGAGAATCCGTCGCTGTACGACTCGAAGATCAAAGAGAACAAAGACGACTCGAATGTGGTGGACGATGCGGCGCATGCTGCACCGGTGCGACTGTTTGAGTTGTCGATTAAGGACAAGAAGATCAAGCGCATCACGGACAACGAGGATTGGATCGAGGACTTTGAGGTGTCGCGCGACAAGAAGATGGTGGTGATCAGCGCAAACCGCGAGTTGAGCTACGCGTGGGACCAGAAGACGCCGCCGGCGACCTATCTGGTGAACCTCGCGACGGGAGAGCGGAAGGAACTGTTTGAGGGCGAGAGAATTGTGCCGAGCGCGTTTGTGTGGGCGCGGGACAATTCTGGATTTTACGTGATCGCGCCATTTTCGAACGATCCGAAATTTCTGACGGCGACGGTGGAGCGGCTGCATTTCTACGATGTGGCGACCGGCAAGCGCACGGAAGTGAATCTGGATTGGGATCGCGGGCTGGGTGGATCGCTTCAGGCGACGGACGACGGATTTATCGCGCTGCTTGCGGATGGCGTTTACACGAAGACGGCGCGATACACGCGGCACGGATCGACTTGGTCGCGGAAATCGGTGACGGGCGATCACGAGCGGCACATTTTCGCGATGACGCTGGGCGATGACGGAAAGACGATGGTCTATCGCTACTCGACTGCGAGCGCGCCGACGCAATTTTACCGGGCGCGGCTCGACGGAACGAAAATTGGCGGCGAGCAGGTGATCACGGATTTGAATCCGTCGTGGAAGGAAAAGCCGATCGCAAAGAGTGAAGTGATTCACTGGACGGGCGCGAACGACGAAGAGGTGGAAGGAATTCTCTACTATCCGGACGGATACAAGGTGGGCACGGCGTATCCACTGGTGGTGGCGACGCACGGCGGGCCGGCGGGAAACGATCGCGACGAGTGGAGCGAGCGGTGGGCGTACTCACCGAATTTGCTGACGCAGCGGAATGCGTTTGTGCTGAAGACGAATTACCACGGAAGTACGGGATACGGGCTGAAGTGGGTGGAATCGATCTGCTGCGGAAATTATTACGACCTCGAAATTCCAGACATCGAGCGCGGAGTGGACAACTTGATCGGCAAAGGTCTCGTGGACCCGGACCAGATCGGCGCGCAGGGATGGTCGAACGGGTCGATTCTTTCGATTCAACTGACGATCACGAACCCGGACCGGTACAAAGCAGCGGCAGTGGGCGCGGGCGATGTGGAGTGGATCAGCGACTGGGCGAATGTGGATTTCGGCGAGCGGTTCGATCACTACTACTTTGGAAAATCGCCGCTTGAAGATCCGGAGCTCTATTTGAAGAAGTCGCCGCTCTTCCACATGGACCAGGTGAAGACGCCGACGCTGATTTTTTTCGGGACTGTGGACCGGCAAGTGCCGACCGAGCAGGGGTGGACGCACTATCGCGCGCTGTACACGTACGGAAAGGCGCCGGTGAAATTCATTTTGTTTCCGGGCGAGGCGCACGGGCCGCGGAAGTTGACGCACCAGCTGCGGAAAGTGGATGAGGAGCTGGCGTGGTTCGACAAATATTTGTTCAAGATCAATCCGCCGGAGAATGAGGCGCTGAAGAAGGATTCGCCGCTGGCGGTGGCGCTGGCGCGGCGGTCGGTGCGGCGCGATGGCGGATTTTATGGAGTGGGTTGGGCGCCGGAGCAGAGCGGCGAGACGGTGCCGACGACGACGTTGATTCCGGAGACGGTGAAGCGCGGCGCGATTTTGCTGGGGCGGTTCGAGGTGACGCGCGAGCAGTACGCGACGTTTGACAAGGAATACAAGGTGACGCCGGGGACGGAAAATTATCCAGCGAATGGCGTGACGTTTGAGCAGGCGCAGGCGTACTGCAAGTGGTTGAGCGAGCTGACGGGCGAGACGTATCGGTTGCCGACGGAGGCGGAGTCCGCGGATTGGTACAAAGCGCGCGAGGGCGAAAACACGCTGGATTATTGGGCTGGGTACGCGGCGAATCCTGAGGACGCGAAACTTTTGCAAGAAAAGGTGAATGAACTCGCGGGCGATGCGCCGCTATTGATGGAAGTGGGGCGATTCAAAGGAGCCGGCGACGAGGGGCAGGAGCTGCTGTTTGATCTGGGCGGGAATGTGGCGGAGTGGGTGACGACAGCCGGTGGCGCGGGCAAGACGGTGGGCGGGAGCGCGGACCGCGCGGCGGATCCTGCGGCGGCGGATGCTCCGGCTGATGCGGCGTACACGGGATTTCGCGTAGTACACATCGCGCCACCGCCGAAACCCGATGCCCCTCCCACGAAAGCCGATCTCGGTGCGATCTAGAGAACGTAGTAGTGCGCTCAGCTCGCCGGCTGCTGCCGGATCGCGCCCGCGAAAAACTCCTCCCGAAATAGCGCCCCGTCATTCCACTTGTCCGGTTACGGCGTTTACCAGGAGTCGAGAATCTTAATTCCGTGACGACACGGCCCGGACAGAAAGGGGCAACTCGGCCGAGGCAACCCAATCAATATCCGGCGATTCGTATCCTCGACTGCGGTTGCAGTCTTTGAGGACGTGTCAGGAACGATTTCAATGGAGACCCGCATGGATTCCCTCCGGCCACTCTGCATTCTTGCCGCATGTTCGTTCCTAATAGCGGGCTTGGCCATTGCCCGACCAAAAGCCGCTGAAACCGTAAGTCAATCATCTCGGCCCGCCGTCAACGACCTACAGCTCCTACTCTTGCCGAGTCACCTCGTGGAAATGCAACAGGGCGAGAAAGTCTTTACTCTCGAATTCAGAAACATCAGTAAACGAGATGTCACATTTCGTCCTGGCACCCTCCGTCGATGCGGAGGGCAGCGAGGAGATACCGATGCGGTCACACTTACTCTTGTGGAGTCGAATGGCCAACAACATCGACATTTGGAGTTCCTCGGCGATGGTCCGCCCTACTCAGGCGGTTGCGGGGGGCAGCAGACCCCCTATGTTGTGACTCTTTCTCCGGGTGCTTCTCTTTTGCTTCCCCTCGATTTGGGAAAGTACTTCGACTGGTCTGACTCCAAACAATTCAAGATGGACCGCCTTCGACCGGGTAAGTACACGATGCAGGCAGAATTGGAAGGTCCGGACAGCCCTCTCTTATCCAATTCGATGGAATTCGTATTACCCAACGAAGTAGGCGTTCCTGTTGGAGACAACCCGAATCCATGATGCGTCCGCGGACCTATGCAGACACAATGAACGCTGAGCCATGTCCTCGCCTCTGAACACGGACGATCTAACTCCTGATTAGTCGCGTTACCGGGCGAGTGCCTCAGTTCGCCGAAAAACACAATCCATCCTAAACTCAGAACCAACATCGGCGCGCATCCAGCGTAGTCAGACGCCACCCCGGTTCAGATCGAGCTAATCCACAACGTCTCCCGCCCCATCCACTCGCTCGAGCAACTCAACCGCCAACAGCAGCGCTTAGATCGCGCCCGCGAAAAACTCCTCAGCCCTTAGCGCCCCGTAATGCACGTGTCCAATTACGGCGGTGGTCTCAATAGGTCGATGCAACATCACCTGCTATAAATCTTCTCCCCGAGGTGGTGTTCATGACGCAAGGCCGGTACCCACAACTTTCCGAAGCACAGCGGACCGAGGTGTGGCGCCGCCGCTATTCAACTCGACAGTCTGTGAGCAGCGATACGTTTCTGCGACGAATGCGTCTAACTCGCCGCAGACGATTATGAATCGGGTTCTACGACAAACGATGGTGGCTGGGGCGACGATATTTCTCGCCTTTGTCGGCTCCGTCTGGCTGGTTGGCACCGCGCCAACCGACAGCGGACAGCAAGGGGCTGGTCAGGGTGCCGTAGCTGCGTCTGCGGTCTTGGAGGTTGTTTGGCTTACGTCTGCACTGATAATTGCGATTCCCCGATGGCGCGACACGCCGCTCGCATTTCGCTTTCTTCTCGGCGTGAACGGCCTGATCGTGGCTTCGATAGCATTGTATTTGTTCTGAAAAGTCCCGTTGATGCCTGTCGACAGCAAGCGCAAGAGTTTTATATTGTGGTCATCGTGACCACTTCCCACAAGACACAGTCGTTCGGGCTTGCTTTCACCGTGCTTTTTTCAGTCTTGACAGTGAGTATTGTGTGCTGGTGTCAAACCGTATCCTCGTTTCAGAAATCACTCGACCCGGGGCAAATGCCTTCCGGTCCGGCTTGTTCGAGCACAGCCGACGATGGCGCGATCTATTCAGCAGTTATTCGGAGAACGCTCTTGGACGTGCAAGCAGTTTACGATACGAGACCGAACAGCGGCGCAATACATGGCAAGAGTCGCGTTGTGCTTTCGACTCAAACCCAAGGATATCCCCCCGGCATGGGCACCTCGACTACGTTCGGCGGGGAGGCGAGACAGAAACTACTAGGTAGCGCTTCTGCCGAAACCAAAAGCGACTTCGACGCCAGAGCGAAGCTGCACTGTGACGTTACGAAGAGTATCGAACCTCAGGGAACAATTGTTTTCGTAACTGCTAATGACGCTGAGGTCCTCGCCGCAAATGACTCTGGAGGTTGGGACGCTTTCCACAAGAAATACCCTAACTCGTTCGGCCTGACGTTCGTGTCTGCGATTGGATTTAATACCCCACATGACCAAGCCCTCGTGTATCTTGGCAACCAGTGCGGCATCTCGTGCGGGTCTGGTTATTTCGTGCTGCTCCGGAAAAAAAGGGGGAAATGGGAAGTTTGGAACATGGCAAGTATCTGGGCCTCGCCGTTGAATTAACAGACTCCGCGTTCGTCAGCAAGGTTTCCGATCTTCCGCCTCAGCCCGTCCGCCTGAGTCCCGATTAGTCGCGTTACCGTACAAGTGGATTTGGCTGAATTTCACCTGCCGATTACGGCGTTGATCAGGAGTTGCCTTGGTGTGGATAGCGTTCCTGCCTCTCGAAACGAACTATATAACTAGGGCCGGATGTCGATTCCTGGATCGTCAATGTCGCCAGGAGAGAACTGCCCCGTCTGGCGCCGCGGAGATTTGCATGCGTATCCGCTCGCCTGCCAGCGGCAATCCTGAGTCGCGTAGTACATAGGAGCCGCTCCTGCCCCTGCGTCGTCTGAGAGCGCGGACCAGATCTGAGCGCGGTCAGGCTCTTCCGCATACACGACAACTTTACCGTTGTCCGTTAACGGCAGCACATGCCATTCGAGTTTATTGGGCGAGAATCGAAGGATAGCGAAACCCTCCCTCGCGCCCACCGCACCACCCTCGTACTCGCAGACCAACATTCCAATGTCGCCCTTTTTGAGTAACGCAGTGTGCGACAACCGAAGCGTCTGATGCTTAAGTATGCGGCCAACATTGAATTTTACGACGACCGCGCCGTTACGCTCGATGCTGGTCGACGATTCGTAGATTAGTTCGCTTTTCGGCTGTTCGAAGAACTTCACGGTCGTATAGGCGTCGATCGAAACTTCTGCCCGGAGGACGGTTTTGTGCTCATCGATTGCCGCGTCGTCGTCTATCGGATCTGGCCATCTGTACGCCTGAATCTGGCCAGGACCTGCAGTATTCGTTTGCGGCAGATTAGTTGACGCTTGCAACGCGAAACCCAGCAAAATAAGGCCGACACCCGCGCCGATTCCGGCCCCACCCAGGCTCCCCTCCCTGAATCCTTTTACGGCCTTGTTGCCGGTGGCTCTCATAAATGCATTCTAGGCGTAATCTGCGCCAAACTCCTGATAAGTCGCGTTACCGGACAAGTGCGGCCCGTGTGGCCGAAACACAGATTCGCATTAGACTGAGAACAAGCATCGGCGCGCAGCCAGCGCGACCCGATGCCCAAACAAACCGCCGAAGAAAAACGCGCGATCGCCGCGCTCCTCGGCCCACCCGCGAAAAGTCCTCGGGAGATAGCTGCCCAATTCGATTGCGGTAACGTTTTCGATTGTAAACTCTCGCCGCGAAGTACTACAGCAGCCCGCCAAATTCTGTGCGAATCTTCGCCCATGAAAGAAATACCCCTAAAATGGCGTTGGACGTTCGCACTGCCAGCCGTACACGTCTGCATGTGTTTTGTGAGTGCCGCCGGCTGGCTGATACCGGCGCTTTCTTTTCTGGCGTTCACGTGGACGGTGCTGATGATGGCAGACCTGCCCATCTCACTACTCGCGTACTTTCTCGCGTGGCGACATCCCTTTGCTGCGGGCGTTTGGATTCTCGTTGCCGGTACCGCTTGGTGGTATCTGCTCAGCCTCGGCGTCCAGCGGCTGAAAGGATCCGCGAGCCGAGTCGCTTACGAAAAGCAGTAGCCAAACCAGTTTCGAGATATTCGGCCACTTGAAACATCGGCGCGCAGCTGGCGTGGCCCGATGCCCAAACGAACCGCCGGAGAAAAACGCGCGATCGCCGCGCGCCTCGAAGAAACTTGCGCTAGCGCGCCCGCCTTCTCCACTTGACATCCAGTAGGAGAGGCGTAAGCTCCTCCTGTTGTCCAAGAGGAAGCGCCGGAATGACGGAAAAGACAAGCGATCTGATCCAGGGCACGCTCGACATGCTCATACTGAAAACGCTCGCGTTGGAAC
>Ga0209169_10002569_pt1 | contig 10912 bp, 10 predicted proteins | sample HubBroMetageWRM4_FD_188346 | JGI IMG/M metagenome (GOLD analysis project Ga0209169, IMG submission 188346) | Warmed soil microbial communities from the Hubbard Brook experimental Forest, New Hampshire - Hubbard Brook CCASE Soil Metagenome WRM 4... | ecosystem: Environmental > Terrestrial > Soil...
TCCAGCAGGCGAAATTGAAGGCGGCGCAGGGAAGGGCCGCGGCCTATCTGTATTGGTTTACCTGGCAGACTCCGATCTTAAACGGGCGGCCGCGCGCGTTTCATTGCGCGGAAATCGCGTTTGTATTCGACAACACGGATCGCTGCGAGACGATGACGGGCGGCGGCGCTGAAGCGCGCGTGCTGGCGGCGAACATGTGCGACGCCTGGATCCAATTCGCAAGAACCGGGAATCCCAATCACCCGCGATTGCCGCGCTGGCCGGCATTTTCCGCAGAGACGATTCCCACCATGATTTTCGACAATCCGCCGCGAGTCGAAATGAACCCGGATGGCGTCGAGCAAAAAAGCGTCGCCGATAGCGGCTGACGCTTTCCCAATGGGTTTCTGAAGCTAGTCGCTTCCCGCGCTACTCATTGAATACGCGGCGTGCGGCCCCGATCGCGCCGTCGATGTGGCCGATTGCCCGGTTTCGCCACCCTTGGGCGTTGCCATTGTCCTCTTCACTCGAGATGTCCGCGCGCGCCTTGTGTAGATACTGCAGTGCTTCGTGGATTCTGCCGGCGTGGTCGGGGCGCTCATCGACCGGCGGATGATCGTTTAGGTTTTTGCCATCGGTGTATGCGGCCTGTTTGAGATCCCCGATGGCGGCATCGATTTGACGCACAGCTGCAGCCTCATCGGCGGTCTCCGCCCAGTTGCCCGGCCGGTGATCAATCAGCCAGCGCGCGGTACGCAGGTCCGACAGCGCATGCAGGTAGGCGGGGTGGTGAGCGGGCCGCGGCGGCGGCGCGGCCACGCAGCCGGCGAGCACGGTACAAATGACGATTCCGCTGAGAGCCAATTTCGATTTCAATGCATGCAGCATGGTGATACTCATTTAGACGCTAGTTGTCGATGAGGAACCCTAACCGCGTTATGGTCAACCAGGCTGTGCGCTGGATCACAGGTTCTGTGCGAAGAACACATGCGACCCCACATTTCGCGCGCAACGGTTTTTGTGCGATGAAAATGCCTCTCGACCGGGTTGTAGGAAAGGGCTGACATCAAGAGCGTGGTCATGCGTGTATTGCGTTAAGCATCGCTCTACACCACAGTCCGTCGGTGGCACAAATAAAAACACCCGTCACGGTTCGCCTGAATCCGGACCTTCTCGCCGAGGTGCGGCAATCCGCCGCCCGGGATAATCGGTCGCTCACCAATTTCATCGAAACCGCCCTGCGTGAGCGCATCAACAGCGTCGCCGACGGCCGGCGCTTTTCGGGATCAGTTCGGGAACTCAAGGACAATAAGAACCCATGAGCATCACGGCATCCATACCTGTCGCAGAGACGGCGCAGGCGCTCGCGAAAGCGAAAACCGGTATCACCGGACTCGATGAAATCACCTTTGGCGGATTGCCCGCCGGGCGTCCAACACTCATCTGCGGCGGCCCGGGGTGCGGCAAAACGCTTCTTGCCACCACGTTCCTGGTGAACGGCGTCGTTTTGTTCGATGAACCGGGCGTCTTCATGAGCTTTGAGGAATCGAGCGACGACCTCATTCAAAATGTCGCTTCGCTGGGCTACGACTTGGGCGCTCTGGTCGCGCAGAAGAAAATCGCGATTGACTTCGTGCGTGTGGAGCGCAGCGAAATCGAAGAATCGGGCGAATACGATCTCGAGGGTCTGTTCGTGCGTTTGGATTACGCGATCAAATCGGTCAATGCCAAACGCGTGGTCCTGGACACCCTCGAAGTGCTGTTCGCCGGCTTGGGCGATACCCAGATTTTGCGAGCGGAGATCCGCCGGCTTTTCGCCTGGCTCAAACAGCGCAACGTGACGGCAATGATCACGGCCGAGCAAGGCGCAGGCGCGCTGACGCGATTTGGCATCGAGGAGTACGTATCCGATTGCGTGTTGATGCTCGACAATCGGGTGGTGAATCAAATCACGACCCGGCGTCTGCGGGTCGTCAAATACCGCGGCTCCGCGCACGGCACCAATGAGTATCCCTTTCTCATCGACGCCAAGGGAGTATCGGTCTTGCCGATCACCTCGGCGGGGTTGGCCCATTCGGCTTCCGACGTGGTGATCTCCAGCGGTATTCCGGGATTGAATCAGATGCTGGGTGCCGGCGGGTTTTATCGCGGCACCAGCATTCTGGTGTCGGGCACCGCGGGGACCGGCAAGACCAGCCTGGCGGCTCATTTTGTCGAGGCGGTTTGCGCGCGCGGCGAGCGCTGCCTGTACTTCGCGTTCGAGGAATCACCGGCACAAATAATTCGCAACATGCGCTCCATCGGCCTCGATTTGCAGCCGCACGTCGATGCGGGACTGCTGCGCTTCGAGGCGGCGCGACCGAGCCTGTTTGGACTCGAGATGCACTTGGCGCGGATGTATCGCGAGATCGAGGAGTTCGCGCCCGCCGCCGCGGTACTCGATCCGATTTCTGCCTTGAGGGCCGAAACGGGCGATGTGCACTCCATGCTGCTGCGGGTAATCGACTTGCTGAAGAGCCGCGGCATCACGGCCTTTCTGACGAATCTGCTTTCGGTCGAAGGGATGGACAAGTCGGATGCGGGCATGTCTTCGCTCATGGACACCTGGCTGTCGCTCGTTCAACTCGAAAGCAACGGCGAGCGCAATCGCGGCATCTACGTGCTCAAGTCGCGCGGTATGAACCATTCCAACCAGATTCGCGAGTATCAATTGACCTCGCAGGGCGTAAAGCTCGTCGACGCCTATCTGGGAAGCAGCGGCGTCTTGACGGGGTCCGCGCGCATCGCGCAAGAAATCGTCGACGCCGCGGCCGCCGTGCGCCGCACTCAGGACAACGAGCGCAAACAGCGGGATATCCAGCGCAAGCGCGCCGCGCTTGAACGGCAAATCGCGGAGTTGCGCGCGGAACTCGAATCCGAGGAAGAAAACGCTCGAAAATCCCTGCAGCACAATGAGGAACTCGAGAAGCGCATGCAGGATGAGAGGCGCGCGATGGCTATTCAGCGGGGGGGGAAGGCGTCATGAATCAGGTGATCAGCACGGTGACGGAGGATTCCCTGCATCCGGGCGGCGGGCATTACAACTTGCGTCTGTATGTGGCGGGTCAGACACCGAAATCAATCACGGCGCTCGCCAACTTGAAGAAGATTTGCGAGGAACATCTGGTTGGGCGGTATCACATCGAGGTAATCGATCTGCTTGAACATCCGCAACTCGCGGCCGGGGACCAAATCCTGGCGGTGCCGACGCTCGTGCGTCGACTGCCGGAGCCCTTGAAGCGAATCATCGGAAATCTATCGAATATGGAACGGGTTTTGGTGGGCTTGGATTTACGCCCGGTTGCGGCCCCATGAGCGAACAGGCGCCCCCTGTGATTGCGAAGGGCACACACTATGTGTTGCGCCTCTTTATAACCGGCACGACGTCGCGCTCCTCGAGGGCGATCGCAAATCTACGGCGCGTGTGCGAAGAGCGGCTGCACGGCGAGTACGAGCTGGAGGTGGTCGATATTTACCAGCATCCCGCCGCCGCGCAAGAGCACCAGATCCTGGCCGCACCGACCTTGGTCAAGATGCTGCCGCTGCCGCTGCGGCGAATCATCGGCGATCTCGCCAATGAGGAGCGCGTTCTGGCCGGTCTTGGCCTGAGCCCCAAAGAAGCCATCGCCATTGCCAAATGAATCCTCCCGTTGCTCAAGGATCTTCCGCCGCCCCGTCCGATGCGAACGCGCAGCAGCTCTTGCGCCTGGAGAATCATGCTCTTCGCGAGAAACTGCGTGAGGCCGAAGAGACGCTGGAGGCAATCCGCAACGGAGACGTGGATGCGGTAGTCGTTTCGGGTGCGGACGACGTACCCCGGGTCTATACGCTCGAGACCGCGGATCAGACCTACCGGCTGCTGGTGGAGGAAATGCAGGAGGGCGCGTTGACCCTGACGCGCGGCGGCGACATTCTTTACTGCAACAGGCGCCTCGCGGAATTGGTCGAGAACCAACTCGAGCAGGTGATCGGCGGATCATTGGCGCGATACATCGATGCGGCCGATTGGCCCGCCGTGCTCGAATTGATTACTTCGGCATCGAAAAGCGAACTGGGAATCAAAACCCATCGGGGGCGCATCATCCCGGCTCACGTGTCGTTTAGTCCGTTACGGGCCGACGGCCTGAATGGCGAAGAGATCTATTGCTGCATCGTTACCGACCTGACCGAGCAGCGCAGTACCGCCGATCAACTGCGTGGCGCACATGCCGCCTTGTTGGCCCAGGTCGCCGAGCGCGAGCGCACCGAACGACTGCTGCGCCAAAGTCAGAAGATGGAAGCGGTGGGTCAATTGACGGGCGGTATTGCGCACGATTTCAATAATCTTCTCATGGTGATCAGCGGCGGTCTGAGCATCTTGGACCGCGAGTTGACGGTGGAGAGACGCGTGGCAGTACGCGAAGGGATGCGTCAAGCAGCGGAGCGGGGAGCCGCGCTGACGCGTCAGCTCCTGGCCTTCTCGCGGCAAAAGGAACTGTATGCAAAGCCGCTCGCCATACCGCGGCACGTGGAGGGCATGAGGCAGCTTCTCGATGGCTCGTTGGGCGGATCGGTAACGGTCAAAACGGTTTTTGACCCGGACGTGTGGCCGGTGCGCGTCGATGAGGGCGAGCTGGGCATCGCGCTCCTCAATCTCTGTGTGAATGCGCGTGATGCCATGCCCCAAGGCGGCACGATCACGATCGCGGCCGTGAATCGCGCCGATATCGGCGAATACGGACTCACCGGCGATTTTGTGGAGCTGTCGGTCAACGATACCGGTGTCGGCATGGACGCCGAGACGATCGCGCGTTGCCTGGAGCCCTTCTACACCACCAAAGATATCGGCAAGGGCTCAGGATTAGGGCTCGCGCAGGTGTACGGTTTCGCGCATGGCTCCGGCGGGTCGGTGCAAATTGAAAGCCGATCCCAGGAAGGTACCAAGGTTCTGCTGCTGCTGCCGCGGTCCGACGAGCCGCCAACCGTCGCTCCAAAGTGCACGGAGCCCGGCGAAAAGATCTCGCCGGACGCGCCTGCACTCTGCCGGGTGCTGCTGGTCGAAGACGATGTTCAGGTGGCGTCGCTGACGAGCGCGATGTTGGCCGAGCTGGGCTACGAGGTGATACCGGTGACGACCGGACAAGCCGCCTTGAATGAGCTCGCGGCAACCCCCGGTATCGGATTGGTGCTCTCGGATGTCATGATGCCGGGCGGCATGGACGGAATGGGGTTGGTGCGAGAAATGCGCCAACGCCGAATTTCATTGCCGGTGGTTTTGGTCAGCGGCTTCTCCGCGGCGGCCAAACGCGACGCCGAGGACGAGGGCATTCCGCTGCTGCCGAAGCCCTATACCTTGGGCGATCTGGCAGCCCAACTGACTTCAGCGCTGTCGGTGCCTCGCGCGCTGTGGCAGAGCCCGCTTCCGTAGAGCAAACGGTCGCCGCGCCGGGTCCTTCAAGTTGCGCGTTTGGCCTGATCCTTGATGGGCAGGCTACGAATTCGCTTGCCGGTGGCCGCGAAAACCGCATTGCACAGCGCCGGCGCAATCGGCGGCACGCCAGGTTCACCGACGCCGCCCAATGGGACGGTCCAATCCGTCGCCGGAATCAAGTGCACGCGGATGTCGGCGGGTGCCTCATTCATCCGCATGACGCGATACTGGTGAAAGTTATCCTGTTGCGAGCGACCCTTCTTGAAGGTGATCTCTCCATACAACGCGAGGCTCAAGCCCATGATAACCGCGCCTTCGAGTTGCGAGCGAATGCGTTCCGGATTGACCTGCGGGCCGCAGTCAAATGCGACATCGACGCGTGGGACCACGATCAGTCCCTGCTCATCGATGTCCACTTCCACCACAGCCGCGGCATAGCTCAAAAAGCTGTAGTGCGCGGCCAGCCCCAAGCCTCGGCCGCGCGCGAATTTTTTGCCCCAACCGGCTTCCTGCGTGACCGTTTCTACGACCTGCCGCAGACGCCCGGTGTCCACCGGATAGCGCTGCGGGGACTCACCGTGGTTCCAATGGTCTTGCAGACTGTTGGGATCGATCTTGCGCGCCGGTCCGATGAGTTCCAGCAAGTAGTCGCGGTGATCTTTGTTGGCGCTCGCCGCCAGCTCCGACACAAAAGACTGCACGGCAAACGCGTGCGGAATGTTGGACACAGAGCGAAACCACCCAATGCGGCAGTGCGCGCTGGCTTCCGGGTTTTCGAGCCGCAGGTTGGGGATGTCGTAGGGCATGTTGATAAAGCCCATACCCAATTCGGCGCCGACTTCGTGATTGGTGTTCGGAGCGAAGATCGTCGCGAGCGAGGGCGCCACGCTTCGATGCAGCCACGCGGAGACTTTGCCGTCGGCACCCACACCGGCCTTCATATATTCGACCGACACGGTGTGCAGGAAATCATGATGCAGGTCATCTTCGCGCGTCCAGGTCACTTTGACTGGGCGCCCGTCCATTGCCTGCGATAACAGCGCGGCCTCGATGGCAAAGTCCGGCTTCGATTTGCGTCCGAATCCGCCGCCGAGCAATGTCACATGCACGGTGACATTCTGCGCCGCGACCCCAAGATGTTTCGCAACGTCCTCGCGCGTGACTTGCGGCGCTTGGGTGGGTGCCCAGACTTCGACCTGGCCGGCAATGATGCGCGCCACCGCACACGGCGGCTCCATGGTCGCATGGGCGATGTGCGGTATGTAGTACTCCGCCTCGAGAGTTTTGGGCGCGGATTGCAAGGCCGAGTCCACATTGCCCGACTCGCGTACCACCTTGCCGGGCTTGTGGGCTGATTCCTGCATCGACGCGCGATAGTCGGCGGAATCGTAGCTGCCATTGGCGCCGTCATCCCATTCGATTTTCAGCAGTTTGCGCGCGGCGATCGCCGCGCCTGTGGAATTGGCGATGATGGCGACGCCGGCCAGCGGGTGAAACGTGGCTTTGGGAACCGGCGCCGGCATTTGCAGCACTTTCTGCACGCCAGGCGCCGCGGTCGCGGCGTTGCCGTCGAATTGCTTGACACTGCCGCCCAGGACCGGTGAGCGTGCGATGACCGCGAAGCTCATGTCCTTGAACCAAGGATCGATACCGTACTGCGCTTTGCCGGTGACGATGTCGTGTCCATCGACGATCGGCACGCCCCCCTTGCCGACATAACGAAATTCGTCGGAAGTCTTTAATCGCAGCGTACTCGCCGCCGGCACCGGCAGCTTTGCGGCCCGCTTGGCGAGCGTGCCGTAGGAGAGTTTGCGACCGGTTTTCTGATGCAGTACTTCATGATTCACTGCGCGCACTTCGGCCGGCGGCACGTTCCACGACAATGCCGCGGCTTGTTCCAACATCATTCGAGCCGCCGCGCCGCAGCGGCGCATCGGATCAAGAAAATGTCGCGTGCTGCGCGACCCGTCGGTGTCCTGGTTGCCGTACTTCTCTTCGTCGGCGGGCGCCTGCTGCACGCGGACTCGGCTCCAATCCGCCTCCAGTTCGTCCGCGACAATGAGCGGCATGCCGGTGCGCACGCCCTGGCCCATTTCAGAGCGATGCACGACGATGGTTACCCAGCCGTCATCACCCACTGTTAGGAACACCAGAGGATTGTCGACGGTGCCGTGCGGCATGCCGTCGGCGCCGTACTTGGGGGCATCGGCCGCCTTGGCAATGTGCACGCCGTCGGCCACCAGCAGCAGGCCGCCCAGCGCCTGAAGTTGCCGCAAGAATTCGCGGCGACTCAAGCCGTGCGATGCGGCGAAATCGTCCGCCACGGCGCTCACTTGGTTTGCCCCGCCTGATGGGCGGCTTGTTTGATGGCGGAGCGAATCCGCGGGTAGGTGCCGCAGCGGCAGATATTCCCTGACATGGCGGCATCGATGTCCGCATCGGTCGGATCCGGCTTGACTTGAAGGAGAGCGGCGGCTGACATGATCTGCCCAGCCTGGCAATAACCGCATTGCGGTACGTTGATCTGTTGCCACACCCCCTGGAGTGCCGCGCCTGCCGCCGTTGTGCCGACGCCTTCAATGGTGGTGATCTTCTTTCCCGCGGTTTGCGCGACCGGAAGCACGCATGAGCGCAAGGCCACACCGTCGACCAATACGGTACACGCACCGCAGAGCGCCATACCGCAGCCAAATTTCGTGCCGGTCATTCCCAGCAAATCGCGCAGTACCCACAGCAGCGGTAGATCGGGTTCGGCCACGACGGTAATTGTCTGATCGTTGATTTGCAGTTCCATCCCCATCTCCTGGTTATGCGGCCCGGATTTCTGCGTCATAACAGATTGTTCGGCCAAATCATCGTTCGCCACATGTGCGCAACCGCCGAGCCATCGAACCCCAGACCTTCCTGCGGCTGCTTGAAATGTCTGCCGATAATATCGGTGAACAGCTCCGGGTCGACGGTGACGTTCGGATCGAATGAATACAAGTCGTTCAGGGTGATGAGGCGCGAAGTCATGTACCAGCGATGCTCGCGCGCCTGCAGGTATGCCTGCTTGACGTACTCCGAAGGTTCGTAGTCGGGACCGAAGAACTTGATGTACGCCTCGGGATACCGATAGCCGACCGATTCATCGGCGAAAAATCGCAAGGCTTGATGATTTCGGACTGCCCAACTGATCTCTTCCGATACGTAGGGTTCGATGAGCTGCGCGCCCCAATAGCCGTGATCCACACGAATCAGCGCGCCGTTGGCAATGTCGTGCAGCAAACATGCGAGTACGACTTTCTCTTCCATGCCGCTTTTGAGCGCGACCAGCGCGCTTTGCAGCAGGTGATTGCGCGTGAAGGGCGAAAATCGCTGACGAAAGAAATCGAGCAGCTTCGGCTTCTCCGGCATTTTCGAGAGGGCCGGATTGTCGCCCATCATGAATATGGTGCCCGGTCCCAGCTGGCCCATCATCTCGGTCTCGACGTCAGGCTGCCCGGTACCCAACAATGACACCGGATGCGGCAGCATCATGCGCCGGTAACCGCCTTCGGAAGATTGAGGATCTTTATTTTGAGAACGGAGTGCTTTGTCCATGGGCGCCACAACACAGAGAAGGATGCTGCATTGTATGCGAACACCGTCCCGGCGCGCAGCGCCGCGGCATTGGCGCGGGCTAGGGCGGGGATCAGGCCGCCGAGCCGGGCTCCAGGGCGGGTGCTTTCCGAAGTGCGGTCCAAGCCGCTGCCGCAAAAACCAGCAAGTTGGCGATAATGACCGGCAACGCGCCGATCAGCGCGCCATACGTCACCCAGAGCAGCGCACCGCTCATTTGGAATGCACGCAGCCGCGAGGGCCTCGCAAAAAAGTAAGAGGCAACAAATACGCAGGTGGCGGCCCATCCGAGGCATTCAATCCAGAAGGAATTCATACCGCCTCGGCCCGAGCCTTTCCGAGGGGAAGCATTTTTCCGATCTTGAGCCGGTCCGTTCTGTCCCTTTCCCACTCGTCCAACGTCAGGCCGTACGATTCGAACAGCTCCCGGATCTCACCGGTTCGCCAATGCAGCAGTTGGTCGAGGATCGGCACCATGATGCTAAATGCACTGTCACTGAGGACCACGCGCTTCGCGATCCGCGCGAGCTGCTTGTTCTCAGAGACCGCGATGGTAAATCCATCGTGATTGTTGACGTGCAACATCACGTGCACGTCCGAGCCGCCGTCACCCACATAGATCACGCGGTCAGCGGCTATCTTCAAGCGGTGCTGAAGCTCCTCAATGACAGCGACCTTGCCGTAGCCGGCGGGCACGCGATTGATGGCCTTCACTTCCCGCGAGTGTGCATCGAAGTCCAATTCGGTGCCGTAAATGTGTTCGGCAGGAATGATGCCGGACAACGCCGAGGTCACGATTTCGCGAGGCGCTGCTGAAATCACAAAAACCGAGAATTGATAACCCGCGGCACCGCGCTGCATGAAATCCACGAGCGCCGGAATCGCGCCTTTGAGCCGCACGCGCCGTCCGGCTTCGATCAAGTGCTCGCGGCGAACGCCGCGAAATTCCGGATCATGCCGAATCAAATAGGCCAATTCGCCGCCCTGTTGAACCAGGTTGGTTCGAGCGAGTCCGGCAATGCGCTCCTCAAATCCGGATATTCCGAGCAGTTCGCTCAACACCACGCCGGAGTCTTTGAAACTCAAGGTCTGGTCGAAATCGGAAGCCAACAGATAGTGCTTGGCTGAATGTTCGCTCATGAATTTGGTCTCTGGAGTTTCCTTCGACCATATTCTATGAGCGGCATGTGAAAGTCAGGTGATAAAGAATCGCTTGTGGGGCCCTTTATTTCACGCGGACACGGCAAAAGTGTGACAACGTTCGGCGCGTTGCCAAGATATTTGCCGATGCAGGGCGGCCCGCGCGATTTCCGTGCGTCAACGCGGCCCGTGCGCACCGCCCGAGTGCAGGGAAGGGCGCCGCTCCAAGATGGTTATCATGCCGTTCTTGGGGCGCAAGGTGATGCGCGTCTGCAATCGGATTTCCTGCGGCTCCTTGAGACGCAGACGAAATCGCTGGGCGAGCACCGCGAGGATCAACGTTGCCTCGGTCATGGCGAGCGTTGCGCCGATGCACACGCGCGGTCCTCCGCCGAAGGGCAAATAGGAAAAGCGCGGGCGCTTGTCGCTCGATTCCTTGCGGAATCGCGATGGATCGAAGCGCTCGGGATTGTCCCAAAGGCGGCGGTGACGGTGCAGCACCCATGGCGATATTAAAACCTGGAGTCCCGGTGTCACTTTGAAGCCGCAGACTTCGTCGGCTTGCTGGGCTTCTCGGATCGAGATTCCCGGCGCCGGCGGATAGATGCGCATCGCCTCCTCGATCACCATGCGTGTGTACGGCAGATTCGGCAGATCCTCAACCGTCGGCGCTCTGCCGGCGAGGACGGTATCCAGCTCCTCGTGCAGCTTCGCCTCCTCGAGTGGATGCTGCGACAGCAGGTA
>Ga0209169_10002570_pt1 | contig 10909 bp, 10 predicted proteins | sample HubBroMetageWRM4_FD_188346 | JGI IMG/M metagenome (GOLD analysis project Ga0209169, IMG submission 188346) | Warmed soil microbial communities from the Hubbard Brook experimental Forest, New Hampshire - Hubbard Brook CCASE Soil Metagenome WRM 4... | ecosystem: Environmental > Terrestrial > Soil...
ATCGCCTGGGGTCTGTTCGGCGTGGTCATGCCCGCCGTGTGGCACCCTATCGTCAGCGCACACGGCAACAACTGGTACGCGTTCATCCACGTGACCACCACTAGCACCGCCTGGCTGTCGGTAGCCCTCGGCATCGCGTTCATCGCCTTGGGCCTGCTGACCGCCCCCTGGTTCCTGCGCCGCTACGCAGCGCTCGCCCGCTCCGTCCAGACCCCCGCCCAATACCCAAACTAAAACCAGTCTCCAGAACGGGTTCTGGTTCCGCGGGGCCCGCCGCTTGAACGCGGCGGGCCCCCGATCTGTTCACGGAAGCGATCCGGCCCGGACGCGGGGCGCCCGCGTGAGCGCCCACAGCCATTGCGGCCGCTAGTCAGTGTTGCTGCCAGGAGACCAGCAGGTGGTCGACCTGACGGATCGGAACGCTGGCGGTGATGTCAGGCGGGGTGCGGGCAGCCAGGCCGGGCAATCGGGTGAACAGAGTGGACAGCGCAACTTCGCCGTGCAGCCTGGCCAGTGGCGCGCCGAGGCAGAAGTGGGCGCCGGCGGAGAAGCTGAGGTGGGGGTTGGGGTCACGGCTGATGTCGAACCGGTCAGGATCTGGGAAGGCGCCGGGGTCGTGGTTGGCGGCAGCCAGGAATAGGAGCCGCGGCTGGCCCTTGGGGCACGGGACGCCGTGGACGTCGGCGTCGTTGCGAGGCGCCGCGGCAGTGAAGGTCGTCGGGGTGATCAGCCGCAGCATTTCCTCAACCGCGCCGGGCCAGCGCCCTGGGTCTTCCTGCACCGCGGCGAGCGCCTCGGGGTGGGTGCAGAGCAGGTAAGCGCCGAGAGCGAGCAGGGTGGTGGTGGTCTGATGCCCGGCATTAATGAAGAAGATGCAGTTCGCAGCCAGGTCCTGGCGGTCCTCGCCGTCGGCGTGGCGTGCGGCCAGGCGGGTCATCAGGTCATCGGCTGGCGCTGCGGCGCGCTGATCGAGCAGGCCGGTGAAGTAGGTCAGCATCTGCCCGGCCGCGTCGTTGGCAGCCTGGACCGCGGTGCGGTCAGTGTCGCGCTGGCGCGCGAAGCCGCGATTGAGCGTCGCGACCGCCCCAGCGAGCCAGTCCCGGTCCTCGGGCGGAACGCCGAGCACCTCGGTGATAACGGTGAACGGCAGCGGCCGGGCGAAGTCCGCGACCAGGTCCATGCTGCCTGCGGCGGCGGCCCGGTCGATCAGGACGGCGGACCGCTCGGCGATGATGGCCCGGAAGCGCTCGACCCTGCGAGCAGTGAACAGGCCCCCGAAAGCGTCCCGGACACGGCGGTGCCGGTCACCGTCCAGCCGCATCATCCAGCGGGCGAGCAGCTGGAATGCGACATCGTGCGAAGGCGGGATCGACGCTGCGGCAAACCTCGGGTCGCGCAGCACATCCCGGACGAACAGGTACTGGCAGCCGGGCAGGGTGCAGGAGCGCAAGATCGCTTGCGGGTCGGAGCGGCCGGCCGGAGAGAACAACGCACCCAGCAGGTCAGCCTCAGTGCCGGGCGCCGCGGGCGGCCCGGCCGAAGCGTTCATATCGCGGCCAGCTGCGGTCCGGGGCCAGCGTTCTGTTCGATGGTGCAGAAGCGGATCTCGTGGCCGTCGGGGTCGTGCAGGGCGGGCAGGATCCAGCCGATGCTGGCCCAGTGCACGCCCGCATGGGCCTCGCCCTGCGCGGTCAGCCCACGGGCGAGGTCGTCGAGTTCTGGCTTGCCGGGCACGCCCAGGCAGAAATAGTCGAAGCTCGCGGCCGCCCGGGCGCGGCCGGGGTCGAGCCGCAGAGCCAGTCGCGGGCCGCCGTTGGGATGGGCCAGCGCATAGCCCACCAGCTGACCCTCCTCGGCGAACTCCAGCTCGACGGTGTAGCCCAGGCGGCTGCGGTACCACGCCAGGGACCTGGCCAGGTCCGTGACCGGCAGCTTCAGGTGGCGGATCCCAGCCAACGCGGGCGCGTCCGATGTCGTCATGCTCTCTCCGTTTCTGCGACCGCGCTGCGGCAGCGGGGCGGCTTCAGCTGGCCACGGACGTCAGCGGCCAGCCGAAGAAGCCGTCCAGCGTGGCCCGGCCGCCCGCCTTGCGCAGCGGATCGATGGCCGTGTAAGTGGTGATGTAGGTGTCGGTCCCCTGGTGCACGACGGCGGGCCGCGGGGGGCCCATGGAGCCACCGTCGGGCCAGGTGTCCTTCCGGAAGCCGGCCGCCGAGCTGTATCGGGCGGTCTGGGTCAGGACGCCGACCAGCCAGTACCCGCGCCCGCCGGCCAGCGGCAGGGCCAGCGTCGGTTCGCCGGCCGGGGTGAACTGCTCAGCCAGCGACACTCCGCCGGCCCGGTCCTGCCTGATCTGGGTGGCGGACTGGGCGGTAAACGAGCCCGATCCCGTGAAGAACGAGTTCACCGCGAACGGCGCCGCCGCCGCGGCGGTCTCAGTTGCGCCGGTCGCGGCGCGGTCCAGCGTCCGGGCCAGGACGGCCGCGTAGTCGGCGGGCGCCAGCGCCGCCGGGGCGGTGGTCCCCGCTCCGGCCCGGCACAGGGCCGGCCAGCCGGGATGGCCGCTGCCGGAGGGCTGATTCACGATCACGGCGAGCTTCCACGCACCACCCACGCGCCGGAACACCAGGGCCACCGGCTGCATCGACTGCCCCAGGGTGAAGACATCAGTGTCGCCGTACGCGACGAACGTGGTCGCGGCACCGCGGTGGCACGGCACCGTAATCGAAACGCTGGCCAGCCGCAGCGGCGGCCGGCCGGCCAGGCCGGGGTCGCTCCGGGTCTGGTTCTCCTGGGCCAGGTACGCGGTGCGCGCCTCACCCGTCGTCGCCCGGTCCAGCGCCGCGAAATCGTTCCTCGTCCAGATCTGGTTCGTCTTGGCCATCCAGCTCAGCGTGGCGGCCCGCTCCGCGGCAGTGTGCCGCGACGCGGGCGGCGCGCCGGTCGCCGGGGCCCCCGATCCGCACGCCGCAGCCGCCACGGCGCACGCGGCCATGATCGCGGCGAGCAGCGGCGCGGTCCACCGTGTCGCGGTAGCGTTCATCAGCATTCCCTCCTTCGCGAGCGCCTCGGTGTCCGCGCTCGGCTACGGCCGACGCTAGGGCCGCAGCGGGCGGCGGTCATCGGGGCGAGCCCTGGCCGCCAGCCGGGCTGGCCCGGACGCGGTTCGGGGCTAGCCCTGAGGCCAGGCGGGCCGTCCGGTGTGACACTGGAGTCGTGCCAGCACCCGCCGCCATCCTCGTCGTCGACGATCACGACGGGTTCCGCGCGTTCGCGCGGATGATGCTGGAGCTGGCCGGGTTCACCGTCGCCGAGGCGGCCAGCGGCGCCGAGGCGACGCAGGCCGCCCGCGCCATCCGGCCGTGCCTGGTCCTGCTGGACATCCAGCTTCCGGACTTCGACGGGTTCGAGGTGGCGCGGCGGCTGGCGGAGCAGGACCACCGGCCGGTGATCGTGCTGACGTCCACCCGCGAGGCCAGCGACTACGGCAGCCAGATCGCGGCCAGCCCGGCGGCCGGATTCCTGCCCAAAGACCAGCTGTCCGGGGCCGCGCTGCGCCACTTCCTCGGGACCGTCCCGCCATGAGCCGGCGGACGCGGGCGATCCTGATCGCCGGGCTGGTCGCCGTGACCGCTTTCAGCGTGGTCGCGTTCTATGTCAACGGGTGGGCGGAGCCGCCCGGCCCGGCGATCTACGTGATCACCCCGACGCTGGTACTGCTGGCTTATCTGTTGGTGGGCCTGATCGCCTGGCAGCGCCGTCCGGCGGAGCGGATCGGCCTGCTCTTCACGATCGTCGGCTACGCCTGGTTCCTCCCCGCGCTGACGCGGCTGCATGACCCGCTGCCGTTCACGGTCGGCGTGGTGACCGGGAGCCTTTACCAGGCATCACTCGCCCACCTGGCCCTGGCCTGGCCCTACGGGCGCCTGCGATCCAGGCTCGACCGGGCGGTCGTCGCCGCGAACTATGCCTGGAACATCGGCAACAACATCGTGCAGATGCTGTTCTGGAACCCTCGCACGAACGGCTGCGGCCCCGCCTGCCCGGCGAACCTGCTCCTGGTGCACAGCTCGGCGCGGCTGTACAGCACGGTCGGGACGGTCGCCTCGGTCGTCGGCATCGGCCTGACCGTGCTCATCGTCGTCCTGATCGCCTGGCACTGGCGGTCGGCCCGCGGCTATGCGCGCCGCGCCATGACGTCGCTGGTCTGGGTGGCCCTGCCGATCGGCGCCTACGTCACCATCGTGGAGACCCCGTCCAATCTCGGGCTCTCCCCAATGATCACGCAAGGGATCTGCCCGCTGATCCTGATCGCCGCGCCCGCCGCGTACGCGATCGGGATGGCGCGGACGAACAGCGCCCGGCGCGCCGTCGGGGCGGCGCTGGTCAGCCTCGAGCCCGGCCCGCCGCCCGGCCGACTCCGCGACGCGCTGGCCGCCGCTCTGGGCGACCCTGCGCTGCAACTGGCCTTCCGGGTGCCCGGCCAGAGCCGCTACCTCGACACCAGCGAGCAGGCCGTCGACCCCGCCCGGCTGGCCGCCGGGCGCATGCTGACCGCACTGGACCCAGCCGGCGACGCCGTGCTCATCCATCATGAGGAGCTGCGGCACGAGCCGGACCTGGTCAAGGTCACCGTTACCGCCGCCGTCCTGGCCCTCGAGCATTCCCGCCTCCAGGCCGAGGTGGAGGCCCAGCTGGAGCAGGTCCGCGCTTCGCGGGCGCGGATCGTCCAGGCCGGCGACGCCGCGCGGCGCAAGCTGGAGCGCGACCTGCATGACGGCGCGCAGCAGCGCCTGGTCACCCTCAGCCTGGCGCTCGGCCTGGCCCGCAGCCGGGCGGCCGACGCGGATCCCGAACTGGTGGCGCTGATCGAGTCGGCCGGGAAGGAGGCGCAAGAGGCCCTGGTCGAGCTGCGGGAGCTGGCCCGGGGCATCCATCCCGCCGTCCTGACCGAGACGGGGCTGGCCGGGGGCATCCAGGCCTTGGTGGAGCGGTCGCCGGTGGCCACGACGATCACCGCCGTGCCGGCCGGGCGGTTCCCGGCCGCGATCGAGGCGACGGCCTACTTCGTCGTATCCGAGGCGCTAGCGAACGTGGCCAAGCACGCGCTGGCGCGCAGCGCTCGGGTGACGATCCAGGAACTGCCCGGGCGGCTGCTGGTGCAGGTCAGTGACGACGGGGCCGGGGGAGCCCGGCCGGAGGGCGGTTCCGGCCTGCGCGGCCTGGCTGACCGGGTGGCGTCGGTGGGCGGGACGCTGCTGATCGACTCGCCGCCCGGCTGCGGGACCCGGCTGGAGGCGGACCTCCCGTGCCTGTGACCCAGTCGGCCGCGCCGCTGCGCGTGATCATCGCCGACGACGCGGTGCTGCTGCGCGAAGGGCTGAGCCGCCTGCTCACCGAGGCCGGGCTGGAGGTGGCGGGGACGGCCGCGGACGCCGTGCAGCTGCTGCACCTCGCCGACGCCCTGCGTCCCGATGTCGTGCTCGCCGACATCCGGATGCCGCCCACCCAGACCACGGAGGGCCTGCGGGCCGCCGTCCAGATCCGCCGCCAGTGGCCCGGCACGGCCGTCGTGGTCCTGTCCCAGCACGTCGAGACCGAGCACCTGTTCGAGCTGCTCGCCGATGATCCCCGCGGGGTCGGCTACGTGCTCAAGGAGCGCGTCGCCGACGTCGCGCAGTTCGCCGGCGCGATCCGCCGGGTGGCGGCCGGCGAGTCGGTGATCGACCCGCAGGTCGTCGCCCGGCTGGTGGCCCGGCCGCGGCGCGACAGCCCGCTGCAGAGCCTGACTGACCGCGAGCTGGCCGTGCTGGCCCGAATGGCCGAAGGCCGCTCCAACCACGCCATCGCCAGCCAGCTGCACATGTCGGCCAAGACGGTGGAAACCCACATCGGGAGCATGCTCGCCAAGCTCGGCCTGCCGCCCGCACCCGAGGATCACCGCCGGGTCCTGGCCGTCCTGACCTACTTGCGCTCCTAGCCGCCGCCGCATCATCGCCAGGGATTGGTGCGGCCGGCTGGTGCTGTCCTCGCGCCAGGCATCCAGGTGGCAGCTGGGCTTACCGGCGAATTCGGCGCCAGTGACAGGCGGTAGCTAATTTAAGTTACTCAGCATGGTCAGCGTCACCGTCGGCACGCCTGCCGCGCGTTCTTGGCTGTGCGATTGAGCTGTTGCTACCGCGGGTCATGGGGCTTGCTGTCCAGGATCACTCTGCCCAGCGCCAGGGAGATTGCTGGATGCATGAGTGCAGACGACGCCGCCAGCAAGGTGGCCGCGCCGGTATTCATCGGTGCGCTTCGGCCGGAGTTTGAGCTGAAGCCCGCGCGGGCGAGCGCCGGGCAGCCCAGACTGGAAGCCTTGCGAGGGGCGGTATCACGTCGACTTCCCGGAAGCCAGTGCTGACAGGGCCCAAGCCGACGAGCACAACGCCATCCCCTCGCGAAGGTCCCCGCGGTAACCGTCGCCGTGCATCATGCCAGCCGGGAGCGCGACGCTGAGCCGCCGCCGGCCGCGACGAAGGCCGGACACTGGCATGGGGAAACCGCCTGGGCACTCTTAAGAGAGCGGTGCTGAAACCCGCTCCTCCAGGTGTCCATGTGCCGGCCGCATATCTGAGGAACCGGCAGGCCAGCGCAGCGACCACCTCCCGGCCTCGCCGATGACCGCAGCACGGCTCCGGCTCAACCACTAAGCGCGTGAGCTTCGATATCCACAACATCTTCCAGTTCGACGACGAGGGCGCTTCGTCAACGACTACGTACGTCCCGACAGCCGCAGCGTCCTCGAATAACTCGGCTACAAGCCATAGCCCCACAGGCCGCATTCCTGCGGCGTACACGGCCACGGTCGCGCTACGCCGCAGGAAGCTCGCGCGCCTCAAGGTGCGATCTTGATGGCCCCGATGAGCGTCGAAGAGGCCGAGGATGCCTGGGCGCCCACGGCCGAAGTCCCGTCCATGGCAGGCGCATCCCAATCGATCTGATACCGCTGCTCCCGCCCCATGACCTTCTCGAAGTTCATCAGCTTGAAGAAGATCGGCATCAGCGCGTGCATCGCCTTGCGCCCGACAGGTCCGGGCGTCTTAGCGCTGTTCGTCCGAGCGCCACGTTTCGTGATCCTCTCCACCCGTTCTCGCCGCAACCGCTCGTAGGCACTGAACGCCGACGTCGCATCAGGCAGGTCCCGCAGGCACCGCGCCAGCTGGATCGAGCTCTCGATCGCCAGCGACGCGCCTTGGCCGGTGCTGTTGGACGGCGCGTGGACGGCGTCGCCGACCAGCACCATGCGGCCGCGGTGCCAGTGCGGGACTGGCGGCATGATGTGGATCGCTCCGGTGATGTCGAGGTTTTCCGCGGTGGTACGGTTCGCCAGAAGCTCGCCCGGAAGGTCGCCCGCGTACGTTTCGCACAGCGTCCGCAGCCACTGCCCGGACGGGATCGCCCGGGCGTCGGTCAGGGACATGTACTGCTTCGACGGCAGGTTCGCGCCCCAGGTCACCCGGCCGTCCGCCATCTTCCAGAACAGGTAGTAGGCGCGCTTGCCGAATGCGAACGTCATGACGCCAGGTTCGGGGTCAAGGTCGGGGGCGGCGTCGACGTAGCCCTGGAAGCTGAGCATTCCGGTGTAGCCCGCCGCGGGGGCTTCCGGGTCGATCAGGGTTCTGACGGTGGAGCGGACGCCGTCGGCGCCGATCAGGATGTCGGCGGTCGCGGTGCAGCCGTCGTCGAACTTCGCCGTGACCGACTTCGGGCCTTCGACGACTCCGACCAGGCGCTTACCATACTCGAAGCGGACGCCCGACTCGGCCGCCCGGTCGTGGAGCACCCGGTGCAGGTCGCCGCGGCCGACGATCTGGAGCGGCTCCACGTCCGCCAGGCTGGGCAGTCTGCGAGTGTTCCCGCCTACCGCCATGACCGTGCCGGTGACCTGTGTGGCGAGGGCACGGACGGCATCGTCTGCGCCGATGAGGCCGAGTGCGGCCAGGCCGTTGGGGGCCAGGGCCAGGCCGCCGCCGATTCCTTCGGCCAGGGTGGGGTAGGCCTCGTAGACCGTCGCCTGGATGCCGGCCTTGAGCAGGGCGGTCGCGACGACAGGACCGGCGATCCCGCCGCCGATGACCAGTGCACCGCGGACTTTGGACGCTGTGGCTGTGGCTGTGGACATGAGTTCTCTCCTACATGTGGTGTTCGTCGGTCGTTTCTGTGCCGAGATCACGCACCAGAACCCAGCTATCCTTTGGTTGCCACCTCGTGGCCGGGTTCGACTCGTGCGGGCATCGGTTCGAGAGCGTTGGACGGGGATGGCTGCAAGCAGCCCCCCCGGGGCCCCGGCGGCGGTGTTAGCGCACCGCCCCGGGGCCGTTGAGAGTCCTCTAGCCGCCTGGTAGGCCCCTCTCCGCGAGTTCGACCAGCCCCGGGGGCATCTCGCCGTCGCCGTGGAGGGCCCGCCACGACTCGAGATCGGGGAAGCTTCCCGAGGTCAGCTCCTCCAGCAGCCCGCGGACCCAGGCCGCCTCCGCTTCGACCATCGCAACGGCGAACTCGTCCTCGACCAGGAAAAGGCGGGGAATCTCCTTGAGATGCTCGGTGATCGCAGCACGACGTGCGGCGATCGACTCCTCCAGCCTGCCGAGCCGGGCCCGCAGCAGGGCGATCACCTCGTCTGGCGACAGGATCATCTGCACTGAGAGCCCGGCGGCGAACTTCGGGTGCTCGGGCTCCGGTGTGGACAGCAGTTCCCGGGTCCAGTCGAGCATCTCCTGCCGGCCGGCTTCAGTGATCTGGTACACCGTCCTTTCCGGACGGGCACCCTGCCGACTAGTGCCGACCACCTCCAGGAAGCCGTGCTTCGCCAGGTTCTGCACGACGGTGTAGAGCGAGCCCCACTTGACGTCCATGTCCTGGTCTTTGCCTCGGGCGCGCATCAGGGACGCGATCTCGTAGCGGTGCATCGGCTGCTGGACGACGGTGGCCAGCACCGCCAGGGCCATCAAGTTGTCGACTTTGCGCTTCGCGGCCATCAGAGTCGCCCCCTCCATTACCCGTCCACAAATATACGGCAGCGAGTATTCGCTGGCAACCCCGGGGGCGGCTGATCGATCCTGCGCGATGGCGTGCCTGTATCGCTCCGGAATGTCGTGACCTCCTGACCAGCGGTTCATGACGCTGGCCACGCTGTGCATGCCGAAAATCTCGTCCATGGCTCCGGCCAGCAAAGTTGCTCTTCCTGGCGTCCCGGCCGTGACGATCATCGATCATGTGCCTGCGGTTCATGTTCCTCCTGACCACGTGGCTAGCCGCGTGGCTGCCTCTAGCCCGGCGTGAGGAGACATGGAAGACCGCAGAGATCTTGATCCTGCGCCACCAGCTCGCCGTCCTGCCGCGCTGCACCGGCGCGTCGGGCGGCGCCAGGACATCCGCGGCCTGATGCTGCGGCTCACGCGGGAGGACCTCCGGCCGTGGCGTACGCAGTCGCGGCGGGTGGCCGGCGAATGCCGTCACCGTCCGTGACGGCAAGCGGTTCGCCGGACCGCTTGCTTTGCCCAGATCCTGTCCGCCATGTGTCCGTGATCAGACCGATCGAACACGTGGCCGCAAGTCGCGGCAACCTGCCGATCTGCTCGAATATGTGGTTCATTCTAGTTTGTGTGGTCCTTCTCACAGGTCAGGATGACATAAGCGAACGCAATACCGGCCGGTGAGGGCGACCGGAGCGCGAGTGATAACCTGCCGCGCGTGCAGTCGCCCTGGTAAACGGGCGGTTTGCGCACCGCCCGTTCCGCCCGGCGATCCGGGCGGGGACAAGATTTCTAATCACCACGCTAACCTGCTGGTACTACGGATAGTCACTGGTGGCAAGTGTTGGGTTCGAACCAACGTAGGCTGAGCCGACGGTTTACAGGGAGCCCCCACACCGCAGGCAAGACACGCCTTAAGCTGCGGAAACGTTCTCCGCGCACAACGTTGGGATGGCGCTTAACCACTCCTCAGCCAAGAGCACCCGCAAGCGGCCGTCGCTCGCCGGACATCAACGGACACCATGCCGGGGTGCGTGGGCGGAGTGGCACGGCAGCGGGCGCCCCCGGGGACGACCGGAATGACTCTGTGAACCGGCCTGGCTGGTTCTACGCCCTTAGCCGGTTAACAGCAGCTTGGCCGCGGAGTATCGCTAGCGCCAAATCGCAGTGCTGTGTGAGCGTAAGGGCTCCTCGGAATTCTATGCCGCAGCGCAGTCGGTGATGTACATATTTCCTTCGTGAACGGTCCAGAGTGTCCGTGGGAACTGGCGGATGAGCCGCCGGTCGTGTGTAACCGTGATAACTGGGCCTTGGAATTCGGTGAAGGCGTATCGCAGGGATTCGACGACGTCGAATGATAGGTGGTTGGTGGGTTCGTCGAGGATCAGAGTGTCGGGGTTGAACCGACGAGTATGCCGAGTTCGATCTTGCGCTGCTGCCCGACGGACAGGTCGCTCACGCGCTTGGTCAGGTCTTCTCGCGCTAGCAGGCCCCAGCGGACGAGCCAGCCGCGTGCTTCGTCGGTGACCTGCACAGGTTCGATCAGCCGTTGGTAACGCAGGAAGGGTCCAAAGCAAAGGACGCCGATAGGACGTCGGTCCATTGTGCTGTTCTGCTTGATCCTTTACAGATCGGCTCCGCCTGATGCTGGGCGGATCGGCCCCAGTTGATCCTTTACACGCAGTTACGGGACCTCTGGCAGCTTCGATCAGTTGCCAGCGAGGACTGCTACCGGCACGTCGGAGGTCATGGTGGCCCCGTCGCCAAGCTGACCGTAGTAGTTGTACCCCCAGCAGTCGACGTGGCTGGTCGTCAGCAGGGCGCAGTAGCCGTAGACGCCGCTGATCAGTGCGGCAGCGTTCGTGATGGTATGCACGGCGACGGGCACCTCG
>Ga0209169_10002572_pt1 | contig 10908 bp, 9 predicted proteins | sample HubBroMetageWRM4_FD_188346 | JGI IMG/M metagenome (GOLD analysis project Ga0209169, IMG submission 188346) | Warmed soil microbial communities from the Hubbard Brook experimental Forest, New Hampshire - Hubbard Brook CCASE Soil Metagenome WRM 4... | ecosystem: Environmental > Terrestrial > Soil...
CGGCAGTTCCTCGGCCAGATGGACAAGCCCGACGTCGACTTCATCGACGGGCTGTCCCCGGCGGTGTCCATCGACCAGAAGGCGGCTGGGCGCAACCCGCGCTCGACCGTCGGCACAATCACCGAGGTGTACGACTACCTGCGGCTGCTGTACGCGCGCGTGGGGAAGCCGCACTGCCCGATCTGCGGCAGGCCGATCGCGCGGCAGAGCCCGCAGCAGATCGTCGACCGGGTCATGGAACTGGACGAGGGAACTCGGTTCCAGGTGCTGGCGCCGGTCGTGCGCGGCCGCAAGGGCGAGTACGGCGAGATGCTGCGCGAGCTGCAGGCCAAGGGCTTCTCCCGGGCCAGGGTCGATGGTGTCATCATCCGGCTGGACAGCGTCGGCGCTGGCGGGGGCGCCCCGGGCGACCTGCCCGCGCTGAAGAAGTATGAGAAGCACGACATCGAGGTCGTCGTCGACCGGCTGGACGTGAAGGAGTCGGCCCGGCGCAGGCTGACCGACTCGGTGGAGACCGCGCTGAACCTGTCCGGCGGCGTCGTGGTGCTCGACTTCGTCGACCTGCCGGAGAACGACCCGCACCGCGAGCGGATGTTCTCCGAGCACCTGGCGTGCCTGTACGACGACCTGTCCTTCGACGAGCTGGAACCCCGGTCGTTCTCGTTCAACTCGCCCTGGGGCGCATGCCCGGACTGCACCGGACTTGGCACGCGCATGGAGGTCGACCCGGAACTGGTGGTCTCCGATCCGGCCAAGACGCTGGCCGAGGGCGCGATCGGTCCGTGGAGCGGCGGCCACGTCAGCGACTACTTCCTGCGGCTGATCGAGGCGCTCGGTGACTCCCTCGGGTTCAGCATCGACACGCCCTGGGAGCGGCTGCCCGCCGCGGGACGCACCGCGCTGCTGCGAGGCTACGACAAGCAGGTGCACGTCAGGTACAAGAACCGGTACGGGCGGGAGCGTTCCTACTACACGAACTTCGAGGGCGCGATCCCGTACATCGAGCGGCGGCATTCCGAGGCGGAGAGCGATTCCAGCCGGGAGCGCTACGCCGGGTTCATGCGCGAGGTGCCGTGCCCGACCTGCCACGGGGCGCGGCTGAAGCCGGTATCGCTCGCGGTGACCGTGGACGGGAAGTCGATCGCCGAGTACTGCGGGCTGCCGATCGGGGAGCTGGCCAAGCGCCTGCTCGAGCTGGAGCTGTCCAACCGGGACCAGCAGATCGCCGGGCGGATCCTCAAGGAGGTCAACTCCCGGCTCGGCTTCCTGCTCGACGTGGGGCTCGACTACCTGACCCTGGACCGGGCGTCGGCGACCCTGGCCGGCGGCGAGGCGCAGCGGATCCGGCTGGCCACGCAGATCGGGTCCGGCCTCGTCGGCGTGCTGTACGTGCTGGACGAGCCGTCGATCGGCCTGCACCAGCGGGACAACCACCGGCTGCTCGAGACGCTGATCAGGCTGCGTGACCTCGGCAACACGCTGATCGTGGTCGAGCACGACGAGGACACGATCCGCGCCGCGGACTGGGTGGTCGACATCGGGCCACGAGCCGGCGAGCACGGCGGCAACATCGTGGTCTCCGGCCCGCTCAAGGAGCTGCTGGACAGCAAGGAGTCGCTGACCGGCGCGTACCTGACCGGCCGCGAGTCCATCCCGATGCCCGAGCAGCGCCGTAAGCGCTCCAAGAGCCGGGAAGTCGTGGTCAAGGGCGCCAGCGAGCACAACCTGCGCGGCGTGGACGTGGCGTTCCCGCTCGGCTGCTTCATCGCGGTTACCGGGGTCTCCGGGTCCGGCAAGTCCACCCTGGTCAACGACATCCTGTACAGCGCGCTGGCCAAGGAGCTGCACGGCACCAGGATCGTGCCGGGCAAGCACACCCGGGTCACCGGCATGCAGCAGCTGGACAAGGTCGTGCACGTCGACCAGGGCCCGATCGGCCGGACCCCGCGGTCGAACCCGGCCACGTACACCGGCGTGTTTGACCACGTGCGGAGGCTGTTCGCGCAGACCACCGAAGCGAAGGTGCGCGGTTACCAGCCGGGCCGATTCTCGTTCAACGTCAAGGGCGGCCGGTGCGAGGCGTGCGCCGGCGACGGCACGATCAAGATCGAGATGCAGTTCCTGCCCGACGTGTACGTGCCGTGCGAGGTCTGCCACGGCGCCCGCTACAACACCGACACCCTGCAGGTGCACTACAAGGGCAAGACCATCTCCGACGTGCTGAACATGCCGATCGAGGAGGCGGCCGAGTTCTTCGAGGCCATCCCGGCCATCCACCGGCACCTGCAGACGCTGGTGGACGTCGGCCTCGGCTACGTGCGTCTGGGTCAGCCTGCCCCGACCCTGTCCGGCGGCGAGGCGCAGCGGGTCAAGCTCGCCTCCGAGCTGCAGCGCCGGTCCACCGGGCGGACGATCTACGTGCTCGATGAGCCGACCACCGGCCTGCACTTCGACGACATCCGCAAGCTGCTCGGCGTACTCGGCCGGCTCGTGGACAGCGGCAACACGGTCATCGTGATCGAGCACAACCTCGATGTGATCAAGACCGCGGACTGGGTCATCGACCTCGGCCCCGAGGGCGGCTCCCGTGGCGGCGACGTGATCGCGACCGGAACCCCCGAGGACGTCGCACGGGTCGAAGAGAGCTACACCGGCCAATACCTGAAGAAGATCCTGAACGTGTAGCCCCGTGGCCGGTCCCACGGCGCGCCCGGCGGGTGTGGTCCGGGGGTAGCGCGTGGCTGGTGCAGCCGCGCCCGGCAGGCGTGTGGGGGGTAGCGCGTGGCTGGTGCAGCCGCGCCCGGCAGGTGTCGTCGGGGGTTCGTGGCCGTCACCACCGGTTCCGCCGCTGCTCACGGTGTGTCCCGGTTTGCGTTGTCTGCGAATGTTATCCCTACACTAGGTGCGTGAGGCCAGCCGTGGTCGCCGCGGCCGCTGTGGCAGCAGTGGCCGCCGTCGCCGCCTGCTCCGCCGGCACGCACCCGGCAGCGGGCCACAGCGCGCCGCCCGTCGGCGCGACCCCGGCGCGGGCGGTCGCTCCAGCCGGCGTCCCCGGGTGCAGCACCGCCGCGGCGCCGGCTCCGGCGCTGGCCCGCGTGCCCACCGCGCTGGAGTCCGCACCAGGGAGCCCATTCGGGGTCGTGGTCACCGCCGACGGGCGCTGGTCCTTTGTCGCGCTGCCCAGTATGGCGTCGATCGGTGTTTTCCGGATCGGCCGGTCCGCTCTTCCGGCCCTGGTTCGTCAGGTGTATCTGTATCTGACCGGCCAGCCGCTGGGCGAGGTGCTCACCCACGACGGCCGCTACCTGCTCGCTGCCGATGACGAGGACGGCGCGCTGGTGATCAGCGTCGGCCGCGCGGAGGCTGGCCAGGGGGACGCGCAGGTCGGCATCCTGGGCACCGGGACGGCAGGCAGCGGTGCCATCGAGGTGGCGGTGTCGCCCGACGGCAGGTTCGCCTTCGTCAGCCTCGAGAACTCTGCCTCGATCGCCGTCTACAACCTGCAGCGGGCGCTGACCAAGGGCTTCGGCGCGGCAGATCTCGTCGGCGTGATCCCGGTCGGCACCGCCCCGGTGGGGCTGGCGGTGTCGCCGGACGGCCAGTGGCTCTATGCGACCAGCGAACTCGCGCGGGCGGCTCCGGCCAGCGCCCAAAGCCAGGGCACGCTGACGGTCATCAACCTTCGCCGGGCCGAAACCGACCCGGCCGCCTCGCTGGTTGCCACGGTCGCCGCGGGCTGCAGCCCGGTCCGGGTGATCACCTCGGCAAGCGGCAGCGTGGTCTGGGTAACAGCGCGGGGGAGCGACCGGGTGCTCGGCTTCTCGGCGGCCCGGCTGCGGACCGACTCCGCGCATTCGATGATCGCTAGCGTCGAGGTCGGCGAGGCTCCGGTGGGCCTGGCGCTGGTCGACGGCGGGCGCAGGATAGTGGTGGCCGACTCCAACCGGTTCAGCGCCTCGGGCGCCTCATCCAGCCTGGCGGTGGTCGACGTCGCAGCCGCCCTTGCTGGCCGGCCCGCGCTGCTCGGGTACCTCCCGGCGGGCGGCTTCCCGCGGGAGATGGCCCTCGAGCCAGACGGCCGGACGCTGCTGGTGGGCAACTTCAGTTCCGGGCAGCTCGAGGCCGTCGACGTGGCAGACCTGCCCTGACCAGCGGCTCTCAGGCTCGGGCGGCTACGCTGCCCGGGGTGGAGATCAGCACAGGCAGCGGCCCGGCCCGGGCCGAGCTCGACGAGCCGGACAGCCCAGCGTTCCTGATGGTGCTCACCCACGGCGCTGGTGGCGGCGTGGACAGCCCCGACCTGCTGGCCGCAGCGCAGGCGGCGGGCAGCCTCGGCGGGGCCGTCGCCCGGGTGCTGCAGCCGTACCGGATGCGCGGCGCCCGCGCGCCCGGATCGCCTGAGCGCCAGGACGAGGCGTGGCTGGAGATCATCGCGGCGCTGCGGCAGAGGTTCCCGGCGATCCCGCTGGTGCAGGGCGGCCGCAGCAACGGTGCCCGCGTGGCCTGCCGCACTGCCCGGGCCGCGGGGGCGCGGGCCGTTGTGGCGCTGGCGTTTCCGCTGCATCCGCCCGGGCGCCCGGAGCGGTCCCGGGCTGCAGAACTGCGCGAGGCCGACCCGGTACTCGTGGTGAACGGGGACCGGGACCCGTTCGGCATCCCGGACGGCGCCGACGCATCCCGGGTGGTCGTGGTGCCTGGAGAAACGCACGCCCTGTCCCGCCACCCGCAGGAAGTGCGGGTGGCCGTGGAGTCCTGGCTACGTGAGGTGCTGCGGCCGGCCGACGGCTAGGCCGCGGGTGAGTGCGCCTTGTTGGCCGGTACGTCCGTCGTCTTGGCCACGGGCACCGGCTGGCAGATCAGGTCGGTTGGGCGGTGCGGGGCGATGGGCTCTCCGTCGGGAAGCAGCTCCCCAGTGTCCTCGAAAACGACTATCCCGTTGCAGAGCAGGCTCCAGCCTTGCTCGGGGTGGCTGATTATGGTTCGGGCCGCCTCGCGGTCCGGGCCGCTCGGCCCGGGACACGGTGGCGTATGCGGGCACATTCGCGTGCCTCCTGGTTGGTCCTCGTGTGTGCTTCGTGTGTGTTCTTGTTTACAAACCTACTGTGCCAGCAGCACCGCCAAGCACGGCATGGCCCGTTGTGACTGTTTTCGGGGCCACCCTTTGTAGCTTTCGTCGGTGCGCGTTCTGGCACGAAGGTACTACCCATTGTCACGGCCTACGTCACGTCCTGTAGTCGAACCGTTAACCGGCGGCGACGCGCTCGCGCACTGCTTTCGGCAACAGCGTGCCTCCTGGCGATGGCGGCGGGAAGGCGCCACGCCGGCCCGGGTGTGACTACGCCTGGCCGGGCAATCGGGGGCACATAGTGACTAGACCCGCGGAGAGGGTCAGATCCCGACGGCGGGCACATGCGTGGCGCCGCCGCCAGGGAGGTCGGTGCGCGGCGCCGGTGGCATTCCGGTGAGCCGGTGCGTCTCACGCAGCGTCAGCAGGCGCTCCGCCTCATCGGTCCAGGCGTGCACGGCAGACTTGGCCTTGCCCTTGCGGCGGTAGATCCAGTCGTCGTAGCCGCGCGGGCCGATCTCGGCCCGCTGGGCCGCGTAAGCGGCGCGCATCGCGCTGGTCAGCGTGACATCGAGCCTCACGGCCAGGGGGTACAGTTCCTCATCCGGCTTGCCCTGCGCCTGGGCTTTCCGGTAAACCTGTTCGGCCTCCCGCGCCTCATCGAGGAGGTCGTCGAACTGGGCGGCCAGCGCGACATCCGCCGCGTATTCCGATTCGGCGTTGGCGCTGACTTGGTTGCGACGCGTGATCACGCCGTCAGCCTAGCGGACGGCGAACTTTTCACGGTTACCGGGAGAAGTAGTGCCAGCCAAGCCACAGCCAGCCGAGCAGGATGAGCAGGCGGCCGACCTTCGGGCGCATGACGTAGCCGAGCCACCCGCCGAGCGTGGGTATCCGTGAGTCCTTCCGCCTGGCCAGGAACTCGAGCACGAAGAGCGCGAGGATCAGCGCCGCGAACCCGACGATCGTGACGACGCGGGTAACCATTCGACCCTCACCTGCGCACCAGCGCCCAGCCGGCGAGCAGCCAGATGAGGATTCCGGCGGCCTTCACGGGCCGCGTCCCGAGCACCGGGTCGATCAGGGTGGTGAGCGCCGGATGCCAGCTTGGCGCGCCGTCCTTGAACGCGGACGCCTCCCATTCGAACAGCGCCCCGACCGCGATCGCCCAGTATGAGAACCCGGTCAGGTCCAGGCGGTCCGGGGGAGGGATGCGCTTGGGCGGCCGGACATAGGCGATCACGAACAGCGCGACTCCCGGCACCAGAACGATCAGCAGCGCGCTTATGGTGAACGGCTCGGTGCCCGCGGCGAGCCAGGAATAGGCGATCAGCCCGGCCCCAACCGCGGCCTTTCTGAGCACCGGGTTGCGAAGGCGGCGCGACGGCTGGCGGGGCAGGACAGCCGTCCGGCCAAGGCGCCGTCGCTGCGGCAGATCCTGCGGCGGGAGTTCCGGCCAGCGCGGCACGTCGTCAGCGGCCATCGGCACCCCCTCCCCATGATCGTCGCATTATCGGCACCCGGCGCATAGAAGCTGCTATACGGCATGCAGGACAAGCCGTATACGCGGCGGAACGGCAGCCTACCAACAACCCCGGGCGCTGCCCGGGGTTGTTGGCGAGGGTGTGCCGCCTGAGGCTCCGCAGGTCAGCGGCTTTGCAGAGCCTGCGGCGCCACGCCCGTGACGGCGACGGTCCCGGGGATACGGAGGCCGGGCTCGGTGCCGGGGGTGGACTTGCCGATGGCGGAAACGGCCAAGCAGCCGGGCTGTGTCATGATCCGGGTAGCTGAGTACCGGATAGCGGTATCAATCTACCCAGATCATAGAAATCGAAAGTATGAGCGAGTCTTGGCTGGGGGACGGGGCTGCCGAGGCTGGTGGGAGGGCCCGGAACGTCTCGCGTGGTCGAGGCCCGGACGCCAGGGGGCCCGGGCGCCAGGGGGCCCGGACGCCAGGAAGCCCGGACGCCAGGGGGCCCGGACGCCAGGGGGCCCGGCGGTCAGGCAAGGCTCTGCTGCCAGCTCTCGTGCAGGGCGGCGTACTCGCCGCGCTCCGCCAGGAGCCTGTCCGGCGGCCCGTCTTCCACGATCCGGCCGCCGGAGATCATCAGTACCCGGTCGGCGATCTGGACCGTGGACAGCCGGTGCGCGATGATCAGCGCGGTACGCCCGGCCAGGATCGTGCGCAATGCTCGCTGCACCAGCTGCTCGGAGGGAATGTCGAGCAACGACGTGGCCTCGTCGAGCACCAGGACGGCGGGGGCTGCAAGGAACGCCCGGGTAAAGGAGATCAGCTGGCGCTGGCCGGCCGACAGCCGTCCGCCGTGCTTGCCCACCTGCTCGTCGTAACCAACCGGGAGCAGCCGAATGAACTCGTGTGCGCCGATCGCCCGCGCCGCCGCCTCGATCTCAGGCCGCGTCGCACCCGGCTTGCCCAGCTCGATGTTGTCCGCGATGCTGCCGCTGAACAGGAAGTTCTCCTGGGTGATCAGGACCACCTCGTTGCGCAGGCTCTGCTCGGACAGCTGCCTGACGTCGACGCCGTCCAGCAGTACCCGGCCCTGGCCAGGGTCGTAGAACCTGGCCATCAGCCGCGCGATCGTGGTCTTGCCCGCCCCCGTGGCACCGACCAGGGCCACGGTCTGCCCAGCCGGGATGGTGAGATCGAGGCCGGGCAGCACCGGAGCCTCCCGGTAGCCGAACCGCACGCCGTCGAACTGCACGGTTCGCCCGCTTCTGGCCGGATCCGTGGACGCGGGAAGCGCCACCGGCTCGTCCGGCTCGGCTACGGCCGACTCCTCGTCCAGCACTCCGGAGATCTTCTCCAGCGCCGCTGCCGCCGACTGGAACGTGTTGTAGAACTGCGACAGATCCTGCAGCGGGTCGAAGAAGCGCTGTAGGTAGAGCACGAACGTGACCAGCACGCCGACCTTCATGCTGCCGTCGATGACCCGGAGCCCGCCGTACAGCAGCACGGCACCGATCGCGAGGTTGCCGACCAGGGTGATGCCGGGCGAGTAGATCGCGATCAGCCGCGACGAGCGCAGGCTGGCCGCCGCGTACTCGCTGTTGAGCTCGCCGAAGATGTCCTGATTCCGGCGCTCACCGCGGAACGCCTGGACCGCCCGGATGCCGCCGAACGTCTCCACGAAGTACACGATGACCTGCGCGATCGTCTCCCGTGTCCGCCGGTAGGCATTCGCCGACTCGCGCCGGAACCAGACCGTCAGCCAGGTCAGCGGCCCGAAGCCGACCAGCACAACCAGCGCCAGCGGCCAGTCGAGCAGCAGCATCCCCGCGCCGACCAGCAGCAGCGAGAGGAGCGCCGACACCAGCGAGTCGAGGCCCTCCTCGAACAGGTCGGAGATCGAGTCGATGTCAGAGACCTGGCGGGAGATCACCCGGCCGGACGTGTAACGCTCGTGGAACGACACCGGAAGCCGCAGGAAGTGGGCGAACAGCCGCCGCCGGAGGTCGGTGACCACCTCGGCGCCCAGCCGGCCGATCGCGCCGATATAGGTTCGCGTGGCGGCGGCCTGGACCAGGACCGCGACCGCGAACGCCACGATGACGACGATGAGGGGCGCCGCGTCATGGCTGTGATCCAGCTGGGGGATCCGGTCGATGCCGACCCCGACCAGCCACGGCCCGGCCAGGGCCGCAACGTTAGCGATCACTATCAGCAGCAGGATCGCCCCGCACCAGGCCCGGTGCTGGCGGAGCAGGTCCTGCAGCAGCCGCCTGCCTCGCGTGCGCAGCAGCGCCGCCAGGCTCGCCGTGATCTCGTCCGCGTCCTCGGCGGCGATGCCGCGCCATTGCTGCGCGGTTGTCTGGCTCACCGTGCTTCCCCCGGCTGCTTCCCCGCTCATCGGCGCGCCTCCGTCAGGTCCTGGTCCCCGGCCGGGCCGAGGCCGGGGCCCTCCTCTTCGGAGCCGCTCATCAGGTTCCGGTAGCTGGCCTGGGTCGCGAGCAGTTCGCGGTGCGAGCCGGTCGCCACGATCACTCCGCGGTCGAGCAGCGCGACCCGATCGGCGAGCATGACCGTGGACGGCCGGTGCGCCACGACCAGCGCGGTCGACTCGGCCATCACCTCCTCGAGTGCACGGGTGACCTTGGCCTCGGTGTGCACGTCGAGGGCTGACAGCGGATCGTCGAGCAGCAGCACAGTGGGCCTGGCCAGGATCGCCCGGGCCAGCGCCACCCGCTGGCGCTGGCCACCGGACAGCGCCATGCCCTGCTCGCCGATCCTGGTGTCCAGGCCCCAGGGCAGGTCGGCGACGAAGTCCGCCTGCGCGGCGGCCAGCGCCGCGAGCACCTCCTGCTCATCCGCGCCGGGCCGGCCGTAGCTGACGTTTTCCCTGACGCTCACCGAGAACAGCGTGGGGTCCTCGAACGCGCAGCCCACCGCCGAGCGCAGGGTGGCCAGCGGGAGGTCCCTGACGTCGGTCCCGTCGAGCAGGATCGACCCGGCTGATACCTCCGCCAGCCTGGGCACGAGCTGCAGCAGCGTCGACTTGCCCGAGCCGTTGGGGCCGACCAGCGCGACCGTCTCGCCCGGCTCGAGCTCCAGCGTGACGTCGCGCAGTACCGGTGTGGGCACTCCTGGGTAGCGGAACATCACGTGGTCGAAGCGCAGCCGGCCGTGCTGTTTCTGCGCCTTCGCACGGGGTCCCCGCTGGCGCGGTGCGCGGTCTGTGATGGCGGGATCGGTGTCGAAGATCTCGTAGACCCGCTGCGCGGCCGTGGCGGCCTCCTGGCCCGAGGCCAGGATGTAGCCCATCGATTCGATTGGCCACACCATCTGCAGGGCCAGCGTGATGAACGCGACCAGGCCGCCGAGGCTCAGCTCGTTCCGGCTGACCGCGAGCGCACCGAGCAGCAGGATCATGCCGATCATCGCGTTGGGCAGCAGGTCGAGGCCGGCCCAGAACGTGCCGCGCAGCCGGGCCTTCTGCACCTGCGTCTCCTGTACGAGCGCGGCCTGGGCGCCGTGCTGCTCGGCCGCCTGGTCGCGGCGGCCGAGTGCCTTGAGCACCCGCACACCGGTCGCGGCCTCCTCGACGTAGGTGGCGAGGTCGCCCTGCTGGTCCTGGGCACGACGGGACAGCACCCGGTACCGCCGCTCGAAACGGGTGCACAGCACCACGACAGGGAGGAACACGCACCCGGTGAGCAGCCCGAGCCACCAGTTCAGCCGGATCAGCAGCGCCACCACGGCCACGAACGTCACCACGTTGGTCACGAAGAAGATCGTGCCGAATCCGGCGAAGCGCCGGATCGCGGCGAGATCGGTGGTTGCGCGGGAGAGCAGCTGGCCGGACTGCCAGTCGTCGTGGAACCCGGCATGCAGCCGCTGCAGATGCGCGTAGAGGGCGTCGCGCATCGACTGCTCGAGGCTGGTGACGGCGCTCGCCTGCACCCATCGCCGGTAAAGGTTTAAAGCAGCCTGAAGCACGCCGAGAGCGGTCGCGGCGAGGCCGAGCGGCAGCAGCGCGCGGGCGTTCCCGTGCGCGATCGGCCCATCGATGATCCCCTTGATCAGCAGCGGGATCGCGATCTCGGCGCCCGCCGCCGTGATCGCGGCCGCGAGCATCAGCGCGAGCTGCAGATAGTAGCGCCGCAGATACTCCCGGGTCCGCCACAGCGCCGCGAGGGGCGTCTGCTCCCGCTGCTCCGGCCGGCCGGCGGTTTGCCGGGTTTGGGCATGCGGCAGCGCGGTTGGGGTATTGGCGGGCATTCTTCGCAGGCTAACTGCCCGCATAGCCGGCTGTCATCTCTATTTTCCTCCGGTACGGCCGGAGATGGCGGAGAGTGGGTAGCTCCGGCTGCCGGTACGGCCGGGG
>Ga0209169_10002573_pt1 | contig 10905 bp, 9 predicted proteins | sample HubBroMetageWRM4_FD_188346 | JGI IMG/M metagenome (GOLD analysis project Ga0209169, IMG submission 188346) | Warmed soil microbial communities from the Hubbard Brook experimental Forest, New Hampshire - Hubbard Brook CCASE Soil Metagenome WRM 4... | ecosystem: Environmental > Terrestrial > Soil...
TCGATAGCCCGCTCAGTTTTTCGCCCGACGGCAGGAAATTTGTCTTCGTCCGCCAGACTCCGCAAGCCAAGACTTCGGCGCTGCTCACCGCCAATGCCGACGGCTCGGCTGAAAAGCCTTTGCTGACCATCCACGATCCGTCCATATTCTCGTTTCAGGGTCCGGCCTGGTCCCCCGACGGCAAAAATATCGCCATCGCACAGTCGCCTAACGGGGATTTTGCGAAGTACGCTGTCGAAACCGTCGCGGCAGACACCGGCGCCAGCACTCCACTGGGCAGCGACGCCTGGGCCTTCCCGCGCCAGATGGCCTGGCTCCCCGATGGCTCGGCCGTCATCTTCAGTTCCGCCGCAAACCGCGTCGCGGCCAATCCGCAAATCTGGTCGCTCAGTTTTCCCGGCGGTGAAAAACGCCGCATCACCAACGATCTCAATTTCTACCAGGGTTTGAGTATCACTTCGGACGGTTCCACTCTGGCGACCGTGCAGGTCATCCTGACCGGCAGTCTTTGGAGAGCGAATTTCGGCAGCAGTGCCGCTCTTTCTCCGCCCACCCAGATCACTTCCGGTATCGGACGCGCGGACGGCATCGGCGGCGTCGCTTGGCCTACCCCCGGCAAAATTTTGTACGAGTATTACAATTCCGGCTCGATCCGCCTGGCCACCGTCGCGCCCGACGGTGCAGATTCGCGCGATATCACTCTTCCCGCCACCGAAGTGTTTTCGCCCGCCTCCTGCGGCGCAGACGGACAATATTTTATTTATGGTTCGCGTAACGCTGGCGGGGGAATTTCGATTTGGCGCGCCAATCTCGACGGCAGCAACCCCAAACAACTGGATTCGGATTCCTACGGAGATTTGCCTTCCTGCTCGCCGGACGGAAAGACGGTCGTCTATCTGAACGCTTCTGACACGCCGGCCTTGATGCGCGTGAGTATCGACGGCGGCGCTCCCACCCAGATCGTGAAGGGAATATTCACTTCGCCGCGCGTCTCACCCGACGGAAAAACCATCGCGGCCTTCTCGGTTCCGGATATCCTCAAGCCGCCTCGTCTCAATCTGATCGATATGAACAGCGGCGAGATTCGCAATTCGTTTGAAGTTCCCGCCGAGACGGCGGTTCAGGGCGAAGGCGGCCACAAACTCGAATGGACCAACGATGGCCGGAGCGTCATCTTCATCGTCCTCAAGGATGAAACTCCCGGTCTCTGGGCCCAACCCATCACTGCTACCGGCGCGCCCACAATATCCGCCAAACGGATCATGAGCTTCCCGCCCGAAAGTAGCGTCTATGCTTTCGCGCAATCTCCCGATGGCAAGCAAATCGTTTTCGCCCAGGGTCAGGCACTCACCGACGCCGTACTGATCTCGCATTTCCATTAAGACTCGGAGATTCTCATGACGATTTCGCGGCGCAATGTATTGAAATCCGCTTCGCTCGCTTCCCTCGGCGCTGCGACCGCTGCGACGTTGAGTTCCGCTGTCCTGCGCGCCACGCCCCCCGATCCAAGCGCGCAGGAGAATCCGCCCGCGTCTCCTCTTCCCCCGGCCTTTGCGTCCTTAAAGCCGCTGGGCGATCGCGTGCAGCCGATTCGTCCCGAGGAATACCAGCAGCGCGTCGCTCATGCGCAAAAGCTGATGACCGATGCCAAGCCCCCATTCCAGGCCCTCTACATCACGCCCGGCACCAGCCTCTTTTATTTTGCCGGCATCCGCTGGTGGCCCAGCGAACGCATCCTCGCCTTTCTGGTTCCGCGCCAGGGCGATCCCTTCCTGGTTTGTCCCGCATTCGAAGAAGGCCGCCTGCGCGAACAGCTTCATTGGCCTATCGAAATTCGCACCTGGCAGGAAGACGACAGTCCCTTCGCCGTCGCCGCCAAAGGTCTCGTCGACCGCGGCGTCACCCAGGGCCAGGTCGGCGTGGAAGAGACCACGCGTTACACCTTCTTCGACCGCATGCGTCTCGCCGCGCCATCGCTCAACTTCGTGAGTGCCGACCCCATCACGATCGGCTGCCGCGCCCAGAAAAGCCCGCGCGAACTTGAATTTATGCGCCTGGCCTGCGCCGCCACCTTCGACGTCTACAAAGCTCTTTTCGCGTCGCTGAAAGAAGGCATGACCCAACGCCAAGTCGGCGGCCTTCTCGAACAGGGATTCGAAAAAATGGGATTGCAGGGCGGAGCTTTGGTGCTTTTCGGCCCATCCGCTGCACTGCCTCACGGCACCCGCGAAGAACAGATTCTGCGCGAAGGCATGGGCGTCCTGATCGATGGCGGCACGCAAATCGAAGGCTATCCGTCGGACATCACGCGCACCGGCGTCCTCGGCAAGCCCACCGAAAAACTGCAGCGCGCGTTCGAAATCGTTCGCGGTGCCCAGGACGCGGCCCTCGCCGCCGCGGTAGCCGGCCACGAATGCGGTTCGGTCGACGACGCCGCTCGCAAAGTAATCACCGACGCTGGTTTCGGCCCTGACTACAAATACTTCACGCATCGCCTCGGCCACGGCATCGGCCTCGACGAACACGAGTGGCCCTATCTCGTGCGCGGCAACAAAACCATCCTCAAGCCCAATATGACATTTTCGAATGAGCCGGGAATTTACGTGGTGGGAGAGTACGGCCTGCGCTGCGAAGACGATATGGTCATCGCCGAATCCGGTCCAGCGCAACTGCTCACTGCCGGCTTTCAGCCCTCGCTGGAAAAACCGATCGCTTAGACGCTCGCGGCCAAAGGTACCGCGCCGTCCCGCTGATTCATCAGCCGCGACTGCTGTGCGCAATATTCCACGATTCGCGTTTCCGCCCAGAAACGCTCCGTGCCCGTTTCCCGTGAAATGAAAGCGCAGTGCCCTCCCCGCTCGGTCGCCACCAGCGTAATGTTCGGGTTATTCCGTATCGCCGGATTCTCAAACGGTGCAAAGGGCACGAACGGATCGTCTTTCGACGTGATGATCAGCGTCGGCAACCGAATCTCGGACGCGACCACCGACGCGCTCGACCGCGCATAATAATCTCCCGCATCCCGAAAATCGCAAAAACGCGCCGTGACCAAATCGTCAAAATCCCGCACCGTAGCGATCTCTCCGAATCCACCTATTTCCGCGAGCGGATACAATTCCGGAAACAGTTTCGCCTTCAGCTGCATTCTCCTCTTCAACCGCTTCACGAAATGCCGCTCATAGATAAAATTCCTCGGCTCGGCCAGGGCGTCGGCGCAGGCCGCCAGATCCAGCGCCGGAGCCACCGCCACCACGGCCCGCAATTCATCCGGAGCGTCGCCGCCCAATTCTCCCGCCATTTTCAGCACCAAATTTCCGCCCATCGAAAATCCCACCGCAAACACTTCCGGCATGCCGTCCTGCTCGATCAGTTCGGTTACCACCGCCAGCACGTCGCCGCTGAGCCCCGAATGGTACAGCGTGTTCGACATCTTCTCGGACCCGCCGCAATTCCGCTGGTTCAACCGCACGACGTTGAACCCGGCCACCCACGCTTTCTCCGCGGTCCCGCGAATGTAGCCCGAATCGCACGAGCCTTCCAGTCCATGCAAAATCACCAGCGTCGGACGCTTCACCGCGTCCGCTCGCCAGTGGCATTCCGCGCGCACCTTGGTTCCCGGCTCGGTTTCGAACCAGCGCGTCACACTCCCTGCGAGCAACGGCACCGGCCGCCTCCAAAAATTCGCGGCGATGGTCATGGCATGGGGATTTCGCAGCAGAGCATGTGGTTTGAATTTTTGCATCACTTCCATCGTAAGGAGTCGCCGCCTTTCGCACAATGTCTGCGAGCTACGCCGCAAACTCTCATCGCGACTCCAACGAGAAGTCCTTAACCATCAGAACTTCATCAGTGTATCGCCCGCCCTGCTTCAGCGACTTCTTCTCGATTCCGTATTCCACAAATCCCAGCCGCGCGTACAGTCTCCGCGCCGGTTCGTTGTCACTGACCACTGCCAGCTGCAGTAACTCAACTCCTCGCGTACGCGCCACCTCCATCACCGCCTCCACCAGCCGCCTCCCCACGCCCCGATTTCGCGCCTGCGGGCGCACGTACATGCCCACCAGCGTCCCCTTGTGCGACTCCTTCGGCCCCGGATTCGCCCGCAGCCCCGCCACGCCCAAAATCTCGGCGCCCTCAAAAGCTCCCATCGTCTCGGAATCCCGAATGCGGTCCGCGAACAACTCGATCGGCCGCGCGTTCTCCACCTCGAACGTATTTCCAAATGCCTCAGGGCTCACTCGCAGCCCCTCCAACCGGATTTCACGATACCGCGCGGCGTCTTCCGGCAGCAGCCGTCGCACTCGAATGTCGTCAGCTTGCACCGTACATTCGTAACCGAACTCGCGCGCCGGAACAAGACTCGATTTCGCTCTCGCCCTCCGTGCAACTTGATTTCATTTCGCTCTGCCTCTAAAATATAAACTTCCCTGATGGAACCTATTTGTCACATCTGCACCTTCTTTCAGCCCAGCGATCGTTGCTGGGCGTTTGCGTTTTAGGGCGCCTTTCTTTGCATCATAGGAGTTTGAATGATTGATGGACCTATTCCCGAAGCGCTCACGTTTGACGACGTGCTGCTGCTTCCGGGCAAGTCTTCCGTGCTTCCCACCCAGACCGACACCCGGACCTGTCTCTCGCGCAAAATCGCGCTGAATATTCCGATCGTCGCCTCGGCCATGGACACCGTCACCGACGCGCGCCTGGCCATCGCCATTGCGCGCCAGGGCGGAATCGGCTTCATCCATCGCAACATGACCATCGATCGTCAGGCCGAAGAAGTCGACAAAGTAAAACGCTCCGAAAGCGGCATGATCGTCGATCCGGTCACCATCTCGCCCGAGCTGACTGTGCGTCAGGCGCTCGACATCATGAACAAGTACAAAGTGTCGGGCCTGCCCGTCACCCGTGGCCAGCGCCTCGTCGGCATCCTCACCAATCGCGACCTGCGCTTCGAGCGCAATCTCGATCAGCCGGTCAGCGCCATCATGACCAAGGACAGCCTGGTCACCGTGCCCGTGGGCACCACGCTCGAAGATGCCGAAAAGATTCTGCAGCAGCATCGCATCGAAAAACTTCTAGTCGTCGACGCCGATTTCAACCTCAAAGGCCTGATCACCGTAAAGGACATCCAGAAGAAAATCGAATTTCCGAATGCCACTAAAGACGAGCACGGTCGACTCCGCGTCGGCGCAGCCATCGGCGCCACCGGCGACTTCCTCGAGCGCGCCGAAGAAATGGCCCGCGAAAAAGTCGATGTTCTCGTCGTCGACACCGCGCACGGCCACTCCACCCGCGTCATGGAAGCCGTCCGCGCCGTGAAGCAGAAGTATCCCGACATTCAAGTCATCGCCGGCAACGTCGCCACGGAAGAAGGCGCCCGCGATCTAATTTCCCTCGGCGTCGACGCCATCAAAGTCGGCATCGGTCCCGGCTCCATTTGTACTACGCGCGTCGTCACCGGCGCCGGCGTGCCGCAAATCACCGCCATCATCGAAACCACTCGCGCCGCTAAAGGCACCGGCGTTCCGGTGATCGCCGATGGCGGCATCAAATTCTCCGGCGACATCACCAAAGCCATCGCCGCCGGCGCATCGTCCGTGATGATCGGCGGCCTCTTCGCCGGCACCGAAGAATCTCCCGGCGAAACAATTTTGTATCAGGGCCGCACTTTCAAGTCCTACCGCGGCATGGGCTCGCTCGGCGCCATGGAAGCCGGCTCCGCCGACCGTTACGCGCAGGAGGGCGTTGCGCGTGGCAAATCCGTTCCCGAAGGCATCGAAGGCCAGGTTCCCTACAAGGGTCCGCTCGCCGCGCTCGTCGACCAACTGGTCGGCGGATTGCGCAGCGGTATGGGGTATTGCGGCGCCGCCAATCTGGAAGAGCTGCACGAACGCGCGAAATTCATTCGCATTTCTTCCGCGGGCCTGCGCGAAAGCCACGTGCACGACGTCATCATCACCCGCGAAGCTCCCAACTACCGGCTCGAATAGTGCTCGATACTCCCATCCGCGACGCCGCCGCGCGGCCTGCTCTCAGTGTGGGCCGCTGATGGCTTGGCTCAAACGCTGGTGGCCTGCTCTGCTCTGGGCCGTTGCCATTTCCGGCTTTTCCACCAGCGGATTTTCCTCCGAGCACACCAGCCACTACATCATTCCCTTCTTGCATTGGCTGCTGCCCAGCGCTTCGCACCAAACGCTCGAATTGCTTCACCACATCATTCGCAAATGCGCCCACTTCACCGAATATTTCATTCTCAGCCTGCTCATTTTCCGCGGAATCCGCGCTGGCGAAAAAGGCTGGCACTTGCGCTGGGCTTTGGTCACGGTTCTGATCGTCTTCGGCTACGCCGCCCTCGACGAATTTCACCAGTCTTTCGTTCCCGGCCGTCAGGCTGCTTTTACTGACGTGCTGATCGACACCTCGGGCGGGATCGCCGCGCAACTCATCGCCTCCCTCGTCGTGCTTCTAGGCGGCGTCCGGCGAAACCGCCTCGAAACGGAAGCAGCGGCGCTGCAGTCTAAACTTGCGAGTCCCAGTAAATCCTAAGCTATCGAAGGGTGATCGATGACCAAGCGGCTGGTTGGTGTGGCTATGTTTCTCGCGGTGATGGCGCTCTCGGTTCAACTGGCGGCAGCAGCGGCCCGCGCCGCGAAGCCTTCTGCTGCACCGTTGAAATATGAGCTAGCCTTCGAACACCCGAACACCCATCTCCTGGACGTAACGATCCACGCCTCGGATCTAAAAGGCTCAACCGTCGAATTCGCCATTCCTGACTGGGCCCCGGGCTCCTACTACATCGAAAACTATTCGGCGAACGTCCAGCGCTTCCGCGCCACCAGTGCCGACGGCAAAGCGCTCAGTTGGCGCAAAACCGATAGCCAGACTTGGCAAATCGACCTCGCTGGCGCCACCGCCGTGACCATCTCGTATCAGGTGTTCGCCAACACTCTCCAGAACAACATCGCCCAGTACAACGAACGCCACGCCTTCATCGGCGGCCCGTCGGTCTGGATGTATCTCGTCGACGGCAAAGACCGTCCCATCGAGCTTTCCGTCGCCGCGCCCTCCGGCTGGAAAATCGCCACCGGCTTGGAGCACACCTCCGACCACACCTTCGCTGCCGCGGATTACAACTGGTTCGCCGATGCCCCTTTCGAAATTTCCGATTTCGCCGAAAAAGACTTCGAAGTCCTGGGCACCACCTACCACGTCATTGTTCACGACGTCGAAAACAAAAAAGATTTCACCAAATTTGCCAACGACCTGCAGAAAACGGTTGCCACCATTGTTCCCCTGTTTCAATCCGTAACCGGCACGCCCCAGGCTGCTCCTTTTAAAGACTACTATTTCATTTTCCACATCTGGCCCCAGACCGGCGGCGGCCTGGAACACCTCAATTCCACTCAAATCAATTTCACCACCGACTGGGATTCGACCGAGCCTCTTCCCGGTACCACCCTAAATCAGTACGACCTGAAACTTTTCGTCGCGGCCCACGAATTCTTCCACGCCTGGAACGTGAAACGCCTGCGTCCCCTGCCCCTCGGTCCGTTCGACTACACTCAAATGGTCCACACGCCTTCGCTCTGGATTTCCGAAGGCCTGACCAGTTATTACGGCTCCCTCTCGGTCGAACGCGCGGGACTGGTCCCGCCGCAGCAATATCTCGACGGTATTGCTCGCCTAATCACCAATTTTGAAGCCAAGCCCGGCCGCAAGGAACGCAGCATCGAAGACACCAGCTGGGATACTTGGTTCTCCAACCCCATGTCCATTTCCCAGGCCAACAATCTCGCCAACACCTACTACTCGTATTACGACGGCGGCCAGATCATGGGCCACATTCTCGATTTCGCCATTCGCGACAACACCAATAATCAGAAATCGCTCGACGACTGGATGCGTCTGCTTTATTCCCGCTACGCGCTGCCCAAGCCGGGTTTCAAGCCGGAAGACGCCATTCACGCCGCCAACGAAGTCGCCGGCAAAGACGTCTCCGATGTATTTCGCCGCTACATCTCCGGCATCGAGCCGATTCCCTACGAGCAGTATTTCGCCCTGGCCGGAATCGAAGTGACCAAAAAAGTAGACCCGGACAAAGCCTGGGTCGGCATCGAAGTCAAAAAATCGGACGATGGCCACGCCCAGATCCGCAATGTAATTCCCGGCAGCCCCGCCGAGAATGCCGGCCTGAGCAACGACGACGTAATTTACGCCATCGACTCCCGTGCGCTCGAGGCCGATGGCGTGAACGCCCAGCTGTCCTCCCGTAAGCCCGGCGACACCTTACGCATCACCGTCCTGCGTCTGGGAGAATTCAGGGAATTTCTGGTCACGCCCACCACCAACCCGAATCCGACCTACTCGCTGAAGCCCATGGAGAATCAAACCGAAAAGCAGAAGGCCATCTACAATTCCTGGCTGGGGATTAAATAGGCCGCGATACGCGGTTCTTATCTCGAAGGAAGGCCGATGAGCCCGGCAAAAACGGTCGTCAAACCAACCGCCAAAACGACGCAGCGTTCCGTGGCCTTGCTGCGCGGCATCAACGTCGGTGGAAAGCACAGTGTGCCGATGAAAGAACTGGCGGCGTTGTTCACCAAGTGCGGCTGTTCAGAAGTAGCGACCTACATTCAAAGCGGCAACGTGGTGTTCGGCACGAGAGAAAGCTCAAAACTAGACGCCGCGACGATCGCCGCGCGCATCGAGATGAACTTCGGTTTTCCGGTTCCGGTCATTTTGCGCACCGCGGACGAAATGGAAGCAATCATCCGTCGAAATCCATTCCCCAAGGCCGATCCGGATAAAGAGCGCCTGCACGTAAGCTTCCTGGTATCCGAGCCAACCGCCGCTCAGATCGCTTCGCTCGATCCGAACCGCTCTCCCGGCGATACCTTCAAAGTGCTCGGTCGCGAAATCTATCTGCTGCTCCCCAATGGCGCCGGCAACTCTAAACTCACCAACGCGTACTTCGATTCAAAATTGAAGACCACCAGCACGGCCCGCAACTGGCGCACGGTATTAAAGCTCCTGGAGATGGCCCGCGTCTGACTCCGGCAGCGAGGCCAAAGTGAGCGATGGCTCGCTGCCCATAAAAAACAAAACGCCCGCCAGGATCGTCTCCCGGCGGGCGTCAAAATTTAAGATTGGTCGAATACTACTTCGCGGCCGCCACTTCTTTTTCTTCCGGTTCTTCCACCTGCGTCTTCTTCCGCGATGGCTTTTCCTTCTTCTTCAGTTCCGAACCGATGAATTCCAGAATCGCCAGATCCGCACCGTCTCCCAAGCGCCACCCGGCATGAATGATCCGGGTGTAGCCGCCTGGACGATCTGCAAAACGCGGCGCCAAATCCTTGAACAGCTTCTCGGTCGCCACGGTTGTCATCAGAAACGCCGCGGCCTGTCTCCGGGCATGCAACGAATCCCGCTTGCCCAGCGTGATCATCTTCTCCGCGATCCGGCGGGTGGCCTTCGCCCGCAGGATCGTGGTGTGGATGCGTTCCTTCTCGATGAGGTTCGTCACCAGGTTGCGCAGCACGGCCCGCCGATGCGCCGGCTGCTTCCCGAGTTTGGAGCCTGACTTAAGGTGTCTCATGTGCGTTTACCAAGGCGTTCCGAACTACAAAGCCGAGGCATCCCCCTCAGGCAGCGCGGGCGCCGTCTGGCTCGGCAGCGGCGGCCAGATGATCCGGCCGTGCTCGTCGAATTTCATTCCGAGGCTCAAGCCCATCTTGTGCATGATGTCTTTGATCTCGTTCAGCGACTTGCGCCCGAAATTCTTGGTCTTCAGCATTTCGGATTCGGTCTTCTGCACCAGCTCGCGCAGGTTCTGAATGTTCGCGTTCTTTAGGCAATTGAAGGAGCGTACTGAAAGTTCCAGCTCTTCGACCGAACGGTCCAGGAATTCCAGGCGAGGATCGCTGTAGTTCTCGATGATCTCGTCCGGCAGGTCCGGGGTCTCTTCGAAGTTGATGAAGATGCTCATGTGGTCCTTCACCAGTTTCGACGCCAGGCCAATCGCATCCTGCGGCGTGATCGCGGCGTTGGTCCAGACTTCCAGCGTCAGCTTTTCGTAGTCGGTCATCTGACCCAAACGGGCCGCTTCCACCGCGTAATTCACTTTGCGCACCGGCGAATGGATCGAATCGATGGGAATGTATCCGATCGGCAAATCTTCGTCGAAGTTGCGGTCCGCAGCGACATAGCCGCGGCCGTTCTTCACCCGAAGCTCCAGCTCGAATTTTCCGCCTTCGCTCACCGTCGCGATGTAAATGTTCTTGTCCAGCACGGCAATGTCCGCATCTTCTTCGATCTTCGCGGACGTAACCGGTCCCGGCGTATCCACCACCAGCGTTATCGTCTTGGGCTGGTCGGTGTTCAACTTCAGCGGCACCTGCTTCAAGTTCAGAATGATGTCGGTCGCGTCTTCCACCACGCCCGGAATCGGCGAGAATTCGTGCAACACGCCTTCAATCTTCACCGCGGTAATGGCCGCGCCTTCAATCGAGCTCAACAGCGCCCGGCGCAGCGAATTTCCGACCGTGGTTCCCCAGCCGCGCTCAAAAGGCTGCGCTGAGAATTTCCCGTACTTGTCGGTCAGCGTTTCTGGTTCTGCTGCCAATCGCTTTGGTTTCTGGAAGCCCTTCCACATCTCGACACTCCTCTGGCCCGCTTGCGGCGGACCAACTCACTTTTCGACGTTGATAATATTTTGGTCTTACTTCGAATACAGTTCGACGATCAGCTGTTCGTTCATCGGCGGCGTCTGCACGTCTTCACGGCGCGGCAAGGCGACCACCTTCGCCTTGAAATTCGCCGCGTCGATGTCCAGCCACGGTGCCACCCCCTGGGTCTTGGCCAGGTTGCGCGCTTCCAGCACCATCGCATTTTCGTGCATGTTGTTTT
>Ga0209169_10002574_pt1 | contig 10902 bp, 8 predicted proteins | sample HubBroMetageWRM4_FD_188346 | JGI IMG/M metagenome (GOLD analysis project Ga0209169, IMG submission 188346) | Warmed soil microbial communities from the Hubbard Brook experimental Forest, New Hampshire - Hubbard Brook CCASE Soil Metagenome WRM 4... | ecosystem: Environmental > Terrestrial > Soil...
GGCGGCTTGATGCCGGTGTCCGCCTGGATGGCCGCCTTGAAGTCGTCGTCGGTGAACGTCAGCATGCCGCAGTCGGTGTGATGGATCAGGATGATCTCGCGGGTGCCGAGCAGGCGCTGGCTGATCGCGAGGGAGCGGATCTCGTCGTCGGTGACCACCCCGCCCGCGTTGCGGATCACGTGCGCCTCGCCTTCGGCGAGCCCGAGGATCGCGTACACGTTGAGGCGGGCGTCCATGCAGGCGATCACGGCCACGCCACGGGCTGGCGGTAGTGGCAGAGGGCCACCGAACGTCTCGGCATAACGCTGGTTATTCTCAAGCAGCTCATCGGTTACGGACATGGTCTGGTCCTCCCCTTCGTGTTCGCGCTCTACCCTCGTCGACGCCGACGGGGCCAGGGAGCCGCCGGCGAGTTCCACGGAACCGCTGCCGCCCGGTTCCACATGCCGGCTACGCCGCCAGGGAGGCCGCGATCGTAGCGTTAATCTAACTATTTTGATCGACTTAATCAACATTTTTCGCTCGGACGTTCTGGCCGAACCTTGAGAGTCCGCGGGGCGAAACGAGATACTGACCGGGGAATGAGCCTGCTGCCGGCATCGCGGTGCCGTGGTTAGTTGGATCATCGGGGGGCGGCACCGCGGCCGGTTCAGTTCGGGGGACGGGGCGATGAATCGATCGGCTGTGCGTGAGCTCGTGGCGCCAGATGTCAGCGTGGCCCCGGGCGAGGTCTTGGTTCCGACCGACGTCGGCGACGCGGTGCACGGCCCGCTGCCGAGCCCAGCCGCCCCGCTGGTGGCCGGAACACTGCTGCGCAAGGGCAAGCACGTCAGCCATGGACCCGTCGGGCACTGCGCCGACCCGTCCGGCGACGACGGCGGCGCCGTGCTGTTCGTTGCGACCTGCCAGCAGCGGGACGGCTCGACGGCCGCCGTCGCCGCAGCGGCCAGCCCGGCCGACCGGGTCGCGGTGGCGGCGGCCCGCTCCGCCGTGGATGAGTGGTCGGCCGTGCTCGGCACCCGCAGGCTGCTCAGCGGTGCCAGCCCGTGGTGCGCCGGGGCGGCGCAGGCGCTCGCCGACGCTCGGCATGCCGTGGCCGACCGCAGCACCGTGCACGTCTACGGCGAGCTGGCCGGCGGCCCGGATGCACTCGCCGAACTCGCCGAGCAGGGAGCGCTGTTCGTCAGGTCACTCGACGAGGTCCCGGACGGCGCGACCGTGCTCTTTCCGGCCCACGGCGTCCCGGCCGGGGTGCGCACCGCGGCCGAGGACCGCGGGCTCGAGGTCATCGACGCGACGTGCCCGCTGGTGCGGCGCACGCACGCCGAGGCGAGGAAGTTCGCCGAACGCGGCGACGACGTGCTGGTGATCGGCCAGCCCGGACACGTGGCCGTCGCGGGCATCATCGGCCAGGCGCCGGCCGTGGCCACGCTGGTTTCCAGTCCGGGAAACTCGGCCGCGCTGCGGGTGACGGACCCGCGGCGGGTCTCGTACCTGCTGCAGCCCGGCATCCCGGTGGAGGACTCGGCGCCCGTGGTCGCGGCGCTGCGGTCGCGGTTCCCGGCGCTGCGCGGCCCGCATCCGGACGGGTTCTGCTACGCCGCATCCGACCGGGCGGAGACCGTTCGCGTGATCGCGTCGGCGTCGGACGCGATGCTCGTGCTCGGTGCGCCGGACGATCCGGACAGCCGGCGGATTTCCGCGCTCGCCCGCGACGGCGGCGCGCACGCCCACGTGATCTCCTCCGTCTTGGACATCCTCCCTTCGATGCTGGCCGGGGCGAGCGCCATCGGCCTCGCGGAGTCGACATCGGCGAGCCCGGGCCTGGCCGCGCAGGTGACCGACGCGCTGTCCGGGCTCGGCCCGCTGAGCGTCACCAGCCGCCGGGTCAGCACCGAGGTGGTCGGCGCGCCGGCCCGGCGGCCCTGACCCCGGGCAGCGGCCTATTGTGGCAGCGGGCACCCGCCGAGCCACGGAGGCACGCATGGTTTTCCCGACTTCGCTCGTTGGCAGCTACCCGCAGCCGGACTGGCTGATCGACCGGGAGAAGCTCGCCGGGAGGTTCCCGCCCCGGGTCAGGGCCCTCGAGCTATGGCGGGTGGACCCGGCCTACCTGGAGGAGGCCCAGCAGGACGCCACCCTGCTCGCGATCAGGGCACAGCAGGACGCGGGCCTCGACATCATCACCGACGGCGAGATCCGCCGGGAGAGCTACTCCAACCGGTTCGCGACCGCGCTCGACGGCGTGGACATCGACAACCCGGGAACCGCGCTGGACCGCAGCGGGCACCCGAACCCGGTGCCAAGGATCGTCGGGCCGATCCGCAGGCGCCATCCGGTCCAGGTCGACGACCTGAAGTTCCTGCGCGCGCACACCGACCGGACGGTCAAGGTAACCGTGCCGGGGCCGTTCACCATGTCCCAGCAGGCGCAGAACGACTACTACCCGAGCCGGGAGGAGGCGGCGTTCGGTTACGCCGAGGCGGTCAACGAGGAGGTCAAGGACCTGTTCGCGGCCGGGGCGGACATCGTGCAGCTCGACGAGCCGTACCTGCAGGCCCGCGCGGACGAGGCCCGCGGCTACGGCGTGCCGGCGCTGAACCGGGCGCTCGAAGGCGTGACCGGCACCACCGCCGTGCACCTCTGCTTCGGGTACGCCGCGATCATCCATGACCGGCCGTCCGGCTACTCGTTCCTGCCCGAACTCGCAGCGAGCACCGCGGACCAGATATCGATCGAGACCGCGCAGTCTGGGCTCGACTGCTCCGTGCTCGCCGCGCTGGACGGCAAGACGATCATCCTGGGCGTGCTCAACCTGAATGACCCGAAGGTGGAGACGCCGGACCAGGTCGCCGAGCGGGCCCGCCGAGCGCTGCCGTACGTGCCCGCCGAGCGCCTGGTGCTGGCCCCGGACTGCGGGATGAAGTACCTGCCGCGCGAGTCCGCGTCCGGCAAGCTCCGCGCGATGACCGAGGCCGCCACCCGCCTCCGCGCCGAGCTGGGCGGCTAGGCTCCGTCGCATGACCGACGTCAACGATTTCGCGGCGCTGGTACGCCGCGATCGCGGCCTCTGCGTGGTGTCCACGCTGCGGGCCGCCGGCACGATCCAGTCCACGGTGATAAACGCCGGGGTGCTCGATCACCCCGTACTCGGCGGCCCGGTGGTCGGCTTTACCACCCGCGGCACCGCGGCCAAGCTGGTCAACCTGCGGGCCAGGCCGCGGGCCACGATCGTGGTCCGGGCCGGCTGGGAGTGGGTCGCGGTCGAGGGGCCGACCGAAATCGCGGGCCCGGACGACCCGCTGCCCGGCTTCGATCCGGCCGGGCTGCCGGAGCTGCTGCGCGAGGTGTTCAGGGCGGCGGGCGGGACGCACGACGACTGGCCCACCTACGACCGGGTCATGGCCGAGGAACGCCGCGCCGCCGTGCTGATCTCCCCGGAGCGCGTCTACCCGAACGGCTGACCGCCGCCCCGCCGGGCCGGGCCGTAGGCCCGCAGGAACACCCGGACGCCGCCGGTGATGATCCGGTCGACCTCCGCGTCGCTGAGCTTGCCCCCGCTGAACATGGACTCGTTGCTGGCCCGGCCGAGCGTCAGCGCGAACAGGTGCTCGGCCGCCTCGTCCGGGTCGGTGATGGCCAGCTTGCCCTCCGCGGCCAAGCGGCCAAGGACCCTGGCAAGGGTCGCGTGCATGCCCTCATGTCCCCGCTCCCGCCGCAGCAGCGCGGGGAAGTACGGCGCTTCGGTCAGGATCAGCCGGATCAGCGCGATCCGGTCCGGCGCCAGGGTCAGGGTGACCGCCGACTCCATAAGGAAGGCGGTCAGGTCGCGTCCCACGTCGGTGACGTCGGTGAGGTGAGCGTCGGCCATGCGGGCGAACGCCGCCATGCTGCCGGTGAACATGTCCTGCAGCACGGACCGGAAGAGGTTCTCCTTGTCCGTGTACCGGTTGTAGATCGTGCGCTTCGACACTCCCGCCTCGGCCGCGATCGCGTCGACGCTGGTGCGCTCGTAGCCGTCGCGCAGGAACAGCCGCAGCGCGGCCTGCGCGATCGCCTCCCCCTTCGGCCCGGCGGCGCCGACCGCCCGGCCCGCTAGCACACCCGTCACCGCAGCACCTCGCCCTCTCCGCGTCGCCCAGCGCCCGTTTTTACACTGACCAGTTTACCTGTATGCACTGCACGGTGTAGTTTACTTCCATGAACGCGACATCCCCCGCTGGCCAGGCTTCCGCGGCGAATCCGGTGCGCGAGCGCCTGGACCCGTCCGTGATCAAGCTGATCGTCGTGCTGCTCCTCGGCGCGATCCCGTCACTGCTGGACACCTCGATCGTCAACGTGGCCATCGCCACGATCGGCCGCGACCTGCACACCAACGTGTCCACGATTCAGTGGGTGATCACCGGCTACCTGCTCTCGTTCGCCATGGTCATCCCGCTGAGCGGCTGGGCGCTGGCCCGGTTCGGCGGGCGGGCGGTGTGGACGTTCTCGCTGGCCCTGTTCATGGTTGGATCGATCGCGTGCGGCGCCGCCTGGAACATCGGCAGCCTGATCGCGTTCCGGGTGGTCCAGGGCGTCGGCGGCGGGATGATGACGCCGCTGATCACCACCCTGCTCGTGCAGGCCGTCGGCACCAGCAAGATCGGGCGGCTGATGTCCGCGATCAGCCTCCCGATCGTCGTCGTCCCGATCTTCGGGCCGGTGATCGCGGGGCTGATCATCAGCAACATCAGCTGGCGCTGGATCTTCTACGTGAACGTGCCGATTTGCCTGGTCGGGCTCGTGCTCGCCTGGCGGCAGCTGCCCGCGGGCCGGCCGCAAGGCGGCGGGAGCGCCGCGTCACGCATCGACGTCGTCGGGCTCGTGCTGCTGCCGCCCGCGCTCGTGGCGCTGCTGTTCGGCCTGGCCGAGGTGGGCACCGATGGCGGCTTCGGTCACGCCGGTGTGCTCGTCCCGCTGATCGTCGGCGTCGTGCTGCTCGCCGCCTACTGCGTGCACGCGCTGCGCACGTCCGCGACGCCCATGGTCGACCTGAAGCTGTTCCGGTCGCGCACGTTCACCGGTGCGAGCACCCTGCTGTTTCTCGCCGGGCTCTCGATCTACGGCGCGATGCTGCTGCTGCCGCTGTACTTCCAGCAGGTCCGGCACGACAGCGCGCTCGTGGCCGGCCTGCTGATGGTTCCGCAGGGCATCGGCAGCATCGCCCCGCGGACGCTGGCGGGCAGGCTCACCGACAGCATCGGGCCCCGGCTCGTCGTCCTGGCCGGGATCGCGCTGGCCGCCGTCGGCACGATCCCGTTCGCCCTCGCCGGGCTGCACACCAGCTACTGGCTGCTTGGCGCGGCCCTGGTTGTCCGCGGTGCCGGGCTGGGCCTCGCGACGATCGCGGTCATGGCCGGCGCGTTCCAGGGGCTGAGCCGGGAGCAGGTGCCGCACGCCAGCAGCGCGACCCGGATCCTGCAGTTCGTCGGCGGCTCGTTCGGCGCCGCGATACTGGTGGCCGTCATCCTCGACCGCTACGCCGTCGCCCACGCGGCCGCGGGCGCCGCGGGCCTGGCCACCGCGTTTGCCGACACGTTCTGGTGGTGCACCGGCTTCACGGCCCTGGCCGTGATCCCGGCCCTGCTGCTGGCCGGCCGGCTCAGGCCGCGGGCCTGAACCACCTCCCTTGTGACCGGCACCATGTGGTCGGCCACAAGGGGATCTGCTCAGGTTAGACAAGGTTGGGGCACGGTCCTTTGTGTTCGGCCACAAGAGCGAGCAAGCGCGACGATGTAAGCTAACGATGTATGGCGGACACGTGGCCGGATACCCGCCAGACGGTGGTCATAGACCACCGCGCGGTGCAGCACGAGAATGCTCTGCTGCGCGAACTGGTCACGGTCTACCAGCACCTCACCGGGCTGACGCTGCAGGACGCCAACGTGTCCACGGTGGCCCAGCTGCTGGCCGAGCGGACCGCCTCGACCGTGGCCGTGGTGAGCCGCGGGCTTGACGTCCTCGCCGCTGCCTCGGCCGACGCCGGCGATGACGTCGCCGACGACGTCCGCGCGTACCTGGCCAGCCCCCGGCTGGCCGCCGTGCTCAGCAACGCCGCGCGGACCCGCAGGTCGCTGCGGCTGCCGGACGTCGGGGACGCCGCCAAATTGATGGCGGGCGGCATGCGGGCGGCCGGGCCCCCCGCAGGTGGGGTTGTCGTCGCGCCGATCCTGGTCGGCGAGGACGTCCCCGCGTACCTCATGACGTTCGGCAGCGACCGGCACGACGACGACATGAGCCTGCTGGTCACCGAGCACGCCGCGACGATCTGCGGCGTGATCCTCGGCCGGGAGCGGGTCGTCGCCGCGGCGGCCCAGCAGGTCCGGGATGACCTGCTGGAGGGGCTGCTGATCGGCGGCGGGCGCGACAACGGCGAGGTGGCACGGTGGGCCAGGCACCTCGGCTACGACGCCGCCCGCGAGCACCGGATCCTGGCGGTCGCGTTCGAGGCCGCCGGCCCGGCGCGGCCCGCCGGGGCGGCCACGGCTCTCCGGAACCGGGTCGCCGCCGCGATCGACCACTTCTTTACGAACCGGGCGCCGGGCGCGATCACGTCCATTCGCGACGACGAGGTGGTCGTCGTCGTTCCCGAGCCGGCCGACCAGCATCCCGACGCCGAGGCCGGGCGGCTGGCCGCTGGCTGCCGGGCCCGGATGCGGGACACGTTCCCCGAGGCGGTGGTCACGATCGGCATCGGCGGCAGCTGCCGCGATCCGGCCGACATCGCCCGCTCCTACGGCCAGGCACGCCGGACCATCGACGCGGTCCAGCGCCTGGGCCGTCAGGGCCAGGTGGTCGCGTTCGAGGACCTCGGCGTGCACCGGCTGCTGCTGCAGGTCCCCGACCTGGCCGAGCTGAGGTCGTTCGCGGCCGAGATCCTCGGCAAGCTCGGCGCGCAGGAACACCAGCGCGGCGCCGAACTGCTGACGACGCTCGCCTGCTACTTCCGGGAGAACAGCAGCCCGCAGCGGACCGCGCGCAGCCTGCACGTGCACCCGAACACGGTCGCCTACCGGATCCGGCGGATCCAGGAGATCACCGGCATCCAGCTCGACAACTACCGCGACCGGCTGATGGCCCAGGTCGCGCTCGAGATCATCGACGTCCTAGGGGGCATGCCGTGACCGACCTGCAGACCGCGCTCGGACGGCAGGTGCTGATCTGCGACGGGGCGATGGGAACGATGCTGCACGCGGCCGGCAACTCGCTGGACCGCGCGCTGCCCGAGCTCAACCTGTCCAACGCTGCGCTGGTCAGCACGATCCACGAGAGCTACCTCAGCGCGGGTGCCGACATGATCCTCACGAACACGTTCGGCGCCAACCGGCTCCGGCTGGCCGACCAGGGCTTCGGTGATCTGGTGCGCGACATCAACGTGGCCGGCGCGCAGATCGCCGCGCAGGCCATGGAGGCAAACGGGCGGCAGGTGTTCGTGGCCGGCTCGGTCTCCCCCGCGGTGACCGCCGGCCAGCGGCGCAGCGTCGCGCAGGCCGAGCGGACCGCGGCGATCCGGGAGCAGATCGAGGCGCTGGCCGAGGGCGGGGTGGACGCGCTGATCCTGGAGACGTTCGGCTACCTCGACGAGCTGGCCGAGGCCGTGCGGGTGGCGGCCGAGACCACCGACCTGCCGGTCATCGCGCTGGCCACGTTCGCCGACGACGGCAGGACGCTCGGCGGCGAGACCCCGCGCGAAGTGGCCACGGTGCTGAGCGACCTGCCGATCGTGATGCTCGGCACCAACTGCACCCTCGGCCCGCAGGGGGTGCTCTCGGTCGTCCAGGCGCTGGTGCCGCACACCGACCTTCCGGTCGGCGCGCAGCCGAACGCCGGGCTGCCCCGCCGGGTGGCCGGGCACAGGTTCGAGTACAACACCGACGGCCCGTACTTCGCCCGCTACGCGCGCCGCCTGGTCGAGGCCGGAGCCTCGCTGGTGGGTGGCTGCTGCGGCACCACGCCGGCCCAGATCCAGGCGGCCGCCGCCGAGATCACCGGCATGCTCCCGGTCCGGCGGCGGCGCGCGTCGGCCGCGCCGAGGATCCCGGTGCCCGCGGCTGCGCCGGGCCCAGGCGGCCGCCTGGGCGACCGGCTGGCCGCGGGCGAGTTCGTGGTAGCGGCCGGGATCGCGCCGCCGGTTGGCGGCACGGCCGACGAAGCCGCAGACCAGGCGGCCATGCTGCACGAGCGAGGCGTCGACACGTTCTTCGTCGCACCCAGGCGGAGCCCCCGGGCCCAGCTCAGCTCCATCGACCTGGCGTTCCAGCTGGAGCAGCGGGCGGACGTCGAGACGATCGCCACGGTCACCACCTGGGACAAGACGATCATGGCGTTGCAAGCCGACCTGCTCGGCGCGAACGCGCTCGGGATCCGGAACGTCGTCTGCGAGACCGGGAACCCGCCGCTGCTCGGCGATTACCCCAACGTGGACGGCGTCTGGGACGTCGACTCGGTCGGGCTCGTCGAGCTCGTGGCCGGCCTGAACAAGGGCATCGACTGCAACGGGCTGCCGCTCGCGACGAGGACCTCGTTCTACGCCGGGGCCAGGTTCAACCCGAGCGCGGCCGCGCTCGAGTCCGAGATCGCGCGCACGGCCAGCAAGATCCAGGCTGGTGCACGGTTCCTGATCAGCCGGCCGGTCTACGAGCTCACCCAGCTGCGCTTCATGCTGTCCGAGCTGGCCGACGACAGCATCCCGGTGCTGCTGTCGATCGTGCCGCTGCGCAGCTTCGAGGAGGCCGACTACCTGTCGCACGAGGTGCTGGACATCAGCATCCCGGCGCAGACGCTCCGGGCGATGGAGCTGGCAGGCTCACGCGCCGCCGAGACCGGCATGGAGCTGGCCGCCGACCTCTTCGCCGAGGCGCGGCCGCTGGTCCACGGAGTGGTGCTGACGTTCCCCGGCTGGGACCCGGCAGACCTTGACCACCTGCTCGGTGCCCTTTCGTGATGCCAATGACCAGCAAGGAGACCCGCGCATGAGCCAGTTCCGGGCGTCTCTGGAGCGGGGCGAGTTCACGGTGACGGCGGAGATCGGGCCGCCGCGCGGCGCCGGCACCGGCGCGATCACCCGCAAGGTGTCCGTGCTGCGCGACTGGGTCACGGCGGTCAACATCACCGACAACCAGGGCGCCGCGGTCCGGCTGTCAAGCTGGGCCGGCAGCCTGGCGGCGATGGCCGCGGGGGTCGAGCCGATCATGCAGGTCACGTGCAGGGACCGGAACCGGATCGCGCTCCAGTCCGACCTGCTCGGCGCGGCGGCCATGGGAATACCGAACATCCTGGCGATGACCGGGGACCACCCCAAGGTCGGCGACCACGCCAGCGCCAAGCCCGTGTTCGACCTGGACAGCATCCAGCTGCTCTCGGCCGCGCGGACCATGCGCGACGAGGGGAAGCTGATGTCCGGCCGGGAGCTCAAGCCGCCGCCGAGCTGGTTCCTCGGCTCCGTGGAGAACCCGGGCGCCGCGGCGGGCGCGGGCGCCGCCCGCCTGGGCAAGAAGGTGGCCGCGGGCGCGCAGTTCGTGCAGACCCAGTACGTGTTCGACGCCCGGCCGTTCGGCGAGTGGATGGCACAGGTCCGCGACCTGGGACTGCACGAGCGCTGCTACGTCCTGGCAGGCGTCGGGCCGATCTCGTCGCTGCGCGCGCTCAGTCATCTCGAGGAGCGCGTGCCGGGCGTGCAGGTGCCCGCCGAACTCAGCCGCAGGCTGCGCGGGGTTCCCGAGGACCGGGTCGCCGACGAGGCGATGACCGCGTGCGCCGAGACGATCAGCGAGCTCAGGCAAATCCCCGGCGTCGCCGGAGTGCACGTCATGGCCGTAGCCAACGAGCACCGCATCCCCGCCATCCTGCAACTCGCGGGCCTCAGCGAGGTGGGGGGAGGCACAGCTCATGCGGGTTGACGTGCGGCCGGTGAGCCGGCTTCGTGGCAAGGAGCCGCTCGACGTGACCGCGGCTCTCGGGCCGGTCGTCAAGGCGCTCTGCGCCAGCGAGGTCGACCTCTCCCGGATCAGCGTGGTCTGCGACTGGATCCAGTACCGCTCGAGCTTCCGCGAGGTCGCCGACTACCGCCCGGTGCTCGCGCCGTGGCACGGCGGGACCGGGCCGGACGGCGACGCCGAGGACCGGGCCGCGCACCGCGAGCCCCCGCCCGAGGCCGCGCTCGAGCTGGCTATCGACCTGCGCCGCTGCGGCGACACCGACCTGCGGGCCGTGGTCGCCGGACTGCTGCAAGAACACGCGGATCCGGCGAGCTCCACCCGGGTGCCGCTCGAGCCCTGGGCGGCCGGGAGGCAGAGCTGCATCTGGCGGTTCAACGCGCTGTACTGGCAGGCCCTGTCCCTGTGGGAGCGGGCGACCGGCCGCGAGTACGAGCAGGCCCTGCCCGGCGGCGAAAGCGACGCCCGCAACACCACGGCCGTGCGCGAGCTGATCCTCGAGCTGTTCAAGACCTGGGACGACCTGGACTCCAGGAACGCGCTGCCGGCCGAGCTGTACGTCGCCGAGCTCGGCGTCGGCAACGGCAACCAGGCGCGGACCTGGCTGGACGAGTTCGTCGAGCTGTCCCAGGCGCACAGCCGCGACTACTACCGCCGGCTGCAGTACATCATGGGCGACTACTCGCCGCACGTGCTCGGCCGGGCGATGAAGGCCGTCGCCCACCACGGCGACCACGTCAGCGCGCTCGTCGTCGACGCCACCCGGCCAGCGGTCAGCCTCGGCTTCCTGCGCGGCAAGGCCTTCCTCGTGTACATCTCCAACGTCTACGACAACCTGCCGAGCGACGAGGTGGCCCGCCTCGGCGGCCGCACCTACCAGGTCGAGACCCGTGCCTACCTGCCGGGCGACGATGCGAAGCGGATCGCG
>Ga0209169_10002576_pt1 | contig 10900 bp, 7 predicted proteins | sample HubBroMetageWRM4_FD_188346 | JGI IMG/M metagenome (GOLD analysis project Ga0209169, IMG submission 188346) | Warmed soil microbial communities from the Hubbard Brook experimental Forest, New Hampshire - Hubbard Brook CCASE Soil Metagenome WRM 4... | ecosystem: Environmental > Terrestrial > Soil...
GCGCCAGTGCCTGAGTCGAAGTGCAAAATTTAATGACTGTTTCCAACCTGCTTCCGAACGCTTTCCGCCAGTTCGGTCGCTCGCGCTTGCTGCCGCGTATTTCTGCTACTTGGAGCGGGGGACGGGATTCGAACCCGCGACCATCTGCTTGGAAGGCAGAGACTCTACCACTGAGTTACCCCCGCTCTTTTCCAACCAACTTCGCGATTCCGCCTCACCGGCTCAGCTCATGGCCAAAAACTTCAGCCAGAAAGCTGGAGCCTGGGACCGGGATTGAACCGGTGACCTCGTCCTTACCAAGGACGCGCTCTACCAACTGAGCTACCCAGGCGCTTACCGGTCTCCCCGCCTCCACTGCCCTTGCTCAGCAACGCCTCCGGGGCCGAGACGCTTCTGAAACCGTTCACTACAAACCTGCTCTTGTTACAGTCCTGCTTGTCTAACTTTCCGTGCTTCGCCAAGCGAACGATGCTTCGCCATTCGCGTCCTGCTGGATTGCTTCGGACTTGTCACCGGGCACTCAGGACCGCCGACGGAAGTCGCTTAAGATGCTGGTGGACGGGGAAGGATTCGAACCTTCGTAGCCCGCAAGGAGCGGCAGATTTACAGTCTGCTGGTTTTAGCCACTCACCCACCCGTCCCGAAAAAATACTCGGGAATTCTGCATCCCGTGAATCGTTCGGGACACAACTCCGTCCCGTGAAAAACTGCCTGATCTACGCGTAAACCGGACCGCTATACGGGGCACTTCGCAATGCAGAAAGGGCTCGTGTCTGAAGACACCAGCCCTAGCGCTCATGTCGCGAGGAGTTCCGTCCGCAACCCTGCTAAATTTCCCGCTCTGCGAATCTCAGCTGGCGGAGGGATTTGAACCCCCGACCCTCTGATTACAAATCAGATGCTCTACCAACTGAGCTACGCCAGCACTGGCAAACCGAGCAAGAATATCGCACAGGCAACAGGATTGCAAGCAACTTAATTCGCCCGGCAATACCGTTGCCACATGCCTTCATCGCTAGGCCCTCAATTCGGTGGCGTGTCCCCTATTATATACCTTCAACTCAACTTTTGGGAAGCCCCGCCTTTCAAACCGCCCTGCTTCGAGCTAGCCCAGCCCTTATTCCGGCTTCGGCTTCGCGAACTGATCGTCCGTCAAGTCCACATTCTGCTTCACTTCGGTGAACGTGACCGTATAGGTCGCCTGATCGCTCGCTTGGTGAGACACGAACGGGATCTTCAGCCCGTCCACCACCCGGTAATCATCTACATCCGCCGTGTACACTGCGTCGCTACCGTCTGGCGCGGGATGATGGCTGACGCTCCGTACCAGCAACCCAGTCTGGGTATCGAAGTACATCTTGTCGGTTACGCCGTCGTCGGTCACCGCTTCCACAACGTACGTGTCGTGCCCGCCGATCTTTTCCGTTCCGGTTACCATCAGCTTCGAGTACACCTTGCGTAAATCAAGCGGATGGTAAAAGTCAGCCTCGCGCTTCGATGCGGCCGCCGCCTTTCCGGATTCTTCTTTTACGCCGTTTTGCGGATCGTCCGACCACGACACCGTCCCGTCCGACCCGTGCCGGTAGGCTTGCCCCGCAATTACCGCCTGCGACAGCACTTTGTCCGGCGCCTTCTGGTGCACCTCAAGCGTCCCAGTCACGTTGAACGCCGGCACCTCGATCGTCCCCGTCGAAACGCGCGACTTCACCTTCATCCACGCATCGCGTCCGCCGATCGCCTTCACGTAGTTATCGAGTACCTGGTCCGCGCTCGGCAACGCCGCCGCCGGCTTAGTCGCACCTGCGGGAGCAGCCGGCGCCGCTGCTTGCGCATGCGCACCGGTCACCGCGACCGCGCAAAAAATCGCCACGCTCAGAAACTTTCCAGGGAGTTTCATCATGATTGAACCTCGGTTTGCCGCGGTTTATAAACGCAACACTCTCGATTTCTGATACGCAAGAACCGCCAAAAACATTACACTAAATCAGCAGCACCCACGTCAGACATTCTCATGCCACTCTCGCCCGCAAAAAGAGCCCTGATCGCTGTGCTAATCTTCGCCTTACTGCTAATCGCGGGTGTGGCTGGCTTCTACTACTGGGAGATTCACCGCCCCGTTCCTGCCGGCCCTGCGTTCTCGCCCGAAATCGCCGGACCTCCGCCCGACGTGATGAGCGTCCTACCGCCTGACTCACCCGTCGTCGGATATCTCGACGCAGAAGCGCTGCGCAAAATTCCAAATTTCTCGTTCAGTGGGCTGATCAACCTTGTCGAGAGCGGCCCGCAAAATCAGCGTGCTTACAACGCATTCGTCGCCGGCACCGGCTTCGACGCCTCGCGCGACCTCGATCACGCCGCACTCGCCTACTGGCCCACCGGCTTCGGCACGCCTGACAACGTTCTCGGCCAAGACCGCTTCGTCGTCGTCGCCGACGGCCGCTTCGATCAGACCAAGATCAAAGCCTACATCGCGAAGCTTGGCGGCAAGCAAGTCACGCACGGCACGCAATCGATCTATCAAGCGCCCGGCAATCCTCCGCTCTCGCTCGAGTTCATTTCGCCCACGCGCATCGTCGTCGCCGGCGGACGCAACGCCACCGACCTCGTCGCCGATACGGTCTCGGACGGTTCGCGTCCACGCGATCCTGCGATACAGCTTCGACTTCAGAAGATCGGCGGCGCGCCGCTGTTCGCCGTCGCGAAGACCGATCATCTGCCGCAAAGCTTCTACGCCAATTTTCAGAATGCGCCGCAGCTCGACCAGCTCGCGCGCAGCATTCGATTTCTCACGCTCGTCGGCCAAGCCACAGGAGACACGCTCAACCTCGGCCTCACCGCCGAATGCGACTCCGCCAAAAACGCGCTCACCATGTCGTTTCTTCTTGAAGGCGGTCGCATGGCTGCGTCCATGGCGCTTTCGAGTCCCAACGCGCGCGAGCAAATGACCAGTGCGCAGATCAACCTGCTCAACACCTTCGTCAGCCAAGCCAAGATCGTTCACCAGGGCAATCAAGTCCGCATCAACCTGAACTTCCCGCCCGGAATGCTCAACGCTCCCGCGGCGCCAAAACGCGCGAACTAGTTCGCTGCCACTCAAGCGCCAACCTAAACAATTTTCCGAGTGCTGATTATTTGATGCTGGAAGGATTCAGCGTGGATTAATCCGCCGCAACGGCCGTCTGCGCCATGCTCAAGTAGCGCCACGGATTCACCGGCGTATTGTAAATGCGAACTTCGTAGTGCACATGCGCGCCCGTCGAGCGGCCGCTGTCGCCTTCGTTGCCGATCACGTCGCCGCGCTTCACGTGCATGCCCGCCTGCGTCTTGAACGCCGACATGTGCCCGTACCACGTCGTAACGCCAAATCCGTGATCGATCACTACCAAACGGCCGTAGCCTGCGCGCTGTTCAACGACAGTCACCACACCGTCGGCCGTCGCGCGAACTTCGTCGCCGTAGTGCGACGCAATATCCATGCCTGCGTGAAACGCGCCTTCACCGCTGAATGGATCAAGCCGCTCGCCGAAGTGTCCCGTGATTTCGCCAACCACCGGCCACAGCGTCGGCACCACGCCCAGGCTGCTCAGCTGCGTCGCAGGCAGCAATCGCATTCCGCCGTTCGACATCGCCACCGCGCTTGCGTTCCGCTGCAGATACGTAAACTCGTCCACCGATTCCTGGAAGTTCGCGTCCACCTGATCGTCGTCGCTGAATGCGAAAGGAGTCTGGCGGAATCGGGCGATGCCGTATGCCATCGCCACCTCGCTCGCGAGGGATTGCAGCGAATCGAGGCGCTGGTTCGTATCTTTCACTTCGGTCTGCAGCGCCTTGTACTGCACCTTCAGCGCGTCCTGATCACGTCGCAGCGAATTGTAACTCGCCGCTTTCCAAAGCATGCGCGAGTAAGAACCCATCGCCGCCGCCACCGTGATGCTTCCCACCAACGCCAGCACGGCAAGGCCGTGCAACACATAAACGGGGACGCGCAAACGCCTCATCGATCCAGAAGCGCTCGACGCAATAAAAAACGTGTAATTCTTCCCCTTCATTGTGGCTGGATTGTCCCTGAGTTTTTATTTTTCGGCTGCTGTTGCTCCGCAAGCCCCCGCTCGCGGTTCGCCGAGTGCATACTGAAGCGAATAGACGACGCAAAACCAACCGGAATCTTAACGGTCGGGTCACATGAGGTCAACTTGAAACTTCCGTTTTCCACAGGCTCCCCTTGAACGCAAACGACTTATAAGAACATCGTCTTGCAATTTCAAAAAGAATACGTATGTCGATCGCTGAGAGTTCCAGTCGTGCTTATGAAAAATCTTACGGTAGGCCTGTAACGGAATTCAACTGTACGATGGTTCAGGATGAAACGTGAAGGACAGCTGGTCGAAAAAATCTCCCGCGCGCTTCAAATAAAAAATTCCGCCGCAGCGTCGCGCGTCTCGCGTTCTGCGATTCGTCTCGGTATTGGTGACGATGCCGCCGTTCTGAAATCTCCTCCGAATTCGGAATGGGTGGTGAGTTGCGACGCTTTCGTCGAGGACGTTCACTTTCGCATGAGCACGCATCCCGCGGATTCCGTGGGATACAAATCTTTGATGCGTGCCACGAGCGACCTGGCTGCCATGGGCGCAACGCCGCGCTACTATCTGCTGACTCTCGCGATTCCCGCCGAGCGCACCGGACGATGGCTTGACGAATTTCTCGTGGGTATGGCTCGCGCGTCGCGTGAAGTGCGCATCCGCGCTGTGGGTGGAGACACGACGCGCAACTCGAAAACTTTTCTGAGCCTCACTGTGATCGGCGAAGGTCGTCCCGGACGCACCGTCTCTCGATCCGGTGCCCGGCCCGGTGACCTTATATATGTGAGCGGTGCGCTTGGGCGCGCGCAGCTCGGACTCGCGCTCACGCTCGCCGGACATGTGCGGAATCGGAGCGTGCGTGAGCCGGTCGCGCAACATCTTTACCCGCGCGCTCGCGTTGAGCTCGGCGCGTGGCTCGCTCAGCGCAAAATCCCCACCGCGATGATCGATCTCTCCGACGGACTTTCCACAGATCTCGCTCGCGTCTGCGGCGCAAGCCGCGTTGGCGCACGCATCGTCGCTGGCCAACTCCCCCTCCCGGTCGTCACGCCTGCGGCGCACAGGCTGCTTGGCCGCAAACGCTTCGATCCACTTCAAGCCGCGCTCCACGGCGGCGACGACTACCAACTCCTTTTTACCATCCCGCGCCGCCTCTCCGCTAAACTGCGTCGCGCTCCCGGCGCGCGCGACCTTCATGCCATCGGCGAGATCACGCGCGAGCGCACCATCACCGTCCTCGACGCTCTCGGCCGCTCCTCCCCCCTCCACTCCGCAGGCTGGGACTCCTTTCGGTGATCTCGCGACAAAACACTGGGTAAATTTGTGTCGATTAGAAAGGGGCTCGGTCCTTTGTTTTGTGTAACTTTCGGGCATTTCTAATCGCGGATCACTCCGATTAGAAATAATCGAGTGGGTTCCAGCTCGGTCGTGGGACAAAGTCAAAAGCTGCCGGGTCAGGGCGCTCGACTGACCCGCCGTTATAGGGGCTGAGGGCGGGTGGTTGGTGAAGCCGTGCGGTGGGTGCGTAAGATAGCCTGCCGCGCAGGCTGTCGCGTGGGCAGTGCGGCAGGAAAGAAAGCGGAGAGAGATCCTTCGGACGGTGAACGGGCCTCTGAACAAGGGGCGTTTTTCAAACGCCCATTGGAGAGAGGCACACAGGCCAACTCCAGCCTGTGCCACTCTTAGGGTGGAGGTGGTGCTTGCACAGTTTATGGAGGAGTGGGCAGCGTTGCGCAGCCAAAACTGGCTACCCCACTGCCTACCCCACGTGTTTGGCGATTGTGTCATCTAGTGCCGATTAGAAAGGGGCTCGGGTGCTTGTTTTGTGGAAGTTACATCACTTTCTAATCGTACGAGATGTCGAGTAGAAAATGAGTTCGCTGGTGAATTGCGGAGAATACGTAGGTAGAAGTACGGACGAGGCGGATGGGTGGAGAGGGGCGTTGTACCGGTGGGAATGCGTCCGGCGCCTGAAGAACTACGGGCGCGTGGCATGTGCGTTTGCTGCGGAGCGCTTATTCAGCCCCAGCAGACAATAACACATGGGTTACGAGATGTCAAGGATACTGGAGGCTGGGGCTGATGCGCACTGGCGAATAGAGGCTTCGCTTGTCGGTAGATGGCTCAACCTGGGACCAACTGAGAGTTGGTCCCGCTCAGACTCGAAAGTCTTAGCTACATCTCGCGGCGCTCGCCGAAGACAACTTCAACGGCACACCCCGCTGAGAGCGGGGTGCAGACAGGCTGGGAGCCTGTCCTACTGCGTTTTTTAGAGATCGCTGCGCTCTCCGAAAGTCGGTTAGTGCGGGGCGACTGCGGGCACTTTCGGCTTGGCGGCATCCGAGTTGGGGGCGGCGCCGGAGTGGAGGCCTTGCTCGGCGATGTCGGCCGGGGGCGCGGTGTCGGGGACGTCCACCGAGACGGCGTGGCCTGTGGCCTGCTTTTCGAGGGGCACCACGTTGGGAAATTGTTCGACCGGGACGCCCTGATTCGCCTGCTGCATGAACTCGATCCAGATCGGCAGCGCGGCGGCGGCACCGGTTTCTTTTTTGCCGAGGGATTGTCGAGGATCGTCATTGCCCACCCACACGCCGGCGGTGAGTTGCGGCGTAAAGCCGATGTACCAGGCGTCGGTGAAATCGTTGGTGGTGCCGGTCTTCCCGGCAGACGGGCGGCCGATGTCTTTCGCTTTCACGCCGGTGCCAAACTGCACCACTTCCTCGAGCATGGCCACCATGGTGCGCGCCGTCTCCGGCGGAATCACGTCGGTCACCTGGGGCTTCGGCTCTTCCAGCACAACGCCGTCGTATGTGGTGACGCGGCGAATGTAGTGCGGCTCGATGTGAATGCCGTCGTCCGGAAAAACCGTGAATGCAGAGGTGTGCTCAAAAAGCGTGAGGTCCGCGGCGCCGAGCGCCAGCGGCAGATACGGCGGGAGCGGACTTTGAATTCCGAATTTGCGCGCGAGGTCGATCACGTTGCTGACGCCCACATGATCGAGCAGGCGCACGGCGGGAACGTTGCGCGAATCGGCCAGCGCGCGGCGGTACGTGATGCGGCCTTCGAATTTATTGTCGTAATTGTGCGGCGAATAACTCTGGCCGCCGCTGCGGAATGCAATCGGCTCGTCCACCACCGTATCGAACGGCGAAATTCCCTGCTCGATGCCCTCGGCGTACACGTACACCTTGAACGAGCTGCCGGTCTGCCGGGAGGCCTGCGTGGCGCGATTGAATTTCGAATCTTCGAAATCGTAGCCGCCCACCATGGCTTTCACTTCGCCGGTGGGATTATCGATTGCGAGCAGCGCGCCCTGCGCTGCGGGCACCTGCTCAAGCTGCACGCGCACGGTGACGCCGGAAATTTCCTTGATGCCAACGCACACCAAGTCTCCGACGCGGAGCAATTCGCGCGGCGATTTTTTCCCAGTCCACGCAAAATCCGCGGGCGTGAGCATCGAATGATAATTTCCAATTTTGATCGTCGCGTACGTCGGCTCGACGGCGGTGACGAGGCCGGTGACGTAGTCGCCCTTCTGAATCGGGCCGCGCCAATCGTCGTTCACATATTTTTCGAGAGTCGTGTTTTGCGCCGGCGTGAGCAACTTTTCCACCGCGCCGCCTTTCGCAGCCGCCGTGGCGGCAGCCGCGGAGGAAGCTTTATCGGCGGCGGCGTCCGACTTATCTCCCAAAATATTCGGCAAATCGCCGCGCCAGCCGTGACGCCGGTCGTAGGTGTGCAGGCCATCGCGAACGGCCTGATCGGCCGCTTTCTGCATCGCCACGTTCAGCGTGGTGTAAACGCGCAGCCCCTGCTCGTGCACCGCCGCCGTGCCATACGTGTGTTCGAGGTACTGCCGGATTTCTTCGACGAAGTACGGCGCGAGGTCGTTCCGCGTGGATGCGATATGCAACCCGAGCGGCGATTTGATCGCGGCCTGCGATTGCTCCTCGGAAATTTTGTGATCGTGCGCCATCAGCGTCAGCACCAGATTGCGCCGCGCGAGCGCACGCTCCGGATGATTCGTCGGCTGGTAGACCGGCCCGCGAATGATGGCAGCGAGAGTGGCGGCCTCGGGCAACGTGAGTTCGCCGATCGGCTTGCTGAAATAATATTCGCTGGCCGCTTCGAAGCCGTAGTTCCCCGCTCCGAGATAAATCTGATTCGAGTACATCGTGAAAATCTGTTCTTTGGTGTAGTGGCGCTCGATCTGGATCGCGAGCAGCGTTTCCTGAATTTTGCGGTGCGCGCTGCGGTCACTGCGATTCAGAAAAAGTCCGCCGGCAAGCTGCATCGTGAGCGTGCTCGCGCCTTCGGCGAGTCGATGCTGCGCGATATCGTGCGAAGCGGCTTGCAGAACGCGCGGAATATCCACGCCCCAATGCTCCTCGAAGTGTTGATCCTCCGTGGTGAGCACGGCGTCTTTCAAAACTTTGGGAATCTGCTGGTAGGTGACGAGAATGCGGCGCTGCAGCGCGAACGAGCCGATCATCTGGCCGTCGTCGCCGTACAACTCGGTGACCACGTTTGGCCGGTAATTTTCGAGCGCGCGGATTTCCGGCAGGTCGCTCGAGTAAACAAACAGCAAACCGACCGCGACGCCGAGCCCGATCGCGCACAGCAGCAAAAACGTGAACGCCAGGCGGCCGAACAGCGTGTCGCCGGTGATCCGCATCGTCGCGCGATAGATTCGGTTCATTTGACCGTCAATTCTATCGCAGACGAAGCGGCGTCTCTGGGAACTCGCGCGGCAGTTGCTCACATCGCACACGCCAAGCGGCTACGAAAGACAAAGGCAGAGGCGTGGAACATTTCACGGAGAAAACCGAGAACTGCGGAGGGCACGGAGATGCGGCGCTGGAGCTACATTCCGTAACCAAATTGGAGCGGGCTTGCGTTACACTTTCGCGGACTTGCGCGGTACGGAGCGCCCCGGAAAATGGAAGCCAATCCACTTTTATTCCGCGACCTCACTTATATATTCCTCGCTGCCGTTGTCGGCGGACTCATCGCCTGGCGCGTCCGGCTTCCGCTGATTCTCGGCTTCGTTCTGGGCGGCATCATCATCAGCCCGTTTACGCCGGGGCTTCAGATCTCCGACCTGCACACGTTCGAAGTGTTCGCGGAGTTCGGCGTGGTGCTGCTGATGTTCTCGATCGGCGTCGAGTTTTCGATTCCGGACCTGATGCGCGTGAAATGGATTGCCCTGGGAGGCGGAACGCTGGGCATCCTGCTATCCATAGGGCTAGCGCTGGGGACAGCAAAGCTGATGGGCTGGAGCATGATTCAGGGCTTGGTCGTGGGCGCCACAATATCCGTGGCCAGCACCATGGTGTTAGCGCGAATGCTGGCCGACCACCATGCCATGGGGAAAACTTACGGGCAAGTAATGATTGGAATCACGCTGGTGGAAGATATCGCTGTGGTTTTCATGACCGTTATCATTCCGATTTTCAGCGGACCCGGCGAGGGACGCCTTGCGCGAGCTGCCTGGACCCTGGGCAAAGCCGCTCTGCTATTGATACCGCTCGTGTTCCTGGCGATGACGGTCGTGCCGAAGATTCTTCGTGCAGCGGCGCGCACGAAGGACCAAGAACTGTTTTTGCTATTCGCCATCGCCATTTGCCTGGTTTCTGCGGGAATCGCGCAGGCTCTGGGCTTTTCGGTTGCGCTGGGAGCGTTTCTGGCGGGACTTTCCATCAGCGGCGCGAAAGATCTGCACGAAGCGCATACCGTATTGATTCCGTTGCGCGATGCCTTCGTGGCGCTGTTTTTCGTTTCGCTAGGAACGCTGGTCGTGCCGCAGGTAATCATTCACCACATGCAATTGCTGGGCGTGATGCTTTTTCTGATCGTGTTCGGGAAATTTATTATTTGGACTGCGGTGATGCGCCTGTTCCGCTATTCGATTTGGACGTCAATAGCAGTGGCCGCGGGATTGACGCAAATTGGCGAGCTGTCATTCATTTTGGTGGAAGTGGCCAGGAAATCGGGGCTGGTAGGTGAAGAAGTGTTTACCGCAACTCTAGCCGCGTCACTGCTCTCGATATTCCTGAACGTCTTTATTGTCCGGGCGGTTATGAAATGGGTGGATCCGAAACTCCCAGCGGAAAAGATGGCGACTGCATAAATCTTTGGTGTGCTTAGTAAAGCATCCGCGGGCGCGATTCCTTTGCAGGTCGCTAAAGCTGCTCTTCTGCTTCTCCTACTGTGTCGAATGATTTGATGAGCTGTGAAACTTTGGTCATTTCGACCAGGGCCTTCACCTGCGTGTTCATCCCCACCACAGCCATTCTTTGAGGTTTTTTCTGTGCGGCCACATAGGCGCCGACCAAAGCGCCCAGGCCTGCTGAATCGATGAATGGGACGCCGCTAAAATCCAGGATAACCATCGGAGAATTCTCCGCGCGCACTGCGGATTGAAATCCGAAGATGGTTTGAATGTTGAGGGAGCCTTTCAGGCTCAGGATTTTCTGGCCTTCGCGGTTTCCCGGCGTTATCACTATTTGCAGGTTTTCGTTAGGCATGGCGTGTCATCTTAGCGAAACGTGCGCCCTGGATTGTTAATGCTGTGTTACAAAGCGACCCGGGCCGTCAGCAGGTCTCGAACTCAGGAACCGAAACGGTTAGCTCGCATATTCCTCCTCAAGCCTGGCTAGTAGCTTATCAACATTAACTTTACGGGTCGAACCGCGCCCGCAAATTTGGCGGAACGATCGGGCACAAGTCGTCTTGCCGCCCAAACACCCGGTAGCGAATGCCAGCCACAAAATCATATGCGGCGTCACGCAAGCCGCGCGGAATTACTCCCAGAATATTGG
>Ga0209169_10002578_pt1 | contig 10896 bp, 9 predicted proteins | sample HubBroMetageWRM4_FD_188346 | JGI IMG/M metagenome (GOLD analysis project Ga0209169, IMG submission 188346) | Warmed soil microbial communities from the Hubbard Brook experimental Forest, New Hampshire - Hubbard Brook CCASE Soil Metagenome WRM 4... | ecosystem: Environmental > Terrestrial > Soil...
CCCTACACATTTGCGGACAGAATAGCAGCACCTGGCACTTACTTGCCAGTACCCGGAAACCGCCGCCGCTCAGAATCTGGGTACTGGGCACTGAGTACTGGGTACCGATTCCTGTACCATTTCTCCGTGCACCAACTGGCCGAGAAGCTGTTGAAGACAATTCGGAAACAAGAGTCGATTCGAGCCGGGGACCGCGTCGCAGCCGCGGTTTCGGGTGGCGCGGATTCCGTCGCTTTGCTCTGTCTGCTGCTGGAATTAAGCGCCGAGTTGGGGATCGTGCTGTCGGTTGCGCATGTCAACCACAAGTTACGGGGCGAAGAATCGGACGAGGACGAGCGCTTTGTGGCGAGTTTGGCACGCCAGCACGAGCTCGATCTGCAGGTCTGCGAGGCGCCCGTTGAATGCGATCGCTCCGCTTTACGTTCCGGCAAAACTTCCGGCATCGAGGCCGCCGCGCGTGATCTGCGTTACGGTTTTTTTCGTCGGTTGGCACGGGAGGGTCGCGTGGCGAAAATTGCCACCGCCCACACCCTAGACGATCAGGCAGAAACGGTGCTGCTCCGTGTTTTCCGGGGCACCGGTATTCGGGGGCTTTCGGGTATTCACCCGCGGATTATTTTCGGCGATCAGGGGCAGGCGTTTGGCGAGGTGGTGCGACCGCTGCTGGGCTTCCGGCGAGCCGTACTGCAGGACTTTCTGCGCGAGCGAGGGCAAAGTTGGCGGGAGGATTCGTCGAATCAGGATATCGCCTTCCTGCGCAATCGCGTGCGGCACCGACTGCTGCCATTGATCGCAAAAGACTTTGGCGAAGGAGCGATTGAACACATGGCTGAGCTGGCGGAAATCGCGCGGGCCGAAGAAGAGCATTGGCAGACCGGCTATCCCGAAGCCTCGGCGCTCAGTACCGCCGTGGGCGGGAAGGCGCGGCAGGCCCCGCCTCTACCGGTGGCGATGTTATTGGCGCTGCCCCTGGCGGACCAGCGGCGATTGCTTCGCGCATGGCTCGAAGCCAATGCCCCAGATTCGAGTATTTCGTTCCGTCTGATCGAGGAGGCCCTGGAACTGGCGTCCGGCGCAGCGGGCGCAAAACAGGAATTGTCGGCCGGGCGCAGTCTTCTACGAGGGCGGCAGGAGCTCTTGCTTACAGGCGTGACTTCCCCCGGCGGTGTGGTTAATTATGAGTATCCGCTAGCGGTGCCGGGTTCGGTGATAGTTCCTGAACTGCACGCTCGTATCGAAGCACAGATGGCGGATGCGAGCCGCATACCCGAAGATGAACACGATCGGTTGCTCGATCCGGAGCACCTGCCGAAGAACGTTGTGATTCGCAACTGGCGCGCGGGTGACCGCTATTGGCCCGCGCACACCGCGGCGCCGAAAAAGGTGAAGGAGTTATTGAGCGACCGCCATGTGACCGGAGGGGAGAAAAAGCTGTGGCCGGTCGCGGTCGCTGAAGGCAGAGGCCTGGTCTGGATGCGCGGCTTCGCGGTTCCGGCGTCGCTGCGGGCGCCAGCGGGGGCTTCCCGGGCAATTTGGATCCGGGAGATTGCGGGCATGATGTAACATGCCATGGGTAGGTTCGAGAATGCAGAGGTAAGAGGTCAGATTGCAGAGGTACAACCGGCTCCTCACCTCTTCAATGTGACCTCTAACCTCTGACCTCAGGTCGGAGGCGCCACTTCCGCTATGAATGCTTCGCCCAATGTCAGGCTGCGCCAGGTGATCTCGGCCGACCAGATTCAGAAAAGAGTCCGCGAACTGGGACGACAGATTTCCGACGACTATCGGGGCCAAACCGTGATTGCATTGGGCATTCTGGAAAACAGTTTCTTGTTTATGGCCGACTTGGTGCGCGCGATTGATGTACCCGTCATCTGCTCGTTTATCAAGCCGAGCTACAAGCAAAGCACGCGAGGCGAGTCTGCAGTGCTCGAGATTCTTTTCAGCCACGAACTGTCAATTGCCGGCAAGCATGTGCTGCTGGTCGAAGGGTTGGTGCACTCTGGCGTGACCAGCGAATTCCTGATGAGCGACCTGCGCGGGCGCGGCGCGGCTTCGGTAAAGCTGGTGACGTTGCTCGATCGCCAGTCGGCGCGCCGGGTGCCGCTGCAACCCGACTATTTTGGTTTTCTGGTGGATGAAACGTTTCTTTGCGGTTATGGCCTGGGGAGTCCCGAGCAGACCGGGCGAAATCTGCCGTACCTGGCGGCGACGACATAAGCGGGTTCGATATGAACAGCGTTGTGAGAACTGTCCTTTTCTGGGCAGTAATTGTCGTGAGCGCATTCCTGTTGTGGCAGGTGGTTAGGAGCGGCAGTTCCGCTCAGCCAGTTCCCGAAATAAGTCATTCCGATTTTTTGTCGAGAATTGCCAGCGGCCAAGTTGGCAGAGTAATAATTATGGGGAGCGTGGTTCGTGGCTCCGGTGCGAGTGGCAGCGATTTTCGCGTTATAGTGCCACCAAACCAGTCAGCGATGCTCGATGCCCTCAATCAGCACGGAGTGGAAATCTGGTTTCGGGAGACTTCGGAACAGGGTTGGCCGAACTGGATCCTCAATCTGGCTCCCTTGATTCTCCTCGCGGCTCTTTGGTTTTTCATGATTCGCCAGATGCAGAAGCGGAATTCGGCAAGCAGTGGACCGCCAACTTACACGCCCCCTCAGGAATCCAAACCACGCTTTGGCCCGTGACTTCTGTACCCTGCCTTTACTGCTCCGTTTTCTACCGAAAAGGTCTAGAATGGGGAAGCGGTCTTTTCCCAGTCGAATTTCCGCCTCCGGCATCTAATACAGCGAGAGGCGTGTCTTCCTTTTGGCAGGAATGAGCCCGCACTTAACGAGGAGTTTTAGGTGAATTCTACAATCAAGACGGTACTTTTCTGGGCAGTCATTGTGGTTTCGGCGTTCCTGCTCTGGCAGGTGGTGAAAACCGGGAGCAACGCCCAGAAGGAAAAAGAAATCGGCTTTTCTGAATTTTTGACGGAAGTGGATCAGGGCAACGTCCACGACGTTACGTTTATCGGCCAGGAAGTTAAAGGGAAGTTCAAGAACCCCGACTCGCCGTTTCACACCATCGCGCCCGCGAACTTCCCTGATATGTACAAGACCCTGAAAGACAAGGGCGTCGGCTACAACATCAAGGACATCAGCAACGGCACCTGGCCCAGTTGGATTCTAAATCTGGCGCCGCTGGTCCTGCTCGGGGCTCTCTGGTTCTTCATGATCCGGCAGATGCAGACCGGCGGAAACAAGGCGCTGTCGTTCGGCAAGAGCCGCGCGCGCCTGCTCTCCATGCAGCAGAAAAAGATCACGTTCAAAGACGTGGCCGGCGTGGATGAAGCAAAGGAAGAACTTCGCGAGATTATCGAATTCCTGCGCGAGGCACAGAAGTTCCAGAAACTTGGCGGACGCATCCCCAAGGGCGTGCTGCTGGTTGGGCCTCCGGGAACCGGCAAGACCTTGCTGGCGCGAGCGGTCGCGGGCGAAGCGAACGTTCCTTTCTTCTCTATCTCCGGTTCCGACTTCGTCGAAATGTTCGTGGGCGTGGGCGCAAGCCGCGTTCGCGATCTGTTTGAGCAGGGCAAGAAGAACGCTCCCTGCATCATCTTCATCGACGAAATTGACGCCGTCGGACGGCACCGCGGCGCTGGCCTCGGCGGCGGACACGACGAGCGCGAGCAAACTTTGAACCAGCTGCTCGTCGAAATGGACGGCTTCGAATCGAACGAAGGCGTCATCCTGATGGCGGCGACCAACCGTCCAGACGTGCTCGATCCGGCTCTGCTTCGGCCCGGGCGTTTCGACCGGCGCGTTGTGGTGAACCGTCCTGACGTGCGTGGGCGCGAAGAGATTCTGCGCGTGCATACCCGCAAGATTCCTCTGGCTGACGATGTTGAACTGAACGTCCTCGCCCGCGGCACGCCGGGCTTCTCCGGCGCGGACTTGGCCAACATGGTGAACGAAGCGGCATTGGCGGCGGCGCGGCAAAATCGCAAGGCTGTGCTGATGTATGACTTCGAAGTAGCCAAAGATAAAGTACTGATGGGGGTGGAACGCAAGTCTCTTCTGCTCTCCGACGAAGAGAAGAAGAACACCGCCTACCACGAGGCCGGACACGCACTGGTGGCAGCTATGCTGCCCCATTCCGATCCGGTGCACAAGGTCACGATCATTCCGCGAGGCATGGCTCTCGGCTTGACCATGCAGCTGCCGACCGATGATCGTCACAACTACTACAAGAATTATCTCGACACGCAAATCGCCATCCTGATGGGCGGGCGCATCGCGGAAGAGCTTTTCCTCAACCAGATGTCAACCGGCGCAGGCAACGACATCGAGCGGGCCACGGAACTGGCGCGCAAAATGGTTTGCGAGTGGGGCATGAGCGACCTGGGACCACTGACCTTCGGCAAGAAGGAAGAGCAAATCTTCCTGGGACGCGAAATCGCGCAGCACCGCGACTACAGCGAAGCCACCGCCATCCAGATTGATGAAGAAGTCAAGAAGATGGTAAGCATCGGCTACGCCACGGCGAAGAAGATACTTTCGGAGAATCGCGAGACGCTGATCCGAATCGCGAAGGCGCTGATCGAGCGCGAAGTGCTCGACGCCTCCGAGATTAAGCTGCTGGTTGACGGACAAAACTTGCCGCCGATCAAGCCGCTCCCGGCGAAGACCGACGACGGCGTGCAGCAAGTGATCAAGCCGGAACGGGCCCCTGCCAAAGGCGGCGAACGGCCGGCAACGGCGTAGAAGGTTTCAGGTGTCAGGTCTCAGAGGGCGGCCGAATCGGCCGCCTTTCTTTTTGCTGCGCTCGGCAGCACCGCAACCACCGCCAAAATCACAAAGAATGGATCAATCGGCCGCCGATAATAAACTTCGGGACTCGTGATGTAGTAAATCAAGGGAAACGAAAAGAGCACGAGCGCATAGGGCAGCGAGCCGGCAAAATCCGCTCGTAGTGCCCGCCGCAGGCCGAGAAGCGCGAGCACGGTGAGAGCAGTGCAGAAAAGAATATTCGGCGGATCCAGCGGCTCTTGTTTGAGATAGTCGCGATCCAGGCTCCAATAGCCAGTCCACAGGAAGACGGCACGGCGGAACGAAGTCCAAACGTACCAGCCCGGATTAGCGCGAATGAACTCGAACGCCTGCTGCTTTTTCTTGTCAAAATATCCGAGTTCGCCGAGCTGCTTGAATTCGTTCCACTCAGCGTCGTTGTGCCACGGTCCAAGCTCGTAGGGTCCCCAATACGAAGTGTTCCCTTTGGTTCCCAGCCGCAGCACCAGCCCCATGTTGTCGCGGAAAGGGACGACGCGATGGAAAACTTCGTAGTTGCGAACGAACCACGGCGAGATGACCGCAATAAATGTGATCGCGGCCACGACATTAAACCCAATCCAACGCTGCCCACGGCGATGGCGGCGATAGATGACCCATCCGGCAAGAAAAGGGAGCACGGAGAGCAGGGCTGGGCTGGTCAATGCAGCGATTCCCCAAAGCAGCCCGAAGACCGCCCATGTCCACAATCGATTTTCGTTTTCCAGATTCAGAGCGATCAGGAAAAGCAGGCAAAGCAGCAGAGTCGCCAGCCAGGTCTCCCAAATGCGTTCGACCGGGAAATAAATCGCGTAGGGACAGAATGCCCATGCCCAGCCGGACCATTTCGCGACGCGATCCCCAAAACTGACGCGAGCGATCAGAAAAACCAGCACGCACGCCAGCGCCGACATCAGCGCATTCAGCGAAAGTAGTACCATCGCCGAGGACTTCGTGTACGTGCCGAATATCTTGAAAACACCAGCGACCAAATAGGGATAAACCGGAGTCATCCAGGCAGTCGGGCCTGTGTCCTCGAACAAGGGACTGCTGAAGCCGCGACCCTCAACAATAGAACGGCCAATTCTTCCGGCTTCGTATCCGAAATGCCAATGGTCGCGTTGCGGTTCAAGTTGCTCGGGCAACAGAAAAACCATCACGACCAGACGGATCGCCAATGCCACCAGGACCATCGAGAGCAGAAATGATGGGAAATGTCGTGAGTTCGAAGTTGGGTTCGGCGCTTCAGTGTCACAGTGCGAGTTGGAAGAGAGCGACAAGACGAATTTACTCTGGCTCGCGCTGGAATTATTTCACAGTGCCGACCGCGTGACCGGCCCGAATCCAGGCGCGGACGGTTCGCATGGTGGCCAGATAAAAATGCAGATTGTGGACTGTATTCAAAACCTGCGCCAGCAATTCGTTCGAAGCATAAAGATGCCGCAAGTAGGCCCGCGAATAACGCTGGCACACGCGGCACTCGCACGCCGGGTCGAGCGCGCTGTCATCCTGCGCGTAGCGGGCCTGCTTGATCGAAATTTTGCCCTCGGAGGTGAACAGCAATCCATGGCGGGCGGCGCGAGTAGGCAGCACGCAATCCATCATGTCGACGCCAGCTCTGGCGTACTGAGCGATCTCCTCGGGAGTGCCCACCCCCATCAAATAGCGCGGCTGGCTGGAGGGAAGATGCTCGAGCGTCGATAAGACGATATCGCGAGTAAGCTCGCGAGGTTCTCCAACGCTAAGCCCGCCAATGGCATAGCCCGGAAAGCCGATGTCGATCGTGCGCTCAGCCGATTCGCGACGCAACTCCGGGTCCATCCCGCCCTGCACAATGCCAAACAGAGATTGCGTCCGACCCGGAGCTTGTCGAGAGTCCTGCTTATCCTGAGAGCTGACAGCTGAGAGCCGAGAGCTGTTCCAAGGCACCTCGTGCTTGTGCTCCTCAAAGTAATCCTTACAACGCGATGCCCAGCGCAGGGTGAGTTCCATCGAAGCGCGCGAGCGCTGAGCGTCAGCCGGATACTCCGTGCACTCATCAAACGCCATGATGACATCAGCCCCCAGGCCGATCTGCACCTCCGTGGCTTTTTCAGGACTCAGAAAGTGAGGAGAGCCGTCGAGGTGCGAGCGGAACGCCACGCCTTCCTCGCTGACTTTTCGCAACTCGTTCAGGCTAAAAACCTGAAACCCGCCAGAGTCAGTGAGGATAGCTCGATCCCACGACATGAAACGGTGCAGACCGCCCATTTTTCGAACGGTTTCAACTCCGGGCCGTAGATAAAGATGATACGTATTGCCGAGTAGAATCTGGACGCCAAGTTCTTCGAGCACATCCTGCGAGACGCCCTTGACTGAACCGAGCGTTCCCACCGGCATAAACACCGGTGTCTCGACCTCCCCGTGAGGAGTGATGAGCTTCCCGGCACGAGAAGAACCGCGCGTAGCTTCAATCTGAAGATGAACAGACACTGTGGAGGATTCTAAAGGCTTGCCGAGGTCAGAGGCCAGACGTCAGACTGCAGAGGTACAACCACGCCCTGGGTTCTTCACCTCAACAATCTGACCTCTAACCTCTGACCTCCTCTGTCTTCACTTCGCGTACAGATTCTTAACCACCTCGCCGCCCTTCATCACAAACTTCACGCGCTCAAGCGTTGTAACGTCGGCTAGCGGATCGCCATCCACAGCCACGATGTCAGCCCACTTGCCCGGCTCAATCGTCCCAACCTTGTCGGACCATCCCAGCAAATCAGCGTCATTGATAGTCGCTGCCTGGATCGCCTGCAGCGGCGTCAGCCCCAGCTTCACCATGACCGCGAATTCGTGGGCGTTAAGCCCGTGCGGATACACCGCAGCATCGGTTCCGAAGCCAACTTTCACTCCAGCCGCAAACGCGCGTGCTACGTTCTTGCGCGCGGCTGGCATTACCTCGTGGCCTTTGGCAATCAGTTCCGGAGGCGTGCCAATCTTCTCCGCATTCTCGAAAAACCAATCCATGAGATAAAGCGTCGGCACCAGGTAAGTGCCGTTCTTCTTCATCTCCGCGATGGCCGCGTCGTCAATGTAAGACCCGTGCTCGATCGAATCCACACCCGCCTCCGATGCCCAGCGGATGCCCTCCGCGCCATGCGCATGCGCCGCGACCTTGCGCCCCAACCGGTGCGCATCTGCGACGATGGCCTTCATCTCTTCAAGGGTGTACTGCGAGGCCTGCGGATTGTCGCCGTGCGAAAGCACGCCGCCGGTGGCGCAGATTTTGATCAGGTCGGCGCCATATTTAATAATCTCGCGCGTCTTGTGTTGGACGGCTTCGATGCCATCCGCTACGCCTTCGGCCTGCACGTGCCACTCAAACGGCAGCAGATTATCGTCGCAATGTCCGCCAGTAATGCTGAGCGCTGGCCCGCTGACCAACATGCGCGGTCCCGGGACGTCGCCGGCATTGATGGCATCGCGCAAGGCAACGTCGGTAAATCCGCTCGCGCCCACGTTGCGGATGGTCGTAAAGCCGGCGTCGAGCGTGACCCGAGCGTTGCGCGCTCCATTAAGGGCCTCGCGCGGAACGGAGATGGCCAGCCGCGAGTAACCGAAGTTGGTAGTCATCGTGATGTGCGTGTGAGCATCAATCAATCCCGGCAGCACGGTGGCGTTGGGCAAATCGACAACTTGCGCTCCAGCGGGAACTTGGGCATCGGAGCCGACGCTGGCGATCTTATCGCCTCGAATCACGATGGTTTGATTGGTAAGCGTCTTGCCGGTTTTCACGTCAAGTAAGCGTCCGGCGTGGACGACAACCGTATTCGCAGCAGGCGAGGCTTGCTGCGCCCATGCCGCGCCGATCAAAAAAACTCCGCTACAGAAAATGGAGAAAATAAACGCGTGCATACAACGGTTAAGCTTCATTCGATCCCCCAGTGAGAATTGAGTCTTGGCCGAGTACCTTACAACGTCGGGAAGGCAAACGGCAACCGCTATCAAGCTTGGCGGCGACGGGAGAGGGCCCCGCCGCATTAATTTTCCGTTAAATTCGCTTGATCCAATTGACCGGGCTGCGGGACGGCATTAACCTGCGGGGCTATGAGCAAACAGGATCTCGATCAACTGCGCCTCGCCTACAAACAGGCTACTGATGAATGGGTTGGCACCATTCGCGCCGAAGAAGCCCTGGCCACACCCGACCATTCAATGATCGCCATGGAGCATTGGGATGCCGCCCACTTCACCGAGCACGACGCCCACTCGAGAGCTACCGAGGCGCGTGAAGCTTACAAAAGCGCGCTTCGCCAGGTGAACTACGGGATCTAGCGCCACACTTTACAATTCGTAGGGCGGACACTCTTCTCTGCCAGCCGAGCGAAGCTCAGCCGCTACTGGCGGCCGCGGCAACTCCGCGTGTTGCGATAGCGAACCGACGACCGATGACAAATAACGCCGCCACCTCAATCCCAAACGGAGTCCGCATCATAGCCGCGCTTTTCGTCCTCTGCGCGATTTATCTGGCAATTATCGGCGTTTTGATGTCGCTTCGTCCCGCAGCGATTTCGCCAGCGGCAGGCGCCCAACTGCTGTTCGGATTGCAAGTTGCGGGGCCCTACATGTTCCTGCTCATGGCCGTCGTCGCAGGCGGAGTCGCATGGGGCCTCATCGAACTCAATAACATCGTCCGCCACGCGGCGCTGCTCATTGCTATCACGGGAATGGTAATGTTGGTGCCGTCCGTCTCCGCCGCAACCGTGATCCATCCGAAAGCGCTGCTTTTCGGAGGATTGGGAATCGGCGTGCGATTGGTGGTGGCGTGGTATCTCTCGCGCGCAGAAGTGGCGGACGCCTTTCACCGCTCCGAGTAACCCCAACGCTGTCGCCAAGAAATTACACTACACTTCGCATCCGGCTCTTCAGTTCGTCCGGATGCACCGCAAACTCCATAGCGTCCTCCCGATCCAGGTGCCCGTCTCTCACTAGCCGTGACAGCGATTCCTCCAGAGCGATCGACCCCCTGCCCTTGGTCATCGTGATTTCCTGGTTCATGTGTTGCAGTGCGTTATGGCGGATGTGTTGCCGCGCCCCATATCCAATCATCAACAGTTCAACCGCCGGAATGCGCCCGCCCTTGCGGCTCGGCAACAAAGTCTGAGTCAACACCGCGGAGATCGCCATCGCCAGTTCCTGCCGAATCGTGCTCTGCCGCTCCACCGGAAACGAATCGGAGATTCGAGAGATCGCCGAAGCCACGTCGGTGGTGTGCAGCGTGGAGAGCACCAGATGCCCAGTCTCGGCCGCAGAAACAGCGATGGCCATACTCTCCGGATCGCGCATCTCGCCAACGACAAGCACGTCCGGTGCCTGCCGCAGCGCCGCCCGAAGCGCTGTAGGAAAATCGGGAGCGTCGGTTCCCACCTCGACTTGCTCGATGACACTACGCACGTGCGCGTGCTCATATTCGACCGGGTCCTCGATGGTCACAATGTGCCGGGCATCGCGCTGGTTGATCTCATTGACCAGCGCCGCAAGCGTAGTGGATTTGCCGGCACCCGCCGCGCCACCGATCAACACCAGTCCGCGGCGAAGGCCGGCCAGATTGCCGACTTCAACCGGAAGTCCCAGTTCACCGAGCGCCGGCACTTTCATCGGAAGCGCGCGGATCGTGGCAGCAGCACGCCCACGCTCGCGATGAAGGTTAATGCGGAACCGCCCGACCCCCGCGATACGATAAGAAGAATCTGCGATCTGGACGGTGCGATACTGCCCGGCGGCGACCGGCGTCAGCACCGGTTGCACCAGAGATTCGATCTCCGATCCATCCAACGGCGCGTCCCCAATCTTCTCGACTTCTCCGTTCTTGCGGATCGTAGCCGCGACTCCGTGAACCAGCAACAAGTCGCTACCGCCGCGGCGCAATAGTTCCTGCAGAAGATCATTCAGCTTTGTGTCGTCAGCCAATGCGGTCGCTCCTTGGCGCAGAATAACGCGTAACTACTGATCGTACCGGAGAGAGATTCTTGCGTCAGGAGAAGAGTTTCACTGCCACAGATGCTTCGCAATCCACAGTACGATTGCGACGGCCACAATCAGCGCATAG
>Ga0209169_10002579_pt1 | contig 10895 bp, 9 predicted proteins | sample HubBroMetageWRM4_FD_188346 | JGI IMG/M metagenome (GOLD analysis project Ga0209169, IMG submission 188346) | Warmed soil microbial communities from the Hubbard Brook experimental Forest, New Hampshire - Hubbard Brook CCASE Soil Metagenome WRM 4... | ecosystem: Environmental > Terrestrial > Soil...
TAGGCGCGCGACGACTTCGTCGAGCAGTTCGTCGATTCCGCGTCCGTGCGCCGCCGAGATGAAAAACAGTTCGTCGCCGCCGAGCGCGTAAAACTCCGACGCTTCGGACTCCTGCCCCGGCCGATCGATCTTGTTGACCGCCATGATGAGCGGGCATCCCGTTTCGCGCACCAACGCGAGCGCTTCGGCGTCGGCCTCGCTCAGCCCGCCTCGTCCATCGAGCATGAAAACAACGACGTCGGCGACGCCTACCGCGGCCAGCGCCTCGCTGACGATCCGCTCGGTCATCCGCTCATGCCCGCCCAGCTCCAGGCCGCCGCTGTCGATCACGACGAACTCACGGTCGCCGTATTTCGCACGCGCAAAATTCAGGTCGCGCGTGGTGCCTGGAATTGCGCTGGTAATCGCGCGCCCGCCCTTGCTGATTCGATTGAACAGCGTGGACTTGCCCGCGTTTGCGCGCCCGACCAGCACAACAGCCGGCAGCCCTTCGGCCGCGATTCGCCGCGCCTCCGCGCCGGAGCCCGCGCGAGAATTCGTCACAGGCCGAACTCCGCGAGCTTGCGCGGATCGCGCGTCCAGTCGCGTTCTACCTTGACGATGACTTCCAGAAAAACGTGCGTGCCGAGGATTTCCTCGAGCTCGAGGCGCGCCGCCGTGCCGATCTCCTTGAGCGTGCGCCCGCCCGCGCCAATCAGCATGCCTTTGTGCGACTCGCGATCGACCACCACCGTCGCGCTGATTCGCTTCAGCTTGCGCTCTTCGTCGTCCTCGAACTTCTCGACCCTGACGGCGGTGGAAAACGGAATCTCCTGCCGCATCTTCAGAAATATTTTCTCGCGCACGATCTCTTCGGCAATCATCCGTTCGGTCTGATCGGTGTATTCATCGGGCGACATCAGCGCCGGGCTTTCCGGCAGCATCCGCTTAAGCGTCACCAGCAACTCGTCGATATTTTCACCGGTCAGCGCGCTTATCGGGACGATCTCCGCCCCCGGAAATCCGTGGTTGATCTCCTCGATCAGCGGCAGCAGTTGCGCGCGCGCGATTCGATCCACCTTGTTGATCGCAATTACAGTCGGCCGGCCAAGCGCGCGGATGTCGATCAGCACGGCGCGATCGCCCGGGTTCAGATGATCGCCCGCTTCCACCACGTCCAGAATGACTTCGCCTTCCGCGATCGCGCGCCGCGCCGTCTGCACCATCCGCTGATTCAGTTGCTTCTTGGCCTCGTGCAGTCCGGGCGTGTCGATCAACAGAATCTGCGCGTCGTCGTCGCTGCGGATTCCGAGAATTCGACGGCGCGTGGTCTGCGGCCGCGGCGTTACGATTGCGACCTTGTGCCCCACGAGCCGATTCACCAGCGTCGATTTCCCGACGTTGGTGCGACCGGCGACCGCAACGAAGCCTGCGCGATGATCACCCATGGCGTTCGCGGCGCTCCTCTTCTATTCGATCGAGCGCGAGCCGCGCTGCCGCCTGCTCGCTTTGTTTTTTGCTGCCGCCCTCGGCCACGCCGAGATCGCGCCCGGCGATTCTGATGCGCGTCGTAAATCGCTTGGCATGATCCGGTCCGTCGGTCGCGATCAGTTCGTAAACCGGCTGCGTGCGAAAATTGCGGTACGCGACTTCCTGCAATTCAGTTTTGTAGTCGCGTTCCGCCGCGGGTCCGCCGATATCGTTGGTGAACAGGCGCTCGACCACCTGCTGGGCGGGCACCAGTCCGCCGTCGCTGTAGATCGCACCAATCACCGCCTCGAACACGGCCGCAAGAATCGAGGTCTTCTCGCGCCCGCCGCTTTTTTCTTCGCCCTTCCCGAGCCGCATCATCTGATTCAATTCAACTGCCTGAGCCTTGAGCGCGAGAGTGCGCGCATTGACGATCGACGCGCGCTGCTTGGACAGCGGGCCTTCCTTGGCCGTCGGAAACTTGCGCATCAGTAGATCCGCGATCGCGAGATCGAGCACCGCGTCGCCGAGAAATTCCAGCCGCTCGTAATGCACATCGCTGCCGACCGCGGCGCTCGGATGCGTCAACGCGGTCTCCAGCAGTTCCGACCGCGCAAACGAATAACCGAGCACGCGCTCGAGTTTGGTGCCGGGATTTTCAGGAGGTTCCGGCGCAGGCGGTTCCGTCCGCCCACGGCCGAACAATCTCCCCAACCAGTTGCTGGCCTTCAACGGTTGATGCCTCCACCTCGACTTCGCGATTTGTCAATTCGTCGGGCCCCTGCGTCGAGACCCGCACGTAATTGCGGCTGTACCCTCGCAGTTCGCCCCCCGGCCCGCGCTCTTCAAGCAATACTTTAAGTTTGGTTCCGACGAATCGCCGGGCGAATTCCACCCGCTTGCACTCGCCCAGTTTCCTCATCTCGGCCGCGCGCCGCTTGATTTCCGGTTGCGTTACCCGGCCGGAGAACTTTGCCGCTGTCGTTCCGGCTCGGACCGAATAGGGAAATACGTGAAAGTACGCCAGCGGCATCGATTCGACGAAATTGAAGTACGATTCGAAATGCGTCGCCGTCTCACCCGGAAACCCAACGATCAAATCGGTGCCAATCGCCGCGTTCGGCCACGCGCGCAATACGCGTTCGACGCGATCGCGAAAATAGTCGCGCTGGTAGCGTCGCCGCATCCGCGACAGCGTCCCATCGTCGCCGGACTGCAGCGGCAGATGCAGATGCGGGCAGAATTTTTCGCTGCCCGAGATTATTTCCACGATTCGATCGGTCAACTCTTCCGGATCGAGGGAGCTGATGCGTACGCGATCCAAAGGACATCGCTCGGCGATCATCTCGAGCAACTCGGCGAGGTCGACTTGCGGCTCGAGGTCCTTGCCGTAGCCACCGAGATGTACCCCGGTCAGCACGACTTCCTTGAAGCCGCGCTCATGCAGATCGTCAAGCGCCGCCATCACGCGGCGCGGCTCGACGCTCCGCGAGGTGCCGCGCGAAAACGGTACGATGCAGAATGTGCAGAACTGATCGCAGCCCTCCTGCAATTTCAGGAACGCGCGCGTATGACCGTCCAGCGTGACCGCGGCCAACTCGATCGGCGCCTTCTCCTTGCGCAGATTCGTGACCATCACGCGCTCGCCCGCTCCGGAAGCCACCGCGCGCTCGAGGTCGTCAAGCCGGCCAAGCCCGATCACCGCATCGACTTCCGCCGCTTGCGCCAGTACGTCGGGACTCGCCTGCGCGAGGCATCCAGTCATGACCACGCGCGCGTTCGGATTGAGCCGCCGCGCGCGCCGCGCGATTCGCAGACTCTCTGCGTCGGCGCGATCGGTGATCGTGCAGGTGTTTACGATATAAACATCGGCCTGCTCGGTGAATTCGCGCCGTTCCATCCCGCGCGCGCTCAGACGCGACTCGATAATCGCCGAATCGTACTGATTGACTTTGCATCCGAGCGTTGCGATTGCGAAGCGCGTGGCCACGGTCATACTGCCTCGAGTGCGCGTTCGATGAATCCGCCGCCGAGCACTTCGTCGCCGCGGTAAAAGACGCACGCTTGCCCCGGCGTCACCGCAGGACCGCTGGTCGCGAAGCGAATCTCCGCGCGGTGGCCGGAATCGACGCGTATCGTCGCCGGGATCGCGCGATGCCGATAGCGAATCTTCACCTCAACACTCAGCTCGCCAACCGAGGCCAGCGAATCATCGACCAGGCTGACGCGGTTTGCGATCAGGCCCGAGGAATCAAGCTGATCGCGGCGCCCGGTCACGACCTCGCCCGACTCGGCCCGAATCTCGCGGACGTACAGCCGCTCGCCGCTGGCGATACCGAGGCCGCGCCGCTGTCCAACGGTGAATCGATGCACCCCGGCGTGATTCGCCAGCCGCTTTCCGTCGCTGTCAATGATCGATCCGGGACGGAGTTGCGCGGGATTGCTTCGACGCTCAACAAAACTCGCATATTCGCCGTCGGGAACGAAGCAGATTTCCTGGCTCTCGGGCTTGTCCGCGGTCGCCAGACCCAACGCACGCGCGCGGGCCCGAACTTCGGTCTTGGTCATCGCGCCCAGCGGAAAAATTGTCCGTGCGAGTTCGTCCTGCCCGAGCGTGAAAAGAAAGTACGACTGATCCTTGGAGTCGTCTGCCGCGCGCAGCAGATGAAACCTGCCGTCCGCGCCCTGCGCTATCCGCGCATAATGCCCGGTCGCGACATAGTCGGCACTCAGCGCGCGCGCGCGGCTCCAGAGGCGATCGAACTTGATCTCGCGATTGCACATCACGCACGGATTCGGTGTGCGCCCGCCGAGATACTCGGAAACGAAATTGTCGACCACGCGCGCAGCAAAGTCAGCGCGTAGATCGATCACATAAAACGGAAAGTCCATGCGCTCGGCGACGCGGCGCGCATCTTCGAAGTCGTCATGCGAACAGCAGGTGCCGCGCCGCTTCGCAATTGGCGCGCTCACGGCCGGCGCTGATGGCTCGGGCGCGAGCCGCATCGCAACGCCGACCACGTCGTACCCCTGCTCGCGCAGAATCGCCGCCGCGACGGAGCTGTCCACCCCGCCCGACATCGCAACCAGCACTCGCGGCTTCATCGCGCGCTCACCTCCGACTGAGGTTCCGCGTCCGCGACACGCCGCCACACCGCCGGAATGATCGACGCCGCAGCGTCGATTTCCTCTGCCATATTGCTCCAGCCGAGGCTGATTCTGAGCGAACTGCGCGCCTCAGCGACGCTGCGGCCCATCGCACGCAGCACGTGCGACGGCTCGACCGCGCCGGCCGCGCACGCCGAGCCCATCGAAACTTCAACACCTTCGAGGTCGAGCGCAATCAGCATGCTCTCGCCGAGCACACCCGGAAAGGTGAGGTTGATGGTGTTGGGAAGGCGACCGACGGGTGGCCCGTTCCAGCGCAGACCGGGAATCGCGTCGCGTAGACGCATCAACAGCGACGCAGCAAACGAGGCGATCCGCTCCGACTCCGTGCCCATCGCGTTCAGCGCTGCTTCGGCCGCCGCGCCAAACGCCACTGCGCCCAGCAGATTCGGCGTGCCAGCGCGCACGCCGCTTTCATGCGGCCCGCCGAAAACGGTGGGCGCAATCCGCGCAGAATCGCGGACGAACAAAGCGCCGATTCCCGCGGGCGCGCCAAGCTTGTGACCGCTCAGCGTCATCAGATCACAGTTGAGCGATGCCACGTCGACCGGGATTCGGCCGACCGCCTGCGCCGCATCGATATGAAGCAGCGCGCCGATCCTGGTGCACCTCGCTGCGAGCGGCGCGAGGTCCTGAATTGTTCCGACTTCCGAGTTCGCGAGTCCGAGCGTGACCAGTGCGGTTTCGCTATCGAGCACATCCAGCACGCGCGCGGGATCTACTCGACCGTCGGAGTCGGGCGCGATTCGCACGACCTCAAACCCGCGACGCTCCAGTTCCGCCAGCGGAGCCAGGATCGATGAATGCTCGATCTCGGATGAAATAATTTTGCGGCGTCGCGACACTGTGATTGCGCCGAAGATTGCAAGATTGTTCGACTCGGTGCCACCGCTGGTAAAAACTATCCTGCGCGGATCAGTGCCGACGATCGCCGCGACCTGCGCGCGCGCAGCCTCGAGCATCCGGCGCGCGCGCTGACCCGAGCGATGCACCGACGAAGGATTTCCTCCGCTATCTGCCTGCAAGCGAGAGAGCGCCGCGGCAGCCTCGACACGGAGAGGACCGCCTGCGTTATGATCGAGATAAATCATCTATGTTTTCAGTGGCCCCCCGTGCGGCGATTAGCTTATCGTACACCGATCCACGGAAAAAGACGGAGCTATCTGCGTGACGCAGGCATCATCGGGCGCAAACATAATCGTAATCGGCGCGGGTGTGGTCGGATGCTCGCTCGCATTCCACCTTGCGCGCGCAGGCGCTCGCGTGCGCGTGTTCGACAAGGGCGGGATTTGCGCAGGCATGTCGGCGCGGTCGGGCGCGCTGGTCAGGATGCACTATACGTTCGCGCCGGAAGCCGAGCTGGCCTGGAAGAGCCACCATTACTTCCGCAACTGGAGCGACATCGTTGGCGGGCGATGCGGTTTCGTCGAGACGGGTTTCGCCGTCGTAGTTGACGAGCGCAACGCGCCGCGGCTGCGTGAAAATGTTGCGATGCTTCAACGCATCGGCGTCAATACTGAAGTTTTGACCGCGGCCGAACTGCGACGGCGCGAACCAAACGCTTTCGTCGATGACGTCGCACTCGCCGCATTCGAACCTCAGAGCGGATACGCCGATCCCGTCGCTACTACAGAGTCATTGGCGGCCGCCGCGAAACGTCACGGTGCCGACTTCTCTACCAATACACCCGTCGCGAAAATCGCGAATCGCGGTGGACGCGCTGCGGGAGTCGTCGACGGCGTCGGCCGTCTTCACGAGGCTGACTCGGTATGCGTCGTTGCGGGACCGTGGACCGACGCGCTGCTCGCGCCATTGGGTGTGAAGATCGGTATCAAGAGCGAGCGCGCGCAGATCGCGTTCTTCAAACGCCCGCCTCAACTCAAACATTGCATCTATATAGATACGATTGCGGGCAGCTATTTTCGCCCGCATGGTGACGATCTGACGCTGGCGGGGCTGGGTGGATGGAAGCCGGAGGCGGAGGCGAATCCCGACGAATTCCGCGAGAGCAACGACGCCGACTTCATCGCGACCGTGCGCAAGCGGCTGGGGCAGAGAATCCCCGCGATGGCCGAGGCGCCATATTCGCGCGGTCACGCCGGCATTTACGACGTCAGCCCCGACGCGCGCGCCGTGATGGGTCCGGTGCCGGGAGTCGACGCGCTGTTCCTCGCGGCCGGCTTCAGCGGTACGGGATTCAAAACTGCGCCGGCGGTGGGAGCGTCGATGGCCCAGCTGATTCTGACCGGTAAGAGCACGACGGTCGATTTGACGCCTTTCGGATTCGAACGAATCCTGAGTGGGCGCATGATCGAAAGCGCGAACGAGTACGAGATGGGCGCCGGCTTCGGCCACAAGCTCTGACCTCGACTAAATTCGCGACATAGAATCTGCCGTTTGTTAGGATCTCTGTTTCGAACGACACAACCCACTCTCAACCCGAACAGGAGAGAAAAAATGTCCAACCATTTTACCGGACTCAGCCTCGGGCCGCCGCTCGGGGATCCACGACTAGACCTTTGCGACCTCTACGCGTTTCAATCGCCTGCCGACCCGACACGCACCGCGATCATCCTCAATGCGAATGTCAATGTCGACGCGCTCCATCCGGACGCCATCTACCGCGTCAACATCGACACCGACGGCGACTGCCTAACAGACATCGCGTTCAGCTACGTATTCGCGCCGCCAAAAAACGGCCAGCAGACGGTAAGCGTCTTCGTCGCGAAAGGTGCAGAGTCCCGCTCAGTCGAAGCGGTCGGCACAAAGATCATCAGCGACGCCGCAGTCTCGTTCGGCCCCAAACCCGACATACATAAATCGGGTGTCTACACGTTCTTCGCCGGCGCTCGCAGCGACGCTTTCTTTTTCGACTTCGACGGAATCAAAAAACTATTCGACACCAGTGGCAAGCGGAACTTCACCGAGCCGCACCTGGGCGGCAAGTCGCCGTGGACCGGCGTCGATTCGAACACGGAAGCGAATATCATCTCGACGGCGATCGAGTTGCCGACCAGCGAGCTCGGCGCCAAGGCTGCGATTCGCATCTGGGGACGATGCAGCGTGCGCAAGGATGGCAAGCTGATTCATGCCGATCGCGCCGGCCATCCGAGCGTCAGCAGCTTCTTCAACACCGACGATACCAAGTTGGAATACAACGCCAGCGAGCCGGTTAACGATAAGAAGCGATGGACCGACCAGTTCGTCCATCTGCTCGGGCATACGGGCGGCTACACCCGCGAAGAAGCAATCGCCACGATCGACGCCGAAGGCATTCTGCCCGACATGTTGAGCTTCGATCCTTCGAAGCCCGCGAAGTATCCCAACGGACGAGTTTTCACCGACGACGTCATCGACTATCGCCTCGCTTGCCTCACCAAGAAGGCGTGCCCGCCGAGTGGCCTCAAGCCGCACACAGACGTGCTCAAGGAATTTCCGTACCTCGGCACTCCACATCAGAAGAAAAGTTAGTTGGATTTTCTCGCCGACGAGGGCTGGCGAATCGCTAGCCCTTGTTGGCGAGGATGCGATCCGGCGTCGGCGGGTGATGCTCGCTGACTTTATCTTCGAGGCAGTCCTGGCGCTCTTCGATCTCTTCCATTCGCGCGCCCATACGGTTGAGCTTGTCGATTAGATTGCCCATCGCGCGCGCGACCGGGTCGGGCAGCTTGGCGTGATCGAGATCCATCACCTCATGGCGAGGGTTGTCGCCCTCGATCACTTTGCCGGGAATTCCTACGACCGTTGACCACGGCGGGCAAGACGACACGACCACCGCGCCTGCGCCGATTCTGCTGCCCTCGCCGATTCGCACCGGCCCGATCACCGACGCGCCCGAGCTGACCATCACATGATCCTCGAGCGTCGGATGCCGCTTCTCTTTCTTGGTGCTGGTGCCGCCGAGCGTGACGCCCTGGTAGATGAGGACGTCGTCGCCGATTTCCGTCGTCTCGCCCATGACGATTCCCATGCCGTGATCGATGAACAGTCGCCGCCCGATTTTCGCGCCGGGATGAATTTCGATGCCCGTGATAAATCGCGCGAACTCGCTGACGATGCGGCCCGGCAGCTTGCAGTTATGCTCCCAGAGCCAATGTGCGACGCGATGGGCCCAGATAGCGTGGAGGCCGGGATACAGCAGCACCACTTCGAGCTTGGTGCGCGCGGCAGGGTCGCGGTCGAAAACCGCCTGGATGTCTTCCCTCACTCGGCTCACAACACCCATGGCACGTACCTCTTCGCGCTTGAGTTGCGCGTCAAGCCTTGGGATGCGCGGCAGGACTGTTCTCGCCGGTCCTGCCCGATCGCGGGCGCGCACCGTTCGATTTGCTCGCCGCCTTGGCGCTTCGCGGCTTCGCATTATCCTTGTGCAGCTTGTATTCGACCGAGTCAACCAGCGCCTGCCAGCTCGCTTCAACCACGTTGCTCGACAATCCAACCGTGCCCCATCGACGCTTGCCGTCAGTCGATTCGATCAGCACGCGCACGCGCGCCTCAGTGCCAGCGCCGTTGTCAAGCACGCGGACTTTGTAATCGACCAGCTGCATCGCTTCGAGATTCGGATAGTACGGCAGCAGCGCGTGACGCAGAGCCGAATCAAGCGCGTTGACCGGACCGTTGCCGATCGCGGAATTGCGCGTGCGCACGCCATCGGGTCCTTCGATGACCACGACCGCCTCGCTGAACGGTGCGCGATCCTCGTGCCACTTGTCGTCGAAGACGCGGAAGCTGACGAAGTTGAAATGTTCCTTCGCAAGGCCGAGCGTGCGCAGCATCAGCAGTTCGAACGAAGCGTCCGCACCGTCGAAGGTGTAGCCCGCGCCTTCGAGCCGCTTGAGTTCGTCGAGCAGCTCGCCAATCTTATCGTCGCTCGCCGCACCGACGTCGAGGCCGAACTCTTTGGCCTTGTACACGATATTCGCACGGCCCGAGAGCTCCGAGAGCAGTACGCGGCGATCGTTGCCGAGCAGCGCCGGATCGACGTGCTCATAGGTGTGAACGTTGCGCTGGATCCCGGAGACGTGGAGGCCGGCTTTGTGCGCGAAGGCGCTCTGGCCGACATAGGCCTGCCGCCGATTCGGCGTGATGTTGGCCAGTTCATAGACCAGCATCGAGGTTTCCTGGAGAGTCTTGAGCTTGGCACTGGGGACGCAGTTGTAGCCGAGCTTGAGCTGCAAGTTGCCGATGATCGAGACCAGGTTCGCATTGCCGCAGCGCTCGCCGAGCCCGTTGATGGTGCCCTGCACCTGCACCGCGCCGCAGCGGATCGCGGCGAGCGAATTGGCGACGGCGACCTCGGAATCGTTGTGGCAATGGATTCCGACGGGCGCGCGCAGCGCAGCGATCGCGGCCTTGACGGCGTCCGCGATCTCCCACGGCATGCGTCCGCCGTTGGTGTCGCACAGGCAAATCAGATCGACCCCGGCGTCATCGACCGCTTTGATGCACGCGATCGCGAACTCGGGGTTGTTGAAGTAGCCGTCGAAGAAATGCTCAGCGTCAAAAATCACTTCGTCAACGTGCTTCTTGAGATACGCGATGGTGTCATTAAGAATTTCGAGATTGGCCGGCAACGAAATCCGCAGGGCCTCGCGCACATGGAGGTCCCAGGTCTTGCCGACGACGGTCGCGACGGGCGTATCCGCCTGGAGCATTAACTGCAGGTTGCGGTCGGCCGCGGCGCGAATACCGGCGCGGCGAGTGGAACCGAAGGCCGCAATCTTCGCGTGCCGCAGCTTCAGTTTTTTGACTTCGTGGAAGAACGCGGCATCGCGCGCGTTGGAGCCGGGCCAGCCGCCCTCTATGTAATCGATGCCGAGGTCGTCGAGCCGCTCGGCGATCTGCAGCTTGTCCGCGGTGGTGAGCGAAACATCCTCCGATTGGCATCCGTCGCGCAGAGTGGTGTCGTAGATCTGTATTTTTTTGGCAAGCGCCATTGGCTAAACCGTCTCCGCCTTTGCGGCGTTAGTTCCGTTCCCCAAGAATGCGTCGTGCAGCGCGCGCATCGCAAGCTCGCCATATTTCGCGTTGACCACGACCGAGACCTTGATCTCAGAAGTCGCGATCATCTCGATATTGACGCCTTCGGCGGCGAGCACCTTGAACATGGTTGCGGCAACGCCGGCATGCGTGCGCATGCCGACGCCAATAATCGAGACCTTCGCGACCTGGTCCTCGTGGCGCACGCCGGCAGCGGCGATGTCGCCGGCGACAGAACGCACCAGTTCGAGTGCACGCCGGAGATCGGTCCGCGGAACGGTAAAGGTCATATCGGTGCG
>Ga0209169_10002580_pt1 | contig 10893 bp, 8 predicted proteins | sample HubBroMetageWRM4_FD_188346 | JGI IMG/M metagenome (GOLD analysis project Ga0209169, IMG submission 188346) | Warmed soil microbial communities from the Hubbard Brook experimental Forest, New Hampshire - Hubbard Brook CCASE Soil Metagenome WRM 4... | ecosystem: Environmental > Terrestrial > Soil...
CCACTGGCTTCAGCACCTTCAGAAATCTCCGCTTCCTTCGCAGCTTCCGCACGCCTGACCGCTCCAGCATCTGCATGAAAGGTTCAGCCGACCCATCCAGAATGGGAATCTCGATCGAATCGATATCGATAAATATGTTGTCGATCCCGCACGAATAAATCGCCGCCAGCAAATGCTCGGTGGTCGATAACAGCACGCCTTGCTTCATCAGGCTTGTCGCATAGCTCACGCGCGCGACGTTGTGCCCATGCGCTTCAATCGGAAAGTTGTCGAGATCGATGCGGCGAAAAACAATACCGGTGTCGGCGGGCGCCGGCACCAATCGAATGTGCCCGAACGCTCCGGTGTGAAGTCCGACGCCCTCGGCAGAAGACGGACGCTGAATGGTAGTCTGAAACATCAGTCTTTATAAGATACCACGATGTCGTTCTCGGTTTCCCGACTTTCTTCCTTGCAATCAACAACTTATAGACACTAAGTGTCCATTTTGATAATTCATCGTGGTAAACAGACAACAAATTGACCTTAGGACGTGTCTTTCCCGATTCAGCCCAGTACTTGACCGACGAAATCGGATGGAGGTTGACCCCACCCCCTTGGGGTGTTTTGCGCAAGAGTCTCATTCTATGGACTTTGCAGGTTCGTATCCTTCAAGAATGTGATTCTAAATGGTTTATTGGCGGTCGGAGTGTACTGCGCACACCGGGCCCACGGGATTTCGCAGGCTCCGTGAGGGCGGAATTAGCTGAAAAGAAATAAGATAGATTGCCTTAACTAGGACTAGCACGAGCAGACTCGCCAACGCGGGGGGGCGGGCAAGGAAGGCGACGCGAAGTTCGTGCGGCCACCGCAATGATTGCAGCATGCGAAAGGCGCTCTCTGGCTTACGTCCGGGCAAGCTGGGGCGCAGCGTGCTGCGCCCCTACATAGCTGTGGCGACGTCAGCAGTTGAGTTCAGCAGTTAACTTCACGAGCCAAACTCCGACACTTAACTCCCAGGCTTCCTTCCGCATTCCACCTGCGTCTCACTCCTATGCGGTGTTATAATCGATGGTCTTAGCCTGTTGGCCGCATAGGTGAGGATATGAATCGAAAAGCGCGCTTCGCCATCATCGGAATCTCGGTGGCTATCTTCTGTTACGCCGGCATCGGCCACGTTCTCGGCCGCACTCCCGACGACCGCGCTTACAAGTCGCTCACCGTCTACGGCGAAGTCCTCAACAAGATTCAGACCGACTATGTGGACGAGCCCAACATGCACCTCGTCACCGCCGGAGCGCTCCACGGCTTGCTCGAGTCACTCGACGCCGAATCCAGCTACCTCACCCCGCGCGAATACACCGAATACAAGCAGAAGCAGCAGAGCGCCGGCACCGGCGAAACCGGCCTGTCGCTCAGCAAGCGCTTCGGCTACGTGATTGTGATTTCCGTCCTGCCCGACAGCCCGGCCGAAAAAGCCGGCATCCACAGCGGCGACATTTTCGAGTCCGTCGGCGGTTTTACAACGCGAGACATGTCGGTCGGCCAGGCGCTCAACCTTCTTAACGGACAGGTCGGCACCGGCGTCAAAGTCGGCGTCATTCGCCGCGGCAAAGCCGATCCCGATTCGATCGACATCGTTCGCGAAAAGCTTGCGCCTGCAAAAGTCATCACACAGAAAGCTGATCCCGATGTTCTGGCGCTTCGCCTGATCTCGCTGGATCCCGGCCGCGCCGATGACGTCCGCAATCGCCTGATCGAAGCCGAAAAGCAGGGCGTCCACAAAGTGATTCTCGATCTTCGCGAATGCGGCCGCGGACCTTCGACCGAAGCCGTCGCCGTCGCGCGTCTTTTCGTTCCGAACGGCATCATCGCCACGCTGAAAGGCCAGACGGTTTCCGCGCAAGTCATGTCCGCCGAACCGTCGAAAGTCGTCTGGAAAGGTCCTGTGTCCGTCCTCATTGACGGCACGACCTCAGGCGCCGCCGAAGTGCTCGCTTCCGCAATCGTCGCCAATAAGCGCGGCGACGTCGTCGGCGAGCGTACCTTCGGTCTAGCCTCTGAACAGAAACTGATCACTATGGACGACGGGTCCGCGCTCTTCCTCACCGTGGCGAATTACTTCAACGCCGCCGGCAAGCCGATTCTCGAAGACGGCGTCGAGCCGACCGAAGTCGTCCGCGCCGCTACCGACACCGACGATGACGGCGACGACGACTCCGCCACGACATCGACTCCGTCGAAGTCGAAAGAGTACGGTCCTCGGCCGCTCTCGCCCGAAGATCAGATCTATCGCAAAGCGCTCGACCTGCTGAAGAACCCCGGCGCGGCGAAGAAGGCCGCCTAGTTCCAGTTGAGCGGCGGCAGCGCGAAACCTTCACACCAAAACTCATTTCAATTTCTCATCGCGATTGGCGAGAATATCTCGCGTGATCGCATTTTCCTTGAGTCGCGGACTATCCGCGCGCCGAAATCGATGTGCGTTTGCGCTTTCACTCGCCGTAGTCTTCGCGCTCATTTCATTTATTGCCGGATGCAAGAAATCAAAGCCGCTCACCTCAGCGGAAATCCATGCGATCACGAATGAATTTTCCAACGCTGCGAAATCCGAAGGCCCGTTAAACGTCGTCGCCACTCGCACTACCCTTGACGCGACCGACAAAGCGCAAGGAAGCACCGATCACGTCGCGATTACGCTTCGCCAGCCATCGTCCGAGGCTGCCCAGCGCGCCGACCGAGCTCTGGTCCTTCAAGCACTCGACGATGTTGCAGCGCGCCACGAGCTCACGCGAAGCGGCATGATCGAAAGCCGCGAGGGTCTCGCCTTCAAGTACCTCCGCGCCGACGTCGCAACTCATACAATTCGCATCACGGAATTAACAATTCCCACGGTCGAGCTCGCGCCGGCTCCTGCCGGCCCGCGCCTCGCCATCATCCTCGACGACCTCGGTCAGGACTACAGCGCAGCCGAAGCCATTTTTGCGCTGCCCTACCCGCTTACCATCTCCGTTCTGCCAAACAATCCGCACTCCGTCGACATCGCCGAAGAAGCGCACCGCCGCGGCTACGAAGTGATGCTCCATCTGCCGATGGAATCCGTCAGCCAGCGCCGCGCCGAATCACACGAACTGCGCCCCGGCATGTCGCAGCGCGACGTCTCTTCCCTCGTCGAGGGGTTCATCTCCGCCGTTCCCGGCGTCGGTGGCGTCAATAATCACCAAGGTTCCGAGTCGACCGCGAACACACCGCTGATGAATGAACTGATGCGGGTCCTGCACGAACATAAACTCTTCTACATCGACAGCCGCACCACGGCCGCAACCGTCGCGTTCGACGCCGCGCGCCGCGCCGGAGTTCCCACAGCGTATCGCAACGTCCCGTTTCTCGATGATGTTACCGAAGTCGGCGCGGTCAGCCGGCAACTTCGCCTCGCGATCCGCGAAGCGCGAGAGAAGAACGACGCGATCGCAATCGGCCATCCGCATCCGGCCACGTTGAAAGCACTGCGCGAAATTTTGCCGGAAGCCAAAGCGCAAGGAGTGCGCCTGGTCTACGCTTCGGAACTTGTCCGCTGATTCTCGCCGCCCGCCGCAGGCGTCTCAACCGATACCGCGAACTCAGTCGCGGAACCAGTGTTGAGCGTCGCGCTCGCCGACGGTAACTCCGGTTTCGCCGGATACATGACATGAACGATGTAGAAGAAGATCCCCAGAATCACGAAGTCCAAAACACTGGCTTCCGGCCCCGCCGTTCCGCCAACCAGCCACGCCGGCCCGTCGTGAATCACCGCGCTCGAAAGATGACCGGGAAAAACGACGCCGCTATCAGGCACCGAAAATAAAAACGTCTCGCCAAAATCAAACGCTGCGTGCATCCCGAGCGCGAACCACAACGTGCCTGTGCGCCGCAGCGTGAAGCACCAGAAAACTCCGACAACCATGACTCCAATAATCCCCGGCCAACTCTCGCCCGGATTCGCGAAGTGAACCAACCCAAAGATCACTGACGTCACAATCGTCGCCGTCCAAAACCCAAACCCCTTCGTCAGCGCGAACTGCGCGTATCCCCGGAACGCGTACTCCTCAAAGAATCCAACGATTACAAAAGCGGCGGCCCAAAACACCGTCCACTTCACCAGCGAAGCGCCATAAACCTCAAGCGACCCGAAGCTGTAGTACCCCGCGGCTGCGAGCACTCCAATAATCGCGGCGATTTCGGCTAGCCCGAACGCGGCACCTTGCAGAAACAGCTTTCCTTGGCCCCCGCGCCAAAGCAGCCCGTACTCCCCGAGCCTCCGCCCCTCCAGCCGAGACATTACCCAAGCCGCCAACAGAGTTCCGACGGCCTTGGTGAGTTCCGAGTAGAACAGGCTCTTCGTCAGATCGGCGGATGACGTGATCAAACCACCCAGCGCTGCCAGCGTACTCAGCGTGGCGCTGAACCCCACCATCAGCACGATGAACAACAATAGCCGTAACACGACCGGTCCCGCAGCCATGCTCTCCATAAATCCGGGCCCAACGGAGGTCGGGCCAACCGGGGGCATCAGATTCGGTGCAGAGTTGTCGTTCGTATCCGTAGGAGCCTCCAAGAACAGCTAACCGCTTTCGCTCAGTTCACTCGTCGCCGAAGGAAAAGTCGCAATCTCTTTCTCTAACTGGCAGAAAATACTTGCTTGTAGCCGTAACCAGTGTTCCACTTCTAACCGGTTATTCGTCCTATCGGGTCAAGTTCACTCCGCAATCTCTCCGGAGGCTCGAAAATGTCCCCAGCTGCCGAAATCGTCGTCCTTCTTGGCGGCCGCTTAGCCGTCGACTTCGCCAACGCCCCATCCTACCCCGGCGCGCCCTTCAATGACTTGTCATGGGAAGAATTCATCGGCTTCCTTGAGGCTGCAAGGATCGTTTCGTCGGAACGCAGCGACCAACTCATGGCCCTGCCTGAAACCGACCCGCGATCCGCCCATGCGCTGTTGACCCGTGCGACGCACCTCCGCGACGCGCTCCGCGAAATCTTCACCGCCCTCGTCCGGCACGAGCCGATCCCGGCGGAATGGACCAAGCCGATTAACGACGTTCTCCGCATCACCGAGGGTCATGACGAACTGACCGAAATCGATGGACGCTGGAAGATTCAGTTCGTCGCGCGAGAGACCGGCCTTGACTGGCTGCTAGCCGCCATCGCCCGCTCGGCCGCCGAAATCGTCCTCGAGGGCGATGCGGCCAAAGTCCGAGTCTGCGCGAATCCGGCCTGCGGGCTCTTCTTCTGCGACAAATCCCGCACTCACAAGCGCCGCTGGTGCTCGATGGCGATCTGTGGCAATCGCAACAAGGTCGCCAGTTTTGCCCGCCGCCGCATTCCTGGCACGGCGGCGGCAGCGGCGCGAGCCTGACGGACGGGCACGGCAATGCCTTGCCCCTACCGATCACTTTGGCGGAGACGGCAGCGCCTTCACATACTTCGGCGACTCGCCCTTTGACCACGGATCGTACGTGTGCGCAAACACCAGCCGCTCTGCCAGCGGCGGGTGCGAATAGAGCCAGAACGTAATCAGCGCCGGCGGATTCGGGTCGGCCAATCCAATTTCTCCCAGAACCTGAAACGAATGCGCGGCGACCTCAGCGGAATTCGGCACGATGCCATGAACCACCTCGAGGCCGTAAATATCGGCGTTGTGTTCCTGCACGCGGCTGTAGCCGTTTTCGATCGGCATCGCGATGAACACCAGGATCTCGAGAATCAGCAGCATCGCCGGCAGCGATGCCCAATCCTCCGGCCCTTCAATTCCCCAGCTTCGGCCCCACTTGCCGATCGCCCAGTTGAATAGGCGATAGCCGACAAAGAGCGCGGCGAGAAGCCCCACCGCGAAAAATGTGAAGCCGTTCCGAATGTGATTCAAAACGTAGTGACCGCTTTCGTGGCCAAAAATAAATAATGTTTCGTCGGTGGTCAGCTTCTGCACAGTCGTGTCCCACACGACGATGCGCTCGGATGCGCCGAACCCCGTGACGTACGCGTTGACGTCGTTCGTCTTTTTGCTGGCATCCATCAGGAACATGCGGTCGGTCGGAATGTTGAGGTTCGCGCGCTGCACAACTTTTTCCATGTCCGCCGCGAGCGCCGGATATTTGTCGGCCAGCGGATGAAACGTGTAGAACAGCGGATCAACAAACCAGGGGCTGATAAAAAAGATGAAGAGCAGAATCGGCAGCGCCGCGACCCAAAAGAAAAACCACCAGCGACGCGGGCTCAAGCGCATCACGCGAAACAGAACCATCACCATGAGGATTGCCGCGCCGATTCCGAGCAATTCGCTCTTGGCCCAATCCCAGAACCAGGGGCCCCAGGTTTCGACCGATTGCTCGAAACGCAGCGAGAGCGAATGCCCATAGAGATGAATCGGCAGGCTGCACAAATCGAGCACGGCGATCAGCAGTGGAATGAAGATCAATCCCTGGAGCCAATGATTCGGAGTTTTTCTCTCGGCAAAGGCGCGGATTTTCGCGGCGATGCCGAATCGCAAAATCACAACGAGGACAAAAACGCCGAGCAGGTAGGAAACGAGATACAAGACGTATTCGGCGCGCGAATACGCGATTGCCTTTTCGTAGCGCTCTCCTGACAGCGTGTACTGTTCGGTTTTCGGCGGTTGCGGAGGTTTTTTTTCAGCGTCGGGCATGTTGGGGACCGCGGGCTGTGAAGGCGTCGGGCGTTCGGGATAGATTTGGACTTCGGAAGCTTGCGGTTTGTAGGCAGCAGCAATGAGACGGGACGGCGCGGCGATGAGTTGCGGCGTGGCAGCGGAGACGACAGAAACAAATGTTTCGTTTGCGCCGCGCACGAGCGAGACACGACCGCCGTGCGCCGAAGAGATCGCCGCAAAAATCGCGCAGAAGAGTACGAAGCCCGTCGCCGCGCGCATTGCACGCAGTTGCCCCATACCCCGTTTGACGCGCCACTCGCGCTTTCGCGCCGGGGAAACCACCGTCATACCCACCATTGTGAGGCGGAGTATGAAACTTCATTGTCCGGACTGCAAGAGTGTGGCGCGAGCGGTTTGCATCGCGGCATGCATTAAAGTGCGTGCGGGATTCAGCGCGGGCCGGCGATCGGCACGAGACCCGGCGCGGGTCCTGGCAAAACCGCCGGGACGGCGGCCGAAACCGGGGATGCGGTCGCGGGATGCGCCGTTTTCAGGCAGTAGTTGCGGACGGCGCCAGTCGTCGCGAGCCCGATGTGCACGATCGACGTGGCGCGTTCGAGTTTGTGATGGCCGTAGCGATGGAACAAATAGGAAACGCCGATCGATGCGCCCGTCCCGGCGGCTTCGATGACGGCGAACGCGGCGTGATTGTCGACGACGTCGTTGGTGAGCAGGATTTCCTGGCGTCCGCGGCGCCGCATGTTGAGCGTCGAAAAATAATCGAGCGTGCGCGACGCGCCGACGCCGGCGAACAGCCAGTCGTTGGTCGCGTCCCAGAAGCGGTGCTCGCCGGAACCGCTGTAGTCGGAAATTGGTGCGGGGTTCGGAGTCGGTGCTTGCGCGGCGCGAGTGTCGTCGCTGGAACCTGCGGTGTTCGGCGATTGCAGACTCGGCGATGTCGACGGAACCTGCGTGAAATCGAAGCGTCCACCGGAGAAGTTCAAAATATTCCGCGCTGAGATTTGCGGAGCGCTCAGCAACCACGAAGAGTTCGCGTCCTGGGCCTGCGTCAAAGTGCCACAGACAAGCGCGGCTGTGATCGCCAAAGCGATTCGAAATAAATGGGTAGCATTCATCGCAGTTTGGATGCCGAAAGTCCCTTAGCATTTTGCCCTATCGCGAGGCGCTTGCACTCGGACTTCTTCAAGACGCCGACACGAAGGTCGGGTCTTGATTCGTCGTTGAGGCATGGGTTGAGTTGTGTCTAAACCCGCACGTCCTGAAACCTGGAGGTTGCGGCATCCAAAAGCCTCGAGAGCCATGCGCAAAATGCCTGGTTCGCAGCGGTGCCTCATTCGCACGACTGGCCGCCGGGCCGATTGCCTCGCCAAATGCTGCGGCGTATCCTTAAACTTGGCACTGCACCGTTTTCAGGCGTTTTTAGGCGTTCCGCAGCAAATCGAGGAACCTCCATGCCGCAGAAAATCCAAACGTACATCGCCATTGCGCTGGCAGGAGCATGCGCCGCGCTTTTCGTATTTGCTTCGCCCGTGAGGGCGCAGGATTCGCAGTCGCAAGACTCCCAATCGGTTGCTGACGCTGCGCGCGCAGCTCGCGCCGCCAAAAAGGCGAAGACCGCGAAGGTTATCAGTGACGAGGACATCGACAAGACTTCTTACAATACCGGCGGATTGAACGTCGGCTCGGCACCGACTACAGATGCGGTCGCGCCGAATGCCGGCGAAGTGAAAGCTGATCTGAAGGCCGACGAGGCGCAGCTTTCCGCGGAAACGACAGCGACGGTGAAAGCCGGCGAAGATCCGGCGATTGCGCGAGCGCGGGAAGCGCTGGCCGCGGCCGCTGCCAAGCTCGATTTACTGAAGCGCGCGAACGCGCTCGATCAGGACACGTACTTCTCGAAGCCGAACTATACGACCGATCACGACGGCAAATCGAAGCTCGATGCCGAACAGGCGGAGATCAACGATCAGCAGGCGGTTGTCGATGACCTCAAGGCGAAGCTCGAACAGTTGAAGCTTGAGCACGGCGTCGTCGATCCGGAGCCTGCTGCGAAAAAACCGACGAAGCCGCAGAATGCGGGTTTTACGATGCCGGACAAGAAGAGCGATCAATCGTCGCCTGATCAGCCGGCGACCGATCAGCAGCCCGCGCCGCAACCCTGATTTGCACGCTCCGGTTTTGAGCGCGCCGCCCTGACTTCTTTCTAAAATTTAGCCAAACTTTCCGGCCTTCTCGTTCGTATCTTCCTATAGCAACTCGGTCCCCTCGGTTCTCGATTCTTGCATCTCACCGTGCGAATGCGGGTAGCGGTCTGTTCGCTGCACAACGCATATGGCCGCTGTGTTCTTGAAATCTAAAGACGTGCTCTCAGAGAAAATAAATGCAACTCACCATTGATGCGCTGACAAAAAGGTATTCCGGCGGCGTGCAGGCGCTCTCGAATGTTTCCATCACGCTCGGCCCCGGTGTGCTCGGGCTGCTCGGGCCGAACGGTGCGGGGAAATCCACGCTGATGCGGATTTTGGCGACGATCACGCAGCCGACTTCCGGAAAAGTGCTGTGGAACAACAGTGATGTCGCGCGGAACCCCGACGCGCTTCGCGATGTGCTCGGGTATTTGCCGCAGGACTTTGGCGTGTATCCGAATCTGAGCGCGCTGGAATTTCTGGAATATCTGGCTGCGGTGAAAGGCATCGCGGCGGGGGCAGCGCGGCGGCGCATTGGGGAATTACTCGAGGTTGTGAATTTAACTGAAGTTGCAAAGCGGCCGCTAGGTGGGTATTCAGGCGGCATGCGGCAGCGCGTCGGAATCGCGCAAGCACTGCTCAACGATCCGCAACTTTTAATCGTCGATGAGCCGACGGCGGGACTCGATCCAGAAGAGCGCGTACGGTTTCGCAATTTACTTTCAGAGCTGGCGGGCGAGCGCATCGTGATTTTATCGACGCACATCGTGTCGGATATCGAAGCGGTCGCGACGAACATCGCAATTCTGGCGCACGGGAGATTGCTGGCGCACGGCTCGCCGGAATCGATTCTCGAGAGCGTAAACGGGCAAGTGTGGGAACTCGTTGTGCCAAGCGTTGATTTGCCGATCTTGCGGCACAAATATCCGATCAGCAGTACGGCACACCGAAGCGACGGCGTGCACGTGCGCATCGTTTCGCCTGCGCCGCCGATGATGCCAGGCGCGCGAGTGGCGCGTCCGCTGGAGCCGTCGCTGGAAGATGCGTATCTCTCGGCCTTGGACAGCCAGCGACACAACATAGCTGCTGCAGCCAATCCGCAGCCGGCGGTCGGAGCGATTGCATGATGCAGACTCGCGCGATCACAGCCATTGCGCGCGCCGACTTCCTGGAGCGTGTGCGGCGCTACAGCTTTCTGCTCACGATGATGTTCGCGATTTTTCTGGGATATTCGGCGGCGACCGGGCGAATCATGATTCAACTCGGCGGGTATCGCGGCGTGTACACGTCCGCGTGGGTGGGCGCGCTGGTTGCGCTGGTCACGACATGCTGGGTTTCGCTGGTTGGGTTTTACATCGTGAAGGGCGCGATCGATCGAGACCGGCAGACCGGCGTCGGACAAGTTTTGGCGGCGACGCCGCTGTCGAAGCCGGCGTACGCGCTGGGGAAATTCGTCAGCAACTTTGCCGTGCTCGCTTCGATGGTTTTCGTTCTCGCTGTCGCGGCCGTCGTCATGCAGATTTTTCTGCGCGAGGATCCGCGGCTCGATCTTTTTGCGCTGCTCAGCCCGTTCGTGATTGTTGCACTGCCGGGAATGCTGCTTACGGCAGCTGTCGCGGTTCTGTTTGAGACGCTGCCGGTGCTGCGCGGCGGGGTTGGCAATGTGGTCTGGTTTTTTGTGTGGGCGTTTCTTGGCGTCGCGCTTTCGGCGGTCACGGGAATTGAATGGCTGGATCCACTCGGCAATATGACGATGGCCAGCAGCATGATTTCTGGCGCCTACGCTCACATTCCCGGCTACAAGGGAGGATTCGCGTTCACCATCGCGGACAAGCCGGTGCAGGTCGTGCAGTCCTTTCGCTGGGAAGGTGTGCCGTGGACGGCGTCGCAGATTTTGCTGCGGCTCGCCTGGTGCGGCGTTGCAATCGTGCTGGTTTTGTTTGCGGCGGTGGTGTTCGATCGATTTGATTCGGCGCGTGTGTTTGGGCGATCGCGGCGAAAGACCGTGCTGGCGGCGGGTGGCGGTGGCGGAGCAGTCGCGAACGGAGTGATATCTGCGGGTGG
>Ga0209169_10002582_pt1 | contig 10889 bp, 7 predicted proteins | sample HubBroMetageWRM4_FD_188346 | JGI IMG/M metagenome (GOLD analysis project Ga0209169, IMG submission 188346) | Warmed soil microbial communities from the Hubbard Brook experimental Forest, New Hampshire - Hubbard Brook CCASE Soil Metagenome WRM 4... | ecosystem: Environmental > Terrestrial > Soil...
TGCAACGGCGGCCACTGAAACTTGACCCCATGCGACTGAGCCTCAAACTCGGGCTGGCGGCGCTTGCATGGACGGTGTCGGCTCTTGCGCAGCAAAGCGGGGCCGCATCTGAAGGGCTCTACGACGTCCTGCCGGCCCCGGAGTCGCGACAGCTTGGGTGCAAAAATGCTCGGGAAAGTCCTCATCTGGGGTTTGTGAAAGAGCGGCTTGGGGCACGAAGGAAGGCGGATTTCCCAGTCCAGCAGTTTGAAAGTTGGACGGTTGAAAATTGGCGGGACCGACCGGGACTCGAACCCGCGGCCTCTCGCGTGACAGTGAAATGGAAGGTCGTAAACTACCTGAAAAAGCGTCATGGGAGGCCTCTTTGGGCGTTTTGAGGAACGATCGAGAACAGTCATCGAACCCAAATCAAATACCTGACCTCTGCCCGGAAGACTCCGGTCATCGGCTCTCCATACCCAAGAGCCCATTCGTCCGGCAGCAGCCGGCCAATCTGAATCTTCAAGAAAATGATGCTGTCAGCGAAGCAGTGAGCAACTTCCATTGACGTGAAAATTCATTGTGCGGTGGTGGCACAGTTATGGCACAAGACGAAGAAGCGAAGATGCGCGATTTTGTAGATGGTCTGCCCGTTCGCGATCTTGTCGACGGAGCGATCACCGTTGGCCAGGTAGCGGGCGAAGACGTAGTACTGGTGCGCCGAGGCGATGATTTTTTTGCGGTTGGCGCAATCTGCTCGCACTACCACGGAGAACTCTCGCTGGGTCTCGTAGCTGGAGATACCTTGCGATGTCCCCTGCATCATGCTTGTTTCAGCCTCCGTACTGGAGAGGCGCTGCGTGCCCCCGCGCTAGACCCAATACCGCGCTGGCATGTGGAAAGAATTGACGACAGAGTATTTGTTCGAGAGAAGCTTCCAGAGTTCGGTCGAAAACAACTGTGCCGCTCCGATGATGGCCAGAAGCCCCCTGCTTCGGTGGTGATCATAGGGGGCGGCGCCGCCGGCCTTGGAGCCGCGGAAATGCTCCGTCGGGAGGGTTACGACGGCCCTCTGACCATGATCAGCGCGGATGATTGGCCACCTTATGACCGGCCAAATCTATCCAAGGACTTTCTTGCCGGCGCTGCGCCGGATGAGTGGATGCGGTTGCGATTACCTGTATATTACCGTGAACAGAAAATTGATCTGCTGTTAAATGCACGCGTGTCAGCGCTGGACATTCCGGCAAAACAGGTTCACCTGGAGAACGGCGCGATGTACGGGTTCGAAGCCCTTCTCATCGCGACCGGGTCAGAGCCCGTGCAATTACAGATTGAGGGCGCGACGAGTTCCCAGCTTCACTATCTGCGCACATTCGCGGATGCTCGCGCGATTGTGTCGAGGGCCGCGTCTGCCCGTCGTGTTGCCGTCGTCGGCGCGAGCTTCATTGGCCTCGAAGTGGCAGCCTCCTTGCGCTCCCTCGGAATCGCCGTGGACGTGATAGCGCCTGGGAGTCAACCTATGGAACGCGTGATGGGGCCGGAGGTGGGCCTCATGATTCGTGAACTTCATGTAGCCCACGGCGTGGTTTTCCACATGGGGGAGACTGTTTCTAAGATAGATGGATCCGCATTGCTGCTGACGGGAGGCGGCAAAGTGGAAGCCGATTTTGTGGTCTTGGGTGTCGGCGTCCGCCCCTCCGTGTCCCTGGCGGAGCAAGCGGGACTGACGACGGATCGCGGCATTGTGGTGAATGAATATCTCGAAACCAGTGCTTCAGGAGTCTTTGCCGCGGGCGACATTGCACGGTGGCCCGATCCGCATTCCGGGGAGATGATTCGAGTTGAGCACTTTGTGGTGGCGGAGCAGCAGGGGCAGGTAGCGGCAAAAAACATCCTCGGTCGCCGGGTACGATTCGACGCAGTGCCTTTTTTCTGGACCCAGCAGTACGATGTTGCCATTAACTATGTGGGACACGCCGAGCAGTGGGATTCGGTGGAGATCAAGGGCAACCTTCATGCCCATGACTGTTCGGTGTCGTACAAACGCGGGGAAAAAACCCTCGCTTTTGCAACAATCTCGCGGGATCTCGAAAACCTCAAAGCCGAGGTCGCGATGGAATCTCGGAAAGTCTGAGCGGACATAACATGCGATCTCTTGTGCTGCCAGGGTAGTGTTGGGGTTTACCTCCGTCTTTGTTAAGAGGCAGGCGTGTGGCTGTTCCCCGGCACCGCATGGAGGTCTATCTAAGTAGGCAACTGACTTCGCGGCAGTACAAAGAACCGGGCGCAGCTTGCATCGACTCTCGCCAAACGCTTGTCTAAACTTCAACTAGTGCTCGATGCACGAGGTGGATCGAGATTGAACCTTCACCCACGGCAGATGCAACGCGCTTCACGTTGCCGGAACGAATATCTCCGACAGCAAAAACTCCGGGCAGGCTAGTTTCCAGCATCTGCGGAGGCCGGCCGAGTGGCCATTTCATTGGCGCGCTGTCCAGAATCGGGTCCAAATCCCGTCCTGTGAGGATGAACCCTTGCTGATCGAGCGCAAGACATCCACGCAGCCAATCTGTACGCGGCGAAGCGCCTGCCATCACGAACACATGGCCGATGTCATGCACAGATTCTTCGCCCGTCGCCCGGTCCAGCCAGGTGACTCGCTCCAGGTGCGAATCGCCTGCCAAGGCGACAATTTCGGCCTCGAAATGCAGTTCGATGCCCGGATTCTCAACGATTCGCTGGATGAGATAGCGCGACATGGTGTCGGATAACTCCTTTCCGCGAACCAGCATATAGACCCTGCGTACTGTTTCTGCCAGGAAAACCGCTGCCTGGCCGGCGGAGTTGCCACCGCCAACCACGACGATCTCCTCGCCCGTGCACAGTTGTGCTTCCATGGCTGTGGCGGCGTAGTAGATGCCCTGTCCCTCGAATCGGCCCAGATTCTTGACACTTGGCTTGTTGTACTGAGCGCCGGCGGCGATCACAATGCTCCGCGCCTCGACGAGTCCGCCGTTTTCCAAAGTAAGCTCATACGGCCGCTGGTCACACTTGACCTTCACAACTTTCTGGCCGACCGTCATCTGCGCGCCGAATTTCTCTGCCTGCACGACCGCGCGGCCGGCAAGTTCCTGCCCCGAAATGCCCATGGGAAAACCAACATAATTCTCGATCTTTGAACTCGCTCCGGCCTGACCTCCGGGGAACTCAGATTCGATCAACACAGCGTCCAGACCCTCGGAAGCCGCATATACCGCCGCGGCCAAGCCCGCGGGGCCAGCGCCCACAATCGCGACGTCATAAACGCGGTGCCCGTCTGTTCGGCCGGAGATCCCCAGACACTCCGCTAGTTTCTGATTCGTCGGATTTCGCAATACATTCTTTCCGCTGCAGATCACAACGGGAATGTCCTCTAGCTTTATGTCGAAGCGATCCAGAAGTTCCTGCGATTCTTTATCGCTATCGAGATCGACATAGCGAAAGGGATGGCCGTTGCGGGTTAGGAATTCGCGCAGGCGCAAAGTGTTGGACGAATGTTGCGATCCCAAGACGGCCACATTGCCCAGGCCTCCTGAAATCATCGCGACGCGCCGCAGGAGGAATGCGCGCATGAAGATATCGCTCAGCTCGGCATCCTTCGCAATCAACGTGCGCAACGCGTCTGCGTCGATCTCCAGAAACTCTCCCGGCTCGGCCACACGCCCGCGAGAAAGGGCGCGCGCACCGGAGATCAGGACAAGCTCACCTGAGAATTGGCCGGGGCCGTACGTTAGAAATACCTGCTCGCCGGAGAGTCCGGATATCGCGATATCAAGCTTTCCTGAAAGCACCACGAAACAGGGCATGTCCAGCTTGCCTGGTTCGAAAAGGACTTCTCCAGCCTGGACCGATCGGATATTGCCGTAGGACCGGAGACGGGCGATCTGCGCCGGCGTAAGCACGGGAAAAGCCTCGGCTTGCCTGTCAGGCGCATTGATTGTTGGCAACATGGTTCAATTCTCCTGCAACCGTGTGAAATGCCACCGAGCGGTCGCTCGTCGCCGAGCATGAAGGTTCGAATCAGTTTACTGTGGCTCTTGAGCATTTCTCTCTCAAGCGCGGCGGGTCCAGGATGGCTGGCTAATTCAGATGCGATTCCCAGTCGGCCGGCACCCTTCCTGCCGGTCCAGGAGCAGGCTGATTTCTCGGGTGCGAATGCGGCGGAAGCAACTCTACACCCTTGACCATCGCCTGCTTCTCGTAATCGAAGAACCAATCCTCGCCCGGCTCAAAGCTGGTGATGATCGGATGCCCCGTCGCCGCCGCATGCTTTGATGCATGTTGACTCGGAGAACTGTCGCAGCATCCGATGTGCCCACACTCCGCACACCGGCGGAGGTGAAACCACCAACCTCTCAGCGACGCAAGGCATTCTACACATCCGTCGCCACTTGGTTTCGAAGCGGGGTTGATTCCGCGCGCAGCTCTTTTCATCTCTGAGATTCCCTTCGTGGCTTTTGTTCGCAATAAAACGTCAAGCCAACAGCAAGACCTTCCCATGCTAGTTTTTTCTGCGGCTGCTTGAGCTCCATCAGCGCGGCTGAATCGCACCTTGCCGCCTATCGAGTTCACCAGTTTGCCATTTCGGACGCCCTCGACCGTAGGCAAATGTGGAAGACGAACCCGATCATCCAAATGTTTTCGTAGCCATCGCCATTCCGTCAACCGAGTCGCTAAACTAGGATGGCCATCGCATAAAGGAAGACGCTAATTTTCAAGACCGATGACTCAGGTAGCTCAATCAGAAGTCTCTCGCTCGCCGGGGCCGTGGAAGCCTCTCCGAAACCGCACGTTTCGAAACCTGCTTGCGTCCAACCTGATCTCTGATATTGGAACCTTTATGCAGAGTGTCGGCGCGGCATGGCTGATGACTTCGCTTACCAGAAATCCCCTATACATCGCCCTGATTCAAACCGCGTCCGCTTTACCTTTTTTCCTCTTGGCGCTACCAGCTGGCTCGATCGGAGACATCTTCGACCGCCGCAAGCTGATACTCGGTACAGAGACGTGGATGCTCGTGGTTGCGATTGTGCTGACTGTGGCCACATTCGCGGGAGTGATGACGCCTTGGCTCCTGCTCCTGCTTACGCTGGGGTTGTCGATTGGGGATGCAGTCGAATCGCCCGCCTGGAGGGCGATCTTTCCTGAACTGGTCGAGAAAGAGGAATTACCCGCCGCTTTGGCTCTAAATGGAATCGAGTTCAATCTGGCTCGGGCCGTAGGGCCGGGCCTCGGCGGGTTCATTGTCGCATCTGTAGGCGTCGGCGCTGCCTTCGCATTCAATACCCTCTCCTTCTTCGGTGTCATCGCCGTGATCAAGAGATGGAGGAGACCAGTGCGAGAGAGCACGCTTCCTCGAGAGACCTTCCGCGGAGCGACCTCCGCCGCCATTCGCTATGTCCGGTATTCCCCGGGGTATTCGCAGACTGCTGCTTCGGTCGGCGGTTCTTATATTCTTCACGAGTTCCTTCTGGGCGCTCCTGCCAACCGCGGCCAGGGAACTCAGTAAAAGCCCAATCGCCTACGGATTCTTGCTAGGGTCCTTCGGATTGGGCGCGGTGCTGGGTGCCATGGCGCTACAGCGAACCAGGTCGAAGCTCTCGACGGAGACTCTACTGTCTTACGCCACAACGATATTCGCCGCAATTGTCCTAAGCCTCGCATTGTTACGTACACCTGCGATTCTCTGTTTTCTCATGCTCTTTGGAGGTGCCTCCTGGACCGCGATCATGTCCCTCTTCAACATCATGGTGCAGGAGCTTGCGCCCGACTGGGTAAGGGCGCGAGTGCTCGCAGTCTATCTGTTCGTTTTTCAGGGAAGCGTTGCCCTGGGTAGCACGCTGTGGGGCTTTGTGGCCTTGCGCACGGGTGTCCATGCAACACTTGCGGCTGCGAGTGTTGGAACGGCTGCATGTCTATTGCTGCGGCCCTGGTTCAGATTGCCGGATACTAGGCTGGATCTCAGCATCTGGAATCACTGGGTTAAACCGGCCATGATCGAGGAACCTGAGCCCGATGATGGGCCGGTCCTCGTCACCGTGAAGTATGTAATTGATCCGGCGAAAGCTCGAGAGTTTCTCCATCAAATCCACAAGTACGAGCGTGTGCGGCGCCGCGATGGCGCGATAAGCTGGGGGATCTTCGTCGATACAGAAGCGCCGAATACATATCTGGAGAGCTTCAAAGTCGATTCCTGGGCGGAACACGAGCGGCAACATAACCGCTTCACTCAAGCCGACAGCGAGCTTGAGAAAGACGTGCTGAGCTACGCCATCAAACCTGTCGAGGTACAGCACTACATCTACGCGCGGAAAGGGCTGGCTCCTCAGAGACCGACGGCTAGCGTCGGGTGATTCTGGGACCTTTGACTTTCCGGTTCTTACGCTTTCCCGAAGCGACAATGAAGGGGACTTGAAGGCCCAATAACAGAACCTATCTAAATTTGACGGGGACACAATACGGATAGGCACTACAAGCGCGATTACTAAAGTGTTTTATTTCAAATGGTTAGCGGATTATGAGCCGCTAATCGCGATTAGAAAGCGGCGCTGAAAAGGCCGACCGAGCGGTTCAATTCGCTCAATGCGCGCCTCCGGCCTCCCGGTCATTAATTGATCCAAGACCAGCGCTTTGCCGAGCCCCCGGTCGGCAAGCCGCCCGAACCCAGGGATAATTCACTCAGCGTGCGGCGGTGAGTTTGATCATCGGGGCTGCCAAAGGCGTACGCCTTTGAAATTGATGTATAAGAATTAGAGAATACTTCAGAACGTCCGCTGAACGGACCGGAAGAGCACCTGCTCGGAGTTCTGGGAGTTCCTGAAAATCTTTGTACGCGATTTGTACGCAAACCAGGCAATCGTGGAATTCGGCGAATTCCAGGCACTCTCAGTATCAGTAACTTGAGTGTTTTCAGTGCAGATGACGGGTTCGACTCCCGCCGCCTCCACCATTACCAAAGACAATAGAATCATACATTTAATCTGTTGAAAAATCTTGGGGCCTGAATTTGCGCCAATTTTGTACAAGCGCCTGGCTGAAAGCATCATGCTAACGGTCTGCGCTCGACAGGCCTCCAAATGCCCCAAGAAGGAAAATCCCGCCTTGCGTCTCTGCCGTTGCAGGAAGTGGAACGCCGGTGCGGTTCTCTTCGCGCAGTGAGACCTGTCGCCTACTTCATCGCCGTACTGGCCTCCACCACTGGAAGCAGCACGGCGCTCGCTCCAGACGGGCCGTGTTCAATCGACACCGTCGCCTTTCGAAAATCCGAAGGCTGCGCGAAGAAAATGTTCTTGACGTAGGTTTGTGGGTTGCGATCGTAGAGCGGGAACCAGCTCGACTGGATCTGCACCATGATCCTGTGGCCTGGCTTGAAGACGTAGTTCACGGTGGGCAGCCGAAATTTGTACTCCTGTACCTCACCGGCCGGAATCAGGCTCGGCTCCGCAAAGCTCTTGCGATACCGCCCGCGGAAAATATCCATGCTGACCGGAAGCTGATACCCGGCCATCTCCGGCTGCTCGGCCCAGGTCGGAGGATACACGTCGATGATCTTGACGACAAAATCTCCGTCGGTGCCTGTGGTCTTCGCGAAGATGTCGGCAAGCGGCGCGCCTTCCACGCGGACTGGTTCGGTCAACACGGGCGTCTGGTAAGAGAGCACATCTTGCCGAGTAGAGACGAAGCGCTGATCTTGCACCAGCCACGTCGTCCAGCGCGCATGGTCGTCGAACGAAACCGGCGGCGCGAGAAAGGGCACGGGCTTGGCCGGGTCGGAATCGTAGCTGTCCTCACCTGGGGCTGCAGGTTTGAAGTCGAGACCGTTGTTTGCTTCCAGGTAAAGCGGAGTCAGGTGCTCCTCGTTCACGCCCGGCCAATCCGCAAATTTGTCCCAGTAATTCTCCGCTGGGTTGTAGATAAGCACCGGCGGCAGTGTTTTGGCCGGCTTTTCATCCTTGAGATACGTATCGAAAAATGGAATCAGCACGTCTTTGCGAAAGTAGATCGCGGTGTCGCCATTCCACTTCAGAGGCCCCAGGTTTTCAGCCGCGCGGTTCACCTGGCTATGGCACCATGGGCCCATCACCAGGTGGTTGTTGCCGGCCATCCCCTTGGCCTTGAGCGCTTCCCAGGTATGGATGGCTCCATACATGTCCTCCTGGTCCCACAGCCCCTGCTCCCAAACCGTGGGAACGGACGAGGGATGGGCAGCCACAAGCGCATCAAGCGCCTGGTCCTGCCAGAATGCATCATAGGCCGGATGCGCGGAGAGCCGATTCCAGAAGGGCAATTGCTGAAAGCCATTCTTGTTTGCCCAGTCGCCGGCCGTGCCCGCGTCAAGAAAATTCTGGTAGTCATCCGCGCCCCAGCGCGGCACCGATTCTCCCATGCCTGTCTTGCTGCTCTGCTCGGTAAAGTAGTCGAGGTTGACCTGCCGGAATGCGCCGTAGTGAAACCAGTCGTCGCCCATCCAGCCGTCGATCATCGGGCTCTCCGGCGCGGCAACCTTCAGCGCGGGATGCGGATCGAGCAGCGCCATGGTTACCGTCCAGCCGTCATATGAGGAGCCAATCATCCCCACGCGCTTGTTCGATTCAGCAACATTCTTGACCAGCCAGTCAATCGTGTCCCAGGCATCCGTCGTGTCGTCGGTCTTGCTCGGATTGAGCGGACCCATCGGCGGACGCGTCATCACGTACGCGCCCTCCGATCCATATTTGCCGCGAATATCCTGAAAAACAAAAATGTAGCCGTCGTCCACCCACTCGCGATTCGCCGACCACAGCCTATCGCGCAGATGCGGGCTGTCGTGCGATGAAAAGAACTCCGCGTTATACGGTGTGCGCTCCAGCAGCATCGGCAGATCGTGCGCACCTTTGGGAACGAAGATGACCGTGTGCAGCTTCACGCCGTCGCGCATCGGAATCATCTCCTCGCGCTTGGCGTAGTCGTTGTCGGTCTCCGGCTTCTGCCACTTGGCAGGAATGTCGCTGCCGGTCTGAACCATGTCGCCGGTTTGCGCTTGAACAGCCAGCGGAGCCAGGCAAACGAAGAGAACCACAAGGACGGGGCGAAGTTTTAGATTCACAGGAGCCTTCCATCATTGAAGAAATGACTACTCATAGAACAACATACAGAATTCAAACGGGGCCGCGGACGCCGTTCCGGCCGTCCACCGCGCTGAGACACTCAGCGATTCCCATATACCGGAATCGCAGCTCCGTGGATCGACCGGGAAAAGTCGCTCGACAGGAAAAGAATCACCTGCGCAAGCTCATCGGGTTTCGGCCACGAATCGAAATCGGCGCCCGGCATCGCTTTTCGGTTTGCCGGCGTATCGATAATGCTCGGCAGAATCGAATTCACGCGCACCCCGGTGCCCATCGCATCCGCCGCAAGCGAATCCATCATCGCCACCGCTGCAGCCTTTGACGCAGCGTACGCAGCAGCGCCGGCGCCGTGATCGACGGCAGCTTTGGCCGCCACATTCACAATCGATCCATGCCCCGCTTTCAGCATGATGGGCAACACTGCGCGCGCCAGCACATAACCTGAACGCAAATTCAGATCCAGCATGCGGTCGAGGACTTTTGTCTCCAGATCCCAGAACTTCACCCCGCCCGCATAACCGCCGACCGTATTCACGAGGGCATCCAGCGCGCCGTGCTGCTTCACGACCGCGCTCACCATCCCAGCCACGGCAGACTCGTCCGTGACGTCAACCGAATATCCTTCCAGCGACGGATTCTGCCCAGTCGCAGCCTTCAAAGCGACAAACTCCGCATCCGAGTGATAGGTAGCGATCACCTTTGCTCCCGCTTCCAGGAAGCCGAGACTCACCGCCCTACCCAGGCCGCCCGTGCCGCCGGCCACTACAACTACCTTGCCTGCAAATTCGATGTTCATCCGGTCTCCCAGCCAACGCACTCCGACGGAGCGGGCTCCTTGCAGAATAAATCCTCCCATCGACCCCGAGCTTGCTCGCAACCCCTTCATTTTTTTCTGATGAAGAACGGCGCTTTCCTCCTTTTCCGCGAATCTAACCGGGAAAAGGGCAGCGTCTAAATCTCCTCGACGCCGGGGATGGACTGGCAACAGTGGGGATTTTCGGACTAAAGTAGAGGTCGCGGCACTTTTGGAATCAGCAGGCGAAAGGAATCGAAACATGTCCACATCTGTCACATCGATTGCCACCAGCGAGGGAACGGAGCCTCTCACTGCATCCAGTTCCTGGAATGCCCTTGAGAAGCACTACGAACAGATTCGCAGCCTGCATCTGCGCGACATCTTCGCCTCCGATCCCGGCCGCGGCGAGCGCCTGTCTCTTGAGGCGCTCGGCCTCTTCTTCGATTACTCCAAAAACCGCGTCACCAACGAAACCATCGCACTCCTGATCGGCCTCGCGCAGGAGTCCGGCCTGCAGGCGCGCATCGACGCCATGTTTCGCGGAGACAAGATCAACGTCACGGAAAAGCGCGCCGTGCTGCATGTTGCTCTGCGCGCGCCCAGGGGCGCTTCCATCCTCGTCGACGGCGAAAACGTCGTCCCCGAAGTCCACGCCGTGCTCGATCGCATGGCCACCTTTTCCGATCGCGTACGCAGCGGCGCGTGGAAAGGCCACACCGGCAAACGCATCCGCAACGTAATCAATATCGGCATCGGCGGCTCCGACCTCGGCCCGGTCATGGCCTATGAAGCGCTCAAGCACTACAGCCAGCGCGACATGACCTTCCGCTTTGTCTCGAATGTCGACGGCACCGACTTCGCCGAAGCTGTCGTCGATCTCGACCCATCGGAGACCCTCTTCATCGTCTCGTCCAAAACTTTCACCACGCTCGAAACCCTCACCAATGCCCAGTCGGCGCGGGCCT
>Ga0209169_10002583_pt1 | contig 10888 bp, 8 predicted proteins | sample HubBroMetageWRM4_FD_188346 | JGI IMG/M metagenome (GOLD analysis project Ga0209169, IMG submission 188346) | Warmed soil microbial communities from the Hubbard Brook experimental Forest, New Hampshire - Hubbard Brook CCASE Soil Metagenome WRM 4... | ecosystem: Environmental > Terrestrial > Soil...
GCGTCCTCCGAACACTTCTACTCGCGACGAAGCAAACAAAGCTGCGCCAGGCGATCCGAAAATTTGGATCACCGGCGCAGGCAACGCGTGGTCCGGCATCGTGGCCGATCCCGAAAGCGGGTTGGTTTTTGTTCCCACGGGCAGCGCGAGCCCCGATCACTACGGCGGGCGGCGCCCCGGTGACGACAAGTGGGCGAACTCCATCGTCGCGCTGCGTGGCAAGACGGGCGAGTTCGTGTGGGGCCTCCAGCTCGTCCATCACGATTTGTGGGACTACGACTCGGCGGCTCCGCCGCTGCTCGCGACGATTCGGCACGAAGGAAAGGCCGTGCCGGTGGTGATCGTCGGAAATAAGACCGGATTCGTGTTCGTGCTGAATCGCGAGACCGGCACGCCGATTTTTCCGGTCACGGAAACACAGGTGCCGCAGTCGGACGTTCCTGGCGAATTCACTTCGGCGACGCAACCTATACCGTCTGCGCCGCCGGCGCTGGTGCCGCAGAAGCTCGATGTAAACGACGCCTACGGAATCACACCAGAGGATCGCGAGTACTGCAAGCAGTTCATGTCCGGGCTGCACAACGAAGGGATTTTCACGCCGCCGAGCTTGAAGGGCTCGCTTATCGTCCCCGGAAACATCGGAGGCATGAACTGGAGCGGCTCGGCGCTCGATCCCACACGCAGTTTGCTGCTTGTGAATACGAATAATCTCGCCGCAGAAGTACGAGTTATTCCTGCGGACAAATTCGGCGCGGAAGCGGACGCGCACGGTGACGAAGGCCAATTCACCGAGCAGCGCGGCTCGGGCTACGGTATGTTCCGCACGTTTATTTTCGCGAAGAGCCACCATCTGCCGTGCACGCCTCCGCCCTGGGGCACTCTCGCGGCCGTCGATCTTTTGAAGGGAACGATTGCGTGGCAGGTGCCGCTGGGTTCGCTCGCGCCGACGATCCCGCAAGTGCCGGTGGGTGACGTGAGCCTCGGCGGGCCGATCGTCACCGCGGGTGGCCTAGTCTTCATCGCGGGAACGGTGCTCGATCCGGAATTTCGCGCATTCGACGTGGAGACGGGTAGGGAGCTGTGGAAGGCAGCGCTTCCGGCGTCGGGCGCGGCGGTTCCGATGACGTATCAGCTAAAGTCCGGCGCAAAGCAGTTCGTGGTGATCGCCGCGGGCGGACACGGTAATGTGTCCGAGGAAAAGCTCGGGGACCAAATCATTGCGTATTCCTTGCCTTAACATTTTGATGTATCGCCGCGGCCTTCAGCGCCGCACGAGCCTCGATCTCCACAAAAACGATCGGCGAATCGTGCTGCTCTTAAATTGGTCCTAAGTTCGCCTGCCGCGCTAAAGGCTGCGGCGCTACATTTAATTCTTGGACACCTCGCGAACTATAACGCCGTTTGCTGTGGTATAAAGGATAGCGACAGTCCGCCATAACTATTTCTTATAGCCACAACGAGAGGCCAGCCGCCGTGGAATTCGCACTCACCGATGAACAGCAGCAGCTTCGCCGCACCGTCCGCGAATTTGCGGAAGGTGAAATCGCTCCGCACGTGATGGAGTGGGACGAAGCTTCGAAATTTCCCTCCGATCTGATTCCCAAGCTGGCTGAAATGGGGTTCCTCGGCGTGATTTTCCCCGAGAAGTACGGCGGCGCGGGAATGGGCTATCAGGAATACGCGATCATCATCGAAGAACTCTCGCGTGTGGACGGTTCGATCGGCATCATCGTCGCGGCCCACAATTCGCTCTGCACCAATCACCTCTATAAATTCGGCACCGAAGAGCAGAAGAAAAAATACGTCGAGCCCCTCGCGCAGGGGAAAAAGCTCGGGTGCTGGTCGCTCACCGAACCCGAAGCCGGCTCCGACGCCGGCGGCACGCGCACCAAAGCCGTCCGCACCGGCGACTTGTGGACGATCAACGGCTCAAAAACTTTCACGACCAACGGCCACTACGCCGACGTCTGCGTGGGCATGGCCGTTACCGACGCCACCAAGAAGAGCCACGGCATCTCCGCGTTTGTGATCGAGAAGGGCACGCCCGGCTTCAAGCCCGGCAAAAAGGAAAATAAGCTCGGCCTGCGCGCCAGCGACACCAGCGAAGTAATCTTCACCGATTGCAAAATCCCTGCCGCGAATCTCGTCGGCAAAGAAGGCGAGGGCTTCGTCAATTCGCTCCAGATCCTCGACGGCGGACGCATCTCCATCGCGTCGCTCGGCCTCGGCATGGCGCAGGGCGCGTACGAAGCCGCTGTGAAATACGCGAAGCAGCGCAAACAATTCGGCAAAGCCATCGCGGAATTCCAGGCCATCCAATTCAAACTCGCCGATATGGCCATGGAAATCGAGGCCGCGCGACTGCTCACCTATAAAGCCGCGTACCTCGCCGACAAAGCCATCGCCGCCGGCAATCTCGATTTCCGCATCACGCAGGAATCCAGCATGGCCAAGCTTTACGCCGGCGAAGTCGCCGTGCGCGTCGCCAATGAATGCGTGCAGATTCACGGCGGCTACGGCTTCATCAAGGATTATCCGGCCGAAAAGTTTTATCGCGACGTGAAGCTGTGCACCATCGGCGAGGGCACCAGCGAAATTCAGCGCATGGTGATCGCCCGCACCATTCTCGGCACGGGAAAGTAGCGCGCTGCTCAATATCGCGTAACGACCACCGATTAAGCCGTGGCACGGCGTCTCCGTGCCCTCCAGCCTTCCTCCGTGTTCTTCGTGTAATGTTCCACGCTTTTGACTTGGCAGTCCTGCTGCTATGATTTGTCCGGCGACTCCGCCACGAGAAAGCCCCCGCATATAAATGACGGCCTCGGTCGAAAACTGGGCACAGCAGGTCCGCGCGGGCGACGTTCGCGCCATCTCGCGAGCCGTTTCCGCGATCGAAAATCGCGACGGCGACGCGGAAAATATTCTCCGCCAACTCTTCCCGCACACTGGCAGCGCCTATCGGGTCGGAATCACCGGCGCGCCGGGCACCGGCAAAAGCACGCTCGTCGATCGCATGGCGGCGCACTATCGCGCACAGCAAAAAACCGTAGGCATTATCGCCGTTGATCCCTCCAGCCCGTTCACCGGCGGATCCATCCTCGGCGACCGCATCCGCATGCAGGGTCACGCCTCAGACTCCGGCGTTTTCATCCGTTCGATGGCCACGCGCGGATTTCTCGGAGGCCTGTCGCAAGCCACGCGCGACACTGCGCTCCTGCTCGACGCGGCCGGCAAGCAAATGATCCTCATCGAGACTGTCGGCGTCGGCCAGGGCGAAATTGAAATCGTGCGCCTCGCCGATTGCACGATCGTGGTGCTGATGCCCGGCATGGGCGACGACGTGCAGAACCTGAAAGCCGGCCTCATGGAAATTGGCGACATTTTCGTGCTGAATAAAGCCGATCGCGAAGGTGCGGATCGGTACGAGCAACAGCTCAAGGCCGTCCTCCAACTCGTGCCCGAGCGCGAAGGCTGGAAGCCGCCCGTCGTAAAGACCATCGCGACCGACAACAAAGGCATCGCCGAACTCTGCATCGAGATCGACCGTTTCCGCGCGCACTTCGAACAGGCGCACGAGCGCCGCCAGCGCGAAATCACGCACTGGAAGGAATGGATTCTGCAGCTTCTCGAGGCGCGCCTGCTTGAACGTGTCGCGAGCCGCCACCTCGCTGAGCGCGAACTCGATCGCATCAGTGAACTCGTGGCTGACCGCAAACTTGATCCGTACGGCGCCGTGAACGACATCATCGAACGCGCAGGGCTGGGGGATCCGCGTTGAAACTCGGGGAACTGGAATTTCATATTCTTTCCGACGGCGATGTGTGGCTCGATGGCGGCGCCATGTTTGGCGTGGTGCCCAAGCCGCTGTGGGAAAAGAAAATGGCGCCCGATGCGCGGAATCGCATTCAACTGGCGATGAACTGCCTGCTGGTGCGCGCTCCAGGGAAAACGGTGCTGGTGGAAACCGGCGCCGGCACGAAGATGCCGCCGAAGCTGCGCGAGATTTACGGCCTTGGCGAATCCACGCTGCTCAGACAGCTTATGAAGTACGACCTGCACGCAAGCGAAATCGATATCGTCATTAATACGCACCTGCATTTCGACCATTGCGGCGGCAACACGCGTCACGACGGCGACAGAGCCGTCGCGACTTTTCCCAATGCGAAGTACGTCGTCCAGCGCGGAGAGTACGAGCACGCGCTGCACGCCAACGAACGCGACAATGCCAGTTACTTTTTGGAGAATTACGTTCCGCTCGAAAAAGCCGGCAAGCTCGCGCTGCTCTCGAGCGACCGCGCAATCGCGCCGGGCGTCGAGCTGGTTCGCGTTCCGGGGCATACTGCAAATATGCAATGTGTAAAATTGAGCGGCGGCGGCAAGTCTGCATTCTTTTTCGCGGACTTGGTGCCGACGGCGGCGCACTTGCCGCTTCCGTGGATCATGGGCTACGACCTGTTTCCGATGACTACGCTCGAAAATAAGAAGAAGTGGATTCCGGAAGTCGTAAAAGAAGGTTGGATCGCGCTGTTTGGCCATGACGCCCACACGCCCGCGGGCTACTTGAAAGAGAAAGACGGGCGCTTCGAGTTGGAGCCGGTAGCGATCGGATGAAGTTGTCCGGCACGCGGAACGACGAAGCAGCTTACAAAATGGACGGAGACAGGAATGGCTAAGAAGGTGGCAGGGAAGCGGAAGGCCGGCGGTAAGAAGGAGCCGGTGGCAATTGGGATCATCGGCGGCAGCGGCCTGTATCACATGCAGGGCCTCACGAATACGCGCGAAGTTCGGGTGAAGACGCCGTTCGGCGATCCCTCGGACGCGATCGTGATAGGAGCGCTGGAGGGCAAGCGCGTCGCGTTTCTTTCGCGCCACGGCCGTGGCCATCTCTACTCGCCGAGCGAGATCAATTATCGCGCGAACATCTACGCGCTGAGGACGCTTGGCGTGGAACGGATCCTTTCCGTAAGCGCCGTCGGCTCGCTGCGCGATGATATGCCTCCGCTGGATTTCGTGATCATCGATCAGTTTTACGACCGCACGAAGGGCCGCGCGGCGACGTTTTTCAGCGACGGAATCGTGGGACATATCAGCTTCGACAAGCCGACGTGCACGCACCTTTCGGCCTACGTGGCGGACGCATGCGAGCGGGCGCACGTGAAGGCGCACCGCGGCGGGACGTACGTGAACATGGAAGGCCCGGCGTTTTCCACACTGGCCGAGTCGCGTACGTACCGGCAGCTGCAGTTTGACGTGATCGGAATGACCAACCTGACGGAAGCCAAGCTCGCGCGCGAGGCGGGAATTTGCTACGCAACGATTGCCATGGTGACCGACTACGATTGCTGGCACCCGCAACACGATTCGGTCACCGTAAAAGAAATCATCGAAAATCTGACGCGCAACACCGCGAACGCCGAAAAGGTGCTGCACGAGGTGGTGCGGGAACTCGGCGGCGAACGGACCTGCAAGTGCGGGTCGGCTGCGGCGTACGCGATCCTCACCGATCGCAAGAAAATATCGGCGGCGGTGAAGAAGCGCCTCGCGCCGATCGTTGGAAAATACCTTTCATAAAATGGGAGACATCATGTCCTTGCTCGTAGTCGGTTCGGTCGCGTTTGACGGTATCGAGACACCTTTTGGAAAAGTGGAGAAGACTCTGGGCGGCGCGGCCAGCTATTTCGCGCTGGCGGCCAGCTATTTCGCGCCGGTGCGCCTCGTTGGAATCGTTGGTGATGATTTCACGGCGAAAGAAGCCGCCGTTTTTAAGGGCCGCAAGATCGATCTCGCGGGCCTGGAGCACGCGACGGGCAAGACATTTTTCTGGGCGGGGAAGTACAGCCAGAACATGAACGAGCGCACCACGCTGGTCACCGAACTGAACGTGTTCGGCGATTTCAAGCCGGTGCTGCCGCCGGCGTATCTCGATTCGCAGTTCATTTTCCTCGGCAATATCGATCCCACGCTGCAGCGCTCGGTGCTGCAGCAGGTGAAGCGCGCGCCGAAAATCGTCGGCCTTGACACGATGAACTACTGGATCGAGCGCACCCCCGCCGAACTGAAAGAAACGCTCAAGCACACGCAAGTGTTGATGATTAACGACGACGAGACGCGCCAACTCACCGGTGAGCACAACCTGATGCGCGCTGCGAAGCAAGTCTTCAAGCTCGGGCCCAAGACGCTGATCATCAAGCGCGGCGAACACGGCGCGCTGATGGTTCACAAGGATTTTCTGTTTTCCGTGCCGGCGTTTCCGCTGGAGGAAGTCCACGATCCCACGGGCGCGGGCGACAGCTTTGCCGGCGGGTTCATGGGCTACTTGGCCGGCGCGGGGAAGATTAACGAGCGCACGCTGCGCAATGCGATGGTGTACGGCTCGGTGCTCGGTAGTTTCTGCGTGGAGAAATTCGGCGTCGACCGCTTTCGCACGCTCAAGCGCGCCGAAATCGTAAAGCGCGCTAAAGAATTCTCGAAGCTTACGTCCTTCAAGCTCTAAGCCGTCCGACAGGGCCCAAGCCCTGTCGTCTCAGGCGAGCGCAGCGAACTGTAGCTTAGACTTTCGGACCTGTAGAGGCCGGTTCGCCGAATTTGCGAAGCGGGCGCCTTGCTCTCATCTCACGCACTCGCCCCTTTCACAGGAATACTGTAGTGCGACGCCACCACCTGCCATCGCCCATCGATCATCATCCACACGTCCGTCATCCGATCATGGTAAACGTACGGCTTCCCGCCCGAAACTCCCTCTTCGTGATATTGGCCGGTAACGATCGCTGTATTCCCACGCACCCGCACTTTCATATCCACAAATTCTGAGATGTCCACCTTCGTGCCTTTGTCGCTGCAGTGCGCGATATACCCAGTCTTGCTGTAAGTGGTCCCATCCTCGATCGTGATCAGAAAATCGTCCGCCAGCAGCGCGTTCATCGCACTCACGTCGCGCGCCTTGTACGAAGCGTTCCACTTGTTTTCGAGCGCCGTAATCTTCGCCGCTTCCGATTCCTTCTGCGCCGGCAGCGGCATCACCGCACACACCCACAGAAAAGCCACTACGCTTAGCGACACCAGAGTCTTCATCAGGGGGCACTCCTTGCCCCGCATTCTGTCCCCACCCGCCCCAGGTTTCAACGCAAACAATTAGCGTGTGTGCAATCCCACTCTCGAGTCGCGCGCAGCGCGATGTAGCTTGGACTTTCGAGTCTGAGCGCGACGATCTCTCAGTTGGTCGCGGGTTGAACCATCTCCGTGCCGGCACAACACCCAGTCGTTGCAGGATCACATTCGATAAGAAAGCAGGTGGCACTGGCCGCTGTTGCCTGTGTTCCCCAGGCGAGCGCAGCGAGCTGTAACAGAGACTGTCAGTCTGTGCGGCCCACTCTCAGCAGTTCCCAGCCCGAACCGCTCTCACCACCGCCCAGCTCCCCATTGACAATAAAGTACCTTTGTAGTATGATACCTTCGTCCGAATCGCGCAGGGGCGAGGAGCACCATGACCACCCGTGCGCGCAAAATCTCACCCCACCACCCCCCAATCAAGCCCTCTGTCCCCATTTCTAATCGGAGTGCTCCGCGATTAGAAATGCCCGAAAGTTACACAAAACAAAGGACCGACCCCCCTTCTAATCGACACAAATTTACCCACTTTAGGCCTCGCAGCGCGTGGAGTAGCGTGGCACGCAGGCTGTTCTCCCGGCACCCACGCGTCACGCCGGGCCTCGCTTCGTCATCGGCCCACAACCGGAGCGACTTCGCCGCAGGCCTTACAAAACTTGTAACTCCGTCCGAGTCCCTGCCTCTAGTCGTGGCGCCCCTTCGTCCGCGAACAGCCTGCGCGGCAGGCTATTCCACGCTCTCTCGCCGCATCGCTCTTGTGCGCATTTCTAATCGACATCTCGTGCGATTAGAATGTGATGTAACTTCCAGAAAACAAACGGAGGGCGCCCATTCTAATCGGCACCAGATGACATTTTGCTCGACTCAACCGGCAAGAATCCTGCGGGCAACCGATAAGGGCCTGTCTGAATCCGAGTTGACGTGCCGTTGGGCGGGATGTTATCAACTTTGTTCCGAGTTTTCTTACAGTTGCGGCGTCCGCGCGGAAAACTTCTGTATCATCAATCGTAAGTTTTGCGCATTGGGGCGATACCGAGACGCCCCGTTTGCGGCACAGCGCGCGAGTTGCGCCGCGCGACAAACACGTTGGGAGGATTGGGTTTGATTCGACTGCGTTCGTGGGGACTGAGCATTTTCATGGCGGGAACGATGGCCGCGCTTACAAGTTGTGGCGGCACAACGATCTTTAATCCGACGCCATCGATCAGCGGACTGTTTCCGCCGAACGTCACCGCGGGCACCCAAGCCTTCACGCTCAATCTGGCGGGCCAGAATTTCCTCAACGGCAAGATCGCGAACACGACTGGCGTCTCCACGGTGTATTGGAACGGCCAGCCTCGCACTTCGGTCTATAACAAAGACACGACGCAGCTTGCGGTGAGCATCACGGCGGCAGACGTTGCCACGGCGGGAACGGCGCAAGTAACGGTGGAAAACCCTGGGCCTGGGGGCGGTCCGTCAGCCGCTGCGACGTTTACGATTTTGCCGGTGCAGCCGAACACGCCGCTGATTTCCTCGATTTCGCCAACGTCCACACCCATTGGGAATCAGCCGGTCACCATCACAGTGAACGGCACGAATTTTCAGCCTAGCTCGGTGATTGCGTTCAACGGCGCGCCGCTGTGCCCCACCTGGGTGGTGAGTTCCACGCAGCTTGTGGCGCAGATCGGAGCCGATTATCTGGCGACGTCGTCGCTGGCGAGCATTTCGGTTTACACACCGACTGGTGGCGGCGGGAATTTGTTTTCGCCCGGAGTCGCGTTCACGGTGGGCACGGTGAGCGGGAATAGTATGTCGTTCCCGCAGGTGGTGTCGGTCAGCGCGGTGGGTGGCGCGTCCGACGGACCGAGTGAGGCGCCTTCGATGAGCGCGAACGGGCGCTACGTGGCCTTCTACTCCCAAGCGAAAAATCTGGTGGCCGAGGGAGCGGCCGGAAATATTTTCGTGCGTGATACGTGCCTCAATGAAGCCTCGTGCGTCCCGCAGACCACGGCCGTGGATCTGGCGCCGGATGGAACTGCGGCGAATGGGAAAGTCGGTAGGCAAGTTTCGCTGAGCAGCGACGGACGTTACGTGGCATTTATCTCCCGCGCCACAAATCTCGCCTCGGGCGGCGCGGGGAGTTCCGGATTTACGGAATTGTATGTTCGCGACCTTTGCACCAGCGCCGGATCCAGCTGCACTCCGCACACGGACTTGGTTTCGCTCGGGGTGGATGGTGCGGCGGCCAACGGGCCGGTGACGCGTCCTTCGCTGAGCAGCGATGGACGCTACGTGGCGTTTGAATCTTCGGCGACGAATCTTGCGGGTGGAGTTTCCGGGCCGCAGATCTATGTGCGTGATACATGCTCGGGAGTGACAGCTTCGAAATCGTGCGCGCCGCAGACAGTCGCGGTGGCGATGGACGAACAGGACCGGGCGGCGTTCGCGCAGGGTGCGCGGCCGGTGATTTCGGCCACGGGCCGTTACGTCGCATTCGAGGCGTGGACCGGCGGGGAAGCGGCGCAGGGCGGCGTGGCCGGTGCGAATGAATCGGCGGAAGTTGTGATGGCAGACACCTGCCTGGGTGTCGAAGTTCAGTCTGGCTGTAAGCCGACGAGCACGCGCGTGTCGCTTGCGACTGACGGAGCGGTAATTTCAGGTTCGAATTTCTCGCCGTCGATTAGCGCGAGTGGACGGTACGTTGCGTTTGAGTCGCAGCCGGTGAACGCGGCTGCTGCGGGATCTTCTGCTGTAGCGAATGCGAGCCGGATCTTTGTGCGCGATACGTGCGTCGGCGCCACGTCGGCGTGTTCGCCTTCCACGGCGCAGATTGCTGCCGAGCCGTTCACCGCCGCCAGCGGGCGCACCGAAGTTTACTCTCCGTCGCTGAGCGCGTCGGGGCGCTACATTTCGTATTTGGCCAGCTCGCCCTCAAGTGGCAGCTCTACCGAAGGCGTGATTCAAGTGCGCGATCTGTGCTACGGCGCGGGGAAGGCGTGCCAGACGCGCGCCTTCGCTGTGGACAATGCGGCCAATAATTGCTCGACGGGCTGCCAGACCACCGACTGCCCAACGCAGCCGACGACCGCCACCGGCTCGACCGCCGACAAGTACACTCCGATTCCGCTGAGCGCGAATGGGCGATTTGCGACGTTCTACGCACCGGAGTCGATGCCTGCGCAGCCGTCCAACGGTATCGGCGACATCTTCATGACCCTCACGCCGTTCTAACGCTCTCGCCGCCTTTTGCGGTTGTTTGCGTGAAGGAACGGTGAGCCGCTAGCACCTGCTGGGATGTAAACCTCGGCGCGGTGCGGTATAGACCGGCCCCTAGAAATTTCTTATCCTCGATTTCTATCCATGTCTCAAGTTCTCAAACCGGTCGCGCTGCGGGCGGGCGACGCCTTGCGCGTGGTCTCGCTTTCGAGTCCTGTGCATGAAGACCGTGTCCGCAAAGGCGTGACGGAGTTGGAGCGGCTCGGCTACCGGGCTTTGTGGAATCCGTCTGAGGTGCTTGCGAAGGACGGATTTTTTGCGGGTAGCGTGGCGGAGCGTTCGGCTGCGTTGAAATCGGCACTGCATGAGGGTGATACACGAGCGGTGATCTGTTCGCGCGGCGGATACGGCGTGAATTACCTGCTCGATTCGCTTCATGTCGCGCTGGAATCGCCGAAGTTGTTTGTGGGGTACAGCGACTTGACGTCGCTGCAGATTTTCCTGTGGCAACGTTTTCGTTGGGTGACGCTTTACGGTCCGATGGTCGCGGCGGGGCTCGACGGTGGCGCGAACGGTGCGCACG
>Ga0209169_10002584_pt1 | contig 10886 bp, 11 predicted proteins | sample HubBroMetageWRM4_FD_188346 | JGI IMG/M metagenome (GOLD analysis project Ga0209169, IMG submission 188346) | Warmed soil microbial communities from the Hubbard Brook experimental Forest, New Hampshire - Hubbard Brook CCASE Soil Metagenome WRM 4... | ecosystem: Environmental > Terrestrial > Soil...
GCCGGTTTTGGCGAAGACGAACTGCATAAAATGGGCATGGCCGTTCGCGAAGGCGTGATCAACGCCTACAACTACGGCAACCAGCAGGACCGCCGCAAAAAAATTCTGATGACGGTGGAGCTGGATCCCGACAAGCTGGTCGTCAAGGTTCTCGACGAAGGCAAAGGCTTCGAACTCACCGAAGTCCCCGATCCACTGGCCGAGGAAAACCTGCTGCGCACCTCAGGCCGCGGCCTGTTTCTGATGAAGGCCTTCATGGACGAATTCGACGTGAAGAGCGGCCCTAACGGCGGCGCCGAGCTGGTTATGGTCAAGCACCTGCCTCACGCAGTTTCAGGCAACGGAAAGCACCAAGCAGAGTAGAATAGCCTCGAGAGGAAACCGTGGCACTCCAAGGCACCCGCCGCCAGATTGGCGACGTAACCATCGTGGACTTCAGCGGCAAGATCACCCTCGGTGAGGGCAGCGCCACGCTGCGCAAAACCATTCGCGACCTGACTGAGGGTGGCGACAAGAAAATCCTGCTGAGCCTCTACGACGTGGATTACATCGATAGCTCCGGCATCGGCGAACTCGTCAGCGCCTACACCACCGTGCGCAACGCCGGCGGCGAGCTGAAGCTTCTGCATCTCACCAAGCGCGTGCACGACATCCTGCAGATCACGCGCCTGTTTACCGTGTTCGACGTGCAGACCGAAGAAACTGCCGCCGTCCGCGCCTTCAAGTAGATTTCCATTTCCGTAAAAATTTTCGAGCACGCGCTATTTTGTTTCGCGATCGCTATTTCTGCGCGTTCGCTCTGCTGTCCGCCACGCGTGTCTGATCCGTGATCCAGTTCACTTCCCAGGTCTTGCCGCCGTCCGCGGAAAATGCCTGCTCGAAATGCGCTGACGTCGGCGTGATCTTCGACCAGATGAACCGCACGATCACCGACCGGCCGTTCCACAGTTCCTGGTCGTAAAATTCTCCAGTGCCGTCTGCCTTGAATTGTCCGATCATCGGCGTCATCGGTGTGCCAAGGTCGGGATCCGAGCTGCTCGCCCAGTAAATGCTCCACTGATGCGTCGTCGGGTTGTAAACGCGTAGCGTCAGTCCCTCCACGTGCATGTTCGGGCTGGAGGTTTCGAATTGTTCGATGTTGGCTTTGCCGTCCCACATCGGTTTTGTCACCGAAGTGCCGTCGAACTCCACCCATTCATTCGATCCTTCGAGCCGCTTCACCCGCCGCGACAGGTGAATCTTCCACGTCCCATGTTCGAAATCGAAGTCATGCTGCCCATCGCGCGGCGTCTGCGCCTGCAGCGCGGGCGGTTTCTCCGGGGTTGAAGCCTGGTGCGCGAGCGTCATCGCCGGGAGAGCGATAGAAAAAATTCCGACCGTAAAAATTCCATTTCGTACTGCAGTGGCGAGTTTCATGCGCGTGCTCCTGTTGTTTCGCACCGTCTGCACGCAGGGTAGCGTCGCAAGTGGCCTGTCACAATGGCCACTCTGGCGTGATACGATAGGTCCACTTCGCGCGCCATGGCCACGCTACGCATCTCCGCCAGCTACTTTCCTCCCATCGCGCTCGACGCACGCGCCGAAACTCCAAAATACCGCCAACTCTACGAATGGTTTCGCCGCGCCATCCTTGACGGCCAACTCAAGCCGTCGCAACGCGTCCCCTCCACGCGCGCACTCGCGAGCGAACTGAAAATTTCGCGCATCCCGGTTTCGAGTGCCTACGAACAGCTCCACGCCGAAGGCTACTTCGAGACATTCGTCGGCGCCGGCACCTGCGTAGCACGCTCGATTCCAGACGACGCGCTCCGGCCCGCGCCCGGCTCAGGCTCTGCGCACACCTCGCGCGCTACGAACGGCGCGAGCGGCAACGCCCGAGTTCAAGGAAACGCCCGCACGAAGCGCGCGATCTCCGCGCGCACGCGGTCGATTTTGCTTCCGCCGCAAACCTGGATCGACACGCTCGGCGCATTTCGCGTCAGCCTGCCCGCGCTCGAACATTTTCCCGCCGAGCTCTGGGCCAAGCTCGTCAACCGCCACGCGCGCCGCTTCACGCGCCACCAGATGGCTTATTCCAACGCCATGGGCTACGTTCCTCTCCGCGAAGCCATCGCCGAATATCTCGGTGCCTCGCGCGGCGTCCGCTGCGATGCGTCGCAGATTCTCGTCACCACCGGCTCGCAGCTCGGCCTTCAACTCGCGTCACAAATTCTGCTCGATGCAGGTGATCGCGCGTGGATTGAAGAGCCGGGCTATCACGGTGCGCGCGCCGCGTTGCAAATGGCCGGCGCGAAAATTTTCACCGTGCCCGTCAATCGGGAAGGCCTCGACGTGGAGGAGGGAATTCGCCGCTGCCCCGACGCGCGCGCGGTTTACATCACGCCCTCGCATCAATATCCACTCGGCGTCACCATGAGCGCCACGCAGCGCATGCTGCTGCTCAATTGGGCTTCGCACCAAGGCGCGTGGATCTTCGAGGATGATTACGACAGCGAGTATCGTTTCGCCGAGCGCCCCATCGCGTCGCTGCAAAGCCTCGACAACGCCGACCGCGTGATCTACATCGGCACGTTCAATAAAGTGATGTTCCCCGCGCTGCGCCTCGGCTACGTCGTCGTCCCGAAAGATCTGCTCGACGCGTTCTCAAGCGCTCGCGACGCCACCGACGTCTTTTCTTCCACGTTATTTCAAGCCGTGATGACGGATTTCATCCGTGAGGGACATTTCGCGCGCCACCTGCGCAAGATGCGCATGCTTTACATGGATCGCCGCGCCGCGCTCGTCGATGCGATCGCAAAGGAAGCGCCCGAAAAATTGGAAGTGATTGGCGCGGAAGCAGGCATGCACCTTGTCGCGTTGTTGCCGAAAGGCATGAGCGACGTCGCCGTGGTACAGCGCGCCGCGAAAGCGGGAATTTCCGCGATGCCGCTTTCTTTCTGCTACGCGAAGCCACCCTCGCGCGGCGGCCTCATCCTAGGTTACGGCGGCGCCGACCCGCGCCAGATCCGCGAAGCCATGCGCAAACTCGCCGCCTGCCTCTAAGCTCACTTTCCTTACCGCCGTGCGACACGAAAATCACTTCGACGTATTTCCCCGCATAAACGTGCGCACGTACGTCGCAATCTCATCCGCCTTCACGTCGATTGCGAAATGTCCCGCATCATCGAACGTGTGCACTTCCGCGTGCGGCACGTCGCGCAGGTACGCGTCCGGCTCTGTGGACTCGAACGACGGATCGTACTTGCCCCACAGCACCATCAGCCGCGGGTGCGTTTCCTGCATCCACTGCTGCCACTTCGGATACGACGCCACATTGTTTCGATAATCGTAGAAGAGGTCCGTCTGCAGATCCGCCTGCCCCGGCTCGCCCAAAAATCGAAACTCGTCGAACCACAGATCCGGATCGTACCGTTCCACGTTCGGGTCCTTGCCCACGTGCCGCCCGCGCGTCGTTTCAAACGACAGCAAATTCTTCCGCAGCGCCGCTTCATTCGGTGCGCGATCGGCCCAGAATTCGCGTCGCGTCTTCCACATCGGCCCCAGCCCTTCGTTGTGCGCTACGGCGTTCTGCACGATCAGCGCCACCGCGCGATCCGGATGCGCGAGCGCCATGCGAAATCCCACCGGCCCGCCGTAATCCTGCATGTAGAGCGTGTAGCGCGCGATGCCGAGCTCCTCCGTGAAGTGCTGCATCGTCGCCGCGATGTGGTCGAACGTGTAGGCAAATTGTTTCGAGTCCGGCCAGTCGCTGTGCCCGAAGCCCGGATAATCCGGCGCCACCAGGTGAAACTCATCGCTGAGGCGCGCGAAAAGCGGCTCGTACATTCGCGACGACGACGGCAGCCCGTGCAACAGCAGCAGCGTCGGCGCATTAGACGGCCCGGCCTCGCGATAAAAAATCTTCAGCCCGTCCACGTCAACCGTTCGATAGTAGGTAGGATTCGCCACGGCTCTTTCCTTTCGACTTCAAGATGAATGAAACTGTGAACGGCCCGCGCCTCACACTATGACTCAGCACAACGAACATTGGATGAGTACGCCGCTCACGAAGCTACTAGGAATCGACGTCCCCATCATCCAAGGCCCGCTCGGCGGATTTTCCACCGAGCACCTCGCTGCCGCAGTTTCGAATCTCGGCGGGCTCGGCTCATACGGCGCGCACGGCCTGGCGCCCGATGCGATTGCAGGCGTCGTCTCCACCATTCGCTCGCTCACTACAAAACCCTTTGCGATCAACCTCTGGGTCTCGATGGAAGATGCCGACGCGCGTGCATCCGGCGAACGCGAATTCCAAAAAGCTCTGCAGACGCTCAAACCGTTCCTCAACGAAATCGGCGCGCCGCTTCCCGCGTATCAACCGTTCACGCCCGTTTCCTTCGAAGCTCAAGCTCGCGCCGTACTCGACGCGCACCCGCCCGTCTTCAGCTTCATATACGGCATTCCGCCGCGCGAAATTCTCGACGAGTGCCGCGCCCAAAAAATCCTCACCATCGGCACCGCCACCACTGTGGATGAAGCCATCGCCATCGAACAAGCCGGCGCGGACGTCGTCGTCGCGTCTGGCTTCGAAGCCGGCGGCCATCGTGGCTCATTCCTGCGCTCCGCCGAAGAATCTCTCACCGGCACATTCACTCTCGTCCCGCAGGTCGCGCGCGCCGTTGCGATTCCCGTAGTCGCCGCAGGAGGCATCGCCGATGCACGCGGCATCGTTGCAGCGCTCGACCTCGGCGCAAGCGGCGTGCAGATCGGCACCGCCTTCCTCGCTACCGAAGAATCCGGTGCCAGTGCGCTGCATCGCAACGCGCTGCTTTCCGGCGACGTCCGCACGGCGCTCACCAAAGGCTTCACTGGCCGCCTCGCGCGCGGGATCAGAAATCGCCTGATGGACGCGGTCAACGCGCTCGACGCTACCGTCCTTCCGTATCCACTGCAACGCCAACTCGTCCGCAATCTTGTCGTCCCCGCCGCCAAAGCCGAGCGTGCCGACCTTCTCCAACTCTGGTCCGGCCAAAACGCCAGCCTGCTGAAACACCGAAACGTAGACGCGTTGATGCGCGATCTGATCGGTGGCGTTTCCGCCATCCTCGAAAACCGCGCGAAATAGCCCCTCGAAGTCCCTGTGATAAACTACAAGGGTATGCAGACTACCCACTGGTCACAAAAACTCAAGGGCATCGCCCTTGCAGCCTGCGCAATCGTTGCGATCGGCGCGCCGCGCCTCGTTCGCTCCCAATCCAACACCGCGAAGCCGTCTGCCGCCGATGCGAACGAAGCCGCGACCCCGCCGCTCGACCACTCGCTCTCGCTCTTCAACACGCACACCAACGAACGCATCAGCATCATTTACCGCCACGGGGACACTTTTATTCCCGCCGCGCTCTCGAAGCTCGATTATTTCCTGCGCGATCACAACACCAACGAAGTCCGCCACTTCGATCCGCATCTCTACGACATACTCGCCGACCTCACCGCTTCGGTTGGCCGCCCCAACGGCGAAATAGACATCGTGTGTGGCTATCGCACGCCCGCCACAAACGCCGCTCTTCGCGAACACACCAACGGCGTCGCAAAGAACAGCCTTCACATTCAGGCTGAAGCCATCGACCTGCGCATGCCCGGCGTCAATACACTCAAGCTTCGTCGCGCCGCTCTAGCTCTCGCGCGCGGAGGCGTCGGCTATTACCCGCACTCCGACTTTATCCACGTCGATGTGGGCCGCGTCCGCCAGTGGTGTTTTGATTGCCCCGCAAACCTACAAACCGGCGACTAGCATCGCCTAAAACCTTTCCGGTCATCGCACCGCGCATCTCGTAGAAGTGTGCCCGCCGAGGCACGCAATCTCCGTGCCCTCACGCCTTTCTCGTTTTTCTCTGTGAAATGTTCCGCCTTTGACTTTCCGCTTTACCCCGGATACGGATACCCCTTCGCCAGAACCTCGGCGAGCGCCTTGTCATGCCCATAGATGTCATCAAAAAAGTGCACGCTACCATCTTCATTCACCACCACAGTCGCATACACAATCAGCACCGGAATCGGCTGCGTCAAATTCACCTGCAAATTATCCTGGCTCCCATTCATCGTCGCCTTGATCTTCGCCGCATCCCAACCCGGATTGTTGCGCAGCACCCATAGCGCCATGTCCGCTGGCCGCTCGAGGCGAATGCACCCGTGGCTGTCGTCTCTCCGGTCGCGCGAGAAAAATTGCTTCTCGTCGGTGTCGTGCATATAGACGTTGTAGTCGTTCGGGAAAATAAATTTCACTAGGCCCAACGAATTCTTCGGCCCCGGGTTCTGCCGGATGAAGAGCGATCCGGACTTCAACTGCGCCAGCACTTCCGGCGTCACCGCGCCTGCCGTCACCACATCCTGCTTCGCGTCCACCACCGCGAATCCCTTTGACGCCAAGTAGTTCGGATCCTTCTCGATCTTCGAAAACATCTCGTTCCGCGCGATCGAATACGGCACGCTCCAATACGGCCGGAAGATCACGTATTCCATCATGTCCGCAAACACGGGCGTGTCGTGGCTGTACGCGTGTCCCACCACCACGTTCATCGTCCACACCACATTGAATTTCTCGTCGTACGCGCGCACGCGGAATTCCGGCACGTTCGCCACCAGCGGCGGCGGCAGTGTTTTGGTCGGATCGATCAACGGCAGCCAGCGCCAGCGCTCCAGCGTCAGTTGCATTTGCTGCACGCGCGCGCTCATCGGTACGTTCAGGTCCGCCACGGTCTGTGCCGTGATTTTCCCGTCCGCCGGCAGCGCATGCCGCGTTTGAAATTTCTTCACCGCATCCACGAGCGGTCCTTTGTAATCGATCGAATTCGCCGGCACCTTCGCGTCAGCCGGCAGATCGCCCACCAGCTGCAGAATTTTCGTCAGCCTCGGTACGCCGATCCACGGATCGCCCGGCTGCACGGTTCCGCGCACCTCGGGCAATTTCTCGCCGTCGTCTTGTTTGGCGAGCTGGATGTAGTTCTGCAGCGCTACGAGCGTCCTCTGGTAGCCGGGGTAAGGCGGCTCGATCTGCTTCAGTGACGCGCTGACGTCCTGCCTATCCACCACGTTCTGCTTCAGAAATTCCGGCAGATCGTATTTCTTCAGGCTCACGTTGAAGCCGTAGTCGAAATGTTTCGGGTTCACTTTGCCGATGTGCAGGTCGGAGATGTAGCGCATCGTGCAGACGGTCATCGCCTCGTCGAAAGCGATCGCATCCGCTTCGGATGGATTCCCCGCGCCCGGCTTCAGCTTCGCCACCCGCGCCGCCCACTTCGACGCGTCGTAATCCTCCGGCGTCAGCCCCTTCTTGTCGCTCTCCTGAATCAGCGCGATCATTTGCATGGCCTGCGAGGTTGGCTGCATCCCGCGCACCCACGGCAGCGCATTGCCATACAACCCGTAAAATTTCTGCACGTGCGCCGTATAGTCGCTGAAATTCGGCCAGCGGAGATCGGCGAGATTTCCCGACTGAATTGACGCGAGCAGCGAAGCTTGCCCGCCCGCGCTCAGCGTCTGCGGCGACCACGCCAGCCCGCCGGGACTCTGCTGCTGCGCCCACGCGGACCACGAGGGCCTTACCGCTGCGTCGAGCCGTACATAAAGGAAGGGAACTGACGCGACCGCGGCCGCGACCAGCGCCAACCGGATGAACCACGAGCGTGTAGGGGCGTTACCGTTTTTCATTTTTCGCTCCGGAGGTGACCTACTGTACGTCCGCCGCTACCCGCGTGGCAATCCCATCAATTTGTAACATTTTGCCCGCGCCCCTCTGATACGCTGTCCCGCGCCGGCCCCGGCCGAATCCTGATTCCGTAGGTGTCCGCGATGAAGATGGCGCGCGTGATCCTCTTTACTCCCCAGCTCGAGAAGATGAGCAAGTTCTACGGCGAAGTCCTCGGCCTCAAAACCGTCTCCGAAGAAAAGGGCTGGCACGAATTCGCAGCCGGCGGCGCAACGATCGCGCTCCACTCCGGCCCGTCGTCGCCGGGGCGCAAAGGCCCGAAGATCGTCTTCTACGCCGCCGATGTCGCAGCGATGCGCGAGACGCTCGTAAAGCGCGGCGCGAAATTCGCCAAAGTCCGCGACGGCGGCACCCTCGCGCTCTGCGACGGCAAAGATCCCGACGGCAACCCGATCCAGCTTTCGAATCGCTGATCACGCACGCAGGAACACGCACACCATGCCCGCAGATAAAACCCCAACGCCCCCCACGCTAACTGCCACCGAAGCCCAACTGTTCGTCGCAGACGTCGCCGCTTCCTGCGCCTTCTACAAAGACAAACTCGGCTTCACCATCGCGTTCATCTACGGCGAGCCTCCGGCTTACGCGCAAGTCGCGCGCGACGCCGCCCGCCTCAACCTCCGCCACATCGACCAGCCCGTCTTCGTCGCCGGCATCCGCGAAAGAGAAGCGCTGCTCTCCGCCACGCTCACCCTCGCCTCTGCCGCCGAAATCAGGCAACTGTTCGACGCCTACCAAGCCGCCGGCGTCACATTCAATCAGCCGCTCAAGCGCGAATCCTGGGGCTCCAACACCTTCATCGTTCAGGATCCCGACGGCAACTTGATCCTCTTCGCTGCCCCCTCCGGCTAGCCCTCGCGCAAAAGGCCCTGCAACGTGCCTCCCGCCGCGTCTCATGCTATTATTTTCGTTTGTAAACTAGCCAAGGTGCCGACTTGCCCGAACATATTGACCGCAAAGAACTGAAAAAAGACGAAGTTCGCGACACCATCATGCACGGCGCGGACGCCGTGATGTCGCACAAGACGCTCACCACGCTGCTGGTCGTCGTCGCCGTCCTGATTGCCGCCGCCATTTTTGGCTGGAAGACCTACACCGAGCACCAGACGGTGAAGGCCGAAGCCGCCTTCGACGACGCCAAGAAAGTTTTCCTCGCTCCCGTCGCTGGCGCTCCGCAGCCGCCGCTTCCGGGTGAGACCACATATCCGAACGATCAAGCGAAGTACACCGAAGCCGCGAAAAAATTCGCGGATGTCGCCACCACGTATCCGCACACGCGCCCCGGCCAGCTCGCCGCGTACTACGCCGCGCTCAGCGACGAAAAAATTAATAAGAACGACGACGCAAAAAAATGGCTACAGGGCCTCGCCGACGGCAACATGGAAGATTTCGCCGCTATGGCCAAATTCGAACTCGCGCAGATCAACGATCGCTCCGGCAATGGAGACGAAGCCGTGAAGCTCTACCAACAGCTCATGGCCAAGCCGACCGTGCTCGTTCCCAAGCCAGTGGTGATGCTCGCGCTCGCCGCGCACTACGGCCAGAAAAATCCCACGGAAGCCGCGAAGCTCTACACGCAGATCAAGACCGATTACCCGGACACGCCGATCGCGCAGCAAGCCGATCAGGGCCTGAATCTTCTGCCCGGCAAATCCTGAATCTTGCGTCAGTGAACCCGCAACCGTGAAACCGCGCCGGTGATACCATGACGGCGATGCCGCTCGCGCCCTACGCGATGGACGTTCACCGTTCGCGCGGGCGCCGTTTTCCTGAGCCGCCTCATCCCTATCGCAACGATTACGCGCGCGATCGCGACCGCGTGATCCACTCGCGCGCTTTCCGCCGCCTCGAAGCGAAGACCCAAGTTTTCACCACGCGCTTCTCCGATCATTTCCGCAATCGCCTTACGCACACGCTTGAGGTCGCGCAAGTGGCGCGCACCGTCGCCGCCGCGCTGAATCTGAATACCGATCTCGCCGAAGCACTCGCGCTCGTGCATGACATCGGCCATCCGCCCTTCGGCCACGCCGGCGAACGCGCTCTCGATGAACGCATGCGCGCCTACGGCGACCGCTTCAATCACAATCTCCACGCGCTGCACATCGTCGAGCAGTTCGAGCGCCGCTACCTCGATTTCGCCGGGCTCAATCTCACGTTCGAAGTTCGCGAAGGCATCATCAAGCACTCACGCGATTACAACGAACTCGATTTCCCCGAGCTCAGCGAATATATGCTCCGCTCGCGCCCGCCGCTCGAGGCGCAGCTCATCGATCTCGTCGATGAAATCGCATACAACACCGCCGATCTCGACGACGCCTTCGAAGCTCATCTCATTGATCTGGAGTTATTGCGTAAAGAAGTGCCGATTTTCGGTGAGGCCTGGGCCGCGATCGACCTCACGCACCCGCACGGCCTCACCAAGCTGAAGTTCAACGAAGCGCTGAAATCCGTGCTCAATCGCCTCGCCACCGATTTGATCGAGCACACCAACCTGCAGCTTCGCAAACACTCCATCGAATCCATCGACGAAGTTCGCGAGCACCCTCGCCGCCTCGCGAGTTTTTCTCCGGTGGTCTCGCGCATGAACGGGGAACTGAAGCGTTTCCTTTTCCAGCGCGTGTACTCCAATCCCGCCATCGAAGAAGACCGTGAACGCTCCGTCGCCGCCCTCGACGAACTTTTCACCTTCTACATGGACCATCCAGATCGCATGCCGCGCCAGCACGCCGAACTCGCCGAGGAAGCCCCCACGCACCGCATCGTCTGCGACTACATCGCCGGCATGACCGACCACTACCTCCTCCGCCAGCACAAAGATATGCTCCGCTCCTTGCCCCAACACGACCAATAATCGCCACACTCTTGTGACCGACGTTGGAGTTGTTCAAACACGACCCGTGGCCCGTCATCGGAATCGCGCTGCTCGGCGCGTCGTCCGGCCTTTTCTTTCACATGCATTCAAGACTCGAAAAACTCGGCTTGAGCAATTTGGGGGCGGCAGCGCAGAGGCAAAATCCCTCGCGTTACCTCAGCGAGGCGCGACGGCGCGGGTGGCCCGCGTGGCCCGCATATTTGTTTTGGCCGCTGCTTGTCGCCGGCGTCGCCTGCCTCGTGTACGGAATCTCCCGCCTCTACAACCAGA
>Ga0209169_10002588_pt1 | contig 10872 bp, 9 predicted proteins | sample HubBroMetageWRM4_FD_188346 | JGI IMG/M metagenome (GOLD analysis project Ga0209169, IMG submission 188346) | Warmed soil microbial communities from the Hubbard Brook experimental Forest, New Hampshire - Hubbard Brook CCASE Soil Metagenome WRM 4... | ecosystem: Environmental > Terrestrial > Soil...
AATCAAATCGTGACGGCAACCATCTCAGGCGGGAATCTGATTTTGGGACCGATCATCATCGACCCCAAGACTTCGGCTCTGGTTTCGCTGGAGGTGTACCCGAAGACCCGCTAAAGCGGGCGAAGTTTGGCGGTGATTTTGGTGGAATCAAATCGGTGAGAGACGGAACTGACCCCAATTCTGCTTTAAGCGACAAAGGCGATCGGCAGAATCCCCGGCCTTCGCAGAAAACGCGAAAGGCCGGGCCACCCGCCAAAGTTGGCAAATTTTGGCGGTGATTCTGGCGAGCGGAGGGACGAACTACCGCTAAGCTGCAAAGTTTTGCACTTCAACAACTTCTGCGCATTTCTGGGGGTTGCCGAGGGGAGAATCCGTAGTATACTGCCTTCCCACGCAACGCGCGTGTTCTCCGGGGGAGGAGAAATGTCGAGTACTGAGACTACGAAGGGCGCGGCGGTCTTACCTACGGCTTGTTTTCGAACGCCGATGTTGCCAGCGCAACCGGGAAGTGTTATTCGCGAAGTTGCAGCGCGGACCGTCGAGGAGCGTGAGTTCTCTACGGGGTCAATGAATTCGAAGGAAATAGAGGCACTGGCGCAGCTGGTGCCTTTTATGATGTGCGGGGAAGAGTCCGCGGTACATGTATTTCACCGCGAGAGCCGGCGCGTGCGGAACGGAGCGCATCGGGCCGCGCAGGAATTGCTATTGCAAATCGCGGGTGAGGAGAAAGTCCACGAATACCTGCTGGCGCGGCTGGCGGTAGAGTTGCCGGAGGCTGAGGGCAATGATGCAATCCGCCAGCGGTCGCAGGATTTCTTTATCAATCTGGCGAACCCCGATCCAGCGGTGCATTTTGCGCGGGTAGCGGCCTTGGACTCTGGGGTGTGCAAAATCATGGCGTCGTTCTGTCTTGCGCCCGGGGTGGTCAAGTACCCGGCGCTGCAACGGATTTGCAGCAAGATTCGCAGCGACGAATCGCGGCACGTGCGCATCTCGCGGCAGTATGTGATGGATCTGGGCATGCCGCCGGCCACGTTGAGCGCGGCAGCGGACAGCATTTGCGGTGACCTGGTCACTCTGCTTCAGCCGGGCGGCAGCGCGCTTGAGACCTTAGGCGTGGATGCAGATCATTTGTTCCGGCGCATTAAACGCGAAGAAATCTAAAAGCGCGTTTTTCTTTCCCCGAGGTTGACAGGCAAGACTAGGGTGGGAACCTGCGCCCTGGCGGCGGCAAGCTCCCACGCTGTCGTCGAATTCTCCAGCCGATACAAAACTCCGACCTAATGACCCAGATAGCGAGCTAGCTTGAAGCCGGTGTCGAACTGGCCGTGAGGTTCGGTAGTGATGTAATTCCCCACGGCTACGATCTTGTCGTCGGCTTGAAGGGCGAGGCCGTTGGCGGCAACCGAGGTCGTCCCGAAAGAAGTGGTGACGATTCCGGCAGTGCCGAAGGTAGTGTCAAGACGGCCGGCTGGCGTGTAGCGGGCCAGAGAGAAGACCTCCGAAGAGAAGTTCACCATCGCGGTGCCCAAGATTACGATGTCGCCGGTGGATTGAACGCCTAGTCCCGCAGTTGTGATGGAGGGGAAGTTGGGGACAGGAGTGACGGCTCCGCCGTTGGTGCCAAATCTAGCGTCCACTCTGCCGATAGCCTGATAGCCGGACACAGCGAATCCTTCGACCGGGCCGGTCACGCTGCTGGTGAGGCTTCCGGCGATCAAGAATTCGCCGGCAAACTTTCCCGCGTCCAGAAGGACCATGGCGTTTGCGGGGCCAGGAACTGACAACTGGCCGTTGATTCCGAAGCTGGTGTCGAGGCTTCCGTCGGTGTTATAGCGAGTCACAAAGCCGGGATTCTGGAAGCCAGTGCTGATGAGAGCGGAGGCAACCAGGATCTTTCCATTGGAGAGCAGGGCTAGTGCGGTTGGGCTAAAGCCAGCGACGCGAGCCGAGCCCCCGCTGCCGAAGCTGGTGTCGAGCAGGCCGTTTGGCAGGAGACGGATGAGCAGATTGGCGTTGCCGACCACGATGTCGCCGTCGGGCTGCACAACGATGCCGCTGGTTTGCGCACCCAGGGCGGGGAATGTGACGAGCCCATCGATGCCGAACGAGGAATCGAGCTGGCCGTTCGAATTGAAACGGAATATGTCGATGTCTTCGCCAGCAGCGCCTGTGGTCACAATCTTGCCATCGGATTGCAGGGCGAGTGCCACAAGAATCTCGAATTGCCCAAGAAGAATGTTAACGCCGGAGTTTCCAAATTTTTGGTCCAGGCTGCCGTCGGTGTTGTAACGGGCGATAGTGGCGTTGGGGAAGCCATTGGAGCCTGGGGCACCACCGCACACTACGATTTTCCCGTCGGGCTGAATCGTGAGCGCGTTCGCGGTGGCGATATCGCTGTTGATCTGGTTGCCGAAGTCGGTGGTGACGATGCCGCCAGTGCCAAATGTCGGGTCGAGCTGGCCAGCCTGTGCGGACACGTGCGTGGAAGCGACGAGCACAGAGAAGACCAATAACCAAGCGCGATGCGATACTCTGCTGAAGTGCATGACGATTTCTCCTCAAATTGAATTGTTCTGAACCATAAACCCGCTCTGGATTTAATGACCCAGGTAGCGGGCTAGCTTGTAGCCGGTGTCGAATCCATCGCTGTAACTGCCAACTGCCACGATCTTGTCGTCGGTTTGAATGGCCAGACCGTTGGCAACGACTGTGTCGCTCCCGAATGACGTGATGGCGATGCCTGCGGTTCCGAATGTGCTGTCGAGTTGGCCGGTGGGGGTGTAACGAGCCAGTGCAAACACCGGCAATTGCTGGTTGTTGGATGCGGTGCCCAGGATTACAAGGTCGCCGGTGGACTGAGCACCGAGGCCTGAGGTTGCCAGATTGGAATAATTGGGAACAGGCGTGACAACTCCACCGCGAGTACCAAATTTTGGATCAGGGAAGCCGACACCAAGGTAGCGAGACAGGGAAAATCCGGTGGTTGGCCCTGAGATGCTGCTGGTCAGGTTCCCGCCTACGACGAACTCCCCGGTATTGAGGAGAAGCAGAGCGTTGGCGGATCCAATGGTGGGCATCTGGCCGTTCACTCCGAAACTGGTGTCCAGGCTGCCGTTCGGGTTGTATCGCGCAACGAGGCCGCCGTCGGCAAACCCGGTCGCAAAAAACAGCCCAGCCAAAATCTTGGCGTCGGAAAGGAGAGACAGCGCGGGGGTGAAGTCGCCGACGGTTACAGCCTCGCCTGCGACGCCGAAGCTGGTGTCCAGCGTGCCGTTCGAGGACAGAAGCAGCATCACGCCCTCGGTGAGCAGGATCTTGCCGTCCCGCTCGATCGCCACTCTACTTGGGCCCGTAGCGGTGAATAGCGGGAAAGAGGATGTGAAGATTCCTGCGGTCGCGAATGAGGAGTCAAGGCTGCCGTTTGAGTTAAAACGGGCCACCAGAACCTCAAGTTGCCCGCTCGCTGAGGCCACGATTTTCCCATCGGACTGAAGAGCAACAGAGTTGAGGGGCGGCACACCCTGCGCGATCGCAATCCCGGCAGTTCCGAAGCTGGTGTCCAAACTGCCGTCGGTGTTATAGCGCGCGACTGCGGCTGCCGGGAAGCCGTCGTTGGAGCCGGGCGCCCCGCCGACGACGACGATTTTCCCGTCCGGCTGAAGAATGACGGCGTTTGCAGTGGCACTGTTGCCTGCGTGTTCGCCATTCCCGAAGTCGGTGGTAACGATGCCGCCGGGGCCAAAAGTGGGATCGAGTTGTCCTGCCTGTGCCGCAGCGAGAGTGGAAGCGACGAGCACGATGGAGAAGACCAAGAGCGATGCGGTGTGCGATGCGGTGCGGGAGTGCATAACGATTTCTCCTTACTGAATTGAGCTTGGGATCATGAGTCCGTTGACGAGCGGAGGCTAGCACCGCGCAGACGGCGACTTGTCAAAGGATTGTAAAGAGACAGTAAAAGGATTTCCCAGGGGCAATCCTGAGCAAGGCCGCGGAAACACAGGCGTTTCAAGGGAGTAACCTGGTAACTACGGCCTTGGGCATGGCTGAAAAGGTGGATCGGGATGGCCTTCGGGCATCTGAGCGGGCAGGGGGGCGGCTGCTAGACTGCGGTTCATGCCCGGCTTAATCGCGAAGGAGCCTGAAACCGAGACGATTCAGGCATTAGTGCAGCTATTGCGGACGCGGTCCTATGAAGAGATTCGGCAGCGGATGTATGACAATCCGCCGGGGAGTGCGTGGTGGTCGGCGTGTAAGACAGAGCTTGATATCCGCAATGGAGAACAGATGGCGGCGGCTCTGTCAGCGACATCGCGGGTGCTGGAGCGGCTGCGGGCTTCGACTGAGCACTTCGAGCAACTGGCGGATACGCTTTATCACACCACTACCGAAATCGCAGGACAGATGCGGAGCGCGAAGGAGGCTTCGCGGCGGTTGGAGATTGCGGTTTATGTGACCATCGGGATCACGTTGGTGCAGTTGTTTAATCTGGTGTTTGAGGTGTCTAGGAAAAGATAGGAACCCTTACCACAGAGGGCACAGAGTTACACAGAGGAAAACCTGGCCACGGAGGACCACGGATACTTCAGCTAAGAGCTTTTAATCGCAGAGATCGCCGAGAACAGCCGCGGAGTTCGCAGAGAGATACCCCGTCCAGGTTCGCTCGGCCGGACACGCGAGGGAACCCGCGCCACACAATCTACAGCGTCTTCTCAATCGCGGCTTTCAAGTCTTCGTACGTCATTACGCCTGGATGGTACAACTCGACCTTCCCTTTACGGTCGATCAAAACCAGGGTTGGGGTGGTGCTGGCGCCGTAACGATCGAAGTTGGTCTTGCTGACCGGAACGGGGACAGTTTGCAGTCCTGGGTAGTACTGTTGCCAGACTTTTTCCGCGTAGGCTAGTTCATCTTTCGGTTTCGCGTCTTCGCCGCGGGCGGTGTAACCGTAGAGCTGGGTGGGGGCGAGCACGGTCAGTCCTCGAGAAGCAAATTCAGAGCTTAATTGGGCGATGATGGGGCCTTCGTGTTTGCAGTCGATGCACCAGTGCGCCCAGAAGAACAAGAGAACGGGAGAGCCCTTGAGTTGCAAAGGCGACTTAGGACTCGGGCCAAGATATTCGCCGAGGCGCAGCGGCGGAGCGAACTGGCCGGCCAAGCCGAGCAGGTTCAGGTTCTTTTGTAAGCGAGCGTGAAGGGAAGTTTTGTCGTAGAGGGTCAGATTATGGCGGAGTAATGCAACGGCTTGTGCCTGCTGGCCGCGGGCTGAGAGGACTTGGGCTTGGACTTCGATCGCGGCGCCGAGGGCGAGAGGCAAGTGCGGTTCGGCGTCGAGAGCGCGATGCTGGAGCTGCGCACGGGAAAGGGTTTCAGTCTGTTTGGCGTAGGCGGCGGCCTGATCGAGCTGATTGGCGGAGAACGAGGCGCGGGCTAGCCAGGAGAGGGCTTCGAGATAATCGGGGTCGACGCCGTGGGCTGTGCGGTAATTTTCGAGTTGCGCGGCAGCAGCGGTGAAATTGCCCTGCTGGAGCGCGGCGCGGACGTCGGCGGTGAGGTCGGCGAAAGAGAGGGAAGAGAGCAAGAAAAAGAGGGCTAGATGTCGAACCGTCATCTGGTAATGGACGCTGGCGCGGGGGTAAAAGTTTCGCGGCTTGGGCAAAATGTGGGCATAGTCAATCGGCTCTCCACACCGGACATGTTATTGCAGGGCTGACACTTACGACCAAGTTACTGAAATAATATAGCATCTTGAAAGGTCGATACGCTAAAATGCGGGTGCGTTTGAACTTGTACGGCACTATGCAGTTTCCAGTACTTCCGGCTAACCGGCGTGACCTGCCTGCAGAAGTCCAGCGAGTAAATCAGCGCACAATCTAACAAAAGGAACAAAGCAACACCATGGAGACAGGAACAGTAAAGTGGTTTAACGACGCCAAAGGGTATGGTTTCATCAGCCGCCAGAGTGGCGAGGACGTATTCGTGCACTTCTCGGCAATCCAGGCCAGCGGATTCCGCAGCCTGCAGGAAGGGCAGCAAGTGCAGTTCGATGTAGTCAAGGGGCCCAAGGGGTGGCAAGCTGAGAATGTAAAACCGGCGTAAACCACAAAACACAATTCGCGGCGAGGGCGGTCCAGACGGACTGCCCTTTTTGTTTGTCGTAGAATGCTTGCCACGGAGGATTGCGATGGCTTTGAAGGTAGGAGATGTGGCACCCGATTTTGAACTGCCTGCGGTGCAGGACGGGCAGCAGATGAAGATCCGCTTGAGCGATTTTCGCGGGAAGAAGAATGTAGTAGTGACGTTTCATCCCTTGGACTGGACCCCGACTTGCGGGGAACAACTGCCGGCACTCAACTCGGACCGCGAGAAGTTCGCCGCGCTTAACGCCCAGCTTTTGGACATCAGCGTGGATTCGGTTTACAGCCACAAGGCGTGGCAGAAATATGAGATCGGCAACATACAGGTGCCGATGTGCTCGGACTTCTTCCCCCATGGGGAAGTGTCGAAGGCATTCGGCATCATGCGCCAGGACCCGCCGCTGAACGGAATCAGCGAGCGGGCGGCATTTATTGTGGACAAGGGCGGGAAGATCGCGTTTGCGAGGGTGTATCCGCTGGACCAGGCGCCGAAGAGTGAAGAGTTGCTGGAGGCGCTGCGGAAGATCGGGAGTTAGGCAAAGGCAGCCCCGGATTTTCCGGACTCCCTTCCATCCTGGGCCCTATCTCGGAGCCAGCGCCGTCGCCCCGGTTAGCGCCCCGAAAACGACGGCTCTGCTTCTCGACCGGGGGCGCGAAGTTGGGGCGCCGGTCAGAAATTAAATGATCTGCCTACCGTGGGGCAGCTTTCGCAACTGCCTCCCTGCACCCCGTTTCTAACTAGGAAAGGAATAGCTCATGAACCTCACGCGTGTGGCGCTTGCAGGCCTGGGAGGGTTTGTCGCGTACTTTGTGCTGGGCGGACTCAGTTTTGTGGTATTGCCATCGCTGAAAACTGAATTTCTGAAGTACCCCGCAGTCTACCGGTCGCAGGAAGGAATCAAGAGCGCGATGCCGGTGGGAATGGCGGCCATGTTCGTGGCGATCCTGGCGCTGGCGATGATTTATGCGATGTTTAGCCAGAGTGGCTCGGGCGCGGTTCAGGGTGCGCGGTTCGGAGCGCTGATCGGAGTCTTCGCGGTCGGATCTTTTGTGGTGCATAACTACGTGAACCTGAACATCGGGGTAGCACTGACCGTGCAACAAGCCATGGCTTACTTCGTGGAATGGACGATTACCGGTATGGCGATCGGGCTCATCTACAGGCCGGCGTGAACAAACTACAATCTCTGGCCACGGATTTTCAGTCAAAAAGCTTTTAATCGCAGAGGTCGCTGAGAACGGCCCACGAGGACGCAGAGAAGACTTTGCGGACAAGCGAGGCAAGCTCAAGAAGTAAAGTCTCAACCACAGAAGGCGCAGAGAACTGGGCAACGGATTTTCACGGATTAATTCGAGAGCTTTAACGCAGAGGTCGCTGAGAACGGCCCGCCGAGAACGCAGAGAATTACTGTTGTATGTCGCGGAGGAGGACTACGTCGGAATCGGTATGGCCGCGAACTAAACCGAGTTGTTTGCCGTCGAGGGACCAGTGGAAGTCGAGGATTTGCAGCGAATCGAAATCGGTGAGCTGATGGCCGGGAGAGCCGTCGAGCGGCTGGAGCCATAGATTGTCGGCGCCTTTGCCGGGCATGACGTATACGACAGCTTTGCCGTCGCGCGAGAATTGAAGACGGGCGGAATGGGGCTTTTCGAAAGCCAGTAGCTTCTTTAGCTCTCCGGAGGCGATGTCGACGACCGCGATACGGTCGTTGTTGGCGCCGCGCTCTCCAAAACTGACGAATGCGGCCAAAACGCCGTCGGGAGAAACGTCGAGCTCGCTGACGATGGGAACCTGCGAGACGGCCGCGGCCGTTCCACCCTGCAACGGGACTTTCATGAGCTTGCCACCCTGGCGAACATCTTCTCCGTAGAGCACCCAACGCCCGTCGGGCGAGCACACGGGAAACGCGTCGTTTCTGCCGGAGCTGAGCTTGGTCACATCGCTGCCGTCACTATTCATGCGCCAGACGTTGCGGGTACCTGATCCGCTGGAGGCGAGCGCGGAGAAGACGAGAGAGCGTCCGTCAGGACAAGCGTAAGGGCTCTCGGGAGAAGAAGCTTCGCCAGTGCCCATCACAGAGGGAGTGGTGGAAGCGGGATCCATGATGGTGAAACCGGAGCGCAAGCCCAATAAGAGGTGGGCATCTTTCGTCCAGGCAAAACTGAGGACGGAATCCGACGAACTGACCTGGCGGGCGGGAGCGCGCTCGGGGCTGGCGGGTGCAATAAAGAGGTTGTCATGAGGCTCATTCATCAGCGCGGCGATGGTGCGGCCGTCGGCGGAGACGGTGAGGTCGTCATAGCCATTGGTATCGCGGGTAACAGGGCGAAGCTTGCCTCCGGGATAGGAGACAGCGGCGACCTGAAGACGCTCAAAGCTGGAGAGTTGTTCCTGAATGAGAATCAGGATGCCGCGACTGTCGGCCAACCATTCGGGACGGACAAATGCAACGTGGTCGGAAGTGAAGAAGAGATTTTGTTTGCCGGTATTCACGTCGACGGCGGTGAGTCCGGAGATGGCGTGGCCGGGATTATTCACGACGCAGACGATGACTTTGCCGTCGGGCGACCAGACGGGATCACGAAAATTGGTGGCGATGGGGCCGCTGGCCAGGGTGGTTTCCTTGCCGTCTTGCAGTGAGTGGATCACGAGACGGTACTGGCCAACTACGGGATCGTGCCAGACGACGTAGGCGAAGCGAGAGCCGTCGGGAGAAAAGGTGATGTTGGAATCGATGTCGGCAAGGATCTTCTCGGGAGTTCCGCCGAGCACGGGAGTGCGGTAGAGAAAGCGATAAGAGAAGTTGCCGGACTCGGAGCGCGCGAAGTAAATGTAGTTTCCGTCGGGTGAAAAGCGCAGATAGGCGTAGCGGGACTGCGAAGTAGGCGCGATCACCTGGGTGTTGCTCTTGGTGGGAAGATTGCGAAGCCAGAGGCTCTGCTGGCCATTGTCATCAACCACAGTGGCAATGTATTTGCCGTCAGGAGACATGGCGACTTGCAGAGTGTTACCGCTCTCCGTGACTTTTGAGATGGCGACGTTAGCGAAGGGCAAGGTGCGATCGCGCGACAGGAACGCATAAGTGCCGTAACCGGCCGCAGCCAGCAACACGAAAACGATGAAAATACCCAGGGCCAGGCCGAGCTTGTGCTGACGAGCGGCGGCGGTGATCTGGGAGCTGGCTGAGGTGAGGCTGGAGCTGGATGGCGATGGCTGGGTTGCGCTGCGGCGGGCGGAGGTGCCAGTTCCGCCGGCTTCTTTTTCAGTGGGGAGCGGTGTGCGGCCGGATTCCAGGTCGCGTTTTAGGCGTTTGAGGTCTCCCCGAAGTTCGGCTGCGGTTTGGCAACGCAGATCGCGGTCTTTTTCCAGCAGCTTGTCGATAATCTCCTGGAGCTTGGGGGGAAGCGCAGGATTGACGTCGAGGGGCGGAGCGGGATTGCGCTCCAGGATGCCGTTGAAAATCACGGCCGACGTGTTACCGGGAAATGGCAGGCGGCCGGTGGCCATCTGGTAGATGACCGCGCCCAAGGAAAACAAGTCGGTGCGAGGATCGAGTTCTTCTCCGCGGGCCTGCTCGGGAGACATGTAGGCGATGGTGCCGACGGTCGCGCCTGGACTGGTGAGATGCGCGGGAGCGTCCTGGGTGACGCCGATGGTATCGGCATCGGCAGTGCGGGCAAGCTTGGCGAGGCCGAAATCGAGAACTTTCACCTGGCCGCGCTGAGTAAGAAAAATGTTGGCGGGCTTGATGTCGCGGTGGATGATGCCTTTGGCGTGAGCGGCTTCGAGCGCGTCGGCGAGTTGGATGCTGATGTCGAGCAGGCGATCGAGCGGCAAAGCCGGGCCGAGCAGCTTGAGGGCGAGGCTCTGACCTTCGAGCAATTCCATGGCGATGAAGGATTGGCCGTCGGCATTCTCAACCGCGTGGATGGTGCAGATGTTGGGGTGATTCAAGGCGGATGCGGAACGGGCCTCGAAAAGAAAACGGTCGAGGGCAGCCGGGTCGCTGGCCAGTTCCGTAGGAAGAAATTTGAGGGCGACACGGCGGCCGAGAGTGAGGTCTTGCGCCTCGTAAACCACACCCATGCCGCCGCTTCCGAGCTTGCTGAGAATGCGGTAATGAGAGATGGTTTTGCCCAGCATAAATGCTTATAGGGATGGTAGGTGGGAGGGTTGGGGAGAGTCAACCGGAAGAAGGGGATAGCGATAGGGCCGGGAAAATCAGGCCACCCCCGGCGGGAGGGGTTCTAACTGGTCAATGAGTGCAATGGCGATTTACCGCCAGTTAGACCCGCAGGACGACTGGATATATCTCTGGAGTAGGTGAAAGACGCCGATTTCTCGTTGACACGCTTGGCTTTTGCGGATAAAGTTTGTCGCCGCAAGAAGTTGTACACCCCGGGTGCAGTTCATTTCTTCGCCGGAGGCGCCTGGCATGTCCTGCTTTGACCGTTCTCTCCCTGAGGGCCAGCGTCGAGGTACCAGCGTGGAAGTCGTTTATCGTGCGACCGGAGAACCTAGGTGCAGACGGGACGTTCGCCAGGTTTTCTCGCCCATTGTGAAAGCCATTGGGACGGAAAAGCTGGGCTGCGTCCCGCCTGTCGCCGGTTTTCTGTCATGGAGGAAATTGGGGTCAGCTCCGTCTGTCCCCGATTTGATTCGGTGAATTTCCCTGTCCCCACTATATCGAACGGCAAAGTGTACATGGGGACCTTGAGCGAAGTGGATGTATTC
>Ga0209169_10002589_pt1 | contig 10870 bp, 7 predicted proteins | sample HubBroMetageWRM4_FD_188346 | JGI IMG/M metagenome (GOLD analysis project Ga0209169, IMG submission 188346) | Warmed soil microbial communities from the Hubbard Brook experimental Forest, New Hampshire - Hubbard Brook CCASE Soil Metagenome WRM 4... | ecosystem: Environmental > Terrestrial > Soil...
GGAATAGCGATGGTGTGCCCGCGCATGTCGGCAAATGTCTTGATCGGCCCGTCTTTGCGGACTACGACTGCGCTGCCGTAACGGTGCCCGAGGTAAACAATTTTGATGGGCACACCTTGCGCCTTCAACGCGAGTGCGAGAGGCGCAACGACGAATGCCGCCTGCACGCGATTTGAAATCAGAGCTTCTTTGATCTCTGGAAATCCTTGAAACATTCTGGGCAGGTACATCTCACCCGACTCGGAGTATTTGGAAATGTAGTCGGTCACCGGACACGTAAGCTGGCAGGTGACAGGAAGATACGCGACGATAATCTTCCTCTTTGCCATCGGCTCATAGTCGTTCAGAACAGCCGCCCAATTTACATTCAGATAAGCGTGCAGGCCTGAAATGAGTGCAAGCCATCCCACGGCGAATAATAGAACTTTGCTTTTGAGACTCATGCCCGGTATCCCCAACGCACGGAGCGCATCGTTTCTAGTCTGCGCATGCCGATATCCAATGCCAGCCCGATCACGCCAATCATCAGCATGGCCGCGACAACAAGATCGTAGCGTTTCCCGGAATTTCGCGAATCCATCACGAGATAGCCAAGCCCGGAGTCGACGGCAATCATCTCTGCCGCGACCACCACCAGCCACGCAATACCCAGCGCGATGCGCAAGCCGATGAGAATCTGCGGCAGCGCGGCTGGGAAGACCACTCGCGTAAGAAGTTGTTGCGGCGACAATCCGAAATTACGCCCTACGCGGCGAAAAACAGTCTGCACATTCGACACGCCGCTCACGCAGGCAACCACAATCGGGAAGAATGCGCTGAGAAAAACCAGAAATACCGCGGGCCTGTCTCCAATGCCGAACATGACAATCGCAATCGGAACCCAGGCAATTGGGCTGATGGGCCGCAGTATTTGAATCACCGGATTCACGACTTGAAGAGCGGCGGGATACCAGCCCAGCGCCAACCCCAGCGGCACGCCAACAATCACCGCTATGCCATATCCGATTCCCACTCTCCGCAACGAATCGCCGATATAGGCCCACAATACATGTTTATGGAGAAGTTCGACGATACCTTTTTTCACGGCGAGTGGAGAAGGGAATACAGGAGTCTTCGACCAGATCACGCCATAATGCCATGCGGCCAGCAGCAGTCCCGTCGCAAACAACGGCCAAAAGAACTGCTCCCAGCGGGCCGGTTTGGAGAGCGCAGTCATGCCGTGTAAGCCAAGCCGATCTTCTTTAAAAGATCATCGCGAAGTTCAAGATAGCGCGGAGCGCTGATGTTTCTCGGATGCGGGATGTCGACGGTCAGAATGTCCTGAATTTTGGCCGGACGCGAACTCAGCACAACCACCCGGTCGGCGAGTTGTACGGCTTCGTCTACGTCGTGAGTTACAAAAACGATCGTTCTCTTTTCGCTCTGCCAGATGCGAAGAAGTTCTCCGCGCATGATCAGGCGTGTAATCGAGTCCAGTGCGCCGAAAGGCTCATCGAGATAAAGAATGTCGGGGTTTACAGCCAAAGCGCGCGCCACTTGCAGGCGCTGCTTCATTCCACCTGACAGATCGGAAGGGTAACTTTGCTCGAAGCCCTGCAGGCGCACCAGTTGCACGTAATGGGCAATGCGCTGTTCGCGCTCCGCCCGCGGCAATCCCGATAATCCGAAGCCAATATTTTCCGCGACCGTGAGCCAGGGAAATACACCGTGCTCCTGAAAAACGAGAATCCGGCGTGGGTCGGGTCCGTGAACCGCTTTCCCATCGATCGTAGTTGTCCCGCTTGTCGGTGGGAGAAATCCTCCCATCACATTGAGCAGCGTTGATTTTCCGCAACCGGAAGGTCCGACTAGACAGACGAATTCGCCTTCGGAAATATCAAGATTGATATCTTCGAGAACAGGCACACGTTTCCCATCGCCTTCGAACACAACGCCAACGTGTTCCAAGTGCAACTTTACGCCGCTACGCACCGGTAGTGGTGCAACCGCTTTTGTTGACAAGCCCAGCTCCCCCAAGCCCTAGTCTCCCGAATAGCCCCAGCGCAACGATTTCACATGCTCCAGCGACCGCATTCCCAAATCCAGAAGCAGGCCGATTGCGCCAATCATGATCATGCCGGCAATCACAAGATCGTAGCGATTGCCCGCGTTGCGCGCGTCAATAATAAGAAATCCCAGGCCCGAATTTACGGCAATCATTTCTGCTGCCACCACCACCAGCCACGCAACCCCAAGCGTGATTCGGGCACCGAGAATCAATTGCGGCGCCACTGCCGGATACAACACCCGCCAAATAAACTCCCTTGTGCTCAAGCCAAAGTTGTGGCCGACATTGACATACACCGCCGGAACATTGTGCACGGCGCTCATCGCCGTGAGCAGCAGGGGAAAGAAGCAGCCCATGAAAATGAGAAAGATCGCCGCCAAATCCCCAACTCCGAATAAAAGTATCGCAATTGGAATCCAAGCCAGCGGTGAGATCGGGCGAAGAATCTGCGCAATCGGATTGACCGCAAGCTCCGCCCGACGATACCAGCCAATCGTTAATCCCAGCGGAATCGCCGTCACCGCCGCTAAAAGAAATCCCCACGTCACCCGAAACAGCGAAGCCACTGAATATTTCACCAGCAGTCCGTGCCGCAAAAGTTCGCCGATGCCCCGCGCCACCCCAATTGGCCCGGGTAGAAGTTGATCGGGAAGACGGCTCACTGCGATTTGCCACACCACAAGCAGAGCGGCAATGAACGCGACTGGGCGCAGGCGGACTAGCACGGCCCAAGTCCCCGGCTCGCCCCGGTTTGCGTCTTGATTAGCCCCAAACGACACATCGCGGCAAAATACCACCGCGAGTTTGTAGTCCTCAATAATGGAAAAGCACTATGTGGATGGTTTTCGAGGCGTCGCCGCGACGGCGTGAATCGAGCTACTTCACCGGAGCATTGAGCGCGGCAACAAGCTCAATAAAATTATTCGCCGCTAAAGCGCGATCGACCATTTCTTTGCGGCTGAAGAGTTGCCCAGCCTCAGCCAGCAAGTCCTGTTGCGACTGATTATCGGGACTCAGAATAAGAACGATGAGCCGGGCAGGGCGCCCGTCTCGAGAGCTGAAGTCTATGCCCTTCTCCGTTTTGCCAACGACTACGAGCGGACGCAGGAGGCCGGGCACGCGGGCATACGGCACCGCAACGCCAAAGCGCCAGCCGCTGTTGGCCACGCGTTCACTTTCACTGATGATCCGAAAGAAACGCTCGGGGGCGTTGCCGACTAGAGGAGCAGCTTTTTCGCACATTTCCCGCAGCACAGCATTCTTGGTATCGCCCTTCAATGCCGCAAAAAATAGATCGCTGGAAACGGCCTCCCTTAGGGTCACCGATTTTCTGCTTTTGATTGTCAGCCGGATCGCTGGCGCAGAAATCAACGAAGTAACCAGAGCCATCACCACAAGCGCCACAAACATGGGTTCATGAATAAGTCCTGTTTGCAGCGCGAGAAGCCCGAGGATCATTTCCATGGCGCCGCGAGCATTCATTGCCAGGCCAACTCCAATCGCGGTACGCATATCCATTCCGCCCAGGCGCGCACCCCATCCCGCCCCAAGAACTTTGCCGATGCACGCCACGGCAAGAATCACGGCCGTGACTTCCAGATGAAAATTCGTGACAAAGTTTGTGTGCAGCCCAATGCTGGCAAAAAATAGCGGTGCAAATACGTTGGTTACGATCTGATGAATGTGTTCCGACGTGCGCTCACGCAAATGTGGCGATTCGCCCACTGCGGCGCCCGTGATGAATGCCCCAAAAACGGCATGAATACCGGCATATTCTGCGAAGGCAGCCGCTGCCAGAGTCAAAGAAAAAATAAACCCGAGCACTCCTCCGGGCCAGGTCGTGTGCGCCTGAATAAAGGGCAGAATCTTGTGAATTAGCCAGCGTCCCACCGTCAGCATCAACACGGCGAAACTTAACACGAGAATAATGGTGTGGCGGATGCCGTGGCCTGCGTCCGCCTGCGGGTTCATCATGCCCAGCACGAGGCCGAACAAAATCCATCCGGCGAGGTCGTCAAACATTGCCGAGGACATGACGATGGTGCCCATGTCTGTCCTGAGCAAATTCAGATCCATCAGAATTCGTGCCACTACCGGCAGTGCAGAAATCGAAAGAGCGGTGCCAATGAAGAGAGAAAAAACAAGTGGTTGAGTGCTGTCGTCGGCACCCATGAAACGCGGAAATGCCGCTGCCGAAAGAAAGCCGAACGCAAAAGGAATCACCATGCCAAACGAACTGACCAGAATCGCGCTTTTGCCCTGACGAAAAATGCTCGCGAGATCGATCTCAATCCCTGCGGTAAGTAGGAAGAAAACAACGCTGATAGCGGTGACTCCCTCAAGCACCAAAGCCACCGGGCCAGTTTGTGGAAATAGCAGGGCATAAACCGCCGGCTTGAAGTGCCCTAGGACTGTAGGGCCAAGCACAATACCCGCGATGATTTCCCCGAGCACGGAGGGTTGATTGAGTTTCTTAACCAGCTCGCCGGCGGTCTTCGCGCTGGCCAGCAACGCTGCCAGCGCAAGAAACACAACCATCACGTCGTGAGGCGTCAGGTGACTCATAGCTTTCGTTCGAGCAAGGTTGTCAGTGGGTAGAACTACCCGGTGACAGACATCTTCTCACGCGCAAGGCGAATCCTTGCTACTGACTGCGCGATTAATTGAGGTTACTGATTGAGCGTTCCGGCAGGGCCAGTCCGAGGAACTCCAGGAATTTCAAGCGGGATTGCGGCAACCACGCCTTTACCTTCCTGGACAGTGATGAACTGATTCGGCTTCACGTTCGCGATTGAGTCTTTGTGTCCGCTGGGCCAGACAATTTCCAGGCTCACCGTTTTTTCGGCTTCCGCCTTGCCTAAACCGAAAGTCACTGGCAGCTCACTTTGCGAAAGATAGCTCGATCCTGATTTCACCATGGCGAAAAGCCGCGTCCCGTCACTCTTCTTGACGGTGACTTTCGCTCCAATCCCATCGCGGTTCGATCGTGTACCAACGGTCTTGATGCGCAGCATGTCGTTCTGATTGCCATTATCGTTGCGGAGTAAGCGTGCCGGGCCATTATTTGCGGTGATGGCGAGATCGAGATCGCCGTCGAGATCGATGTCAGCGTAGGCAGCGCCACGGCCAACAATCGGTTTCAGAAGTGCAGTACCAACCCTCGCCGTCACTTCCTCAAATTTCTTCTTCCCGAGATTGCGGAAAAGGTGAGGTGGCTGAGCGTACCTGACGTTCGGTTGCACCACGCTGATGTCGTCGGAGACGTGGCCGTTGACCGCAAGAATGTCGGGCAGGCCGTCGAGGTCATAATCGAAAAAGAACGTGCTGAACGTGAGGGACTTGTTCGACATCCGCGCAATACCGGTGGCCGGAGCCTCGTCGGAAAAGAGGCCGCTGCCTTCGTTGTGATAGAGCGACATACTCTCGTTCGTGAAATTGCCGAGCACGAGACTTTGCTGTCCCGAGTTGTCGTAGTCGGTGGCGTCCGTACCCATGCCAGCGCGCGCCGTGCCTGCCTCGCCGTATGCCAATCCGGCGGCGACGCCGACGTCCGTAAACGTGCCGTTGTGATTATTGTGGTAGAGCTTGTTGGGTTCAGTATCGTTGGAAACGAAGAGATCGAGCCAGCCGTCGTTGTCGTAGTCGAGCAGCGCCACTCCCAGCGCTTTGCTGCTTGGATCATACAAGCCGGCCTGCTTCGTCACGTTTTCAAACGTTCCATCGCCCTTATTGTGAAAGAGTGTCGAACTCTGCCCTTTAAATCGCTGCGGGGTGCAGTAGGATTTGTTCTTGTTGTCGAGCGAGCAATATTGATCGGTATCGATCGACCACTGAATGTAATGCGTGACAAATAGATCAAGTTTGCCGTCGTTGTCGTAATCGAACCAGACTGCGCTGGCGGAGAATCCCGGATCGGCTACGCCCGCCTTCGCCGTTACATCCACAAACTTGCCGTTGCGCAGATTTCGAAAAAGATGATTCGAGCCGACGGTCGTGACGTAAATGTCGTCATATCCATCGTTGTCGAAATCGCCTACCGCGCAGCCCAGACCATACATCTCGACGGCTAGCCCCGCCTGCTTCGTAACGTCTGTGAAAGTTCCGTCGTGATTGTTGTGGTAAAGGGCAGGATAAGAACTTTCTGATTTGTGCCCCGGCCAGTCCATCGAATTGATCAATAAGATGTCCTGCCAGCCGTCGTTGTCGTAGTCGATGAAGCAAATACCGCTGCCCATGGTTTCCGGCAAGTACTTCTTTCCGAATGGGCCGGCATTATGTTTGAAATGAATTCCGGCTCGCGCCGTTATGTCAGTAAATTCGATTGGACCGGAAGGCCGAATTGAGGGGCCCGAAGAAGATTCCGTCGAAGATGCAGGCGGCGAAACTACAGGTGCAGATGGTTGAGCGGCCTGCGGCGAGCTGGGCTGGTTTGTAGGCTGGGTCGGAGATTCTCTTGTGGAACTTTTCTGACATCCAGGGGAAAGGAATACGGCAGCCGCGATCAAACCGCACGCCCAGGCTCGGTAGGCTTCCATTCTGCTGACAGAAGCGATCACTAAGCCGCTACCGCCTTGGGAAAGTTCGTGCGGCGTGAATCCATCCAAATCTCGAAAAGCATGGCTGACGGCCCGACGATGAACAAAGCATAAAATGGCGCGTAAACGACCTGATTCAAACGCAGCACCATTTCTAACAGCGCGACCAGGAATACAACAATACATTGTCCTCGCTTGGTGCGAACCGTGGTCTTCGGATCGGTGATCATAAAGAAGATAAATAACTGATACATCGGTCCGGTGATGGGCGCGACTTCCGATTGCCACGGGCTATGCGTCATCCAACTGCGCAAAAATGCGAACGCCAGGAATGACGCTACGTAAATGCCGGTGATGTGAAAGCGATGCAACCGGGCAATGATCACGGAACCCAGCACCCAAATGACAACCATGGGCAGCAGATAATTCCCCCACTGAATGCTTAGACTCGCAACCGTATCGGCCGCCAAAAATAACAGAACTGAAATACCGAAGTTCGACGGATTCCAGATATGTCGCCCTTTCACGCGCAGCACATATTTAGACATGATCGAGATCGCCGCGCACAGTACGTAGGGCCAATAGGCAGGCGAGCGAACAAGAATTCCGACACTTATGCCGGAGATATACGCGCTCGCGGGATGCATCCATTTGTGATAAAAGATGCGGCCGAGCAAGAGTTCCAGCCCAATGCTCGTAACAATTGCCAGCAGAGTTTTCTGATAGCTTTCCAGAATCCCGAAGGTAAGGTGGCCGACGAGAAGGATGCAGGTGATGAACGCTGGCGCCAGGTAACGATTGTCGAAACTCAGGAGCGATATTTTCTTCGGAGCAGGCGCAGGCGGAATCGCCGTCGGTAGGCTGACCTGGCTCATGCCGGCTCCTTTATCTTGTGGATCTGGCGAACTGCTGGTTGATCGATGGTCTGAATCTTCCCCGAAGGCCAGCGAATCACCGCCTTCTCAATCTTCGAATTTTTCCCCAAACCGAAATGCAATCGGCGATCATTTTCCGCGGCAAAGCCGGTTCCGCCAGAAACGTTTTGTACTTGCTGCTGTCCATTCCAGAATAAGGTGACCTGTGCTCCAATCGCGCTGCGGTTGCTCACGGTTCCTTCCAGCTCAAACTCGATCCAATCATTGTTCGGGTCGACCGTGTTCTTGTAAACGAGCAGCGGGCCCTTCTGATTGGCGACGACAACATCGAGGACGCCGCGATTCCACAGATCGGCCATCGCCACCGCGCGTCCGTCATAAGTATCCGAAACGCCGACCGCCTGTGCAACGTCGATAAATTTTCCTTCCCCGTCATTCAGCCACACGCGCTTGTTCTGATATCCCGACAAGCTGCGTCCTTGAAATGCGGGCCAGTTGGCCGCATCGCCGATGATTGTACTGTTGCCGCTGGCAACCTTGGAAAAGTCATACCAGTAGCTGCGATTACGATCGAGCGAGATATATCCGTTCGCCAGATACAAATCGAGCGTGCCGTCGTTGTTCAGGTCGCCGAATTGTGCGCCAAAGCTCCACCCGCCGAGTTCGACCCCGAAATCGCGGGCGAGATTTTCATATTGCAGCATGTCGCCAGTCGTTCCTTGCTTCGGCACCCAAAGATTGTTGCCCTGGATGAGTACACCATCTTCAGAAATATTCGAAACGTAGACAGCATATTTCCCTTGGTTGAGAATGTCGCCGAAAGCTGCGTTCATGCCACTCTTCGGCGCAAAACCAATGCCCGTCTCTTTTCCGACTTCGTGAAATTTCTTTCCATCATTAAAGTAAAGCTCGGAAACTCCGTAATCGTTGGAGACGAACAAATCAGGATGCCCGGTGCCGCGCAGATCCGCCGCCGAAGCTGCCAATGCCCATCGATGGCTATCGATGCCGACCTTTTCGCTGACTTCCTCGAATTTCCCGTTCCCTAGATTGTGGAACAGGTATTTCCGTCCGCCATTTTTCGCATACTCGAAACTGTCCGGCATGATGCGGGTGGTCTTAACGTGCCACAAATCGATATCTTCCGCGTAATAGCCACCGACAAAAAGATCAAGCAGACCATCGCCATCGTAGTCGAACCAGATTGCGGTGTCGGCATTGATCCACAGAGGCATGCCGGCTTGTTCACTCACGCGCGTGAAGCCGCGCCCCTGGTCGTTGTGAAAAAGCTCCGGGCGACCCCACTTGATCAGAAAGAGATCTTCGTAACCGTCATTGTCATAATCGCCCCACACAGCGCCAGTTGAAACCCCAGTGCCAGATTGATTGACGTCGGCAATACCAAGCGCAGGAGCGACATCTTTGAACGTGCCGTCGTGCATGTTGCGATATAACGCGTTCTTCCTCCCGATTGCGCTATTCACAACGTAGATGTCAGGCCAGCCGTCGCGATCGAAATCTACGATCGATACGGACGCGCCCATCGAAGCCACCTCCGGCATGATGGGCTCCAGCTTTGGATCGAGCACCGGAGCTTCATGAACAAAAGTGATGCCGGCTGCATGAGAAACTTCCTGCAGATAAAAGCCGTGACGCGCCAGCGCCGTAGCTGCGTTGGTGTGTGCCTCCGCAGTCTCTCTTGCCACAGCGATTCGCTTGAGCACGACCGGTGTCGCAATGAGCGCCACAAACAAAATACCAACGATAATTCTTGCCGTACGGCTGCCGGTCATTGGCCCGAACTACTCCTGGAGAGCTTATGGCTCGCCGATTCATCACGCAGAGCATTCTTGAAAACTTCGGGGGTAACGTAACGGGTGTGATAATTCTTCCAATCATCGGGGTGCTGCCGGTAAACCCACTCATCTTCCAACGCACCTGGACGCGCCGTGTATTCGTTCTTCGCATGATAAGGAAGAGGCAGTACAGTCTTTGAAAACGTCGAATTGTAGTCTCCGTCCTTGATCCATCCGTCGCCTTTGATCACAAAGTCGCGCACCCATCCCGCGGCCGGAGCCGGTTGCTCGGAAAAACGTAACGAGAGTTCGTCACCGGAATTCACAATCACGTAGCGGTCGTCAGTGCTTTTAATAAGTTCTCGAATATCACCGTAGCGCGTGTAGTAACCAATCAAATCGCGCCAACGCTGCGTCGTCCCTTCCATCTGGTTGTAGTCGGGCACCTCGGGCGCTCCCGCGCCCACGGGCATGTGCATCACGGAATAGCCTCGATAGTGCAAATCTGCAACGCTCGGATCGAGAGTTACTTCTTTCAACTTCGCCTCTGGCGCGCCTTTTGCCCAGCGAATCGCGTCCCAGTAAATCTCCAGATTCGTACGCAGCCGCACCCGGCGTGGTGTTCCGGGGCGAAAAATATTTGTCAGATTAAAGAGAACAGTTTTCTTCCGTCCGGCAGGGAAGCCGAGATTGTCTTGCGCGGTTACCCATCCGCCACGGCCATCGGGCACTTCAACGCTCAAGCCATGAGCGCGCCAACGGTTGCCCTGCGTAATTGCAACATTGACCGAAGATTCGGTGTCGTGAATCGAACCTTGCGCAATGAGATAGAGCGGGCCGATTTCTGGAGCATCGTTCCCCAGATCAACTTCTAAATAATGATCCCGCGTCACGCCCTGAAATTGTCCTTTGCCAAAGCTGCTAACCGATTTTCCATCCAGGTCGCGAACCAGATTAGTGACATCCTGGCCTCTGTCGTCGATCGCGCGTGCAATATTGTGCGGCGTTTCCACCACGGTCACGCCAAGTTTCGCGGGAGGAATCGCGAAGCGCTCGTCCACAAAAACCTCTGTGCCCACCGGGTGATCGATGGTAGTCAGCGCGATATAGTCGTAGTAATAAACCTCCCACAACTCGGCTGTGATGCGTAGGTCGTAGTAGCCATCGTGCGGAACAAGCTGGTCGCGGCCAATTTTGTACCACTCGCCCGTGGCAGCGATCTGCGCCGAACCAATCGTGTTGATGCGCAGGCCAATCGCTGATCCCCAGGGAACCGCATCTTTCACGAATTCCATTTGCTTGCCGTTGTACGCAAACAAAAACGGACAGGAAGCTTTCAGCCGCTGCTCGGTCACCACGTCCTGATCGGCCTTGACGTCAAACTCTGCCCGAACCGTTCCATTCGGCCAAACCACGCGAACCACCTCGGCCTCGCTCTGCTCGCCCAAACCAAAATGAAGCTGAGGACCATCGATCGATTGTTTCTGCACCAGCAAGCCAGAGCGGACTTCAATCTCGCCACCCACGCCGAACGGATTGATCCGCTGGTCGCCCACGGCTTGTACGGCATGCGGACGAACCACCTGCCAGTGGTAGCTCTTCGAACTCTGATTCACG
>Ga0209169_10002594_pt1 | contig 10860 bp, 10 predicted proteins | sample HubBroMetageWRM4_FD_188346 | JGI IMG/M metagenome (GOLD analysis project Ga0209169, IMG submission 188346) | Warmed soil microbial communities from the Hubbard Brook experimental Forest, New Hampshire - Hubbard Brook CCASE Soil Metagenome WRM 4... | ecosystem: Environmental > Terrestrial > Soil...
GGCGGTTCGCCAGGCATTGGGAGCCGCGAGAATGCGCCTGATTCGTCAGCTCCTCACCGAGAGCTTGTTACTCTTCGTGCTTGGCGGCGTCACCGGTTTCGCGGTTCTCTTCTGCGCCCGGAAATTCCTGCTGAAATTCATTCCGGAAAGCCTGCCGCGCCTCAATGACATAACCATCAGTTGGGGCGTGCTGGCGTTTGCCATCGTCGTCTCCGTCGCCGCTGGAACCATCTTCGGGCTTGCCCCTGCGTGGCTCACCAGTCGCTTCAATCTGACGGCGACGCTTCGGCAGGAAGGTCGTGGCACCAACGGTTCCCGGCAGCGCTCGCGCCTCCGCCAGGCGCTGGTGATTGGTGAATTAGCCCTCTCCCTGGTGCTGATGGTCGCCGCCGGCCTTCTGCTGCGCAGCTTCTGGGATTTGTTCAAGGTGCAACTCGGCTTCAATCCCACTCGAGTCGTTGCAATTGAGACCTCGCTGCCCAATCCTAACGATCCCGCAACCGACATTTACCACACCGCCACGCAGGAAGGCGTGTTGCTGCGCGAGGTTCTGCGCCGCAACCGGACCATTCCGGGCGTGGAAGAATCCGCCGTCAGTGATCGGGCGGCCATTCCCCTCGGCCATAGCCAGGGCGATCGCAGAGCGGCTCCATTGTTTCGCGAGGGCCAGGAAGTCGAGAGCAGCCAGCCTCCGCTGATCGATACATTGACCGTATCGCCCGAATACTTCCACCTGCTGGACATGACTCTCCTGCGTGGACGCCTCTTTGTCGACCAGGACCTTGAAGACACGCCCTTGATCGGGGTCATCAACGAAGCTGCGGCCCGCACCTACTGGCCCAATCAGGACCCGGTCGGCAAGCGAGTCCGCATGTTGGGCCGTTTGGGCCGTCAAAGGCCGGAATGGACCACCATCGTCGGCGTCATTGCCGATGCACGCACCGAATCGCTCGCGGACGCTGGCATTCCCGAGATGTACCTCGACATCTACCAGCGCCCCGCCAAGTTTCTTGCCTTCTTCGTGCGGGGACAGGTCGATCCAGCCGCCATCTCCGCGCAAGTGCGCACAAAAATCCAGTCCGTCGATGCGGAACTTCCCGTTTTCCGCGCGGAGACCCTGGACGACATTCTCTCCTCTTCGCTTTCCGTGCGGCGGTTCTCCATGGAAATGGTGGCGCTGTTTGCCGGCGCAGCCCTGCTGCTCGCCGCCCTGGGAATCTATGGAACCATTTCCTTCCTGGTCAATGAGCAATCGCGCGAGATCGCCATTCGTCTCGCGCTCGGCGCTCAAAGAGGCACCATCCTCAAGATGGTTTTACGTCAGGGCCTCACTCTGGCCGCCGCCGGTGCGGGCATAGGCCTGGTAGGCGCGGTCATCGTTTCGCGTCTCATGTCCGGCCTGCTTTTCGGCGTCTCACCGTACGATCTCTTCACCTTCGCCGGTGTCACCATCGCGCTCACCGCCGTCGCCATCGCCGCCAGTTACGTCCCGGCACTACGCGCCATGCGCCTCGATCCGATCACGACGCTCCACGCCGAATGACTTTTTGATGCTACCTCAATGCTGTAAAAGCAGCCCCGACAATGGGACTCCGTATGAAGTACAAACATCATTTGTTTGTCACGATGCTATGATCAGGCGCTCTGACGGCAGTTGCGCGATCGGGCTCAATTGTTGGCACCTGGGCTCTCACCGCGGCCGATACCCTTCTCCCGGATCGTACCCGCACAACTGATTTCGGAGACATCCCGCACGGGTTCGTCCCATGCACAGTCGACGGCCTCTATCTGTTCGCGCAGTGTGCGCAGGATTTTCCTCCGATAATCGCACGAACCACAGCATCCGTTTCCAGATCGATCGAGCCAGCTGGCCCGATCGGGACGACACAGTTCAGGTACACACCTATTATGGGTAATATTCAAGCAGGTTACGGGCCGTTTGCCTCCGACACTTACCTGTTGTTTTCCCAAGGGAAGTGTGGCAATCTATCTGTGGGAAACCAAAAGGGCGGAGCAATGAAACAAAAGACTGATGTACTCCAGGGCACCCTGGGGCTCATGGCCCTGAAAACGCTGGATGTGCTGGGGACACTCCATGGCTATGGGATCGCGCGGCGGATCGAGCAGATCAGCGGAGATCTGCTGGCCGTGAACCAAGGCACTTTGTATCCCGTCCTGCTGAAGCTGGAGCAGGAGGGCGCAATTTCGTCTGAGTGGGGCGCCTCGGAAAACAACCGCCGGGCGCGTTTCTATCGGCTGACACGGTCGGGACGAAAGCTCCTCGATAGCGAGACTCGGGACTGGGAGCAAACTGCGGCGATTATCGCACGATTCTTCGCGGTGAAGGCGGAGGACTTGGCGTGAGAATCCTGATGAGGTTTCTAGCGCGCATCGAGAACGGTGCCACGCGGCGGCAAGACGACGAAGGCTGCGGGAAGAGATGGAGAGCTTCCGACGCGGCAAACGGAGGAAGATCTTCGCGCTGGCATGAGGCCGGCCGAGGCGGGCCGGCAGGCGGTGCGGAGAGTTGGCGTGGTAAAGGCAGTGAGGGAAAAGTATCACGCGGGGAGCTGCCCCCGATTTCGGACCGGGCTCGCCTCTGCCTTAGCTCGCCGTCGCGCTTTTGCACCACTGCCTTCAGGCTCTACCGGCAACCAAGGTCAACCGGATGATCGCCCTTCGGAAACCATGAACTCGGCCCGCATCGATTGATTGCTCTTGCGAAAGAAAAGGGGGAAACCATGGAACTCAACCACTGGAAAGCCAGAGTCTGGAAATTTAACGGATGGTCTGTTTGCGGCATCGCCCTGGTTGCCTTTGCCGCTGGATCACTCTCTACTGCCCGCTGGATGCACTTGAGTCGAGTGAGCGCCGCCAGCGACCGCGTCTTCGAGCTTCGCGTTTATCACGCAGTGCCGGATAAGATGCCGGAACTGGAGTCTCATTTTCGCGACACATGGTCCAAGCTGCTCGCCAAACACGATCTGAAGGTCGTAGGTTACTGGGTGCCCGAGGGCGCGCCCGCCTGGGACAACACCTTCATCTACCTCGTGGCTCATTCCAGCCGGGAGGAAGCGAAAGAGAACTGGGATGCGATGCGGGCCGACCCCGCCACTCAAGAAATGATCAAATCCGAACAGGCCAACAAGCTGGTGGAGAAAATTGATTCGACTTACATGCGGGCGACGGATTTCTCACCAATGAAGTAGTCTCGGATTTGAATCGCAAACCTCAAATCTTCACCTCGGTCTCCCGGAACCGCCTTTCCAGTTCCAACCGAGCGGGGGCATTTTCGGTGCCGTCGAGCAAGCTCCTGCCGGATACTTAACTCGGAGCAGATTTCTGCTGCGGAGTTCATCGCGAAGATTGGAATGCGTTCGGGTAATTGCCTTTGCGGTGCTCGCGCTGGTCGGTCTCAGCGATTGGCACCGGAAGATGCTACTCACGGCGTAGCGCCGCCATAGGGTCCACGCGCATTGCCCGCCGCGCCGGAAGGTAACAGGCAAGCAGAGCGATACCGATGAGAAGGATGGCGACTCCCACAAACGTCACTGGATCGGTCGGTCTCACACCATAAAGAAGCCCCGCCATCAGGTGCGACACAATCAGCGCGCCGACCAATCCCACGACGGCGCCGGCTATGGCAAGCTCCAATCCCTGGCGCAGGATCATCTCCAGAATCTTTGTTCTTGTTGCTCCAAGTGCGAGGCGGATGCCAATCTCGTGGGTGCGTTCGTTCACCAGGTAGGAAATGGTTCCATAGATTCCAAGGGCCGCAAGCAGCAGAGCCGTCAGGGCGAATATCAAGACCAATTCCATTGAGAATCGCCTTTGCGAGAGGGATCCCGACACAACACCTGGCAGAGTCATTGCTCCAAAGACCGGAAGCTCGGGGTTGACGGACTGCACCTGCCTTCGCACTTCTTCAGGAATCGCGGCGGGGTCCAACCGCCCGCGCAGGAAGAGAACAAGTTCATCATCCCGGCTTTGCAACAAGCAATTGTAAATCTGCGGAACATCCGCTTCCTCGATCGATTCGGTGCGCGCATCGGCGATGACACCAACTACCGTAGACCAGGAAGTGGCTGTACTGAGACCGCTGACTTTTACGCGCTTGCCTACGGGATTGTCGTTGGGCCACCAGGTGCGCGCAAATGCGTCGTTGACGATTGCGACCTCGGGCGCATTCTCGTTGTCCTGATCAGTGAATAAGCGGCCGTGGAGCAGCGGGATACCGAGCAGATGGAAATATCCCGGGCTTACGGTCGATGCTTCGACCAAGAGAGGGTCGCTGCTTCGAAGGTCGCGTCCTTCGAGGATGAGCTGGTTCAGATTCCGGCGATGATTCAACGGCACGGAGTCGATGCTTCCGACGGCGGCCTCTTCGACTCCGGGCACCGTCCGGCCCCGGCGCAGCATCTCGCGCACCAGCACTGCCTCCTGGGCAGCGGTTCCATAGATATCGGTTTTGGGATCGTTGGGCACGGGCAGCCGGGTGCGCACAGCCATTACATTCTGCGGATTGAACCCCAACACGAGGTTGAACACATCCCAGAAACTACGCAGCAGAAGCCCCGCCGCGACCATCAGCACCAGCGAGAGCGCAAATTCCGTCACCACCAGCACGCGCCGCGTCCGCGCCTGCTCGCCCGATCCGGTTGTGCCGCGCCCTTCCGCCTTAAGCTTGTCAGTGAGGTTAAGCCGGCTCGCCTGCAAAGCGGGAGCCAGGCCGAAAAGGATGCCTGCAACCACTGACAGAACGAGCGCAAACATCAGTACGCTCCAGTTGATGGATATGTCGTTGAGCCGCGGCAGGCTGTCCGGCACCATGCGCAGCAATAGCCCCTTGGCAGCGAACAGAATGGCTATGCCAGCCAAGCCGCCGAGCAACGAAAGCAGGAGGCTTTCCGTGAGCAGTTGCCGCACAAGGCGCGATCTTGCCGCTCCCAGCGCCTGGCGAACTGCGATCTCGCGTCCCCTGGCGCTGGCGCGCGCCAGCAGGAGATTCGCGACGTTCACATATCCGATCAGCGAAACCAATCCCACCGCGCCCAGCAGCAGCATCAGGGACTGGCGAACATTCCCGACCACGCTCTCCTTCAGCGGCACCAGGCGGACCCTCCACGCACTTTGGATCGGATAGTCGGCGGGATATTGTTTTTGCAACGCTGCAACGAGGGCGTCCATGCGGCTCTGTGCGGCGGCCAGTGTCATGCCTGGAGCGATGCGCGCGATGGCTCCCGGAGTGAACCGTGCGTTGCGCACCGGCGGGGGAAAAGGAACGGCGGCGAACCCGGCTGCCGCCCACAAATCAGCGCTCCTTTCCTCGGTTGTTCTTCCCTCATCGCGAAAACCGGCCGGCATTACGCCGATGACATGGTAGGCGTCGTTGTCGAGTCGCAGACTCTTGTCGAGAATATGCGGATCGCCGCCAAACCCCCGCTTCCAAAGCCCATCGCTGATGACCACTTCGAGGGTGAATCCGGGAGTTTCATCATGGGGATCGAAGGTGCGGCCCAACTGCGGGTTCACACCCAGCAATGCGAAATAATTCGGCGCAACCATCTTGAAAGGGATGTGCGCAGGCTGGGACGATCCGGTCAAGTTCGCCGAAATGCTCCAGTCACCCGAGACGTATTGGAAAATTCCCGACCGCTGAAAGTCCTTCCACTCCGGCACAGACAACCCAACATCCTGCGCACCTACTCCAGGTAGATCGTCCTCGATGCGCACCAACTGGTCCGGGTTTGGATAGGACAGGGGATGCAGAAGCGTCGCGTCGACCACGCTGAAGACCGCCGTGGTAGCGCCGATGCCCAGGGCCATGGTCAGAATCGCGGCAGCGGCGAAGCCGGGCGACCGGGCAAGCTTGCGCAGGGCGTAACGCGCGTCCTGCAACAGATTCTCGATGAGCGGAAGACCCTGCTCATCGTGAAATGCTTCCCTGATTGCCTGCACCGCGCCAAATTTCAGCACGGCCTGACGGCGCGCCTCCGCAGGCGTCATGCCTGCGCGCAGGTTCTCCGCCGTTTGCTGAGCGAGATGCTCCTCCATCTCTTCACGCAACCGTTGATCGTTATGACGCCGCGTTATGAAATTCGCTAGACGTGTCAGCATCCGCTTCAGGAATCTCATTTGAAATCCTCCGCTTTGATCTCGAAGAACCGCGTGATGATTGCCGCAGTTTCCTCGCAATCCCGGTCCTCAGCCTCCAGCAGCTTATGTCCGGTTCGTGTCAGACAACAGAAACGTGCGCGACGCGCTCCAACCTCAGCAGCACGGGATACAACGTGCCTTGGTTCACAGCCAGCAGGGCTTTGCTAATCTGCTCAGCGCATTGCGCAATCGGATATCCGTGCAGCGGCCCAAGCACATCCAGGGCGTTCAGGACCATCGGCCGAAGGGCGCCCTGCCGGATATCCGCTCCTGCTTCATCGCGCGCCCCTTTTGGTTTCCCATATGTAGGGTGCCACATTTCCTTTGGGAAAACAACATGAAATTGCGGCAACCGTAATATTTGGAACCAGCCAACAGGTATTCCGAAGAAACCAATCCAGAAAGTGTGCTTTCTAGCTTTAGGAACTCGTTGAAATTCGCTGAATAGTAGCGTCTTTACTGGCGGCTTTCGTTTCGTGTCGTCCAACATCTGCTTGAAGTCTTGCGGACCGCACGCAATGGGTGATCCTGAGGCACTCGCTGCTCCAACGATATATAGCTGAACATACCGTCCTGAATCCGCTCATCTCCACGCATGCCTGTTGGACGAATGGCAGCCAACCTCCGACCCACAACGGGTACCTATTTCAACAAGTTCCTAACACAAAGCCGCCCTTGAGCATGTGCGGAGCAACGGCAATGCACTTAGCATGCTCCAGAACTTCTTCCGGAATGCCCCTGTCAGGCCAGGTACTTCTCACATCAAGCGGACGAAATTACGACGACTGAGCTGGAACGCTCAGTAGATGAATGGAGCAGGCGTCTCCATCGTGAACGCAGCTGGTGGTCGAAAGTGCTCAGACCGCCGAGATTTCGGAGGCTAGGCTCGAGTCGTGTTGAGGCTCGCAATCGAAGGGTCGACGAATACAAGGAGAACTTATGAACGGAATCAAGATTCTTGCTATCGCTGTTCTAGCCGGCGCCGCATTGACCATGGGCGCACCCAAAGCAGAGGCACAGATAAGCGTAAGTATTGGAGTCGCTCCAGCTTGTCCATATGGCTACTATGACTACGCGCCTTATCGCTGTGCCGTCTATGGCTATTACGGTCCGGAGTGGTTTCATGGCCGCACCTTCATCGGCGCCGGGCCGTGGTTTCATGGCTCAGCGAATTTCCATGGCCATGTGAACAACGGTTTCGATCCGCAGCATGGCTATAACGGCCGCGTGCCGGAGAACGGCGAGCGGGCCACGATGAGATACAGATATTCGAGACAATTCAAAGGAAATGAAGTGCGCGACGGGCGCGGTCACGGGGATGGCGACAAGCACTGAGTAGCCGATTTCAGTTTCACTCTCGGGGCGCTGTTGAGCTACCCGGCCGGGCCGGATCGATCTTCGCTCCGATTTCCCCTGCCACGCCTTCAAATCCTCGGCGCTATCGTTCTTCAGCATCGAGCAACACCGATCATCACGAGCGCCACGTGTCGAGCACGATGAACTTCGCCGGCCTCCACCGGGGCCGTAAACGTCCACCATCAACCTCTTGCCTTCACAGACACCCCGCATAGGAGAACGAAATGCTCACGCAGTTCACATTTACCGAGATCACCGTTGCTGTATTCGTGCTCTTCCTCGTCGTTGCCGTCGCCGTTGGTGCGTACCTGAAGCACCGCAAAACCCGCACCCAGTCCTTTCGCGATCGCTTCGGCACAGAATACGACCGCGCTGTAGTCACGCACGGCTCCGCGGGAAAGGCCGAAGCAAAACTTGCCAGCCGGGAAACCCGCGTCGAGGCTCTCAACATCCGCGACCTAAGCACCACCGAGCGCGAGCGCTTCTTAGCCGAGTGGCAAGTGGTCCAATCCCGATTCGTCGATCACCCTAAGGCTGCCGTGAGTGAGGCCGACGACCTCATCAACGCGCTTCTTCTGGCTCGCGGATATCCCCAGGCGGGCTTCGAGCAGCGTGCCGCCGACATTTCCGTCACTTATTCGCGCGTGATGGAAAACTATCGTCTCGCCAACGCCGTTGCCGTTCGTCCAGGTCGAGTCGAAGCCACTACCGAAGAACTTCGCACCGCAATGATTCAATATCGGGCGATGTTCGATGAATTGGTTCAAGTCCAGCTGCCGGGCGCGAGCCGATCCGCCGCATAACACTGCAGCGGTTTGCGCTCTACCCTTCGAGCGCCAATCGAATTGCAGTCTCAGGGCGGCCGGTCACACCCCATCCGGCCGCCGACTCAGCTTTGCCCTTATGCGAAGGTCGATTCCAATCGACAATCAAAGCGCAAGGCCAGACCCGCTGACCGCTTACGCGTTTGCGTCATGCAGTGCAAACCAGTAGTACCGCCGCCAGCAAAACATGCAGCGAACCGGCCGCACCGCAAACATGCTGAGCAAACCGTCGAACGACCGCAACTCCGCTTGCTTGAATTGGAGTGAATTGCAGGACGGGCATTCGTGCCTTGTCCAAAGCATGCGCGGCACCCATCTGGGCCACGTCTTGTTTGAAAAGTTCATTTCATCGGCTCCTCGCGCCCGGTCGCCAGGTTGCGTTGCTGCGCAAATCCTTCCAACGGACTGGAATTCGAATCCAGCCATGCGAGCATCGAGCGTATGCTTCCGGTGGCCAGCGCCATGCACGAGTCACCTGCTCCATAATAAAGAAAGACCGTATCTCCATCGGCGCCGATGGTCTGCCCGCAGGGAAACACCACATCCTTAACGTCGCCGCCGCGTTCATACGCAGCTTCCGGGCCGAACATCCACGAGTCTCCCCGCTGCAAACAGACCTCCGGTTTCTCCAGGTCAAAGAGCGCCAGGCCCAGGCGGTAGATGCTTCCCGATGCTGTTTGCCGAACGCCATGGTAGATGGTGAGCCATCCTCTCGCTGTTTCAATCGGCGGAGAACACAGGCCGATCTTATTCGCGTCCCACCATCCACCGCGACGCGCCTCGAGGATGACCCTGTGGCTTCCCCAATGGTGAAGATCCGGTGAGTAGGAGATCCACATGTGCGCGCCAAGCGTCGTAACGGGCCGATGAATCATGGCCCAATTGCCGCCGATCCGCCTTGGCAGCAGCGCCGCATCCTTGTCTTCAGGAGGCATGATTACGCCAAAACGTTCAAAGTTCTTGAAGTCCTTGGTCAATGCCAGGGAAACTCCAGGGCCGCCTCGCGCGAATGAGGTATACGCCACGGCATATTGTCCGAGTTCCGGAACATAAGTAATGCGTGGATCTTCAATACCCCAGATCTCTTCCGGGTAATCGCGCTGGTTCGCCGGCAAGGTTGGCTTGGAATCGATGCGCCAATGATCGATTCCATTCGCGGAACGCGCGGCGCATAAGTGAGAGAGGCCTCGCCGGTCTTCCACACGGCAAAGCAGCAATGTGTCTCCGTCCGGCAGCCTTACGGCCCCTGCGTTGAAGACGCTGTTGATCGGATAGGGCCAGTCTTCGTGGCTGAGAATCGGATTGCCGGAATGGCGCTTGAACAACGGCTGATCGATACAGGCTCCCGCCTTGCGCTGGTCAAGATCAACCGAACCGGGCAATTCAACGGGAGGAAGAATTGGATTCAAGAAGAGACACTCATTTCATGCTGCTGTTCGTCTACACTTGCCACTTTAGCCGCCTGCATTTCGAGCAGGGCCATCAGGAATGAAAGCGTTGATTCCGCTCCCTGGTTTTCGTTGATGCGGTCGGGATGAAGGCCGTCTCTGCAGCCGCCCGTTGTTGCGTCGTAAAGCGACACCTGCAAGTCGTTTTTGCCGAGGAACCAGCGGAAGGTGTGCTGAGCTTCGTTGAGCCAATGGCTTTCTTCCGTCAACCTGTACACCTCAAGGCACGCGGAAATTGTTGCGCAGGCTTCCACCGGTTGCTGATCGAAGCGAGCCTTTTCACACCCTTCGACAAAGAAGCCGTTGGATCCGATGGGAACAAAGGTCTCTGCGTCGTCGCGATGCTGTTCGGCAACTAGCCACTTGAGGGAGTCCATCCCCGCTTCGATCATACGCTGATTGTCGCTTCGCCATCCTGCCAGGATCAACGCCTGCGAAAGTCTCGCATTCGAGTAGGAGAGGTTCTTCTCGAACCATTTCCACGTTGCCGTGTGACTACGCTCATAAATATCGAGAATCCGATTTGCGAGCGTATTGCGAATGGCCTGGATGGCCCTGTCTCCAGGGAACCAATCCAGATAGGCCTGCATCCCCAGAATGGAAAAAGCCCATGCGCGCGGACTCGTAAACGTGAGCGTTGCCGGTACTGCCGCTTCGAAAAGCCTTCCCGCCGCCCCTCGCAAGCCCGCATCCCGCGAGTGTCCAAGCACTTTTCCGAGAGACCATAGCGCACGGCCATGACTGTCGTCCGATCCGCTTTCCTCCAGCCAGATGCGCTCGAAGCTCATGAAATTGCGAAACCGCCTGGTGTCGGGATTCCATGCATGTTGCACGAAGGCGGCAAAGCGGGCCGTCAAGGCTTCCGACAGGCACTGCTCGCCCGGAGTGTTGAGCGCGCAGGCCAACAGCAACGCGCGCGCGTTGTCGTCCACGCAATAGCCGTGGACGCGATCGGGTACCGAATGCACGGCGTGCTGGAACAGACCGGTGTCGTCGCACATCGACAGGAAATGATCTATTTTCATGTCGGGAGCAGCGGCGCTGTGCGGTTCGATTGCGCCCGGATCGGTGCGCGC
>Ga0209169_10002595_pt1 | contig 10857 bp, 8 predicted proteins | sample HubBroMetageWRM4_FD_188346 | JGI IMG/M metagenome (GOLD analysis project Ga0209169, IMG submission 188346) | Warmed soil microbial communities from the Hubbard Brook experimental Forest, New Hampshire - Hubbard Brook CCASE Soil Metagenome WRM 4... | ecosystem: Environmental > Terrestrial > Soil...
ATTCTCGACCGCAAGCTGGAAGGCATTCTGGAAATTTATGAGAAGTTTGTCGGCGATGACCCGCGCAAAGTTCCCATGAAGATTTTTCCCGGCATGCACTACACCATGGGTGGGATGTGGGTCGATTTCAATCAGGCCACGAATATCCCAGGAATCTATGCGGCGGGCGAATGCGAATATCAATATCACGGTGCCAACCGCTTGGGCGCGAATTCGCTGGTCTCGTGCATCTTTGGCGGATTCCTTGCAGGACCGGCGGCCATGCAATATGCCCGCAGTTTGCAGGCGGCGTCGAGCAACGGGCATTTCGACGCGGAGCGCAAGCATCAGGAAGAAAACAATTCCATGCTGATGAAATCGGATGGCAAGGAAAATCCCTTCCGGCTCTGGCAGGAACTCGGCGAATTGATGACCGCCAACTGCACCGTCATTCGCTACAACAATAAGTTGAAGGAAACCGACGGCAAGTTATGCGAACTGCTTGAGCGCTTCCGGCGCATTAATCTAAGCGACCGTACCCAGTGGGCCAATACCAGCGTGGTCTTCACCCGCCAGCTTTACAACATGCTGCAACTCGCGCGCGTCATTGCGCAGGGTGCCGCAATCCGAGACGAATCTCGCGGGGCACACTACAAGCCGGACTTCCCCGAGCGCGACGACAAGAATTGGCTGAAAACAACAAAAGCTTACTTCGCCCCGGATGCCGATGAACCGAAATTCGAATTCGAGCCGGTGGATACTTCCTTAATTCCACCGCGCCCGAGAAAGTACGACGTAGCCAAGTAAGTCGTCATCCTGAGCGAAGCGAAGGATCTATGCATTTTGCCGGGCATCGGCCCAATACAGAGGTTCTTCGCTTCGCTCAGAATGACAAAGTTCGAGCTTAAGCACTAAAGGCTAAAAGCTAAATGCCTAATAAAACTGTAATCATAAAAATAAAGCGCCAGGACAATCCCAACTCCAAATCGCATTGGGAAGAATTTGAACTTGCCTGGCATCCGGGCATGAATGTGATTTCTTCGATGATGGAGATTGCCCGCAATCCCGTCACTCGCGATGGCAAGCCGACCACGCCTATCACCTATGACTCCAATTGTTTGGAGGAAGTCTGCGGCTCCTGCGCCATGCTTATCAACGGGCGTGCCCGCATGGCCTGCTCCGCCCTGGTGGATAAGCTCGAGCAGCCCATCCGGCTGGAACCGTTCACGAAGTTCCCCGTGGTTCGCGATCTAGCGGTCGATCGCAGCGTATTGTTTGAAAATCTAAAAACCGTGAAGGCATGGGTTCCCATCGATGGCACTTACGATTTGGGATCTGGCCCGCGCATTAGTCCCGAGCAGCAAGAGGCAGCGTATCCGCTTTCGCGCTGCATCTCCTGCTGTTGTTGCATGGAAGCTTGCCCACAGTTCAACGAGGACACCGGCTTCGTGGGCGCAGCCACAATTTCCCAGGTTCGCCTTTTCAATAATCATCCCACCGGCGCGGAGCTGAAACGAGACCGACTGGCCGCGCTGATGGGCGACGGCGGCATCCAGGAGTGCGGCTACGCTCAGAACTGCGTTGAGGTCTGCCCCAAAGATATCCCGCTAACCCGATCCATCTCCGAGGTCGGTGGAGAGGTCATAAAACAGGCCGTCAGCGACCTTTTCCGCAAATAACGGAAATGGGACAAATTGGCCCATTAGTGACGTTTTCTGGGACTCGGGCCATCAATTAGTGTTATAGTGCCCACTTCATCGCCGGACCTTACGCGGTAAAAGCTGTTTTCTCAGGCAGATAGGCGAGGCAATCCAGCGCTCGCAAACGGCATCTTAGCTGCAGGGGTAGATGCATTGTAGTGCGGGGTAAGGAACGAACCGTAATCTGGCCTGGCACTCTTTGGTAACCTCGCAACCGAAAGCTGGCTTGGCATGCGGCGACCGTGATTTAAAATAGCCTGCACTCGCGGTAAGGGATTTGAGGCACACTTCGTGAAGTTGAAAACAGGTCGAGTTTTTCTGTTGATATTTCTGGCCGTCGCCGTTTGCGCACAGGCATTTGGCCTGCACCAAGTCGCGCCTAAACAAAACCCTCATCGCGTCAGCAAACGTCGTAGCCACATCCGGCGCATTCTTTGGAATCCGGTATTCCGTCCTTCCCGCGATTCCCTGCTGCGCCAGAATGAAGAAATCGACCGCCTCGAATTGCCGCGTATTCAGGATCAAGCCGAACTCGACCAACTGATCGCGCGCCAGGAGTTGGTTCCCATTGTTGCCGGCGAAACTCTGCGCTTCGATCCGCGCCTCGACCCCGATCGCCGCTATTGCCGTCCCTGGACGCGCGATTTTCTCGACGATCTAAGCGAAGCCTATTACAAACAGTTCCACGCCCAAATTCAGGTGAATTCGGCGGTACGCACAGTGGTAGTGCAGAAAAAACTTCGCCGCCACAATCGCAATGCAGCTCCGGAAAAGGGCGAAACCGCGTCATCGCACTTGGCCGGAATTACAGTCGACATTCAGCGGCGGGGCATGACTAAGCAACAAGTCGCGTGGATGGAAGAATACCTGATGCCGCTCCGAGACGGTGGCCTGGTGGAACCCGAAGAAGAACGCCATCAATGGGTATTCCACGTAGCCGTTTCAGGACGCTACGCCGATCTGCGCGATTCCAAAACGCTATCCGGAGCGCAGCAGGACGAAGCGCCGTACGACCCACTGGGAGAGCCCCCAACCATCTCGGCCCAAAGCACCCCGCAGCAATAGCTTCAACCTCCAGCCTGCAAAAATGTCATCCTGAGCGTAGTAGCAGATTCGCAAGCGAATCCGCTATGAAGTCGAAGGACCCACACTGCCATTCGCGATCCAACCGCGCAAGGCATTCTCACCAAAGATTCCCTCTTCACCACAGGCCGTATACAATCATTCCCTTACTCATGCAAACACTCAGACGCTGTCCCTCAACCATAATTCTTTCTGCCCTCCTGATCCTGACTTCAACCCAAGCGTTTACTCAGACGCCAGGCATCAGCCCGAAAGCTCGCGCCATCCACGACTCGGCCATCGTGATCGATACCCACGCCGACACGCCACAGCGTTTTCTCGACGACAACTTCGACATCGGTTCCACCGATCCCAAAGACATCGGCCATGTCAGCCTCGACAAAGCTCGCGCAGGAAATCTCGGCGCCGAGTTTTTCTCCATCTGGGTCGACCCTGAAACCAATCAAGGACATTTTGCCAGGCACACGCTTGATCTCATCGACTCCGTCTATGAACAAGCCGAGCGTCATCCGGATCGAATGATGATGGCGTTTTCCACCGCCGATATCGAGCGCGCTCACAAGCAGAAAAAACTCGCTTCCCTGATGGGGATCGAGGGCGGCCACTCCATTGAAAACGATATTCATCTTCTCCGCGATTTCTATCGTCTCGGCGTGCGCTACATGACGCTCTCGTGGTCGAACACCAACGAATGGGCCGACTCCTCCGGCGATATCGACGATCCGAAGATCCAGCACCACAACGGTCTCACCGACTTCGGCAAGCAAGTCGTACTCGAAATGAATCGCCTGGGCATGATCGTCGACATCTCTCACGTCGCCGACAAAACCTTTTGGGACACGATCGCCACCACCAAGGCCCCGGTAATCGCCTCACACTCTTCGGCGCGCGCCCTGTGCAACGCCCCACGAAATATGACGGATGACATGTTGCGCGCGGTCGCGAAAAACGGCGGCGTCGTGGACGTGAATTTCTTTTCCGGCTTCCTGGATCAAAACTATTGGAATGCGCTTCAGGCTCAAAAAAAAGAACAAGATGCCGCAACCCAGGCGTACTTGGAGAAACTTAAAGCCGAAGGCAAGCCAGTCACCTACCTCGATGAAGAACGCATCTCCAGAGAGTGGATGGCCAAAATCCCGCGCCCGCCGTTCACCGTGCTCATCGATCACATCGACCACATCGCCAAGGTCGCCGGCGTAGACCACGTTGGGCTGGGCTCAGACTTCGACGGAGTAAGCGGCGCGACTCCCGCAGGGATGGATTCCGCAGCCGATCTCCCGAAGATCACGCAAGCTCTGCTCGATCGCGGATACAGCGCCGATGATATTCGCAAGATTCTCGGCGGCAACGTTCTGCGCGTGTTCAAAGAAGTAGAACGCGTCAGCCGGGAGCTCCAGGCGCAACCGTCGACTAAGTAATTCCGCCGTTGCTGTCGTACAATGCAAAGTTCGGATTGATCACATTCGCTTTATTGCAAACAAGGAGCGTCGCATGCGCAAACTCTTTATTCTCGTTTCCGTCATCTTTTTCTCTTCGCTCACATCGTGGTCGCAGACCAAGCCAGCAGCCGCAAGCGAGCCCACGGCCGTGATCGACACCACCGCAGGCAAACTCACCTGCACACTTTTTCCCGACAAGGCTCCGATCGGCGTCGCCAATTTCATCGGCTTGGCCACCGGAACCAAGGATTGGACGAGCCCGGTCACTCATCAGAAAAAACACGGCGTTCCGCTTTATGACGGTACAATTTTCCACCGCGTGATCCCCGACTTCATGATTCAAGGCGGCGATCCCATGGGCACCGGAACCGGCGATCCCGGCTATGTTTTCAAGAATGAAACTTCGAGTGATCTCAAGTTCGATCGCCCCGGACGCCTGGCCTACGCAAATGCCGGTCCCGGCACCAATGGCTCGCAGTTTTTTATCACCGAGGTTCCCTATCCCAGCTTGAACGGCGGCTATACAATTTTCGGTCAGTGCGATGCAGCCAGCGTAACCCTGGTGAAGCAAATCGCAAGGATGGGCCGCGACTCCAACGACCGTCCCAATAAGCCGGTGAAGATCAACCACATCACGATAACCGGCGCAAATTAACCGCGCGAATTGGTAGCCTGCGCCCGCCGCCATCTTGCCCTCGCATTTCGATATAAACGCATAACCGAAAGGAATCTCATGACCCGCCAACCCGGTACTTACGCCATCTTCGATACCTCAGAAGGCAGCATCGTCTGCCGCTTGTTTGAAAAAGACGCGCCCAAGACGGTCGCGAATTTCGTCGAACTCGCCGAAGGCAAACGCGAGTGGACGCATCCCGTTAGCCGCAAGAAGGGTAAAGACCGCCTTTACGATGGAACCATCTTCCACCGCGTCATCCCCGAGTTCATGATCCAGGGCGGAGATCCGGCCGGCACCGGCATGGGTGGCCCCGGCTATCAATTCGAGGACGAAACCAAAGGCTCGCCACACAAATTCGATAAGCCCGGCAAGCTGGCCATGGCGAACGCGGGGCCCAATACCAACGGATCGCAATTCTTCATCACGCTGGCGCCGACGACATGGCTCACCGGCAAGCACACAATTTTCGGCGAAGTCGTAGAGGGCCAGAACATCGTTGAAAAAATTGTCGGTGTCCCGCGCAGTCGCCAGGACAAACCGAACAAGGATGTGGTGCTCAAGTCGGTGGTGATCGAACGACAAAGCTGATTTGCCAAAATCCCATTGATAAGCGAGGCGTCACCATGCACGCTTTTCGATCCCTCAGGCTTGCGATTTTAGCCGTGCTGCTTTCGTGCCTATCGTCTCTCTCGGCGCAGCAGCCAAGCCCACTGCCGTCCCCGAAACAGGGTGACTACGTTGTTCCCGATTTCCATTTCTCGTCGGGCGAAGAGCTGCACGGGATGCGAATGCACTACGCCACGTTCGGCAGTCCCGTGCGCGATGCGAAGGGCAAGGTGACCAATGCGGTGCTGCTTCTACACGGCACCAGTGGCTCCGGAGAACAATTCCTGTCGCCTCAGTTTGCGGGCGTGCTATTCGGGCCGGGGCAGTTGCTCGACGTCACACGCTATTACGTAATTCTGCCGGATAACATCGGCCACGGAAAATCCACCAAGCCGAGCGACGGCCTGCACGCTCACTTTCCACAATACGACTACAACGACATGATTGCGCTGCAGCGAGAAATGCTGCAACAAGGACTCGGAGTAAACCATTTGCGCCTGATCCTCGGTACCTCGATGGGCTGCATGCATTCGTGGGTTTGGGGAGAAACTTTTCCTGACTTCATGGACGCAATCATGGCGTTGGCTTGTCAACCAGTGCAGATCGCCGGCCGCAATCGAATTTGGCGCAAGATGGTGATGGACGGCATTCGCAATGATCCTGACTGGAAAAACGGCGATTATACTTCTCCGCCGCACGCAGCAATGGTCACCGCATCCGATATGTTTTTTATCGCTGCGGGCGCGGCTTTGCAGATGCAGAAGAGCTTTCCCACCCGCGACGCGACCGATGCAGCAGATGAAGACTACGTCAAGCGTTTTATTGCAAGCCACGACGCCAACGATTTGCTGTACGCGCTGAATGCCTCGCGAAATTATGATCCCTCGCCGCAGCTTGAAAAGATTATTGCGCCGGTCATGTTCGTGAATTCAGCCGACGATTTCATCAATCCGCCGGAACTCGGAATTGCCGAACGGGAAATCAAACGAGTGAAAAATGGTCACTTCGTTCTGATTCCAATTTCCGAACAAACTCACGGCCACGGCACTCATACCTGGGCAGCGGCTTGGCAGCAATACCTGAAGGAGTTGCTGGAAAGCTCGCAATAGCAAAAGCCGGACGAATACCAACGGCTCGCAATTCTTCATCACGCTGGTGCCCGCGAACACCTCCACGGGAGAACCCGTGACTCTTGCCCCCACCAGCTATAATCGACTTGCTTTGAAATTTCTCCGGCTCAGCGCAATCCTGTTACTTTCCACGGCCGCCCTCGCGCAGGCGCCAGCCAACACTGATCTAAACGTCTTAGTGGTTCCTTTCGAAAATCAATCCCAGGCGCCGGGAATCGCGTGGATCGGCGATTCGTTTCCCGAGCTGATGCAAGAGCGCTTGAATTCGGCCAAGCTGTTTGTGTTGCCGCGCGAAGACCGCATCCGTGCCTACGACCGCCTGGGCATTCCAGTCGAAGTTCATCCCTCGCGCGCCACACTCTACCGCATCGCCGAGCAATTAGACGTGGACTACGCCGTGCTCGGCCTGTATCGCTTTGACGGCAGGACGTTCACCGCGACCGCGCAACTGCTTGACATGCGCCGCCAGCACCTGTCCCCGGAAATGAATGAGTCCGGACCGCTGATTCAACTGATCGATATTCAAACCGCGCTGGCATGGGATATTTTGCACGCCTTTCGTCCAGACATTACCGTCACCAAGCAAGCCTTTGTTGCCGCCGCGCCGCCTATCCGCCTGGACGCGTTCGAGAACTATATTCGCGGCATCACGGCGACAACCTCCGAAGGACAGATTCAACACTTTCGCGAAGCCGTTCACCTCAGTCCCGATTATCCCGAAGCTCTGCTGCAACTGGGCAAAGCCTACTATCGCGGACGCCTGTACGAGCAAGCTGTCTCTGCATTAGCGCGCGTGCCCGAGGACAATCCGCTTGCGCTTGAGGCCAATTTTTATTCGGGACTTGCAGCCTATTATCAGGGAGATTTTCCGCGAGCCGAGTCGGCATTCCACTTCGTCGCCGCCCGCTTGCCTCTGGCTGAGGTTTACAACAACCTCGGCGTAGTCAGCTCTCGCGGGGACAAAAAAAACGCCGCCGAATATTTTCAGAAGGCCATCGACGCCGATCCTAACGACCCTGATTATCACTTCAATCTTGCCATCGAGCTCTATCGCGCCGGAGACGCAGCAGGCGCATCTCGTCAACTGCGCGATACGCTGTCGTCGCGGCCCAGCGACGCTGCTGCCAAATCTCTGCTTGAAGTGATCAGCAACGCTTCAAGCCAACGAACAATTGTCCCCGCGACACAAACAACGCCGGTTGAGCGCATCCGTGCTAATTACGATGAAAGTTCCTTCCGCCAGCTTGCTTTGAAAATCGAAGCTGCCGCCGAACAACGCCTCAGCAAGACCGATCCAAAAACTCACGCGCAATTCCACATCGATCGTGGACATCAACTGCTCGCTCAGGGATTTCTCTCTGAAGCTGAAAATGAATTCCGCGAGGCGACGACGCTCAACCCGTCGAACCCGGAAGCCCATGCCGGATTAGCCAGCGTCCTCGAAGCTGAAAACAACCCCGCCGCGGCGCGAACCGAAGCCACCGAGGCGTTACGCCTGCGCGAGTTCGCGGAACCTCTTTTAGTGCTGGCGAAGCTCGATTTGCGAGACAATAGACCTGAAGCGGCCGCGGAGAACATTGATCGGGCTTTGCGTTTGGAACCCTCCAACCCGTCCGCATTGGCGCTCAAGCGTGCCGTTGCAGCCAAGCTCGCGCAGGAAGCGCAGCCACTGCCCAATCGATGAAACTGTCTTTCGTTTCGCGCGTTTTGTTTTGTCTGCTAGGCCTACTCGTTCTCACCGCTGCGTCTTCCGCTGAAGTCCTGAAGATCGTGGTGAACGACGCCATTCATCCCATCACCGATGAATACCTCGGTCGCGCCATCGCCGAAGCCGCGCGCAACAAGGATCAGGCGCTGTTAATCGAGATCAACACTCCCGGTGGTCTGCTCGATTCCACGCGCGACATCATCGAGAAAATCCTGGCTTCGCCGGTGCCTGTCATCATCTATGTCACGCCCAGCGGCAGCCGCGCAGCGTCCGCCGGATTTTTCATCCTCGAAAGCGCCGACGTCGCCGCCATGGCGCCCGGAACCAATACCGGCGCGGCTCATCCCGTTACCCTCGGCGGCGGCAAGATGGACGATACGATGAAAGAAAAAATCGAGAACGATACCGCCGCCTTATTGCGATCGGTCGTCTCCAAGCGCGGCCGCAATGTTGAAATCGCCGAAACCGCCGTGCGCCAATCGAAATCTTTCACCGATCAGGAAGCACTTTCTCAAAAACTCATCGACTATGTAGCATCCAGCGAAGACGATCTTTTCAAACAATTGCAAGGCAAGCCCGTCAAGCGATTCAGCGGCGAGACCGTCACTCTCAACTTGGTCGGCCAGCCCATCCGTCCTTTTGACATGACGCTGAAACAGCGCATTCTCGCCTACCTTCTCGATCCGAACGTAGCCTTCGTCCTGCTCGCCATTGGAGCTCTTGCCCTCTACGCCGAGTTCAACCATCCCGGCGCAGTCGTTCCCGGAACCGTGGGAATCGTCTTCATTCTTCTCGCAATTTTCGCGCTGAACTTGCTGCCCACTCGCTTCGCCGCAGTAGTTCTGATTTTTGCGTCGTTCGTTCTGTTCGCGCTCGAAGCCAAGTTTGCCGCCCACGGAGTGCTCGCCATCGGCGGAATCGTCACCCTCACCTTAGGCGGCCTGTTGCTGGTGGACGGCCCGATCCCTGAAATGCAAGTTCACCTGCTAACAGCGTTGGCAGTCAGCATTCCGCTGGGAGTCATCACGGTCTTTTTGATGAGCATCGCGCTGAAAGCGCGGGCCAACAAAGTTGTAACCGGTGTGCAAGGGCTGATCGGAGAAATCGGCCTCACCCAAAGTGCTCTTTCGCCGCAAGGAAAAGTCTTTGTCCACGGCGAACTCTGGGATGCAACCTCTTCGGCCGACCTCCCAGCCGGACAGCCGGTCATAGTCCGCCAGGTAGAGGGGCTGCAATTGTCCGTCGACCCAGCCCCATCCACCCAGCAAACGACACAAGCGTAACTAAGAAAAATGGAGCGACGGGCGTCCTCGCCAGTCCGCCTTGGAACAACCTGCTCCCCCGCATTCGCGCAGCGTGCCGCCTTCACTTCCCAGTACCCTGCAAGGAAATCATCTGCGTGCGGCCGTGAGCATTATCAACAACGCTCACATCTCCTGTCCGAACTCCCTTCGCCGTGGGCTTGAACGATACTTGAATCGCACAACTCTTTCCGACTGCCAGACCTTTCCCGCAATTGTTCTGCTCCAGAAAATCTCCACTCACGCTGATACTCGAGATCTTGAGCTTAGCGTTTCCGCTGTTCGTTAGTTTCACCTTCTTCGCAGAACTGGTCTTGCCAACCTCTTCCGAACCGAAATTCAACGCGGTCGGCTGCAAGTTTGGTGTGGGTGTGCTCAAGTACAAGAAGACAACGGGCGCGTAGGTCGGGGGATTCTCCCCAGGCATCCCGAGATCGCTCACCCCATCAGAATTGAAATCACCCGCAATCGGGCCTGCCGTGCCGTATCCGTTGGCGTCGGAATCAAATTCTGTCGGCGGTCCAAATGTGCCATCGCCATTGCCACCCATGACAATGGTTCCCGTGTAATTAAAACTACTACGCGAGGCCAGATCGAGCTTCCCATCGCCGCTAAAATCGGACGCAATCAAGAAGCCTGACAATTGCAGCCCAGCGTCGGAATAGACTTGCGTTTTGAATGTGCCATCACCGTTGCCCGCGAGAAAAGCAATCCCGCTCGACGTACCAATCGCCAGGTCGAGCTTGCCATCGCGATTGAAGTCCTCGACGGCTGCCTGTGAGTAGTAGTAATCGCTCGGTCCGAAAATCGGAGTCTTGAAAGTTCCGTCACCGTTGCCCAGAAACACCAGAATATTGCTTTCGTATCCGTAATAACCTGAAGCAATCGCCACCAGATCCAGGTTGCCATCGCCGTTCACATCCGCGACAGAGATATAAGAGTTGGGATACACAACGTACGACATCCCCGGGCTGAAGGTCCCATCGCCATTGCTCAGATAAATGTTCATCGCTGAATTGCCGCTACTGGTAGTGACCACCAAGTCGGACTTTCCGTCGTTGTTGAAGTCTCCGGTGGCCAATGACAAAATCGAATAGCTCAAGGAAGTATCAACCGGCGTTCCAAAACTCCCGTCACCACGTCCCAGCAGAACCTGGAATCCGTTATTGTTGCTGTCCTCGACCACCAGGTCGGCCTTTCCATCACCATTGAAATCTCCGGCTAGCATTAGATTC
>Ga0209169_10002596_pt1 | contig 10856 bp, 5 predicted proteins | sample HubBroMetageWRM4_FD_188346 | JGI IMG/M metagenome (GOLD analysis project Ga0209169, IMG submission 188346) | Warmed soil microbial communities from the Hubbard Brook experimental Forest, New Hampshire - Hubbard Brook CCASE Soil Metagenome WRM 4... | ecosystem: Environmental > Terrestrial > Soil...
CCGGACGCGTCGAGCCGGCTGGCGGCGTACTCCCTGATCGTGTCCAGCAGCCGGTAGCGGGCGTCCCCCTCCAGCTCGCCGTCGAGCGTGACCAGCGACTTGTCGATCAGCGCGGCGAGCAGGTCGAGCACCTGCTCGGCGGGGATGGCCTCGTCGGCGCAGACCTGCTCGGCCATGTCCAGGTTCCACCCGGCGAACACGGCCAGCCGCCGCAGCAGTAGCTGCTCTGGCTCGGTCAGCAGCTCGTAGCTCCAGTCAACCGCGGCCCGCAGCGTCTGCTGGCGGACCGGGGCAGTGCGATCGCCCGAGGCCAGCAGCTGGAACCGGTCGCCGAGCCTGGCGGCGATCTGCTCGACCGACAGGGCCCCGACCCGCGCCGCGGCCAGCTCGATCGCGAGCGGCATGCCGTCCAGGGTCCGGCACAGCCGTACCACGGCACGGGAATTGTCCGCGTCCAGCGCGAACCCGGGCCGCACGGCGGCCGCCCGGTCGGTGAACAGGCGGATCGCCTCGTGCCTCTCCAGCTCCGCGGCACTGAGGTCACCGGCGGCGAGGGGCAGCTCGAGCGGTGGCACCCGCCACACGGTCTCGCCCCGGACCCGCAGCGGCTCACGGCTGGTCGCGATCACCCGCAGGCCGGGGCAGCCCGCCAGCAGCTGCTGCACCAGCGCCGCGCTCCCGTCGACCACGTGCTCGCAGGTGTCCAGGATCAGCAGCAGCCGCCGAGGCCGCAGCGCCGCGGTCAGCGTCTCGACCAAGGGCCGGTCGGGCTCTTCGCGCACCCCGAAGGGCACCGCCACCCGCCGCGCCACGAGGGCTGCGTCGTCGGTGTCGGCGAGCTCGACGAGCCAGGCGCCGTCGGGGAAGTCCGGCACGACCTCGCAGGCAAGCCGCAACGCGAGCCGCGTCTTGCCGATGCCGCCGGGGCCGCACAGGGTCAGCGCGCGGACGTCACTGAGCAACCTGGCAAGCTCTGCCAGGTCCCGCTCCCTGCCGACGAAGCTGTTTGGCTCCGCCGGGAGATTCCCGTCACTAATCGCGGTCTGGATGGCCATAGTCCTTTTGTGCTCGTCGCGGTCACCGCCAGGCTCTCGATGGTGGTCACCGACAGTTTCTCATCCGCGCGCCGTCGGCGGTAAGAGATGGGGTGAGCATGGGCATATCAGCTGACGAGTCCGCCGAAGTCGCCCGCGAACATGACAAAACTACTCGGCGGCGACCATGACCGATGCCGACTCGCTGTAACGAACCCGGCCGAAGTACATCACCTTGACCAGCGCCCACCAGTGCTGCCCGGGACGCGCCGCCGGCGGGACCGTGACCGTGACGCGCAGGGTGAGTTCGCCGCCCGGTTCGGCGGCGAAACCCTGCGTCCAGGGCCGCGCCTCGGCCCAGCTGCCGAACGGCGAGACTAGCTGCGCCTCACCGCGGATCTGCGCGGCCGTGGCGTTGCGGAGCCGGACCGCGATCTCGCCGCGCTCGCCACCCCGCAGCCGCAGCTGCGGGGTCAGCAGCGCCAGGTCGAGCTCGGCGGAGAGCTTCTGCTGGTCGGCCACGTAGAGCGGAAACAGGTCGTTCAGCGGCAGGTCGAGAGCGGGCGCGGCGGGCTCGCCGACGCTGACCAGCACCGCGTCCTCGAAGACCTGACCGCCGTCGTCGATCCGCGCGGCCACGAAGCGCCGCCCCGGCGCCGCCCCGGGCAGCGCCCGGACCGTGAGGTCCCAGCTCGCGTGGCCCCGGGCGCCCAGGTCATAGCGCAGCGGCCCGGCGGGCTCCAGGGCAAGCTGCGCGCCAGGGTCCAGGTGCACGGTGCCCGACGCCGGCGCGGTGCCGCAGGCCACGGTCAAGCGCAGCCCGGCCGTCGCGGCCCCAGATCCCTCGGCGACGCCGGGCAGCAGGGCGGTCCGGGCGGGGGAGAGGTGCACGGCCACCGGCAGGTTTCCGGCCGGGGCCGACCCCTTGCCGTGCAGCCAGTAGCGGGTGAACACCGGCTGCGCGGGCTCGGGCGGCGCCAGCTCGGGCGGCGAATCGGGTGCCGCATCAGCGGAAGCCAGCGGCCGGTCGGGGGTAAGCACCATGGTCACGGTCCCCGCTGGCGGCAGCTCGGCCACGGCAGCGCCGTCGCGCACCGCCAGCGGCAGGCCGCCGGCCTCCTCGCACGGGCCGGTGCCGCTGGCCGCCGCGACGCCCGTGAACAGCGTCACCGACGCGCTGGTGGGCCCGGTCCGCCCGGACACGTCGCGCAGCCGGGCCACCACCCCGTCCCGCGGTCCGGGCTGCCCTGCCGCCGTGGGGTACAGCGGATTGCCGAGCGGCTTCAGCGCGGACAGCACCGCGGTGGGCGGGTCGGCGGCGGCCAGGCTCGCCGTGGCCGGAAGCGGCCCGTCGTGCAGCCCGGTCTCGCAGGCCAGCAAATCGTGGTTGTAGTCGACGCCGGCCAGCGGGAACCCGGCGCTGCGCCAGTCACCGGGGCCGGCGGCCAGGGCGTACTCGAACGTATGGCTCCAGTGCTGCAAGGCGAAGCTGCTGCCGTCCGGTGTCGCGCGCTTGTCGCCGTCGATCCACACGCCGCACGGCCAGCTGCTGCACGACCGCATCAGCGAGATCAGCAGCGTTCCGTCCGGGGTCACCAGGCTGCCCGGGGTGCCCCGGTTGAGCAGCGCGACCGAGAGGTCGGCGAGCTCCTCGGTGCCGCCGCCCTCGGCTGCGCCACCGCGCGCCTCGATCACCGCGTCGGCCAGGTCCGCGGCCAGGCCGGTGATCGCCGCGGGCACGTCGCCTCCGGCCACGACGAGCACCGGCAGGTCGGTCACGCCGCGCAGGTCGCTGCCGGGCGCGAAGGCGTCCCGCCTGCTCCTGGCGGCCGGCACCCAGAACACGCCGGGGCCGGCCAGGGCCGGAGCGGCGGGCAACCCGGCGGCTGCGAGAACCGCGGCGGTGAACGGGTTCTCGGCCGGGCCGCCCAGCGCGATGCGGACGTCGGGGAGGTTGGAGTCCACGTCGATCGATCCGTACCGCGGGCCGTCCGGCCGCGAGCACGTCGCGGTGACCCCGGCGCGGGCCAGCGCCACCATCAGGTCCCTTACCGGCTCCTGGCACCCATCGAGGAACTTCGGCGTGATCACCTCGGCGACGCCGATCGCGTGCATCCGCCGCCCTCCGGCCGGGCCCGAGACGGCCACCCGGGCGGTGGATCCGACGCCGAACCACTCGTGCGCGGGATTGTCCAGCGTGTAGTCGTGCTCGGCCACGTCGGTGTCGGCCGAGCCAGGCGACCGCCCGATCACCGCGAGCGCGGTCTGGTATACCGGCAGCCCGCCGGGCACCCGGGCCGGGAACCGGACCCGGAGCAGCCGGTCATGGCCGACCGAGCCGTCCACGTGGGTGCGGAACTCGACCCGGTCGGCGCCGTCCCACAGCAGCGTCTCCTGGGTGATCCGTAGTTCCTCGGTACTGAACTCGGCAATGAGGCGGGAGCCGACCGGGCACCGCTCCGCGCGGACGGCCGCGGCCAGGCCGGCTGAGCCGCGGCCCGGTCCCTTGGGGCAGAGCAGCCACGGGCCCTCGTTCCAGCGCGGGTGGTTGTCGTATTCCTCCTGGAGCACGAGCTCGTTGCCCGGCCCGGCCAGCAGCTCGGCGCCGGAGCGCTTGTCCAGCAGCCTGGCCAGGGTGCCGCCGCTCGCCGGGTCCGCCTCGGCCAGGAACGCCGCATTCTCGATCACCGTGCCCTCGGCGGGCTGCCACCCGGCGCCGCGTTCCGGCTCCTCGGCGGGCACCGCGAGGTAGGTCCGGTACCCCAGGGCGGGCACGTCCTCGGCCCGGAAGGTGAGGGTGAGGCCGGCCAGCGTCGCGTCCGGGTGCCGGGTGACGCCCTCGGCCAGGCAGGGCACCTGCGCGCCGGCGTCGTCGCGCAGCACGGCCCAGCCCGGCCCCGGCTCAGCGAACTCCAGGGTGACGCTGGCCAGGCCCGACCGGGGCCGGGAGAGCGTGTTGAAGACCGCGACCGCCCGGGCCTCGGTACCGGCATCGGGGCCGGCCACGGCCGCGGTAGCCGCCAGCCCGGCCAGGTAGCGTGCGGCGACCAGGCGCGCCGCGTCGCCGCGCTCGAAGGCCTCCCGCCAGCCGGCCAGCAGGTCCAGGTAGGTCTGGTCGCCCTCGACGCCGGTGATCGCGTCGTGGTGTGCGCCGAACACCAGCTGGCGCCACGCCTTGTCCAGCGACGCCACCGGGTACTCGGCCCCGGCCAGCCAGGCCAGGGTGGCCAGCCGCTCGCCCTCCGCCGTCGCGGTCTCCGCGGCCCGCTGGGCCTGCTTGGTGTCGATGTAGGACACGTCCTTGCCGGGGTACACCGGGTTCATGTCCCTGGTCTGCGGGGTGATCCAGACCTCGCGCTCGGCGGCGTCCTTGCGCACCGCCGCGAAGAACTCCGACGGCAGGGCGGTGACGAACCGCGGCCAGACGTAGCGCTCGTTCCAGTCCCGGTGGATGCCGGTGACCCAGCGGGACGGGATGACGTGGTCGGCGCCGACCGGCAGCAGCACGTTGCGGGTGGCCGCCACCGGGGCCAGCTGGCTGAACTGCTCGTAGGCGGCCTGCTCGGCCGCGTCGAGGGTGGCCGCGTTGTGGGTCACCCAGCCCGCGCCGTAGTGGTTGGCCATGTAGCTGGTCAGCAGGCCGGCGCCGTCGGGGGACAGCCACTCGAACTCGGACGGGAACTGCATCCGGCGGTTGTCGCCGACCATCCGGTTCGGGCCCCACTGGTGGAACGGGCCCCTGGCCCAGGACGACTCGGTCATCCCCGCCGCCGCCATCAGCCCGGGGAAGGCCGGATCCAGGCCGAACGCGTCCAGCATCCACGCCGTGCTCGGGTCGGCGCCGAGCACCTCGCGCTGGAACGCCATGCCGTGGACCGCGTTGCGGATCGTGGACTCGGCGCTGGTCAGGTTCGTGTTCGGCTCGTTGTACGTGCCGCCGACGATCTCGATGCGGCCCGCCTTGATGAACGCGAGCAGGTCCGCCCGGTCCTCCGGGTGGGCGTCGAAGTGCGGCTTGAGGTAGTCGATCTCGGCCAGCACAAACTTGTAGTCCGGATCCCGCCTGGCCTCGTCGAGGTGCAGCCGGACCAGCTCGAACGCGACCCGCGTGTCCGGCACGTGGCCGTCGGCGTCGGGCAGGAAGATCCGGGACTCGGTGAACTGGCCCTGAGTGCTCCACCAGACCGGGTCGTAGTGGAAATGGCTGACCATCCACATGGTCCAGCCCGGCTCGCCGGTGCTGACCGTGGCCGCCCGCTCCGCCCGTAGCGCCGCCGCCGGGTTCTCGGCGATGACGGTGACCTGCACCGGGGTTCCTGCCACGTGCGGCGCCGCGACCTCGATCCCGACCTCGACGTCCTGGCGCTGGCCCGGTCCCGGCCCGGTGACCACCGCGGGCTGCGGGGTGGTCACCGCGGGGCCCTCGACCCGGACGGTGACCTGGCTCCCGGCACCCGCGGGACGCTCTGCGGCGTCGCCGTCCTCGCCGTCCAGGGTCACCCGCACGATCGCGAGCGGCCGGGCCGGGCTGCCGCCGAAGAGCTCAGTCGAGGTCACGTCGCTGATCTGCATGCTTCATCGTCCCACGAACCCAGGTGGCGGCCGAGATCGCTTGTCAAAACAAGTATTTCGAGCGTATTGTTTCGAAACATGTCTTCCGAAGAACCGCCGACGCCGCCCCGGGCGGACCTTCCGCACCTCGAGGTGCGGGACCCGAAGATGATGCGGGCGCTGGCCCACCCGCTCCGGATGGCCCTGCTCGAGGCCATCGACAACGCGGAGACCAGAACGCTGACCGCGACCGAGGCCAGCGAGCTGCTCGGCGAGTCACCAGCCAACTGCGCCTTCCACCTGCGCACCCTGGCCAAGTACGGGTTCGTCGAAGAGGCGGGCGGCGGCCGCGGCCGGGAGCGCCCGTGGCGGCTGAGGTACCGCGGCCTCGAGCTCGCCCCGCCGTGGCAGGACACCGAGACCAGGCTCGCCGCGCACGCGGTCGCGTCGATCTGGATCGACCGGTGGCTGGCCCGGGCCAGGGACCGGCTGATGCGGATCATCAGCTACCCGCCCGCCTGGCAGGAGGCGACGCTCGCCTCCCAGATGGACCTCTACCTGACCGCCCAGGAGGCCAAGGACCTGGGCGCGGCCATGCACGAGCTGGTCAAGCCGTACCAGCCCCGGCGGGACGACCCGTCGCTGCGGCCGCCCGGCCACGCGCACTTCGAGCTGATGCTCTTCGGCTACCCGCTCGACGAGCCGGACGATCCGGCTCAGGACTCTGGAGCTGCCGGACCCTCCGACCCCCCAACACCCTCCGACCCCCCAGCGAGGAGCTGACATGCGCCGGCTGTTTGCCCACCGCGACGCCCGCACCTATCTCGCCGGCCAGAGCCTGTCCGTGATCGGCGACAGCGCCCTGTGGCTGGCCATGGGGATCTGGGTGAAGATCCTCACCGGCAGCAACAGCGCGGCCGGGCTGACCTTCTTCGCGTTCACCTGCGGCGTCATGCTCGCGCCGGTATCCGGGATGATCGTCGACCGGGTGCGGCGCCGGCCGCTGCTGATCGCGGCCAACCTGGTTACGGCGGCCGGCGTGTGCGCGCTGCTGCTGGTGCACGGCCGGGGTCAGGTGTGGCTCATCTACCTGGTCATGTTCGGCTACGGCGCGACCAACAGCCTGATCTCCTCGGCCCAGACGGCGCTGCTCACCCAGCTGGTGCCCGGTGACCTGCTCGGTGACGCGAACTCCGTGCTGCAGATGTCCTCACAGGGCCTGCGCGTGCTTTCCCCGCTGCTCGGGGCCGGGCTGCTCGCCTGGGTCGGGGCCCAGCCGGTGATCCTGCTGGACGCCGGGACGTTCGTGGTCGCCGCCGCCACCGTGGTCGCGCTGCAGCTGCGCGAGCCGCGCCCGGACCGCGCCGCCCCGGGCCGCGGCGGCTGGCGAGCCGAGTTCACAGAGGGCATCAGGCACGTGGTGCGCACCCCCGCGCTGCGCCGGCCCATGGTGGCCTGCCTGATCGCGGTGTCCGCGTTCGGGCTGTTCGAGACCGTCCCGTTCGCTGTCGTTTCCCAGGGCCTGCACCGCAGCCCGGAGTTCCTCGGGGTGCTGGTCAGCCTGCAGGGGATCGGGGCCCTGGCCGGCGGCGTGCTGGCCGGGCCGGTGCTGCGGCGCACCAGCGAGCGCGTCCTGATCGCCGGCGGCCTCGCGGCCTGCGCAGCGGCGGCACTGCTGCTGATCACGGCGCTGCTGCCGGTCGTCGGCCTGGCCAGCGCCGGGCTCGGCCTGTGCATCGTGTGGATCAACGTGGGCGCGGTCACCCTGATCCAGCGGCGCACGCCGCCCCAGCTCATCGGGCGGGTCGACGCGGCGCTGGAGTTCGCGATCGTGGTGCCGCAGGCGGCCTCGATCGCGCTGGGGGCCGCGCTGATCGCCGCGGTCAACTACCGCATCCTGCTGCTCGCCATGGCAGCGGTCATCGGGTTCTCCGCGGTCTACCTGGCCACCAGGCGCGAACCAGACGACCGGAACGCCGCGAGCGCATTGCAACAGGCAGATAGCATGCCGAGGGAGTCAGCGGGAACATTCTAGGGAGCATCTCCCGCGGAGAGCGGAGCGTGAACGGCCGATGCCTGATGCCCCAGTGACCCTGAGGGACGTGGCGGTTCGTGCTGGTGTGCACCCGGCCACGGCCTCCCGCGCGCTGAATCCCGAGACCAGGATCCTGGTCAGCGAGGACACCGCGCGGCGGGTACTCGACGCCGCCGAGGCACTCGGCTACAGCCCGAACCCCGTGGCCAGGAGCCTGCGCACGCGGCGCTCGCACACCGTCGGCGTGCTGATACCTGACCTGAACAACCCGCTCTTCCCGCCAATGGTCCGCGGCCTCGAGGACCGGCTGGCGGCCGCCGGCTACGTGGCGCTGATCGGCAACACCGATTCCGACGACAAGCGCGAGCGCATGGTCTTCGACCAGATGCGGGCCAGGCACGTGGACGGCCTGGTGCTGGCCACCGCGCGGCTGCGGCATCCCCTGCTGGCCGAGGCCTCCCGGGCCGAGATCCCGGTGGTGCTGATCAACCGGCTGGCGCAGGACTACAGCTTCCCTTCGGTCACCGTCGACAACGAGCGCGGGGTCCGGATGGCCGTCAGCCATCTGGCCGGGCTTGGGCACCGCCGCATCGCCCACATCGCGGGCCCGCAGGAGATGTCCACCGGGCTGTCCAGGTACCGCGGGTTTGTCACGGCCATGGAGTCAAGCGGCCTGCAAGTCGACAGCGAGCTGGTGATCTTCGCCAAGGCGTTCACGGTCGAGGAGGGGCTCCGGTGCGGGCGGCTGCTGCTCGAGCGCGGCGGCGGCCAGGCGGGGCGGGAGGGGCGGGCGGATTGCACAGCCATCGCCGCCGCCAACGACATGCTCGCGGTCGGCTGCTACGCGGCGCTCGACGAGTGCGGGCTCAGCTGCCCCGAGGACATCTCCGTGGTTGGCTTCAACGACATGCCGTTCATCGACCGGCTCCGGCCGCCGCTGACCACGATCCGGTTTCCGCACTATCAGGTCGGCACCGAGGCCGCCCAGCTGCTGCTGGAACGGATAGCCGACCACTCGAGCCCGGTGAAGATCCTCTACCTCGCTCCCGAGCTGATCATCCGGGGTTCCACAGCGCGGGCGCCGGCGGAGCGCGGCTGACCGCGGCCCGGCCGACCGCAGCGCGGCTGACCGCAGCGCGGGCTGGTCACCGGCCGAGCTGGCGGGCCATCCAGTCAGCGGCGTAGGGACGGTGCCGGTAGGCCACGTTGGCGCAGCCGTGGCCGCCCTCGTCAAGGAGCAGGAACTCCACCGGGCCCGCTGCCTCGTCCGCGAGCCGACGGCCCTGCTGCCAGTCGGTGAGGCGGTCCCGCCGACCCGCCACGACGAGCAGCGGCGCCGTGATCCGCCCGGCCCGGCCGGCCAGGGTCAGCTCGGCGGCGCGGCCGGCCGCCTGGTCCGCGCTCGCCGATTTCGAGCGCACCTGGAACGCCTCGCGGGTCAGCTCGGGACGCTCATCCCATCCCTGCCCGAAGTCGAAGGGGCCGGACAGCGCGACACACGCGCGGACCCGGCGGTCGCCGCTGGCCAGCCGCGGGGCGTAGTACCCGCCGAGGCTGACCCCCCACAGCCCGATCCGGTGGCGATCGATGCCGGGCATCCCGCTCACCGCGTCCAGGATCACCTCGCCCGGCACCTCCCAGTCCGGCCGGATCGCGAGGTCGTACTCGGCCTCGCCCTGGCCTGGGCCATCCACCGAGAACGTGGCCAGTCCGCGGTCCAGGAAGGGCTGCTCGACGGCGCGGAACTCCTCCTTGGCCGAATCCAGGCCGGGGATCAGCACGACGACCGGATGCGGGCCGGGCCCGGCAGGACGGCGCAGCACTCCCACGAGCACGGCTCCGTCGAACGGGATCTCGGCCCGCTCGCCGGGCGGGCTCAGGTGCGGCAGGGCGTCGCTCAGGCAGCGCACCGCGGCACCGTGAGCCGCACGCAGCTGGCCGGGATCCTGAACAAACAGGAACTTCGCAAAATGGTAGTAGAGGGCCGCCTGGGCGAGGTGGCCGCCGCCAGACAGCCGGCGGCCATCCGCTAACGCCGCCCGGCCGAGATCCTCATGAACCGCGGCAGCGGTGCACCACACCCGGCACCATTCGTCCCACCCAGCGATCGCGGAGGTCACCCTCGCGAAGTCGGCCGCATCAACGCCATTGGCGACAAAGCGGGCAGCCCAGTGCTCGATCGCCATCTCCACCCGCCGGTCCGCCACCGGCCCATTGTTGCATCCGATTGCGGCAATTCCGGGCACGCCTGTTTCCGGCCCAGGATTTCAGGCAACCGGTTTGGCTGCAGGCGTTGACAATCAGGCGATGCCTGCGCCAGGCTCGATGGTGCAAACGATTGTAGACGTGGGGCAGGTGATGAGATGGCGGATCAGCGCGGGGACCGCCGGCTGGGCTGGCTGGGAACCGGGCGGATGGGCGCTCAGCTCGTCCGCCGATTGCTGGGCGCCGGCCACGACGTCTCGGTCCACAACCGGACGCTGGCCAAGGCACAGCCGCTCGCCGCGCTCGGGGCCAAGGTCGTTGACTCAGCCGCCGACCTGGCCAGCTGCGAAATCGTCTTCGTGATGGTCGGCACGTCCGAGGACCTGATCGACGCGGTGCTCGGCGCTGACGGGCTGCTGAGCGGCGCGGCGGCGCCGTCCATCCTGGTGGACTGCTCGACCGTATCCGCCGAGGCGTCCGCGCAGATCCGGGCCGAAGCGGCCGCCCGCGGCACCGCGCTGCTCGCCGCGCCGGTGATGGGCAACCCGCGGGTGGCCAGGGCAGGCAGGCTGACCCTGGCCGTCTCCGGGCCACGCGCCGCGTTCGACGACACCGAGCCCTACCTGAGCCTGCTCGGCGCCGGGGCCACGTACGTGGGCCCGGGAGAGCTGGCCCGGATCGTGAAGCTGTGCCACAACCTGTTCCTCGGCACCGTGGCCCAGTCCATGGCCGAGATCACCGTCCTGGCCGAGAAGAGCGGGGTCAGCAGGCAGGCGTTCCTCGCCTGCATCAATTCCAGCGTGATGGGCTCGCTGTTCACGCGGTACAAGACCCCGGCGTACGTCAATCTCGACTTCACGCCGACGTTCACCGCCGCGCTGCTGCGCAAGGACTTCGACCTCGGCCTGGCCGCCGCCAGGGAACGCGAGGTACCGCTGCCGGTGGCCTCGCTGGTGCACCAGATCGTGCAGGGCCTGGTCGGCCGCGGCCACGGCGGGCAGGACTTTGCCGCGCTGCTCCAGCTCGAGGCC
>Ga0209169_10002597_pt1 | contig 10856 bp, 10 predicted proteins | sample HubBroMetageWRM4_FD_188346 | JGI IMG/M metagenome (GOLD analysis project Ga0209169, IMG submission 188346) | Warmed soil microbial communities from the Hubbard Brook experimental Forest, New Hampshire - Hubbard Brook CCASE Soil Metagenome WRM 4... | ecosystem: Environmental > Terrestrial > Soil...
CTGAAATCAGCCACCTTCGCGGTCAATGGGGAGTATGCCTTCGGTCTGCTGACCAGCGAAATTGGTGTGCACCGACTGGTGCGTATTTCTCCGTTCGATCAAGCCAAGCGCCGCCATACATCGTTCGCGAGCGTATACGTCTCGCCGGAAATTGATGACAGCATCGACATCGTCATCAAGCCCGAAGATTTGCGCATCGATACCTATCGCTCTAGCGGCAAAGGTGGACAGCACGTCAATACCACCGACTCCGCCGTGCGCATCACCCACATTCCCACAGGAATCGTTGCGGCCTGTCAAAACGAGCGTTCGCAGCACAAAAACAAAGATCGCGCCATGAGCATGCTCCGTTCCAAGCTCTATGAAAACGAACTGGAGAAGAAGCGCGCTGCTACCAAGAAGATCGAAGACTCGAAACTCGACATCGACTTCGGCTCACAAATTCGTTCGTACATTCTGCAGCCTTATCGCATGATCAAAGACCACCGCACCAAAACGGAGATCGGCGACGTGGACCGCGTAATCGATGGCGACCTGCAACCTTTCATCCGCGCCTATTTGCAAATGCGCCGCAGCGAGAAACAACAATAATCATGTGGGGACAGCCGAGCCGCAAACTACCGCAGTCGCCTTTCTTTCCGCCGACTGTTACATTTCATCCCTGAGGCCTGAACCAACTGCTGAACCAAACCATCTCGCATTACCGCAACCTTGAGAAGTTGGGCGGAGGGTGGTCCGCCGGCGGCAAACAACTATTCCTGGCCCGCGGCTCGGTAAACAGCGATGTAGTCTTGATCAATAATGTGAAGTAGCAGAACGTCCGATGAAACGCAAAAAACAAACAACTACCAGTCTCGGCCCCCGTTTTGAACGCGCTCTGCTGTTCGCCACGCGCAAACACGCCGCCCAGACCCGCAAGGGAGGCAGCGTTCCCTATATCTCACACTTGCTTGGAGTCGCCGGTCTGGTGCTCGAAGCAGGAGGCGACGAAGATCTTGCCATGGCCGCGCTCTTACACGACGTCGCTGAAGACTGCGGCGGTGTTCCCATGCTCAACCAAGTCCGTCGCCGTTTCGGCAAACGAGTGGCGCATATTGTCGAAGGCTGTAGTGACGCGTTTACCACAACCAAGCCGCCGTGGCGCGAGCGCAAAGAGCCATACATCAGGCATCTCCGCACCGCCGACGCCGACACACGCCTGGTATCGGCAGCCGACAAGTTGCACAACGCGCGTTCCATCGTCGCCGACTATCGCGAACACGGAGAACGAATCTGGAAACGCTTCCATGGAAAACGCGAAGGCACTCTCTGGTACTACCGCGCGTTATTGGACGAATTCAAGCGAAAGAAACCCAACCGCATCGTGGATGAACTGGAGCGAGTCGTAATCGAACTGGAAACTTTGGCTGCCTCCGCCTAGACCTCACCACAAATTGTCTCCCGAGCAGAGCGAGGGATCTGGGTTCTTCTCACGCTGACGATACCGCCGTGGCAGGAAAGAGCCTAGATCCCTCGCTTCCGCTTCGGGATGACGAGTATTCACGCTTAGATCCCAGTGCCTTTCGTAACGTTACTCCTCACCAAATTGCTGGCGAAACAGCCCTGCGGGGCGTGATCCTATACCTTCCAGTATTTTCGGAGCTGACCAACATCTATGCCGCGCATGATCGACACCATCCGCTCCTCCATGGCGTCTTCGCAAGTAATGCAGACTGCTGCCCGGGGAGCACTCGCTGTGCCTCCTCAGGAAATGATCGAGATCCTGGTTTACCTCGCGACGCAGACCAAAATCTTCGCCGAGCGCGCCCGCCTGACTCTGGCCGGATGGGATGAATCTTCTTCGCGCAAGGCGGCAGCCGACCCGTCGACGCCCAAAGAAGTCCTGGCCTACATGATCACTCCGGGGAATCTTCGGCCAACCCTGCTCCCCGGGTTGCTTGAGAACCCCTCGGTCTCCGAGCAATCTCTGGCCGAGCTCGCCGCCGCAGCTTCACGCTACATGTTGGAAACTCTGGCCAAGAGCCCGCGCGTGAATCGGTCTCAAACAATTCTGAGCGCACTCAGCTCCAATCCGAGCTTGAACCCGGCGCAATCGTCAGCGATTGCGGAGAAGTTGGCGTCGCTCAGTCCGCCAACAGTTAAAGAAACAGCGCCGGCACCGCAGCCAGCTGCGGCGAAAATTGTCCCGCCCGAGCCACCGCCCAATCAAATAGCGAGCACCGATCCTGGCACGGACGAGGCCACAGAGAAAACGACTATCGTATATCTGACCGAGCACGCCGCCGAAATTTCCGCCGAAGGCGACAAACCGTTCCAGCCAGTCGGCGGAGTAGAAGAACTTCCGTCTGCTGCTCCTCAACTGGCGCCGGTCGAGGCCAAAACCGAAGCGGTTGCTTCGAGCTCCCAAGGCGCAGCCACGGCTGCGAAAAAAGCGCCGTCTCCAGTGAAAAAGGCTTATCTCAGCCCTGAAGAACAACGAGGCAGCGCGCTCCAGAAAATTTCCAAGCTGGGCATCACCGGACGCATCCAACTCGCCATGAAAGGCAGCAAAGAAGAACGCTCGCTGCTCATTCGTGACGGCACAAAAATCGTAGCTCTCGCCGTGCTTGAATCACCCAAGCTGACCGACGGAGAAGTTGAAAAGTTTGCCAATCAAAAGAATGTGCTCGAGGCGGTTCTCCGTGCAATCACTCTGAAACGGCGGTTCATGAAGCAGTACGCCGTCGTGCGAAACCTTACCAACAACCCTCGAACCCCCATCGATGTCTCCCTGGGCCTGATTAAGCATTTGCTAGCCACAGATCTCAAGAATCTCGCCGGCAACAAAGAAGTCTCGGACACGGTACGTAAAATGGCGCTCAGAATGTTCAGGCAGAAGTCGGAAACAGCCAACAAGGATTAAACAGACGCCGCCCCGAATTGGCTTCCCGTAATTGCCGTGGCTACAATGCTTGGGATGTCTTCATCGCCTAAACCTGATCCCATTGCGGATTTGTTGCAGCGCGCCAAAACCATCGCTGTAGTCGGGCTCTCCAACAATCCACTGCGGCCCAGCTACGGCGTTTCCGCGTACATGCAGGCGAATGGTTACCGCATCATTCCGGTCAATCCTGGAATTAAAGGGGTATTAGGCGAAACCGCGTACCCATCCCTGCTCGACCTTAGGGAGAAGATCGACCTCGTGAATATCTTTCGCCGCTCTGAGTTCGTGGAAGAGGTTGTCGATCAGGCGATACGATTAAAGGTTCCCGCCGTTTGGATGCAGGAAGAAGTCATTCACGAAAAAGCCGCAGAGAAAGCCCGCAAGGCTGGGATGTTCGTAATCATGGATCTTTGCATCCTGAAAGAACACAAAGCCCGCTTTGGATGACGAATGTCGGTGCATCCTTTGCGTATCTCTGTGTCCTTCGTGGTTAAAAGCGTTTCTACTTCGTCAACCAGAAAAGAGAAGGAGAACTTCTACAGAATCTACGCCTTCACCAAAATCACAGTAGCGTCATCATGCAAACCCTCGCCATCGGCGAATGTCCGAACATCCGCGAGAATGCTCTCCGCCGACGCATCCTCTCGCCGAAAGTGGTGCTCCAGCCGCTCCGCTCCATACTCATCTTCTTCCGGATTCGTCGCCTCGGTAATGCCGTCGCTATAAAACAGCAGACGTGAGCCTTCGGGCAAATGTACTTGCGCCTCGGAATATTCGCCCAATCCAATACCCAACGGCAATCCTCGCTCCGTCTCAAGGAAGCGTGCCTGCGAATTTGCAATCAACAGTGGACGCAAGTGCCCCGCACTCGAGAACCTCAAAACCCGCGTCGCCGGATCAAGAATCCCGTACACCATGGTCACGAATCTGCCAGAAGGGAAGTCTTTGACCAGCAACTCGTTCAGCTTCGTCAGCACCTGGCTGGGGCAGCACGCGTTTGCCAGCGAGCGAAGCATTCCGCGAGTTGCCGACATCAGAAGCGCGGCGGCAGTGCCCTTTCCGGAGACATCAGCCAGCACCAGGCCCCAGCGGCCGTCAGGAAACGGGATGAAGTCGTACCAGTCGCCGCCAACAGCGCCGACGGGGACACTGAGCCCAGAAATCACAAGTCCCGGTATATACGGCGAACCCTTAGGCAACAATGCCTGCTGCATCACGCGGGCTTCCTGAGCCTCGCGGCTCATGGATTCGCGCTCGGCGCGTTCTGACTGGAAGCGGCGGGCGTTGTGCACTGCCACGGCCACGTGATCACAGAGCGCTTGGAGGATTCTCAATTGCTGACGAGGGAAGGCATCCAGTTCGGGATGGGAAGCTGTGAACACACCGACCAGGTGTTCGCCGACACGAAGCGGGATTACCACTTCGGACAGCGTGTCGTGCTCGCAGCCAATATAGTATTCGTCCTTGCGCACGTCGGGCGCATAGCGCATCTGGCCGGTCGAAGCGACATAGCCGACCATGCCTTCCTTGCCGATCTTCAAGCGATGGCCTTTGTGGTTGACGCTGCATCCGTGCACACCGGCGAGCACCATCTCCCCATGTTCCTCGTCGTGCAGGTAGATGCCGGCCTCCACGCAGCCGAAAGAACGGGCCACGTCATTCACAATGTTGTCGATGAGTGGATCGAGGTCGAGGATCGAAGTGATCTTCTGTGCCGCCTTCTGCAGTTTTTGCAGATCCTCCACCTGATCGATGCGCAGTGGGCGCAGCGGAACAGTAGAGACGGCAGCGACAGTTTCGGGAATTGTAGACATGAGGTTCAGCCCTTCTTAACTCACAGATGGGCGCAAACATGCACGTTTTGTTGCTTTATAAGATGCCGAGTCGCATCTTTAAGATTCTTTCCTTGCGCGTGGAGCTTTGTTTGCGGCAGCGGGCGCACGCAGTTTCCTGATCTCATCCATGCGCTCGCGGATGCGCTTCTCTATGCCCTCACCAGTGGGTTTGTAGTAGACGCGGTTCCTCAAATTGTCGGGCAGGCATTGCATGTTTGCGACTTTGCCTTCGACATCGTGTGCGTATTGATAATCTTTGCCGTAGCCCAGACCTTTCATCAATCCCGTGGGAGCATTGCGCAGGTGCAGCGGGACGGGTTCGGCGGCGGTTTGTTCGATATCCTGCTGTACGGCGCCGTATGCGGTGTAAAGCGCGTTCGACTTGGGTGCGACCGAGAGATAAACGACGGCCTGCGCGAGCGCAAGATTTCCTTCCGGCATCCCGATGAAATCTACGGCGTCGCGCGCGGCCATGCACAATGAAAGCGCGTTGGGATCCGCGAGTCCGATGTCCTCCACCGCCATGCGGACCACGCGGCGCGCGATGTAGAGCGGATCCTCACCGGCTTCAATCATGCGTCCGAGCCAGTAGAGCGCGGCATCGGGATCGCTGTTGCGAACCGACTTGTGCAGAGCTGAAATCAGGTTGTAATGCTCTTCGCCTGCCTTGTCGTAGAGCAGAGTGCGCTTCTGCAGCGCGTCGCGAACAATGTCGTCAGTGATTTCTGCCGGCTGTTTTCCCGCCTGTTGCGCCAGGCCTGCTGCCACTTCCAAAACGTTGTAGGCGCTGCGCGCATCGCCGCTGGTGTAGCTGGCGATTTTCTTGAGCACATCGTCCGATGCGCGCAAGTTCATCGTGCCCAGGCCGCGATCTTCATCAGTCAGAGCTCGTTTCAGCAGTTGCACGATCTGATCTTCAGTCAAGGGCTGCAACACATAGACCCGGGCGCGCGAAAGCAATGCAGCATTGATCTCGAACGATGGATTCTCAGTAGTAGCACCGATCAGACGGATATTGCCTTTTTCCACGTGAGGCAAGAAAGCGTCCTGCTGGGCTTTGTTGAAACGGTGAATCTCATCGATGAAGACGATGGTGCGCGTGCCGTATTGGCGGGCGCGTTCGGCGTCGGCCATGACCTGCTTGATCTCTTTGATCCCGGCGAGGACGGCGGAGAATTCGATGAATTCCGCCTTGGTCATGCGGGCGATGATCTTTGCCAGCGTGGTCTTGCCGGTGCCCGGCGGTCCCCAGAAAATGAGCGAGCCGGTGTCATCGCGATCGATTTGCGTGCGCAGGGGCTTGCCGGGGCCGATCAAGTGCTCCTGGCCGGCGAATTCGTCGAGCGTACGCGGGCGCATGCGGTCCGCCAGCGGCCGGCTGCGGTCGGTGGCGGTGTCGGCGCTCGGGGTGGGCTGAAAAAGTCCCATGGAATCTCTTCACCACAGAGTCACAGAGTCACGGAGAAAGACAAAGGGTTTCTCGGCGACTCCGTGTCTCCCCAGTAGATCTTTCACTTCCTTTGTCTCGCAGCTTCGTACAGCACGATGCTCGCGGCTACACCGGCGTTGAGAGATTCCACCTGCGCCGTGTGCGGAATGGCGATTACCTCGTCCATTTTGGACATCACTTCACGGGACAAGCCGGCGCCTTCGTTTCCGAAGAAGATCGCCGTTGCTTCCTTCAAGTCTGCTTGATCTAATGGCGTTCCTTTGTGCGACGACGTTGCAATCAGTCGCACGCCTCGCGCTCGCAGCTTTTCTGAAACTTCATCCAGCTTTGCGGTTCCTGATTTCCCATGTCCGTGAATCACCGGCAGACGGAACACCGATCCGGCCGAGGCGCGAATCACTTTTGAGTTGAACGGGCTGACCGTGCCTTCGCCCAAAACCACTCCCGCACTCCCAAATGCTTCGGAGGAGCGCAGAATTGTGCCCAGGTTGCCTGGGTCCTGCAGTCCGGCCAACGCAATGATCGGACCGATCTGCAGCCTCTCTTTTTCAATGATATCGTCCAGCGAGAATTCCTTCAGACGCACCAGCGCAGCTACACCCTGAGGAGAATCGCTGGGCACGAGGCTGTCGAATAACTTGTCAGGCAGCAGCAGAGTTTCGACCTGAGCACCAAGTTGCGGCAGCAGCCGCTCAGCCCGGTCTTGCGAGGAGTCGCGAAAGAAGACGGCGCTGAACCGCAGGCCGCTGCGGATGGCCTCTTCCAGGATGCGCAAGCCTTCGATCGCGCAATCTCCGCTTTCGGTGAGTTCGGCCCGCGAAAATGCCTGGCGCAGTTGCTTGACCAGCGGGTTGTGCCGACCCTCAACGCGGCGCAGTCGGTGCTGAGCGCTGAGTGCGGGTTCTGGCTGCTTTTTCATCCGGATATTAACTGCAATCGTCGCGGCGGATCGTCACTGCTGGCCATTGCGCTTCTCACTGCTGATCTTCTTTGAATGATACGCCGCCCACCCGTGTTGCGGCCCTTTGCCGTATTATGGTAGGTTCCACGAACAAAATATTCCAAGCGGAACCGTGCGGGAAGGGAGCGCTGTGCGCGCTGAAATCCTAAAAATCAATTGTGAGACGCCTGAGGCTTCTTTGGTAAAGTACGCCGCCGATCAGATTCGCTCCGGCGAAGTGCTGGGCATGCCCACCGACACGTTTTACGGGCTGGCCGCCGATCCCTTCAACCTGCGCGCCGTCGATCGCGTGTACGACATCAAAACTCGGTCGCGCCACAAACCGTTGTCGCTGCTCATCGAAAGCGTGGATCAGGCGGAAGAGCTAGCCAAATCGTTGCCCGAAGAATTTTACGCTCTGGCGCGGAAATACTGGCCGGGACCGCTCACCATCATCGTAAAAGCCGGATCGCGCCTTCCCCTGAAGGTGACCGCCAATACCGGCAACGTGGCGTTGCGCGTTCCGAATGCCCAGATTCCGCGGGCGGTGGTTGCGGCCGCGGCCATTCCAATCACGGCGACGTCGGCGAACCTGAGCGGGGCTTCTGAATGTACCAGCGCCGAGCAGGTGCGCGACCAACTCCAGGGCCGCATCAGCATTATCGTGGACGGCGGAACTTCCCCCCGTGACATCGCTTCCACCATCATCGACCTCACGGATGAAGGGGCGCGCTGGCGGGTGATCCGCGAAGGAGCGATTCCTGCCGAGGAGATTTCCACGTTCTTTGCTAAAGGGTAACTGACGCCAAAGGATGACTCAGGCCGAAGGATGACTGACGATTCTGCGAACCGGCATCCGCGACGCCGCTGGCTGCTGCGGCTGAAGGCGCTCGGGCTGGCGGCGTTGGCCGCGCTGATTTCGTTTCTTACCTTGACAGTGATCGGCATCGTGCGCGAGGGAGCGCTGCAGGAAGTCCACCCGGCAGATGCCATTGTCGTGTTCGGCGCGGCGGAGTATTCCGGCCGTCCCTCACCGGTTTTGCGGGCACGGCTCGATCACGCTTTCGATCTTTTCGAGAAGGGGATCGCTCCCGTAGTCATCACGACCGGGGGGGCGGCTTTGGATCCGCGCTTCAGCGAAGGCGGTGTGGGCAGCGATTATCTGAAGCGTCGCGGGATTCCTGAACGCAACCTGATCGCCGAGACCCAAGGCTCCGACACTGCTCAATCGGCACTGCGGGTCGCTGTGATCATGCGTGCCAACGGACTGCACAGCTGCGTGGCCGTTAGCGACGCGTATCACGTGTTCCGCATCAAGAGGCTGCTGGAACACGAGCGTATCGGTCCCGTGTATGTTGCGCCTCGCCCTGATTCGCGCCCGCGCGGAGCGGGGCAGCGTGCGTATGCTGTGATGCGGGAAGCGACCAGCTATTTGTTGTGGAAGTTGGGCATTTGACGGCGGGCTTCGGCTCTCGCGTTCCCGAATCGAATCGGGACTGGGGTCCGACCGCAGTTCGGAAGCCGCAGCCCGAGGCCCGATTCTTACCAGCTGTTTCTTTCCCGCAAAGAGGTGATGTGGGCCACGTGATGGCGTCCGTGCCAGGCGTAGAGCGCGAGGTTCTTTTCCAGACTCACCAAACCCAACTCGGGATGGCGAAAGGAGCGCTTCCAATCTTCCGGATGAAGAGAGCGCAGCAGGCGCACCCAGCGGTCGTGCAACGAATCGAGCATCGCCAATGAGACTTCCACCGGAGTCACCTGCGTGTCAGCCAACTGCGCCCAGCGATCTTCGGCATAGGGCTTGATCGTCGGTTCCTCTTCGGTGAGTGCCAGTTTGAAGCGTACGTAGGCATTGACATGGCTGTCCGGGAGGTGGTGCGCGACCTGCCGCACGGTCCAACCGTCAGGGCGGTAAGGCGTATTGAGTTGTTGAGCGGAGAGACCTTTCACCGCCGCGCGCAGGTTGGCCGGGGCCTGGGAGATATCGTCGATAAGCTTTTTTCTCTGCTCTTCTGTAGGTGGTCCGTCGAAGTGGAACTTGCCGATGGGGTAGCGCAGGTCCGTCATTCTTTATCATCTCCGGAATTCAAAATCCCAATCCACAGATGATCGAATGTTGTTTGAGGGTTCAAGATGCCTGCCACAACGACTCGGAACACAGGCCGTTCGTTGCGCCAAGAAGGCCGAACCCCATCAGTTAACTACAACCCCTAGTGTTTCGATGTGTCCAACCCCCTTCCCTCCGGCTTCGCATTTCGATTCCCCGTGCCCTAAGATTTGTGCAACTAAAAGCTCGTTTCTAGGCTAAACTCCCAATTCTGGGCAGTTTACGTCTTCACGGGTGCCGCAGTCGCATCCCTTTGAGTGAGGGGGATTATGGCAGCTTCAGTCTGGTCTGGACACTTAACTTTCGGGCTCATCTCCATGCCGGTGCGCTTGTTTTCCGGCGCGCGCAGTAGCGGCATCTCTTTCAACATGCTGCATCGCACGGATAAATCCCGGCTCAAGCAGCAGTACATTTGTCAACTAGAGGGCGTTGTCGTCGACCGCGCCGACATGGTTAAAGGCTACGAGTTTCGCAAGGACGAATACATCGTCATCGAGCCGGAGGAGATCAAGAAGATCGAGCCGCAGACCGCGAAGACCATGGAGATACTGGAGTTCGTCAAGGCAAGCGACGTGGATCCTGTGTATTTCGAGTCTTCGTATTACATGCTGCCGGAAGAGGCCGGGCGGCGTCCTTATGCGCTGCTCACCAAAGCGTTAGAGGAAAGCGAATATGTCGCCATCGCCAAGATCACGATGCATAACCGCGAATACACAGTGTTCCTGCGGCCGCATGAAGGTGGACTGATGCTGCACACCATGTATTACGCAGACGAAGTGAAGAAAGTGGAAGGTTTTGGCGCGCCGGACGTGGAGTTGAAAGAAGCCGAAGTAAAAGTCGCGCACCAACTCATCGAAGCGCTGGCGGACAAATGGGATCCGGAGAAGTACAAAGACAGCTTCCAGGAAAATCTGAAGAAATTAATCGAGACCAAGCTCGAGGGCGGGGAAGTCGCGGCGGTCGAAAAGCCAAAGAAACTGGCTCCGGTCGTCGACTTAATGGCTGCCTTGAAGCAGAGCCTCGCGCAGATGGAAGGCAAGAAAAAGCCTGCGGCCACGGCCAAGTCAGAGGAGCCAGCCGCCGCGGCCGGCGGCAAGTCCCGGCGCGGCAGATAGCGCAAGATCAGGGTCTTGGGCATTGGGTGTCAGGTCTTGGGCAAAACCCGAATGCCTAAGACCTGAGACCTCCTTTTAGACCCGTCCAACTTGTATTCGAAGATCTGCATCCCACCGGGTCAGACCACTGGCACAGATCGCGGCCAGCCGTTAGAATGTCTAATTCATTGTGACCAGAAATTTTCCCTTGGGGTGCTGATGAGTCTTCGACGCGTGGGCCGATTGGCGGCCTTGGTGGTTGCCTCCCTGCTGATGATGGCGTGTGGCCAGGTCTACCGTCCCGTGGTCATTCCGTGCTCGGAGAACGGAATTCCTGGGTGTCCGGTACAAACGCCTCCCATCCCGGCAAATTTCCACGCTGTCTTCGCCATTAGTACCAATGCGCCCAACAACCCGGGCGGAGCCCTGCAGATTGACGTTTCGGGAGACTCCATCATCGCGGAAACGCCCACCTCCGACCCTAGTGCGCCCAACCTCGGCGATGTG
>Ga0209169_10002598_pt1 | contig 10853 bp, 5 predicted proteins | sample HubBroMetageWRM4_FD_188346 | JGI IMG/M metagenome (GOLD analysis project Ga0209169, IMG submission 188346) | Warmed soil microbial communities from the Hubbard Brook experimental Forest, New Hampshire - Hubbard Brook CCASE Soil Metagenome WRM 4... | ecosystem: Environmental > Terrestrial > Soil...
CCAATCCCCGCCTTGGTTAGTATCGAAACGCGAGCGGAGTCAATAACCTGATGCTCGCTTTGGGCCCGAGTGAACCCTGCGGGAACAAGCGCAACCTATACCGGCGCGACGCAATTCACATTGAGAACCGAACACCGATGGACAACTCTCCTTTCCCGCACGAGAGAAGCCTGTCGCGCGAATGTGTTAGCTTGTCTGGGTCAACACTGCCGCCGGTTTTACGAGCAGCAGAAACACCAAGGAGACCGCAATGCACTGGACCCGCAATCTCGCAAGCTGTGCGCTAGCTCTGTCCATCGGAGCCTTCGCACCCTCCCTGGGAGCGCAATCCGCGCCTCCCAAAGCAGACACCGCAGCCTCCGCCAACGAGCAGAACTGGTGGAAGAACGCCGTCATCTACGAAATCTACCCGCGCAGCTTTCAAGACACGAACGGCGACGGCATCGGCGACCTGAACGGCATCACCGAGCATCTTGACTACCTCAAAAATCTCGGCGTCGACGCCATCTGGCTCACCCCCGTCTATCCCTCGCCGCAGGTCGACTTCGGCTATGACATCTCCGACTACGAAAACATCGACCCGCAATACGGCACTCTCAAGGACTTCGATCATCTCGTCGCCGAAGCCGACAAGCGCCACATCCGCATCATCATGGACATGGTGATGAACCACACCTCCGACAAGCACAAGTGGTTCCTCGAGTCGCGCTCCTCGCGCAACAATCCTTATCGCGACTGGTACATGTGGCACGACGGCAAGGGTGAAACCGCAACCAGCAAAGGCGAGCCGCCCAACAACTGGCAATCCGACTTCGGCCACTCCGCCTGGGAGTGGGATGAGAAGACGCGCCAATACTACTACCACAAGTTCTATATCCAGCAGCCCGACGTCAACTGGAACAACCCCAAGATCCACCAGGCCTTCAAGGACATCATCGCCTTCTGGCTCAAGCGCGGCGTGGGCGGCTTCCGCTTCGACGCCATCACCACGCTCTATGAAGACCCCGAGATGCGCGACGAAGACGTGCTGCTCGACAAGAACGGCAAGTCGTACCTCAACGATTACGGTGACATCGCCCTCAACGATACCCGCACCAACAATCTCCCCGGCACCCATCCCGTCATGCAGGAGATGCGCGCCTTCAGCGATACCTTCGATTCCAATAAATTTCCCGGCGACCGCGTGCTCATCGGCGAGACGTACCTGCCCAACATCGCCGAGCTTGCCAAGCAATATGGAACTGCTGACAAGCCCGAGTTTCAACTTCCCATGGATACCCAGGTGGGCTTCATCAACAAGCTAGACGTGGCCACGTTCCGGTCGAAACTCAACGATGTGGAAACCGATATTGGCGGCAACATTCCGCTGCTGGTCTTCGACAACCACGACAACCCGCGCATGGACGCTCGCTACGGCGACGGCGTCCACAACACCGACATCGAGCGCGTCATCTCTACCATGCTCTTTGCCAGCCGCGGGGCCTCGATGTTTTATTACGGCGACGAAATCGGAATGAAGACCACGCCGCCCACGCGCAAGGAAGACGTCAAGGATCCCGTCGGTCTCACCGGCTGGCCCAAGGATAAGGGCCGCGACGGCGAGCGCACGCCCATGCAGTGGGACGCCGCCGCCAACGCCGGCTTCACCGGCGCCAACGTCACTCCCTGGCTGCCCGTTCCGCCCACGTTCACGACCGTCAACGTCAAGGCCGAGCAAAGCGAACCCGACTCGCTGCTCGACTGGTACAAGACGCTGATCCGCCTCAAGAAAACCAACCCCGCCTTCGCCCACGGCGACAACGTCATGCTCGACACCGACAATACAAAAGTGTTGAGCTGGATGCGCCAGACCGCAGGCTCTCCCTCCGTCATCGTCAGCGTCAACTTCACCGCCGACCCACAAACCATCAGCCTCACCGTGCCAAACTCGACCGGCACAGTGAAGACTCTGGTCAAGACTCCCGGCGCCGCCGACGCCACCTCGATCAGCCAGATTCAGCTGGGACCTTTTGGCGTTTATGTCGGCGAACTGCAATAGCTGGTCCGTTGCGGCGAGTCCCATCCGGACCTCGCCGCAACCATCCCCGCCCCTCGCACCGCACGTCTGCGCCGGTGGCCCTTCGCCTGCCGCTACGGCTCGGTATACGTGTAGTCGATAAACTGCACCCCTCCGCCGCCGATTGAAAACAGCCGCGCGTAGATAGTTGCTCCGTGCGCCGGCAGCCTGGGCACCGTCGTTGAAAGCGTCGTGATTGGGCCGGAAGCATACAGATCGCTCGATCCCGGCCCGGCAAGGCCGAGCCAGAGCCCGTATTCATTCACATTGGTTCCGGCCGACCAGGTGAACTGAATGTTGGTAGCGCCAAGCGTGCTGCCGGGCGTCGGGGAACTCATCGCCGCCAGGGTCATTGTGCCTTCGGTAAACGTGTAGTCGTTGTATTGCACGCCGCCGCTGCCGATTGAATAGAGCCGCGCATAGATCGTCGCCCCATACGCCGGCAGTTTGGGCACTGTCGCGGAAAGGGCGGTCGTGTCGCCGGAAGTATAGAGACTGCTCGATCCCGGCCCGCTGAGCCCCAGCCACAGCACGTATTCATTCACATTGGTTCCGGCCGACCAGGTGAACACCACATTCGACGCGCCGAGCACCGAGCCCGCTGTCGGCGAGACGAGTGCCGCCGCCGTGGGCGTGCCTTCGGTGAATACGTAATCGTTGAAGAGCGCGCCTCCACGACCCAGCGAAAAGAGCCGGGCGTAAATCGTCACGCCCTTTGCTGGAATCACAGGCGCCACGACGGAGGTGGCCGTCGTCACGCTTGAGGCGTAGATGTCACTCGATCCCGGACCGGCAATTCCCAGCCAGAGCGCGTATCCAGTGTTCCCCGACCCTGCTGTCCATTGGAATGTCACGTTCGAAGCGCCCAGCGTGCTGTTCGCCATCGGCGAAGTCAGTGTGGCCGCGGTTCGCCCTGCGTTGATCGTCTGCGTCAGCGTGGCGCTGCTCGTTAAATAGTCGCTGCTGTTGGTGTCCGGCGCATAGGTTGCCACAATGGTGTGCGTTCCCGCGGCCAGCGCACTTGTGGTGATGCTCGCCGTTCCATTGCTCAGCACCAGCGTCGGCCCCGTCCCGCCGTCCACCGTCGTCGTCACGGTGCCCGTCGGAGCGATCGTTCCCGATGCCGGCGTCACCGTTACGGTGAACGTCACCGGCAGCCCCGCTGTCTGCGGATTCTTGCTTGACGTCAGCGTCGTCGTTGTTGCAATCGGCGACGAGGTCGTGATCGTCTGCGTCAGCGTTCCGCTGCTCGATGCAAAGATGCTTCCCGCCGCGTCCGGACTGTACGTGACGACAATCGTGTGCGTCCCGACGCCGAAGGTACCTGGGATGAAGAAATCCGGAGTCGCTTTTGCTACACCACCGGTGAGCTGAATCGCCGTGCCCTTCTTCCCGTCCACAGAGAAGATCGCGCTGCCTGTCGGCACGCCGCTTGCCCCCGCTACTGTCGCCGTAATCGTGAACGGCAACCCGGCGCCCTGCGGATCGGCGCTCGATGTCACTGTCGTGGTGGTCGCGGTGGTCGCGAAGCCCAGGTCGAGCTTGGCCACAAAGCAGGTGCCGAACGCAGTAGTCTTGTCCTTGGTCTGAAATGCCCCGGCACTGATGGGAAAATCCACCGAGTCCGACAACCCGGTCACGTACGCATTCCCGAGGCCGTCCAATGCCAACCCGCGCGCTCCATCGGATGTGGACCCTCCCAGGTAGGTTGAGTAAAGAAGCGCGGTCCCGGCCGGGTTCAGCCGCGCCACAAAGCCGGAGTCGAATCCGTCCCGGTTGAGAACCTGAAATGCCCCCGCGGACACTGGAAAATCATCCGAGGACGTGGTGCCCACGACAATTGCAGCCCCTGACCCATCCACGGCGACCGCATAGGCGCCTTCATTGATAATCCCCGTCGCCGGATTTCCCTCGCTCCCACCCAGATAAGTCGAGTAAATCAAGCCTGTTCCATCGGCGTTCAGCTTGCTCACAAACGCGTTGCTGTTGCCGGTGGCCCCGGCGTTGTTCGTCGTCTGAAAGGCCCCGGTCGACGTTGGAAAGTCGGTTGAATAAGCGAAGCCGGCGACATATGCATTCCCCGATCCGTCCACTGCAATGCCGGTAGCCTCATCCTGCACGCTGCTGATGCGTGCCGCGCCGCCGCCGGTGCTTCCTCCCAGGTAAGTGGCATAGAAAAGCCCGGTGCCCGTTGCATTGAGCTTGGCCACGAAGGCATTCCCAAGCAGTTGCGTAACGCTGACGCCGGGATCGTTATTCACAGTCTGGACGGCACCCGTAGTCACGGGGAAGTCGGTTGATCCCGTCCAGCCCGCAACATAGGCGTTGTCGAATCCATCCAGCGCGATAGCGTATCCTTCGTCGCCAAAGCTTCCTCCCAGGTATGTGCCGTAGACCAGCGCGCTTCCGGCTGCATTCAGCTCGGCAACAAAAGCATTGCCTCCCGTGTCCGTAGCACCAGTAGCATTGTTCGTTGTCTGGAAGGCACCCGGAGTTACGGGAAAACCGGGCCCGGCAATGCCAGTAACATAGGCGTCCCCGGAGCCGTTGACTGCAATCGCGTTGGCCAGGCCGCCCAGATATGTGGAGTAAACCAGCGCTGTTCCGCTTGCGTTTAGCTCCGTCACGAATCCGGTGCTGCTGCCTCCGCCGCTAAACGTCGTCTGCAAAGCGCCCGGGGTCACGGGAAAGTCGCTCGACGAAGTCTGGCCGGTCACATACGCGTCCCCGGAGCCATCTATCGCGATGGCGCTCCCAATATCCTCGGAACTCCCGCCCAGATAAGTGGAGTAAACCAGCGCGGTTCCGGTTGCATTCAGCTTGGTCACAAATGCTGTGTAATCGTTGCTTGTCTTGTCGTTTGTGCTCTGGAATGCTCCGGCTGTGACGGGGAAATCGGAGGACACGGTGATGCCGGTGACGTAGGCGTTGCCGGATCCATCCACAGCAATTGCATTGGCCTCATCCTCGAAGCTTCCTCCCAGAAACGAGGAGTAGACCAGCACCGGGTCGATCACCAAGGCGCGCTCTGTGTCATAAGCGCCCACCGTAAATCCCGCCGTGTTTCTTTCCAGCAGCGCAAAGCGCCCCTCCACAGCCTGCCGCCTACCATCGATCTCCTGGTAAACGACCGGCTTGTTAAACGTAATCTCCCCGTCGGCGGCAATCACGTACAGATTACCTTCCGCATCCAGCTTCAGAGCCTTCGCTCCAGCAAACTTCAGCCGGATCGGCTTGGCATCCGCATGCGGCGCAACGACGAAGTCGTACTCCAATTGCCGCTGATTGCCGTAGTAGACCAGGTCCACGCCTGGAAAGACCCCCGCATACCGGACCTTGCCGAACGTGGGTACACCCTCGTGCCACTTCGATCGATCGCTCCCGATAAAGTAATTCGCTGTCCCCGCAAGCTGATCCGCTCCCATAACCTCAGGGTTATGCACAGCGCTCGCCAGCTCCAGGCGAAGCACATCGGTCACGCGTGGCAGCCTCTCCTTCGTCGTGCCCTTCTTGCTCGGCCCGCCCGTTTCCGCTCCGCGCTTGCTCAGCGAAAGCACCGCTCCCGCTTCCGTCAAAAAAAGCGAATAACCGTCGCCGCGCGAGACAAACTTCACCCGCGGGTCCAACTGCCCGCGATTGGCCTCAAAGCTCAGCGGCAACCTGCCGTAATTCGCGGCCACGGCCGCACGATCAGACTGTACGGCTTGGGCACCCTGAGCTGCACAGGGTAGAAGCAGCGCAACGGCCATCAACGCGCAGACGATGCTCCACGCAGCAAACCGCAATGTTTCAAGGCTCAACGGCTTAACCATTACTTCAAATCCGCAGCCTTTCGCGGACGATCCGGGCACACGGGTACTTATCGGGCGCATATTGCCTCCAGGCGTCAATCGGTTGAATGGTTCCAGGCCCAACCTTGCTCTCGGAGAGGAAGGCATAATCGGCTGATAATCCCGTATGCGGAAAAGCCGACCATCCCCGCCAAAGTATTTTTGAGAATTCGCTCAGCCGCGGCCAATTCACCCTTCACGCGCCCCGCCTTGCCCCCACCCGCCTCCCCATGATTGACTGAATGCCGAAGGCGGACCCTCTCATGCCCTACATCCTTGCTCTCGACCAGGGAACCACCAGTTCCCGCGCCATTCTCTTCGATGAATCGGGCGCCATCGCCGCCGTCGCCCAGCATGAATTCGAGCAGTTCTATCCCCAACCCGGCTGGGTCGAGCACGACCCCATGGAAATCCTCTCCAGCCAGTTGAGCTGCGCTGTCGAGGCCCTGGGCAAGGCCGGCGCGCGCCCTCGCGACGTTGCGGCCATCGGCATCACCAACCAGCGCGAGACTGTCATCGTCTGGGACCGGGCAACCGGCAAACCCATCCACCCGGCCATTGTCTGGCAGGACCGCCGGACCGCTCCGGCGTGCGCCGCCCTCGAAGCGAGCGGCGCGGGCGAAGACGTCTCCAACAAAACGGGACTGGTGATTGATCCGTATTTCTCAGCCACAAAAGTTGCCTGGATCCTCGACCACGTCAGCGGCGCCCGCGCCCGCGCCGAGCAGGGCGAACTGGCCTTCGGCACTGTCGACAGTTGGCTCATCTGGCACCTCACCAGCGGCCATCGCCATGTGACCGACGTGACCAACGCCTCGCGCACGCTGCTCTTCAACATCGTCAAAGGCGAGTGGGACGCCGATCTCCTGCGCCTCTTCAACATTCCCGCCTCACTGCTGCCGGAAGTCGTCTGGTCCAGCCAGAATGTCGGCGAAGTCACCACCACGCTCGGCCTCGGTGGCATCCCTATTGCCGGCATCGCCGGCGACCAGCAGGCTGCCCTCTTCGGCCAGCTCTGCTGGGGTCCAGGACAAGCCAAAAACACCTATGGCACGGGCTGTTTTCTGCTGCAGAACATCGGCACCGAATTCATCCGCTCGAAAAATCGCCTCATCACCACGCTCGCCGCCAGTGCCAGCCGGCACCTCGAATACGCTTTCGAAGGCAGCATCTTCATCGGCGGCGCCGTCGTACAGTGGTTGCGCGATAACCTCAAGCTCATCGCCGCTTCGTCCGATGTTGAAGCTCTCGCCAGCACCGTTTCCGACACTGGGGGCGTGGTCTTTGTCCCCGCCTTCGTTGGCCTCGGCGCGCCTCATTGGGACCCGCAAGCCGTCGGCATGATCATCGGCCTGCGCCGCGAAACCCAACCCGGCCATATCGCCCGCGCCGCGCTCGAGAGCATCGCCTTGCAGGTCGCCGACGTCCTCGAAGCCGTGCAGGCCGAAACCACCCCGCTCGCCGCCCTTCGGGTCGATGGTGGTGCGGCCGTCAACAACCTCCTCATGCAATTCCAGGCCGATATTCTCGGCGTCCCCGTCGTCCGCCCGCAGGTGACCGAGACCACCGCTCTCGGCGCAGCTTACCTGGCAGGATTAGCGACGAGCTTCTGGGCCAATCCCCAGGAGCTGGCGGCGCGCCGAACCACCGATCTCCGCTTTGAGCCCACCATGAGCGCCAAAGAGCAGGCCGAGCGCCGCGCGTTATGGCGCCGCGCCGTCGACCGCGCCAAAGATTGGGGAAACTGACCCGCCCCGAGATTGCTCTAACCATCGACGGCAAAACGACCAACAAATCTTGGAGCAGCCAATGCGCAGGGAAGAAATGCTTGCCAGAGCCCACGCCCGCACCGAGCCGTGGGATATCGCCATCATCGGCGGCGGCGCCACCGGCATGGGCGTGGCCGTCGATGCCGCCGCTCGCGGCCTCAGCGTCGTCCTGGTCGAAGCCCACGACTTCGGCAAAGGCACCAGTAGCCGCTCCACCAAGCTCGTTCACGGCGGCGTGCGCTATCTCGAGCAGGGCAACATCCCGCTCGTCATGTCCGCCCTAAAGGAACGCGGCCTGCTGCGCCAGAACGCACCGCACCTGGTCCACGATCTCGCCTTCGTCGTTCCCAACTATTCCTGGTGGGAGGCGCCCTTTTACGGCATCGGCCTCAAGCTCTACGACATGCTCGCCGGCAAGTATGGCTTCGGTGCGTCAAAGCTTCTTTCCAAGGAAGAAACCCTCGAACGCCTGCCCGGCCTCGAGCCCGATGAGCTGCGCGGCGGAGTCGTCTACTACGACGGCCAGTTCGACGACGCCCGCCTGCTCATTCATCTGGCCATGACCGCCGCCGATCACGGCGCAGTGCTGCTCAACTACTGCCCCGCAACCGGCCTCACTCGCGACGTCGAAGGATACGTCAACGGCCTCACCGCACGCGATGAAGAATCAGGCCACGCGATCACCATCCAGGCCCGCATCGTCGTCAACGCCACCGGCGTCTTCACTGACAACATCCGCCACATGGCCGACCCCGCAGCCGAGCCGCTCATGGTCACCAGCCAGGGCATTCACCTGGTCTTCGAGCGCAGCTTTCTCCACGGCGACACCGCGCTCATGGTCCCCAAAACCAGCGACGGCCGCGTCCTCTTCGTCATTCCCTGGCACGGCCACGCCGTCGCCGGCACTACAGACACACCCGTCGACGAGCCCACTCTCGAGCCGCGCCCCTACGAAGAAGAAATCGAATTCATCCTCGACACTGCCTCGCGATTTTTCGTTCGCCCACCCACCCGTGCCGACGTGCTCGCCGTCTACGTCGGCCTGCGCCCGCTGGTCAAAGGCGACGGCAAAACCTCCGCCCTCTCGCGCGACCACGTCATCCACGTCGACACATCCGGCCTGCTCACCATCACCGGCGGCAAATGGACCACCTATCGCCACATGGCCGAGGATTGCGTCGACCACGCCATCACCCTCGGCAAACTTCCCGACTCCGATTGCCGAACGAAGAATCTCCGCATCCACGGCTACCTCGAAGACTCGTCCTCACTCGGTGGTCTCGACGTATACGGCTCCGATGCCCAAAGAATCCTCGCCCTCGCCGCAGCCGAGCCTGCGCTCGCCGCCCAGCTCCATCCCGCGCTGCCCTACATCGCCGCAGAAGCCGTCTGGGCCGCCCGCGAAGAGCTGGCCCGCTCCGTCGAAGACGTGCTCGCCCGCCGCACCCGCGCCCTCTTCCTCAACGCCCGCGCGGCAATTGCCATGGCCGAGCCCGTCGCAAAGCTGTTAGCCGCCGAATTGGGCCGCGATCAATCCTGGATCGACACTCAGATCGAACAATTCACTGAACTGGCGCAGCAGTACCGCGTTGTATGAGTCCTACCACCCCGATTCGTCATCAACAGAAGACAGAGCCGCCTTGAAAAAATGCGGCTCCATGCATTGCCGAATGAGTTTTCGCGAGAGGCTATGAGTGCCAGGGCACGACTCCAGTCGTGCCGCAAGATCAAAAGAATGAGCGCGGGCTTAAGCCCCTGCGGAGTGTTTTTCCCGCTCCGCCGCACCTACCCGGCTTTTCCGCAACCTGCTTCAGCCGTGCCGTTGCGGTCATGGAATCGGCGAGGGCTTCAGCCCCTGCGGTATGCTTTCCGAAGTCCCAACTCGAAGGAGAAAAAATGGCAACCCAATGTACTCATCTCGCCGACCACCTCAAAAAAGTAAAGCCGCGCACCAAGGGCTGCGAAGAATGCCTCAAATTGGGCGATACCTGGGTCCACCTGCGCATGTGCCTGGAGTGCGGCCACGTCGGCTGCTGCGACTCATCGAAGAATCGCCACGCCCGGGCCCACTTTCACGAAACCCAGCACCCGCTCATTCAATCCGCGGAAAAAGGCGAAAATTGGCGCTGGTGCTACATCGACGATATGTATCTTTAGACGAGCTCGACTTCGATCTTTTTCGTCTCCGCATCCAGCTTCACAATTCTGAAGCTGCGAATCTGCCCCTGCGCCAGCGGTTCCAGTTTCGCCGCGGCAGCCGGCGCATTGCCCTTCCATCGCGCGCTCAGCAGCGATGACAGTGCTGACAAATCCGCCTTGCCCTCGCTCGGTTTCTCGGCCTCAGAGGCAACAGCGGCCTTCACGCGGCACTGCGCTCGAATCCCTTCGCCGAGTTCCACAACAGCCGTCGATCCCGACAGTTCCACCACTCGCCCTGAAACCGCATCGCCCGCCTTGTGCTCGGCAATGTATTCGTCAATGCTCGTCGGAATCAGCTGCTTCATGCTCAGCTTGATCTGCCGCTTCTCCGTATCGATGGCCAGCACCAGCGCCTTCACCACCTGCCCCGCGCGCAGCACGTCGCTGGGATGATTGATCCGCCGGTCGGCCACAATCTCGCTCACATGCACCAGCCCCTCCACGCCCTCGGCCAACTGCACAAACGCGCCGAAGTTCATGATCTTGGTCACCGGCCCCTCAATCTGCGAGTTCTCAGGAAACTTCTGCCGCACCTCGCTCCAAGGGTCGGCCATCGCATGCTTCAGCCCCAGCGAAATCCGCCGCTCCTCAGGCTTGATGGCCAGAATCACAGCATCCACGCGATCGCCCTGCTTCACCACGTCGCCCGGATGGCGGACCTTCTTGCCCCACGACATTTCTGATATATGAATGAGCCCTTCAATGCCCGGCTCAATCTCCACGAATGCGCCAAAGTCCTGCAGCCGCGTTACCGTTCCGCTCACGCGCTGGCCGGCCTGAAAGCGCTCTGGCACCGTGGCCCACGGCTCGGCCTGCAACTGTTTCAGCCCGAGAGAAATCTTCTTTGTCTCCGCATCGACCTTGAGAATTTTTACCTGCAGCTCCTGGCCCACCGCGACCGCATCCTCGACCTTGGCCACGCGCGCGTGGGCCATATCGCTGATGTGCAGCAGCCCGTCGATCCCGCCGAGGTCAACGAAGGCTCCATACGGCGCCAGG
>Ga0209169_10002599_pt1 | contig 10853 bp, 8 predicted proteins | sample HubBroMetageWRM4_FD_188346 | JGI IMG/M metagenome (GOLD analysis project Ga0209169, IMG submission 188346) | Warmed soil microbial communities from the Hubbard Brook experimental Forest, New Hampshire - Hubbard Brook CCASE Soil Metagenome WRM 4... | ecosystem: Environmental > Terrestrial > Soil...
CACGCGCGAATCCCCCGGACAGCGCAACATCGCCGATCCGCAAGTCCAGCAAACCATTCGCGACACGTTGCGCAATCGCAAAGAACAGTTGCTGCGCTCCGCATACCTCGCGATCGCCCGCGACGACGCCCGCGTCCGCAACTACCTCGCCGAGCAAGTAGTCGAAGCCTCCGGCAAACTCCCCGACGCCGCCCGCAAATAGCAGCTCCAGCTAGTTGAATTGCACGCACTCCCGCTTGCTCTGAGCCTCGAAGGCCCGAGGCACTTACGATAGGTGCTCTAAAAAAGCGTTGTCATCCTGAGCGAAGCGAAGGATCTCAGCCGCGACCCAACCCAAATCGATCCGCACCAGCAAGATCGTGTAGGGGCGCAGCACTGCTGCGCCCCAGCTTGCCCAGGCGTAAACCATATCGCCCCCCTGTTTTTTCAGACGCCTTCGCTTCTTCTTCCGCGACTTCGCCACTCCGTCTCTCGACTGTCACCCCGCTTCCCGCTATAGTGGCGCGCGGAAATACGGAGGCAATTTCACATGGGACTGTGGTCACGCCGAAAATTCTTCCTCACCTCGCTGGCCGGCGGAGCCGCCGCAGGCACCGCGAATCTGCTCGGCAATGTTTCTTCTGCGAATGCCGTTCCCGCCAAAGTCGCCGCGCCGCTCGCACCCGCCGCGAAGGGCACAAAGCCACTGATCATTTCGAGCGCCAACGGATTGCACGCACTCGATAAAGGCATGGCGATCTTGAAGCAAGGCGGCGACACGCTCGATGCGGTAATCGCCGCGGTGACCGTCGTCGAAGACGATCCCAACGACACTTCAGTGGGCTACGGCGGTTTGCCCAACGAAGACGGCGTCGTCGAACTCGACGCGAGCTGCATGCACGGTCCGACCATGCGCGCCGGTTCGGTCGCGTCGGTGCGCAACATTAAGAACGTCGCGCGCCTGGCAAAGACCGTGATGGAAAACACCAATCACGTGATGATTGTCGGCGACGGCGCGCGGCGCTACGCGGTGGACGAAGGATTCGAGGAGATGAATCTTCTCACCGACAAATCGCGGAAAATCTGGCTCGCGTGGAAAGCATCATCGTCGATGAACTGGCGCCCTGGAATTGATTCCCCGGAATGGAAAGAGCACATGACGAAACTTTTCGACGGCGATGAAAAAGAGATCGCCTTCGCGGAGCACGTCATCGCGCACCCGCCGACAGGAACGATTCCGTGCATGGCAATCAACGAGAAGGGCGATATCTCGGCGACGACGACAACGTCTGGACTTGCCTGGAAAATCGCGGGCCGTGTCGGCGATTCGCCCATCATCGGCGCGGGCTGCTGCGTGGACAATGAAGTCGGAGCGGCAGGTTCAACCGGAAAAGGCGAAGAAAACATCAAGATTTCCGGCGGCCACACCATCATTGAACAGATGCGCCAGGGAAAATCTCCAAAGGACGCATGCCTCGAAGCGCTGGCCCGTATCGCGCACAACTACAAGAACGACAAGAAAAAGCTGAGCACGTTTCACATTTTCTTTTACGCGATCAACAAAGACGGCGTACACGGCGCCGCGTCGCTCTGGAAAAACACCTACGATCGCACCAAACATTCGACCTACGCCGTTCACGACGGAACCGAAGCGAAATTGATGGATTGCGCCCCGTTCTTCGACGATTTCGGCGGCGATGAGTAGCGCGTAATGTGGCTCGCGGTTTCAGGCGCGACATTGCGCTAGCAAGTGAAGGGCTTCAGCCCCTGACCGTGTTCCTGATGGCACAGTGAGCCCTTGTCGGAACTGATTTCTTTCTCGGAAACTTTTTCGCCGCGGCCAATCTGAATTATTCTGGTAGCGATGGATCAAGCAAACATTCTGATTATTGGCGGTGGCGTGATCGGATGCTCGATCGCGCGCGCTGTTTCGCAAAAATACCAGGACGTATTCCTGTTGGAGCAGAATCCGCGCGTCGGCATGGCCACGAGCACGCGCAACAGCGGCGTGATTCACTCCGGCATTTATTATCCGAAAGACTCTCTCAAGGCGAAGCTGTGCGTGGAAGGAAACATTCTCGCCTACGAATTCTGCGAAAAGTACAAAGTCCCTTACCGCAAGACCGGCAAGCTGGTCGTCGCGGCAAACAAGAGCGAAGAGCCCGAGCTCGAAAAGCTGATTCAAAAAGGCATCACCAACGGCGTTCAGGGGCTGAAGCTCGTTGGACCGAAGGAAATTCATGCCCGCGAGCCGCACATTCACGGGACCGCGGCAATCGATGTTCCATCGACGGGAATTTTATCGGCCGAAGATCTAGTCCGAACGCACGCGCGGCTCGCCGCCGACAACGGCGCGAACATCGTGACGCGCGCGAAGGTCGTAGCATTGACCCCGGTAAAAGACGCGGTACGCGTCGATCTGGAAATCGGCGACGACGAATCGAAAGAGAAGGAATCGATCGAAGCGCGCTGCGTAATCAACGCCGCGGGTTTGTACGCCGATGAAGTCGCCGCGATGCTCGGCAACAATTCCTGGAAAATTTACCCGGTACGCGGCGAATATTGCGAAGTGCGCGGCCCTCGCGCGAGCTTGATCAACACGCTGGTGTATCCCTTGCCGCATCACGACGGATTGAGTCTCGGCGTGCATTTCACGCGAACTCTGTGGGATACGTTTTTACTCGGCCCAACCGCAACTTACGTCGAAGGCAAAGACAACTACGAGCGCGGCCGCCTGGCCATTCGCGATTTCGCCGAGAGCGCCAAAACGTTGCTGCCTGAAATCCGAGAAGAAGATTTACAGCTCGGCTATTCCGGATTGCGCCCCAAGCTCGTGCCTCCGACAGGCCACGGGATCGCCGATTTTGTCATTGCGCGCGATCCCAAAGTGCCGCAAGCAATCCACCTCGTCGGCATGGAATCGCCCGGCTTGACGGCGGCCTCCGCCGTAGCCGAGTACGTCTTGCCGCTGGTTGCGGAAACAGTTTAAGCCACTGCATCGTAATACGATATCGTGATATCATTAATACCGTTCCACTGGAGCGGAGATATGGCTCAATTCGTGGTTCGCAACATCGAGGACGGCGTTAAAGCCCGCCTGAAACGGCGCGCCAAGCGGCATGGCCGAAGTTTTGAAGAAGAGGTGCGCGACATTCTCCGAAATGCCGTTCGCGAACAGGAATCGGAACGCAGCGGCGGGCTTGGGTCTGAAATTGCGGCCATGTTCAAGGGCATCGGACTCGAAGACGAAATCAAGGAACTTCGCGGACACAAGATCAAGCCCGCACGATTTGATCGATGATTATCCTGGACACAAACGTCCTTTCGGCACTCATGCTGCCCTCTCCTGATCGTACCGTAGTGAACTGGCTGGACCAGCAGCCTCGTACTTCGGTGTGGATTTGCTCTGTCACTGTGTTGGAGATCCGATACGGATTGCAGATTCTTGCTCCCGGCCGAAGGCGCAGTGCTTTGACAGCGATGTTTGAGAATCTCGTTGCCCATGCGATCGAGGGCCGCATAGCGCCATTCGATAGCGAGGCAGCGGAACGAGCCAGCGAAATGATGGCGACGCGCCACCAGAAAGGCCGCCCCGGTGAACTGCGGGATACGATGATCGCGGGGATTGTTCTAGCGCGCCGAGCGACGCTGGCGACGCGAAACACTTCTCACTTTGAGGACCTGGACGTACGCGTAGTCAATCCTTGGACGGTTTGAAGCAACTCACTTCGGCAAACACCGGCGTTAAGCGAAGAGGAGTTGGTTGTGCAGCACCGGCTTTTTGTGGGCGGTAGTGCGGTTGGCCCACCACTGGCGCCAGGCGTTGGCGTCGTTGCCGAGTTCGGCGCCGGTGATCAGGCGGAGAGCCCCGTAGACCCAACTGCGCGTGGTGGCGTCGAGTCCATCGTCATCAAACATATTCAATAAATTGGGGACAGCGGCGAGACGCTGCTCTTTCGTGAGCATGCCCGTCTTGGCCAAATTGCAGCCGGCGCGTTTGCGGACGCGCGCGGATGGATCGTGCGCAAATCGATCCAGCAGCGGATCGACGGTCCCGTCGGTGCCTAGCAGCGCAAGGCCCTCGACCGCCCAGTAACGCGTGACTTCGTTGCGATCGTGTACGTAATGCAGGAGCTGCGCGAGGACTAATTTCTGTTCGATGCCGCGGCTGCCGAGTGCGCCGAGATGCCACAGCGCCAGCGTGCGATCGTCAGGATCGTTATGAAGCTGCTGCACGAGGCGCGCGACGCTGTCGGGAGTCTGATCAATGTTGCTAGCGGCAAGATCGGTTTCGATGGCCAATCCGCGCACGCGCATGTCGTCGGAATTCAGCGCGGTATGCACGAGATCGTAAAGATGGTCGGTATCGCGAAGCTGGCCGCGCCAGAGCGGAAGCTTGTGATCGAGCGCGTCGAGCGACTCGAAGTCTCGCGCGATGGCACGTTCGAGAAGCTGCTCGGCCTGAGGTTGCGGGGCGAGGCGGCCGATTGCCTCCATACTCAAGGGCGTCAAGGGGGACGAGGGCTGGGCCGGCGATGTGCCTTCATTACCGGGAAGCGTTGCAGCTTGCACCTGATCACTCCCCACCCATTGGGAATGCGAGTGGCGGGCGACCTCATATCCGGCGAGGGTCGAAACCACGGCAAGGGCTACCACGGGAGCGGCGAATCGGCGGAGAAGGTCGCCGACCCGGCCTGCACCGGGGTTCTCGGTGGCCGGGCGCGCGGGGAGCGCCTGTGTCGAAGATGTGGGCCGGATTTCCACTTCGATCTTTGCCTCAGCGCCACGTTGAAAAAAATGCTCGCGACGTGACCAAATTTTCGTAGTACCCCGTGACGCCGCCAATGGTACGGGGGGACATCGGCCCTCCAAACTTCAACTAATGCTATTGTTTACAACTAGATAGACAGGTTACTGATCCGCGCGAACGAAGTGCGTGTGTCCCTCGGAACAGGTGCGGAGGCGATGGTCGATGGGTTGTGGAAATCCTGTAAGCCCCGTGTTTCCTTTCAGGAAACACTACAGGGTTGTTTTGGACAAACCCCGGCCAGTACCGGATTTAAAGGGTGATATCGCGGGTTCAAAGTCGGGAAATGAGTCAGGGAGAGTACGCCCCGCAGCGCCGGGTGCCGCGCTATTCGTTCGTAGCGCCGGCGGCGGTGCTGCCCGAAAAGGGCGCCCCGGTTGGCGGGAACATCAAAGAGCTGAGTTTGTACGGCTGCTATATGGATGCAGCGTCCACCCTCGCGCCGCGGACCAAGGTGTTGGTGAAGATTTTTATGCCCGGCGAATACTTCGAGGCGAACGCCACGGTGGCCTACGCGAATCCCGCGCTAGGCCTGGGCCTGGTCTTTCGCGACGTGAAGCCAGCGTTTCGCAGCGTGCTGCGAAAGTGGCTGCTGATGGCCATGCAGTTGAGCCAGCCGTCGACCCTACAGGGCGTGACCGTCGATGAGATGAACGGCGAAGCCAACGACCACAGCGATAGCGCAGAGGAAAAGCCAGCCGCGCAACAAGGAAAGAAAGAATCCGACGAGTTCTGATTTTTCCGCGCCCGTTTACGTGCGAGCGCGCCTGGCTCACTTCAACTTGGCGTATTCCGATTTGGCTTGCAGCAGCGGCGCGAAATCGGAATCGGCATTCTTCCACAACATAAACAAATCTTCGTAAGCGGCCCGGCTCTTTTCCTTTTCTCCAGCTAGCGCGTAACTACGCGCGATACCGAGCCGCGCGAGCGCGCCCGTCGGGCAATTGATAACAACACCAGGATGATCAATCAACTTACGAAATTCCGTCGCCGCCGCGCCCGTCTGATTCGCGAGCAGCAACGCTTCGCCTCGCACGTACGGCAAGTAGCCTCCCGACCACGCCGGGTCAGCGAGGTCCAGCGCATTCGCTGTTTGTAACGCTTCAAGCGCGGCTTGCGCTTTGCCGCGACGGATTTCCGTCAGCGCTTCGCCAATCGGGAGCCAGTAGGAATTGGCGAGTGTGTCGAGCGGGTGCTCTTTGCGGAGATCGTCGCTCACCTGATTTGCAGAGCGCTCGTCGCCGATCTTGCTGAAAGCGAGCAACGCGTAGGCGCGCGTGCGCAAAGCGTTGCCCGCGGCCGCACGCGATGCTTGCGCCTGCTGAATCGCCAAAGGAAATTGCCCGCCGAGTTCGGCTTCGGTCCATCCGCTGATGCTTTGCCAGAGCGCGGCGGTGCCAGCCAGGCCGCCGCGCTTCGCGGTTTCGATGGCGTCGCGAAATTGCGCGCGCGACGTTTTCATACGGCCTTGATACGCAGCGGTCCACGCCTCGAGCGCCTGAAAAATGCTTTCGGTGTAAGGATTCTCGCGCGACCAGGCGACCTGACGCGCCATTTCCGCGGCGTCGTTTTGCAGGAATGCGATCTGATAAGCGTGGAGATGGATATAGGGACTATCGAGCTTGCGCGCGGCCGCCGCGCGACTGTTCGCCTTGGCTTCCTCGAGGCGACCAAGATCGACCAACGAGCTGGTGACATTTGCGATCGCGATGCCACTGTCGGGCTCGAGGCGCGCGGCTTCGAGGTTGTGTGCCAGCGCCTCTTCAAACCTGCCTAGATACGAATAACAGAGTGCGATGTCGACATGGGGCGTGGACTCCGCGGGATACGTTTGAATCCGCAGGCTGTACGTCTGGATCGCCTCGGGCAGCTGGCCGGTGACCGTGGCGTAGTAAAGGCCGGCGATCGCCAGCTTTTCGCGCTCGCTTACATTGTTGCGGAGATCAAAAGCCTTGCGAATATTCTCGCTGGCCGCGGCGACGTCAGCGATGTTGGCGTACGACGAGCCGAGCGCGAGGTATCCGAGGGCGAAGTTGGGATCGATCTGCACCGAGCTCTTGAACAGCGGAATGGCCTCCAGGTCGCCCTTTGTGTCAACGATCTTGCGGCCCCGGCTGAATGCTTTCAGCGCATCGAGCGACGACGTAGTGACCTGATCCAGCGGGACGTCATATTTCTGAATGGAACTGAGCGATTCGCCGAGTTTTGCCCGCAGCGAAGATGCGGCTTTGTTGAGCCCTTTGAGAACATCCTCCTTGTGAGCGACTTGCGTCTCCGCTTTCGCCAGCGACTCGCCGTTCAGGCAACTCGTCGTGTCGAGCGCGATCAGGTAGCTGCTGCCGATGCTGGAGATTGCACTGGTCAGCACGGCTTTGCTGCCGGTGCGCTGGCAGACGTCATCGGCGATCTGTGTGGTGATGCGTTCGCCCGGAGAGCGGCCCATGAGCGCGAGCGTGGACTCGACTTTGCGGTCGGAGAGGATGTTGAGAAATGGAGATTGTTCGAGGCTCGAGGCGAGCGCTGGTTTGAGCGCGTCGTCAAAGACGGGGTCGTCGGTTTTGTTGGCGAAATCGGCGAGGACGATGGTGTCCTTCTGGTTGAGCGCGTCGGTATGACGCGCGCGAACGAGCCAGGACGCGACGAGGGCGACGGTGGCTAGGACAATTACGGCTGTGAGCGCGAGGCGATTGACTCGGCTCGGCTCGGCGTCTTGCGCCTTCGCCGTGGCGACGACGGCACTTCGCAACTGCGTGGCGCGGCCGGAGTCGGCGTCGCGCTTGAGGCGCCGCAAATCGATGCGAAGTTCGGAGGCGTGCTGGTAGCGCAGCGATTTGTCCTTCTCCAGAGACTTGCTGATGATTTCTTCGAAGCGTGGCGGCGTGGCCGGCCGCAACTGGCTGGCAGCCACGGGTGGGCGATTGAGAATGCCATCGAAAACGACGCCGGAGGTCGCGCCGGGAAACGGAAGCTGGCCGGTGGCCATTTCGTAGAGGACCACGCCGAAAGAAAAAAGATCGGTGCGGGTGTCGAGCGGCTCGCCGCGAATCTGTTCGGGAGACATGTACGCGGCAGTCCCGACGGCGAAGCCCGGCGCGGTGACGAAATCGGCGGTCGCGCCGGAGGCGAGTTGCGCGTGTTCGTCGGCGACTTTCGCGAGGCCGAAGTCGAGGATTTTGATCTGATCGTGGTCGGTGACGAAAATGTTGGCGGGCTTGATGTCGCGATGGATGATGCCCTTCACGTGGGCGGCGTCGAGCGCGTCGGCGATTTGCGCGGCAAAGTCGAGGATTTGATCGATCGTAAGCGAGCCGGACTGGATCCAGTGCTTGAGCGTGGCGCCTTCGAGCAACTCCATAACGATGAAGGCTTTTCCGTTGGCGGCGCCGACGTCGTGGATCGTGCAGATGTGCGCGTGGTTCAGCGCTGACGCGGACTCAGCTTCGCGATGGAAACGCGCGAGCGCTTGCGGGTCGCCGGCGACATTTTCCGGAAGAAATTTGAGCGCGACGTTGCGGTGCAGGCGTGTGTCTTCGGCTTTGTACACCACACCCATACCGCCATCCCCGATTTTGGAGAGGATGCGGTAATGCCCGAACGTCTGCCCCACGAATGAGGGGTACTCCGTCATTGGCGCAAGTTTAGGTTGCAGGCGGAAAGCAAGTCAACGCGCGCAGGGATCTGTGCGAGCGGTTATACCGAACGAAGAGGATGATGTTATTCGGCGTCGCCGAGTGGCAGGAAATACTGGGTGCCTTTGACAGGGTCTTGCAGGCGGCGGAGGAGTTGCTGAAGGTCGGCGCTGCGTTCGACAAAATCGATGTCGGACGTATTGATGACGAGCAGATCGCTGGCAGCGTAGTGAAAGAAAAAGTGTTCGTAGGCGCGCGCCACTTCCTCGATATATTCCAGTGAGATTTGGGTTTCGTCTTTAGACGCTTTCTTGGCGATGCGGGTGCGCAAGACTTCAGGCTTGGCCTGGAGGTAAATAACGAGATCGGGCGCAGGCACTTCGGAAGCGAAAATCTCGTAATAGCGGTCGTACAGCTTTAGCTCTTCGTCATTGAGATTCAGGTTGGCGAAGATGCGGTCCTTTTCCATCAAATAATCAGACAGCACCGGGCCCGGCGATTCCACGGCGAGGGCTTCGCGCAGGCGTTTCTGGCGCTCGATCAGGAAGTACATCTGGGCGCGAAACGCGGAACCCGGCTTTTCATTGTAAAAATCGGCGAGAAACGGGTTGTCTTCGCAGTCATAAACGCGGCGCGCGTGCAGGCGTTCGGCGAGCACTTTGGCGAGCGTGGTTTTACCGACGCGGAGAGGCCCCTCGATAACGATAAAGCGTGGCGCTTGCGGGCCGCGCTGCGGAATCGGTGCGCGTTTGGCGGAAGACGATTCGTTGGCCATTGGTCGCTGTCGCTTTTCGTGCCCGCGAGGGCTGCGGAATCTCCAGGGATCGACTCCGAAAACAAAATCGCGAGGGATTATAGCAGAGTCGTTTGCACGCGCCAGGCGTTGGCGATGCGAAATGATCGATAGAGAAAATGAATTTTGCACAGGGAAGCGATTTTTGATCGCTTCGAGTTTTCTCATTTTTCCGGCTTGAGAAAGTGCTAGTACATCAGTCCCTCTTTTCCTAAACCAGAATCCCACGGCTGAGTACCACCCGAAATGTGACCACCGGGCCAGTGCCACCTGCACTTGTGCGCAGTAAAGTTCAGTTGTTGCAGGCACGTACTTTCTGACAGTAGGGCAAGCGCCCTGCGACACCTGAGGAGAACACAATGTTGCTGGCAACGATCTTGTTGCTCTGCCCCCTTCCGCAGATTGAGGGCACGGCAAAAGCAGTAGAAAACCCACCCGCAGCGATTACGATTTCCAAGGAATCCGCAGATTCCGCCACGGTTACTTCCCTCTCTGAACCGCTTCCGTCCGCTCCGGCGCCTAAAGTGAAGACCGATGCGGAAATTGAGCCGGGAATTGAGCCGGCGGCTGTGCCCGCGGCTGGCGCTCCGATGCGCGGCCTGAAGCAGGCGATTTCGAGCCCCGTTGAAACGCGGATGCAGCGCACGATGTGGTACACGCTGGCGATTACGGGCAGCGGCGCGGCGGCGTTTGATGCATGGTCCACGCGGCGCGCGATTTCTGGCGGCTACGGCGTCGAGGCCAATCCGATGTTGCGTCCGTTTTCGCACTCGAATGCAATGTATGCGGCGACGCAGGTGAGCCCGCTCGTGATGGACTTTATCGGCAGGCGCATGATGACTTCGCACCATCAGTGGATGCGGAATTTGTGGTGGGTGCCGCAGTCGGCGGGAACGAGCATGTCCCTGTACGCGGGCGTGCACAACACGCGCCTCGTTCCGTAAGAAGCACCGCCTTAACCTGTTTTCAGCTGGACGATTTTTCCCTCCCAGGAGAAGTAGTAGTCGGCCGCGCCGGTTGCCCACCGGCGCGGCTTTGTTTTGGCCTGACGATTCCGTTAGGATGTGCTCGCCGTGGTGGTTGTGAATTCGTGTGTCGAGGTGCGTGCGATGCTCAGAGTCTTTGTATTGATGGCGCTGTCGTTCGCGCTGTCGCAGGCGGCGCTTGGAGAAAAGAGCGAGAAGACGGAAGCCCAAGCGGCAAACTGCGAAAGAATCGCCAAGTTTTCATTGCCGAACGCGACAGTGACATCCGCCGAAATCGTAGCGCCAGGCTCGTTTCGTCCGAGCAGTTCGGTGATGCCATGGGCGGCGCAAGCGGATGCGCTCTACAGGTCCCTCCCTGCGTTTTGTCGCGTTCGCATAGACTCCCATCCGAGTTCAGACTCAGACATCAAGATTGAGGTATGGCTGCCACTAAAAGGTTGGAACGGCAAGCTGCAAGGCCGCGGCAACGGCGGATTCGCCGGCGAGATCGACGACTTCTCTCTAGCGCTTGCGTTGCACGAGGGATACGCGACGGCGGGGACCGACACCGGCCACGCAGCTAGCGGCGTCGACGCGCGCTGGGCGCTCGGACATCCGGAAAAAGTGATCGACTTCGGCCATCGCGCCATTCATGAAATGACGCAGGATGCGAAGATCGT
>Ga0209169_10002601_pt1 | contig 10853 bp, 9 predicted proteins | sample HubBroMetageWRM4_FD_188346 | JGI IMG/M metagenome (GOLD analysis project Ga0209169, IMG submission 188346) | Warmed soil microbial communities from the Hubbard Brook experimental Forest, New Hampshire - Hubbard Brook CCASE Soil Metagenome WRM 4... | ecosystem: Environmental > Terrestrial > Soil...
ATGCGGTCGATGCGCCAGACGCGATTTCCGGCATTCACGTACCGGAAGCGAAAGAACAGCTCGAAAATGATCACGATGATCGCCAACGCCGCGAAGACGTACCACGCGGTGCGATAGTACCGCATCGTCACGTCCGCGGCCCGCCACGGCCGTGGCCTCCGCCACCGTGGCCTCCGCCACCGCCGTGCATGCCTCCGCTCATCGGAGGCCGGCCGCCATGCGTGCCGCCATGCATACCGCCGCCACCGAAGCCACCGCCGCGCGTGCTGCCGCCATGGACGCCGCCGCCGTGCATGCCGCTGCTGAAACGTCCCGACGAAGCCGTAGCGTGCAGCGAGCCGTGCGAGGAGACGCCACCCGATCGCGGCTCGCCTGCGACCATGCCGTGCGTGGCACCGGAGCCGCTGACCAGCCGCAAGTGACCGAACGCGCGTTGTTGCGCGACTACCTGGTCGTGTGTGGATAACGCTTTAAAATCGGGCTGTCCATGAACCGTACCGAAAGGACGCCGAGCGTTGGTTACCGGCGGTTTGCCGTGATCAAACGCGACCAGATTGTTGCGGTTATGACCCGCAACCTCCGCGTGACGTACCTGAGCGGCTGTCCGGCCGAAATGTCGCTCGCGCGCAGCAACGCGGTCTGCTCGCGTCGGCCGCGCCGATATTCCACCGTGGCCGCCGTTGAAGCTGACGCGGCTGCCGTGGATGCGTCCGCGAAAGACGGTCCGGTTGTTGTAAACGTTTCGGATGACGGTCTTGTTCACGTTCGTAAACGCAGTGTTATAGGCGAAGGCGTTGCCTCGCCAGACTCCGCCGACGAATCCCGACCCGAAGAAGCCGAACCCGTAGTTGATTCCGCCGTAAAAGCCGACCGTCGGACCCCAGAATCCAGGCGACCACGTGAAAACGCCCAGCGAAGACGCCCAGTAGCCCGGAGTCCAGTAAAGCCCAACCGCGGGTGGTGCCACCCAGGTTCCGGGGACCCAAGAGTATCCGTACTGGCCCCACGCCCAATACCCCGGCGTCCACATCGAGTTGGCGGCGGGTGCCGGAGGCTGTTCTTGATTGGCCGGCAGCGGCGGCGGCGGCGCTCCGACCGCGGTGCTCACGCAGGGATTGTAATCCTGCGCGAGAGCGAACGCCGGCACCGCCGCGAGGGACAATGTGACGAGGAGCGCCTGAATCGTACGGAGGCTTGGCATCTGCTCTCCTTTGCTCGATCTATTCAATCGAAAAATGCTCTCGGGTTTCAGGGACTTTGCGATACTTGCCCGAGCAGGCGACCTGCCTAACGGCTTTTCATTCATTTTTAGTCGGGGGTCGTGCACGGCGGGCATTCGTACGAACCCTTGCTTTCAGCCTGTGATATCATACGACCGCATGACTGCGAAAAGCACCTTCGTCGATAAGGCGATCCAAGAGTACATCATTGCCAATGTCGTTCGCGAAGACCCCGTGCTACGCGCGCTGCGGGAAGAGACTTCGCGTCACTCGCACGCACGCATGGCAATCGGCCCCGAGCAAGGTCAGCTGATGGCGCTGTTGGCGCGAACGATCGGGGCGAAGCGCTATTTGGAGATCGGCGTTTTCACCGGTTATAGCTCGCTTGCAATGGCGCTTGCGCTGCCGCCCGACGGCCAGATCGTTGCCTGCGACGTCAGCGAAGAGTTCACTGCGGTAGCTCGCCGTTATTGGGAGACTGCCGGCGTGGCGGGCAAGATCGATCTGCGCATCGCTCCGGCGCTCCAGACGCTCGCGATGCTGCGCAGCGAGCGCGTGAAGCCGTTCGACATGGCATTCATCGATGCCGATAAAGCAAACGTCGGAACCTATTACGAACGTGCGCTTGAGCTGATTCGGCCGGGCGGTCTAATTCTGGTTGATAACGTCCTCTGGGACGGCGCGGTGCTCGATGCGTCGACGGAAGATCCCGATACCCGCGCGTTACACGCACTCAACGTAAATGTGGGCCGCGACGTCCGGGTCGACCCCGTACTGCTGCCGGTCTGTGACGGAATACTCGTCGCTCGGAAGAAGGACTAACGTCGCTTCGGCGGCCGGAAGTAGTTGAAACGCGCCCATGCGTCGCGCGGCAGCGCGCGCTGGACGTGCCCCGAAGGGGGCGCCGCGTAGCCCGCGACGTCGAAGCAGACATGGTGGTGCGGATAATCAACCGCCATGGCGCGCACCGTGTCGAGATTTGTTTCGATGATGCCGTTGTAACCATCAGGACGTTGGGGTTCGGTGCAGATCGGCATCGCACTCGACGGCGATCCGGGTGCGTAGCGCACCGACGCGACCGCGCCGCATGCGAGTCCTTCTCGAATCGCAGCCGGCATCGTCACGTAGTTGGCATCCGCGACGAGCGGCTGCCGAAGCTTGGAACGCACCCCGTCCCAGAGAGCGCCGCCGCCGGCCATGCCGGAGTCGAGCACGACGTGATCCAGCCACGTTCCGTTGATTTCGACGGTTGCGAGCGGCACATGTGGCGTAAGGTTGACCGTAATACAGTGCATGTGCGCCAGGTGCGACGCTGTTGGGAAGAGCGTAACCTGCCGGTGCTGGCGATCGATTAACGTTGGAAAGTGCGTAAAGAAGTCGTAGCCGCAGAGCGCACTCTGGCCGCCCAGGTTCGACGAAATCAGGGCGGGAACGTTGTGGAGCGTCGAACCGGCGACTCCGAATCGTTCGATCTGCGTTTGCCGATCGACGTAGGTGTGACCATCGGGCGCAACTTCGAACGTTCCGGCTCGTGCGTTGAGCCCCGCCGCCGCCGCGACCGCGGAAGAAACTAAAATTACGGACGTCCCAGTGTCGAGCGTACAGGATGCCCGTTGACCGTTGATCGTTACCGGAATGGTCGAGCGCGAGCCGTCAGATCCGCTCGCCAGCGTCACCGAAGACGTAGCCGACGCGGGATGGGCGGCGTACACAAGCGCGGCGACACCTGCAGCGAGACAGAGCGAAAAAGAAATAGCGCGGACGAGTCGTGCGTTCATCGGTTGCTCGTCCGTAGGGTACCACAGGCAGCGGGATTCGTGTGGGGCTCTAATAAAAATGTAAGCAAGTGGCCACTCGAAATATGCGCGTCACCTGCATCGGCGGCGGCCCGGCCGGTCTCTATTTCGGCATTCTGATCAAGCGGCGCTTTCCTGCGTGGAAGGTAAGCGTTCTGGAACGCAATCGCCCGCTCGATACCTTTGGCTGGGGCGTCGTCTTCTCCGATGCAACCCTTGAGAACTTGCGAGTGGCCGACGAGCCGACGCACGCCGAGATCACGCAAGCCTTCGCGCACTGGGACGACATCGAGATTCACTTCGACGGGCATACGATCGTTTCGGGAGGCCACGGATTCTGCGGAATTTCCCGAAAACACCTGCTTGCAATCCTCCAGGCGCGGGCGGCCGAGCTCGGCGTCGAGTTGAACTTCCAATACGAGGTCGACGACGTGGCGGCGGAGCGCTCGCGGTGCGATCTGCTCGTCGGCGCCGACGGCATCAACAGCCGTGTGCGCAATACTTACGCCGCAATGTTTCAGCCGGAACTCGATCGCCGCAAATGCCGCTTTGTGTGGCTGGGAACGACGCTTCCGCTGCACGCATTTACCTTTCTCTTCGAGCGGACCGAACATGGCTGGTTCACCGTGCACGCCTACCGCTTCGATGAGGAGCTCAGCACCTTCATCGTCGAGTGCCGCGAAGAGACTTGGCTCGCGCATGGGCTCGATAACGCGGAAACCGATCAGACGATTGCGTTTTGTGAAAAGCTGTTCGCACCGTATCTCAACGGGCACCGTTTAATGGCGAACTCCGCGCATTTGCGCGGTCGCGACTGGCTGAACTTCACCCGCGTGGGCAACGAGCGCTGGGTCTACGAAAACGTCGTGCTGCTTGGCGATGCGGCGCACTCGGCACATTTCTCGGTCGGCTCGGGCACGAAGCTCGCCATGGAAGATGCCATCGGCCTCGCCGACGCACTTTCATCTTCTGTCACCCTGAGCGAAGCGCTGACGGAGTATGAGGGTTTGCGCAAGATCGAGGTGGTCAAGCTGCAAAACGCGGCGCGCAACTCCACCGAATGGTTCGAAAACGTCGGTCGCTACGCAAGCCTGCCGCCCGAACAGTTCGCCTACAGCCTGCTGACGCGAAGCCAGCGGATCGGCCACGAGAACCTGCGTCTGCGCGATACGACCTACGTGGAGGGCGTCGAAGCGTGGTTCGCCGGGCGACCGGTGGCGCCGATGTTCACGCCCTTCCGGCTGCGCGATCTTGAGCTCGAGAACCGAATCGTCGTCTCGCCGATGGATATGTACAGCGCCCTTGACGGCACGCCAAACGATTTTCACCTCGTTCACCTCGGGACGCGCGCGCTCGGCGGCGCCGGCTTGATTTTTACCGAGATGACGTGCGTGACGCGCGAGGGCAGAATCTCTCCCGGCTGCACCGGGATGTACTTGCCCGAACATGTCGAGGCGTGGCAACGCATCGTCGAGTTCGTGCACGGGTCCTCTCGGACGAAGATCTGCCTGCAGCTGGGTCATTCCGGACCGAAAGGTTCGACGAAGCTCATGTGGGAGGGGATGGACGAGCCGCTCGACGCGGAGAACTGGCCGGTTGTAGGGCCCTCGGCGATTCCGTACGCGCCGATAAACCAAGTGCCCTCGGAGTTAAGCAAGCCCGAAATGGAGGCGATCCTTGCCGCGTTCGTGCGAGCAGCCGAAATGGGTCTTGCCGCCGGATTCGACATGCTGGAGCTGCATTGCGCTCACGGTTATCTGCTCTCTTCATTTATAACCCCGCTACGCAACCATCGGCGGGATGCTTATGGCGGCTCGCTTGGAAACCGCTTGCGCTATCCGCTCGAAGTCTTCCGTGCGATGCGCACGGTCTGGCCGGCAGAGCGCCCGATGTCGGTCCGGATCTCGGCGACCGACTGGGTAGACGGCGGCATCTCCGGTGACGATGCCGTCGAGATCGCGCGAGCCTTCAAAGCCGAAGGCGCGGACCTCATCGACGTCTCCACCGGCCAAACCTCGCCGGACGCAAAGCCGATCTTCGGCCGCATGTTTCAGACACCGTATGCCGACAAGATTCGTAATGAAGTGGGAATCGCGACCATGGCAGTGGGCAATATCACCGAGAGCGATCAGGTCAACGCGATCCTCGCCGGTGGACGTGCCGATCTCGTTGCGCTTGGACGGCCGCACCTGGCCGATCCTTTTTGGACGCTGCACGCCGCGGCGCAGCTCGGTTATCACGAAGCCGCATGGCCGGTGCAGTACCTCGCGGGAAAAGATCAGCTCGAACGATTGGCGGCGCGCGCGCGCGAGGCGACGCCGTGAGCGTCGCCGGCAAACACGCCCTAGTGACCGGCGGTGCGCGCGGAATCGGGCTGGGAATCGCGACGCTGCTCGCCGATCGCGGTGCTCGCGTCAGCATCGTGAGCCGCACCGCAGCGAGCGTAGTTGAAGGCCCCTTTTTCAGCGCAAACGCGGACGTCACCGACGAATCGCAGGTCCACCGCGCGTTCGACGCTTGTCGAAAAGCAAACGGCCCGATCGCCATCCTCGTCAACAACTCCGGGATCGCCGAATCGGCACCCGTAACGCGAACCGATCTCGCCATGTGGGAGCGAATCCTCGCAACGAACTTGACGGGAACGTTCCTTTGCACGCGCGCGGTGTTGAAGGAAATGGTCGACGCCGGCTGGGGGCGCGTTGTCAACATCGCGAGTACCGCCGGGATTGGCGGGGCGCCGTACATTGCGGCCTACTGTGCCAGCAAACACGGCGTCGTCGGCTTCACGCGCGCCGTAGCCGCGGAGGTCGCCGGAACGGGCGTTACCGCCAATGCCGTCTGCCCTGGTTACACGGAAACCGACATGATGCGCACGGCGATCGCCAACATCACCACGCGTACAGGGCGTAGCGAAGAAGCGACGCGTGAGCTGATGGCGCAGGGCAATCCCGAGGGGCGCATCGCGACGGTTGAAGAGGTCGCGCAAGCCGTTCTGGCTCTGGTCGAAGGCTCGGAATCCGGGGAAAGCATCGTGATTCCAGCTCCATCGAGCTGATCGAACGCGGCGAAAGAGCCTATGCGACCTCGCGGTCACCCGGTTGTGGTTTAAGCGACTCGAGTTTTCCCCAATGAAGCGCGGTCATCGCGATAACGGCAGCGCCGACGAGGCAAATCGTGCAGATTGCAAACGCGAGCCGGTATCCCGACAGCAGCGCAGCAGCCATTGAGTAGCCGGCCGCGGAGACATAGTTTGTCCGCGATGCTGCGAATGCTGCGACGACGGCAAGGCCAAGTGCGCCGCCTACCTCCGCCGTGGTATTGACCAGGCCTGAGATCACGCCTGAGTCACTTGGTGTCGCACTCGACATTGCGAACTCCATGATGCACGGAAACGCGACACCGAGCCCGACTCCCATCAGCATCATTCCTGGAAAGATTACGCTTCGATACGGTGCATCCAGCGGCGCCAGTGCGAAGATCGCCAGACCAGCCGCCGAAACGACCAACCCTGCGACCAGCGGGAGCTTCGGCCCGAATCGTTGCATGAACCACGCCGAGGGTCCCACGGAAAGTGCCCCGATCGCCAGTGTTATCGGAAGAAAGGCTAGCCCGGTTTCGATTGCGTCGTAGTGCATTTCATTACGTAAATACAGCGCATACAAGAAAAAGAATGCATATAAGCCGGTTACGATGACGATTTGAAGAACGTTGCTCCACAGAACGTTGGGCTTGCGAAAGATGCCCAAAGGCAGCAGCGGTTTTTCGAGGCGCCTTTGTCGTGCGATAAACCCCGCAAGAAGCGCAACGCTTACGCTGGCCGTGACGGCCATTTTCAGCGATATGCCCGTTTGCGGGACTTCCACGACAGCGTAAACCGCCAGCATCAGGGCCGTCGTTAGAAGCGCCGCGCCGCTGATGTCGGCACCCTCCCGGAAGCCGATGCCAGGTGAATCTGAAATGAATCGCCGCGCGAATGTGTAGGTAAAGATACCAATCGGTATGTTCACCGCAAAGATCCAGTGCCAATTCATCGCCTGGGTGATGATGCCGCCCACGAGCAGACCTACCGATCCACCGGCGGACGCGGTGAAACTGAACACCGAGAGCGCTTTCGCCCGCTCGTGCGCATCGATAAACGTTGTATAGATCATCGCGAGTATCACGGCAGCGGCCATCGCTCCGCCCAAACCTTGGGCAAACCGCGCCGCGATCAACGTCCACTGAGAGCCCGCCAGGCTGCACAGCAACGACGCCGCCGTAAAAACGAAGAGGCCGATCATGAAGATGCGTTTCGTACCGACCAGGTCACCAAGTCGGCCGGCAAGTAACAGCGTCCCGCCGAAAGCGATAAGATATGCGTTGACCGGCCAGGCGAGGTTGGCAGTGCTGAACCCGAGATCGCGTTGAATCGAGGGGAGCGCGACAGTGACGACCGTGCTGTCGAGCACGATCATCAGCATGCCCGTACAGAGTATGATGAGGGCTTTCCAGCGCTTATCCAATCGCAGGGCAGGTGGCACGTTTACATTCTCCGCTATAAAAAGCAAAATACCGGGGCGAGGCCCGGTATCCGACGACTGACGTCCGGTTCCGGGTGTCTATCTCAACGTAAGAGAAAGGGGCGCGACCCCGACGGGCGTTTTCATAGCAGCAATATCGTAGCATGGTGTGTCAAGGTGAGGTCCCGTTTATCTACCTCTCGCGGGTTTCTCAAGATAGCGAAGCACGAGCCGAGCGATTTCATCGATCAGAATCTGGGATCGGTCTCCACTGAAGATATCGTCGGGACGGCGAGCAATGGTCACATGCGTTAGCGCCTCGACGATCGTTACGCAAATAAACGCCGCTATATCAAGGTCGGGAACATCGATCTGGTCACGATGGGCCGCCAGATACGTGCGAACGAGTTCACAGGCCTGGCGGTCGACCGCCTCGATGTTAGCCAACCTTCCGACGCGAGGCATCTGCTCGACTAGGACGCGGTGCAGGCTCGGATTCAGTCGGTGCACCTCGACCATAGTGGCGACGAGCTCATGCGCGGCCACTTTTAGAGGCTGGTCGATGACCTTCTCCATGCTCTGACGGAAGAACAGCATGACTTCCTCGTTTTGCCGATCGATGACTGAGGCCACCAAAGCCTCCTTGCTGGGGAAGTACTGGTACAGTGAGCCGATGCTCACGCCCGCGACCGCAGCGATGCGGTTGGTGTTTGCGGCTTCATAGCCTTCATGAGCCAAAATGCGAGCAGTTGATTCAACCAGGGCATCCACGGTCATCTGTGACCGTTCTTGCGAGGGCAATTTACGTTCGCTAGTGCGCGGTTTTCGCGGCATGGTTTTATCTCCAAAATGCGAGTAGACAAGATGAGCGTTTGCTCACATTATAAGTCTATGGCAACGGAAAGTGGAAGGGCGGTTGGAGACCAGAAAGAACCGGATGCGGGCCGCAAGCGATTGGTGTTGCAAATCGTTCAGCCGGGGCTCGCCGGGCTTATGGATGGATCGGTCTCAACCTTAGCGCCGATCTTTGCTGCAGCGCTCGCCACGCGCCAGTCGCACGACGCGTTTCTCGTCGGCCTCGCGGCCTCGCTGGGCGCCGGCATTTCGATGTCGTTTGCTGAAGCGGCCAGCGATGATGGAAGGATAACGGGGCGCGGAAACCCCCTGATTCGCGGCAAGGTGACTGGCGCGATGACCGCGTTGGGCGGATTGGGTCATACGCTACCATTTCTCATCAGTGATTTCCGGGCCGCCTTCTACAGCGCGATGCTCGTCGTGGTCTGCGAGCTTGCAGCAATCGCGTGGATCCGAAACCGTTACATGGACACGCCCCTACTACGCGCAGCGCTCCAGGTCGTTGCCGGGGGTATGCTTGTCTTTCTGACCGGCATCCTCATCGGGAATGCAGGCTAGTTTTACGTACCATACCATCGTAGCGCCGGCCAGATAAGCGGCAGCGGTGCGATTGGACCGCGGAGAATGTAGATCGGGTCCGGTCCTTCGACGACCCACTTGTATGGCGCGGTGGATGTGGTCGCAAGGGTTACGCTGCGATAAAACGCCCGTAAGCGGTCGATCCGCGTCGCGCCGATCGCGATCAACGTCCTTCCGTCGTAGCCGCGCGTTCCCCAAAGGTAGTAGTTGTTCTGACTGGAGATCGCCGGTGGCAATCCGTGGCGCGGGCCGAAGAAATCGAGCGCGCCGGCGTCGCCGTAGGTGTCTGCATAAATCGCGGTGCGATTGCGCTCCGCGGGCGGCAGCGCGAAGTAAACGCTGGCGACGTCGCTTGCGAGCCGATCCCAGCCAAACTCCTCGGCGAAAACGGGCTGGACGAGGTGCGCCGGTGAGCCGCCGCGCCCGGTCAATCCGAGGAACCTCGAATATGCGACGAGCCGATCGACGGTCAGGACCGGGATCGAAAACGGCAGTGCGACGATGCCGACGCCTATCACCGCAACGAGCAGAGCGATACGCACCGACGCCGCAGCGCGCTCGAATGCCACGGCACCGATGGCGAACAACGCGGCGTAGAAGCCGACAATATAGTAACCTTTGGCGAAAAGCGCGACGGCGACGATGAACCCGAACGCGTATGCGATCGTCACGAACCGCAGATCGCGTAGCGCTCTGATGCGAAACGGCGCAATCAGGCCCGCAAGCCAAACTGGAACGGCGATCGGATTGGTGTAAAGCAGTTGCTCGATTGCAAAATCCCGCGCGTTGAGGAACAAGCTATACGATTCCAAGGCGATGCCGTTGGCAAAGGCGGGGCGATGCGCCGAATTCCCGCGCAGAACCTCGAAGAAAGGCCAGCCGTGCGAAGCCTGCCACGCGATGTTCGGGGCGAGCAGCGCAAGGGCAAGCGCTAGGGAGTACAGCGGCCAGGGCGAGCGCAGCACACGCCGCTCCGGTAGCACCGCGAACCCGATTAGCACTCCCGCGGCCGGAAGCACGATCGAGTACTTCGCATACGCTCCCGCGGCGACCGCGACGGCGAGCAGCATCCACCAACGCCTCGCCTGCGCGTCGGGTGCGCGAACGATGCGGATCGCGATGTACATTGCGAGCGTCCAAAAAAACGGCTCGAACGACGTCGTCGTCAGCGTGTTCCCGAGCAACAAATACGCGGGCGTCAGGAGCGTCGCGACGCCGGCGAGCGCTTGCGCGAATCGTCCGCCGCCGAGCTCGCCGGCAAGCCGGATTGCCAAGTAGACCGTCGCCGCGGCTGCGAGAATCGGCAATGCGCGTAACGCGACCGGCGCGTAACCGGCGGGCGCGGCGAGCCACGCCAACACCGCTACCAGTGGCGGCTGGTCCACGTATCCCCATGCCAAATGTTTCGAGCATGCGATGAAGTAGAGTTCGTCGCGGAAGTAGCCGTAGCGCGCCGACGTCAGGGCATGCAGCAGCAGCGCGGCAAAGAATAAAGCGGCCGGAATCACGCGGTGCGCCGCGCGGTTGCCAAAAGGCTTAGCGCGAAGCCACAGACTCCCGACCAAATCCAGGCGCCGAGGACGACATTCCAATCCCACCAAAGGCGATCGCCCAGCCACGTGCCGAGAAGATAAACACCGGCATACGTCATCGGCACGATGACGGCGAACCATCGAAAAACGCGCGGGCGAGCGACCGGATCGGGATCGTAGCGGCGGATCAACCCGTCGGCGATGAGACCGGCGACCAACGATTGCGCGAGCGTCACTGCGAGCAGCGGAGTCTGGTTCGTGAAGGCTGCCGCCGCCGGCGCGTTGCCGAGTAATAGAAAGATGGTCACGATACCCGGACAGGCGTGCATGCGTGCCACGAGCCAGATCGCGAAGCCCGCAATCAGAGCGCTT
>Ga0209169_10002602_pt1 | contig 10847 bp, 7 predicted proteins | sample HubBroMetageWRM4_FD_188346 | JGI IMG/M metagenome (GOLD analysis project Ga0209169, IMG submission 188346) | Warmed soil microbial communities from the Hubbard Brook experimental Forest, New Hampshire - Hubbard Brook CCASE Soil Metagenome WRM 4... | ecosystem: Environmental > Terrestrial > Soil...
CTGTCTGCTGCTGTTCGTCGGCGCGATGGGCAAGTCGGCCCAGCTCGGCCTGCACACCTGGCTGCCCGACGCGATGGAGGGGCCGACCCCGGTCTCCGCCCTCATCCATGCCGCGACCATGGTCACCGCCGGCGTTTATATGGTGGCGCGGTCGAATGCTTTGTTTGTTCTCGCGCCCACGTCCATGAAGACGGTTGCTATTGTCGGCGCGCTGACCGCCATTTTTGCTGCTTCCATCGGTTTGGTGCAGAACGACATCAAGCGCGTCCTGGCTTACTCGACCGTCTCGCAACTCGGCTACATGTTCCTGGCCCTAGGCGTCGGCGCCTTTGCCGCTGGCGTCTTCCACGTCTTCACCCATGCTTTCTTCAAAGCACTTTTGTTCCTGGGCTCCGGCTCCGTAATCCATGCCATGAGCGGCGAGCAGGATATGCGCAACATGGGCGACCTGCACAAGCGCATCCCGGTTACGTTTCGCACCATGGCGATCGCCACGCTCGCGATTGCGGGCATCCCAGGATTCGCAGGGTTCTTTTCCAAAGACGAGATTCTCTGGCAAGCCTGGTCGTCAGAGGGCGGAGCCTATCGCCTGCTCTGGCTGATTGGTTTCGTTACCGCCCTGATGACTGCTTTTTATATGGGACGCCTGGTCGTGCTCACCTTCTTCAGCAAGCCGCGCATGAGCCACGAGGTTGAGCACCATATTCACGAATCTCCGAAGTCAATGACCATCCCGCTCGTCATTCTCGCTTTCTGCTCGATCTTCGCCGGATGGCTGGGTCTTCCGCACAGCTTGGGGGGATCCGACCGTTTCGCCAAATTCCTGGAGCCTGTCTTTGCCCGCGAGGAGCAGGTATTGCAGGCCGAAGAACCCGCAAAGTTCGCAGCTGCCGAGAAAGAACAAGAGCACACCAGCCCTATGGAATACGCCTTAATGGGGCTTTCTGTCGCCGCGGCTTTCGCCGGGCTTGGTATGGCCTGGAAGGCTTACAATCGCTCGGATAAGGGATACACCGAGCCGATCGCCGTTGCCGCGCCCCCGGTTTACGACTTGCTCTACAACAAATATTACGTCGACGAAGCCTACGATTACGCCTTGACCGGCCGCCGCAAAGTCGGCAAAGTTCGTCTGGGTGTGATGGGATTGGGCAACGCCTCATCATGGTTCGACGCGCGCGTGATCGATGGCGTCGTCAACGACGCCGGATGGCTGACGCGGTTTTCAGGTACGCTTTCGTCGTGGTTCGACAAATGGATCATCGACGGCTTGCTGGTCAATGGTCCAGCCGTCTTGTCACGCATAGTTTCGTATCCGGTTCGAATTTTGCAATGGGGTTTGGTGCAGTGGTATGCGCTGGTCATGGTGTTTGGTCTGGTAGGATTCGTCGCCTATTATGCCTGGCGATAGGTTGTGTGGCGCTGGCGCCATCGCCCGCGTGACGGAATAAATATGCAGAGCCATATTCTCTCGATCATCCTATTCACCCCGCTGGTGGGCGCGATCCTGCTGATGTTTGTCCCTAAGGACAACAAAGACGCCATCCGCTGGATCGCCAACCTATTCGCCCTCGGCGGATTTCTCGTCTCCCTGCCGCTCGTGCCCTGGTTCTGGGCGCAGCGCTTTGAACCCGGCTTCAAGTTCATGGAGGGCGCGCCCAACAATTGGATTCCCTCCATCGGCGCCGGCTACGTGCTCGGCATCGACGGCATTTCGTTCCTGCTGATCATGCTGACCACGCTGCTCGGCTGGATTTCGATCCTCTCGTCTTGGTCGGCCATCGAGAATCGAGTCAAGGAGTACTACATCTGGTTTCTGGTTTTGCAGGTGGGCATGTTGGGCGTGTTCATGTCGCTCGATTTCTTCCTGTTCTTTGTTTTCTGGGAAGCCATGCTTGTGCCCATGTATCTGCTGATCGGCATCTGGGGTGGCCCGCGCAAGCTTTATGCCGCAATCAAGTTTTTCCTCTACACCTTGTTCGGCTCGGTGCTGATGCTGCTGTCTGTTCTGTTTCTATATTTCTACAACTTTCGTCTGACCGGCACCTACACTTTCAGCATCCAGGCCCTGTACCGCACTGCCCCGCACATTTTCCACGATCCAGCCTACGGCTCGACTTTCGCCATTCTGCTGTTCCTGGCGTTCTTCGTGGCGTTTGCTATCAAGGTGCCCATGTTCCCCTTCCACACCTGGCTGCCCGATGCCCACGTGGAAGCGCCCACCGCCGGTTCTGTCATTCTGGCCGGCGTTCTGTTGAAGATGGGAACTTACGGTTTCATCCGTTTCGCCCTGCCGTTCTTTCCCGACGTGGTGATGCACCCCAAGGTCCGCTTCTGGATGATCACTCTCTCGGTCATTGGCATTATCTATGGCGCTCTCGTTTCCCTGATGCAGAAAGACATGAAGAAGCTGGTGGCCTACTCTTCGGTTAGCCACCTCGGCTTCTGTACGCTAGGCATCTTCGCTCTCAATCCGGCGGGGTTGAGCGGATCGGTGTTACAACAGATCAATCACGGCATCTCAACCGGCGCACTCTTCTTGATCGTCGGCATCCTGTACGAACGCCGCCACACGCGCGAGATTTCAGAGTACGGTGGCATCTCTAACGTCATGCCGCTGTACGCCACCATCACTATGATCATGTTCCTGTCCTCCATGGGACTGCCGCTGTTGAACGGTTTCGTCGGCGAGTTCACCATCCTACAGGGCAGTTTTATGGAGAACTGGCGCTGGGCCGCATGGGCAGTGCCCGGCGTGATTCTAGCTGCTGCTTATTTGCTCTGGCTCTACCAGCGAGTTTTCTTTGGTACCGTCACCAATCCCAAGAATGAAAAGTTGCATGATCTAACGCCGCGCGAAGTGCTGACCTTCGTGCCGCTGCTCATCATGGCCTTCTGGATCGGCCTGTATCCCAAGCCCTTTTTCCAGATTCTGCAACAGCCCGTCAATCAGCTCGTCCTGACCGTGCGTCCGGACTACCCCGGAATCGTCGCGCCGGTAAACGCTGCCATTCCTGCTATGCCGGCTCAGGCGGCCGCGTTGCAGCCTGTCACAACCGAAGTGGCGAAGAGGGTCAAACCGTGATGGGCGGCGCCCAATACTTCACCGGCATCGACTATCTGCTGTCGCTGCCCATCATTCTGCTCACGTTGTTCGCCGTGGGCATTCTGCTGATTGATCTGATGGTCCCTCCCCAGTGGAAGTGGGCTAACGCCGCCACTGCTTTCGTGGGCGTGTTGTTTGCCGCGGCCGGCCTCCTCCGGATCCAAATCGAGCAGGCCGACTTACAGCGCATCGGCCAGCACCCGCAATGGGCCTTCATGCATTCCATGGTGATGGACCACTTCGCCATCTACTTCTGTTATCTGTTTCTCGCCGGGGCGGCCATTTCCATCCTGATGTCGGTGCGCTATCTGGAAATCGAGCATGAGCATCACGGGGAGTTTTATTCGCTGATTCTGTTCTCGGTGATCGGCATGATGGTCATGGCTTCCGGCTACGACATCGTGCTCATCTTCATCGGCCTCGAACTGATGGCGATTTCGACCTATGTGCTGGTCGGCTTTCTGCGCCGTGATCAACGCTCCAATGAAGCCGCACTTAAATATCTGTTGCTGGGCGCCTTTTCCTCGGGAATCTTTGCCTACGGCTTGTCTCTTTTCTACGGTTTGACGGGCAGCACCAATCTCGCCAACATCGGTATTGGTATCCAGCGTGAATTGACCAATCACCACAATCACGCTTCTCCCGTCATGGTGGTCGCCCTGCTCACTACTTGCGTCGGCCTGTTCTTCAAGGTCGCCGCCATTCCCTTTCATCAATGGTTGCCCGACGCCTACGAAGGCGCACCCACCAGCGTCACCGGATTCATGTCAGTCGCGGTCAAGGCCGCAGGTTGGGCCATGCTGCTGCGCATTCTGATCTGGGGTCTTTATCCCCTGCGCCACGTTTACCTTCCTTTGATGATTTTCGTTTCCATCGTCACCATGACCGGCGCAAACCTGGCGGCTCTAACCCAGAACAACCTCAAGCGCTTGCTCGCCTATTCTTCCATCGCCCACGTGGGCTACATGTTGTTGGGTTTGGTGGCGTTCGCCTCCGTCGACTATCCTGCCGCGGCCATGACTGATGGCCTCAAGGGCATCCTGCTTTATCTGCTGGTCTACACCTTCATGAACCTGGGCGCGTTTGCCGTGGTCACGTCTTTGCGTCAGCGTGATGTCATCGGTGACGAAATCGACGACATCGCCGGACTGTTCTCCCGCGCCCCCACCGAAGCCGTACTCATGCTGATTTTCCTTTTGTCCCTGGCCGGCATTCCGCCTCTGGCTGGCTTTTACGGAAAATACTTCATCTTCCTGAGTCTGATCGAGAGCGGTCATTACGTGCTGGCCGGTTTGGCCGTGCTCTATTCCGTGTTCGGCCTCTACTACTACCTGCGCATCGCCAACGCCATGTTCATGCGGGAGGCCACCGACAAGACTCGCTTGCCGATCAGTGTCGCCATGAGGTTCGCTCTCGGGGTCAGCGCCTTCGCCACCGTCTTCATCGGAATGTTTCCCGAGCGCTTCATCAAGCTGGTGACGTGGTCGGTGGGAATGTAATCCCTTTCAACCACGCTGCCGCTTGCTCCTGATCGGATACAATCGGCCCATCCATGCCTCAAGCTCCCAAACCTCCGGACGAGCAGAAGTTCATCGCCTCGGCGGCGCGCTATTCCGAAATCGGCTTCATCATTCCCGCCGCCGTCGTTCTGGGTTTTTTCCTAGGCAAACTGCTGGACTACTGGTTGAACACTCATTGGATTTATCTAGCCGGGCTAATCTTCGGTGCCGTGGTAGGTTTCGTCCAGATGATTCGCATGGCCTTTGCCTCTACGAAGGAGAAGTAGTGGCCTCCGATCCTCCAGCGCCGACTCCCGCAAATCCCGCCGCCGAGCAGTTCTACTCGGGTGCCATCCGTCGCATTCTTCGCATGTTGGGGATTCTGGGCGTAGCGTCGATCGCGCCGGTATGGCTGGCGTTCGGGATGGCTCCGGCGTTAGGGTTTGCCGGCGGCGCTGCCGCTTCCTGGCTGAATTTTCATTCGTTGGCGCGAGGTGTGGAAGGCTTGGCTGACCGCATCGTCAATGCTCACAGCCAGGAGCGCGGAACCACCGTGGTGGCGCGCTTTTTGCTGCGCTATCTGTTGGTGGGAATCGTCGCCTATGCTATATTCAAAGGTTCTTTTTATGCGTTTCGGGGCTTTCTGGGAGGGCTTTGCCTTCCCGTGGCGGCGATACTGAGCGAAGCCGCTTATGAAGCGTACGTTGCTTTTCGTCGCGGATATTAGCCAGCTAGTGCATACTCGGTTTCTTTCAAAATGGAACAGCTTGCCTTTACTCAATTCCTGAACCGTCTGTTCGGCAGCCAGGTGCTGGCGCTGCTGCAAATGCTCCACATTCAACCCAAGTATCCCTCCCATCCCATCAGCAACAGTTTCGCCATGGAAGTTCTGGTCTTCCTGCTGCTGACATTGTTTTTTCTGGCCGCCCGGATGCGCCTATCAGTGGACTCTCCCGGCGCCCTGCAACACGTGGTCGAGGGCATTGAAGGATTCGTCGACGATATGGCCGAGGAAACTATCGGCGGCCACCACTACCAGCGATACGTACCCTACCTCGTCACTCTGGGACTTTTCATTCTGGTCGCGAATCTTATCGGACTGCTGCCCGGTCTCGAATCTCCGACTGGCGTTCCCGTGGTTCCCTTGGGCTGCGCCCTGGTGACCTGGTTCTACTATCACTATCACGGAATCCGCGAGAACGGCTTGCTGGGTTATCTGAAACATTTTATGGGACCGGTCTGGTGGCTGGCGTGGTTGATGTTTCCCATCGAAGTCTTCAGCCACCTGGCGCGAGTGTTATCGCTGACCATACGTCTCTACGCCAACATGTTCGCGGGAGAAATGGTCACGCTGGTCTTCTTTTCGCTGATTCCGTTGTTCGTCCCCATTATCTTCATGGGACTTCACATCGGCGTGGCCGTGATTCAGACTTACATTTTTGTTTTGCTCGCCTGTGTTTACCTGGGCGAGGCCACAGCACATGCGCACTGAGACCTGACGTTCAAGTTTCCAGTTTGCAACCTGCGAACTGGATGTTTCGAAGCTAGCAGCTAGCAGCGATGTTGCCAGCGTGAGGGCGTCTGCACGAGGATGGCGTCAACCACCTCCTGGCAGCTAATTCATAAGGAGAATGCACTATGCGAAAAGTTGTAATCGTGATGTTCCTGCTGATGATCTGCGCCCTGGTCGCTACCCCGGCCTTTGCGCAGACCGGCGATGCGGCTTCCTCCGGCACCAACTGGGTGGCCATCACTTCGGGTTTTGCCATGGCGTTTGCCGTAGGCTTGGCAGCGCTCGGGCAGTCCCGTGTAGCTGGGTCGGCCTGCGAGGGCCTCGCCCGCAATCCTGCCGCCCGCCCCGGAATTCAGCTCGCCCTGATTCTAGGCTTGGCGTTTATCGAGTCTCTGGTTCTGTTTACCCTGGTGATCATCTTCGTCAAGGTGGTTCGCTGACTTCAGATTCTTCGGAAAAGAGAAAAGCCCTCGCAATCGAGGGCTTTTTCCTTCTAAAAGGTCAAGAACGGCGAACCTGTCTAATACATCTTGCGCTCGCCGCGCCACTCCGCCTCTTTCATCTCCGGAGCACGTTCCACGGTTTCCAGCAGCAGTGTGCGCAGCCGGTAACGGCTTTCCAGATCGGCGTTAACCAGCTCGAAGCCTACTTCATTCACGCGGGCGCGCCGTAGCAATACTTGTCCGCGGATGTGCCGCACTCCCACCGAAATGTCGAGGTTCGCCTCAGAGCCCACGCGCAGGTTGTCTTCCTTCGTTCCCATCCCGCCGCCCAGGCTCAGTTCGCGAATCAGAATCCCCGATTTTCCCCAAGAACTGCTGATGGTCGCCGACAGCGCCTTCCGCAGCACAATGCGCTCATAACGCCGCTGCCGCACCCAGGGACAGGCAGGTGCGGAATCCAGCGGAGCAATCGCCATTTCACCCGGCGATAGCCCGCTCTCCGAGAGCACTTGGCTGGCGTAACGTGGGTCAATCTTGGCCAATGCCTGGGCGGCCGCAATTCGCAGCTCGCGATGGTGGTTCCACTTCCACATCTTCTTGCCTTCGAGCAAATTACGGAGCACAGTTACGGACTCCGGCTCGCGCAGCCTGCCCAGCGATTCCACCGCTTTCACCTGTACCAGAGCAGAACGGCCTTGGGCCTCGCCCGCTTCCGCCATCACCATCAGCGGTGGCACCGTGCTCCGGTCGCCACTCATGCCGATTTCGTCAATCGCCTGGGGCAGCACCATAGGGTCGATCAGTTCCAGAATCTCCAGCAGGGTGCGTCCGCGATCATTGGCAGCGCCGTAAGCAATTTGCCGCACCACCACGTCGTGATAGAAGCGATTCCATTCCGGCAGACGCGTAGGCAACAGCTCCAACAAAGTGGGCACATCCAGCCGGCTCAACAGGCCAATAACAGACGAAGCGGCTCGCGCTTGCCCCGTCCGCAGCATCTCCCTCATTTGCCCCGTTCCGTCCGGGCCTAATTCCTTTACCAGTTCGACCATGCGGTCGCATTCCTCACGCCGCATACAGCGGAAGAACCGGTCGGCCATATGTTCGACGGAAGCTTGCGAGGTGCGACGCAGCACTGCAATCAAATCGCGCGGAACTTCCGGCAGCCGCAGCGCTTCTTCAATGAACTCCGGCAGCCGGTTCTCCACTCCAATTCTGGGGCGCAGATCGTTCGCCGTCGCCGGCCTCTCCACGGCGAGATCATCCAGTGCAGTGCACACTTCATTGAGGGCGCTGAAATGTTTGCGATTGTTCGCTTCCGAACTCAGGCGCACAAAAGCCGCGCTCAGCAGGCTCTGCGCTTCTGGATCCGACTCCTTGAGCAGCGCCTTGCCGACCTGGTGAATCGTCGGCCCGATCAAATCAACTCCGGGCGCGGCAAACAGGTCCGCCAATTGGCTCAGCCCGATGGCAGTCTTGCGCCGCGGTTCCGCATCCGGCGCGGCAAGACAGTTGGCATAGTTCCGGAGAATTTCAATGCAAGCCTCTTTGTCGCCCCGCTCCAACAGGGTTTCCATAAACTGGCGAATGTTGCGGGCCGGAACACAAGGGGCCTCGTTCGAAAGCAATACACTTTTTTTGCCCGCCTCCGGTACTTCCGCCCAGAACATTCTGTCCAGAATGTCGGCGTGGGATTCCACCAGAATCCCCGCCTTGCTCATCTTGTCTTCCTGCAGTCGCAGGATGCGCCGCAGGGTATCCATCTGCCGGCTCATGTGTTCCAGCATTTGATGGACGGCGTTGACCTTGACATCACCCTTCTGGAAGCGCTCCATGGCGAAGCGGATCGCCATGTGTTCCGCCGCCTTCATCAGCAACGGCGTATCGTTCTTCTCAGTGCTGCTCTTGGCCTGACTGGCCAGGCTCGCCAGCAGTTCTTGCAGATTAATCTTGGTATTCGGATTTGCCTGGTTGAATTCCTGCTTGAGTAACTCAGTCGGAATCGAGGGGTCGCTCCCCGCCTCTCCAAACTTGGTGAGCAGGCGGATCGCCTGGATCACTTCTTCCTCTTGCAGCGGTACCACGCCCCCACTCCAGGCGCCCCCGGTGCCCCCGGTGTTCTGTGCTCCCGGTTCGCTGCCCTGGACATTGTTGTTCGGAACGCTGCCCAGCGGCGCCCCGCCAACCTGGCCGCCGCCGCTGCGTGAACCTTCTGCTGCCGCGATCAGTTGCAGCAGTTTCTGCGGATCATTCAGCCACTCCTTGAACTCCGGCCCCAGCGTTTGGGCTGCGATCTGCGCGGCTACGCTGATTTCTCCGGTCGATGGGTCCGCTGCCACAAACTTCACTTCATTAATGCGTATCGTGGCCTGCTTGTTGTCGCCAAACGTTGCTTTGATTTCCTTGACTACATCTTGCGCCTTGGATCCCCCCACCGCGAAGGCCCGGATCAGCTTGGCAAAATCATCCAGTGTGACTTGATTCGAGAATTGAATGCTGGCCAGGCCGGCAGTATTCAGAAACTGCGCGAAACTCCGCTCCGCTTGTCCGGTTTCGAGCGCAACCCCGTCAAGAAGCAGCCGGTTTTCTGAGACTCCCAGCAGAAAGCTGCCATCTCGCCCGCTCGGCAAGCCCAGTTGCAGTTCCTTCCAAGTGATTTCGAATTGCCCTTCGGTGCGCTTGTGGTTAAACCCATAAAGGCGCACGTACTTTACCAGGATATTCAGGCTGTGAATGAAGGCCCGAGCAGATGCGGTCCTGTCATCACGCTTGGTTGTGGCGGCAGTGATAATACGCGACTCCTAGGACTACAACGTTAGGGTAGTGCAGAAAGTAAGAGCACGCATGTTACGGAGGTAATAGAACGGGGCGGCAAAAACCCCCGCGGCGTCCGTCTTTTCTGCCCTGTAATCAGCCGCTTGAACCTATCGTGGTGGCAAGCATAAAGTTGCTCCCTGATGTAAGCTCAAGGGTTCCTATGTCTGCCAGCGCCGTGGTGGCCACACCCCGAAAATCGTCAAGAACCACCGGCCTTGCCTTCTGGATGCACCAGGTCTTGGAGGAATGCGCCCGGGCCGGCGTAGAGTTTGCCCCTGACCCAGTGCACGACCTCCGCGTTGCCCTTCGCCGCTGTCGCTCCATTGCCGATGGTTTCAGGGCACTCGATCCCGACCCATCCTGGAAGCAGATGAAGACAGCCGCCAAACGCTTGTTCGATCGCTTAGGAGAACTCCGCGATGTGCAGGTGATGGAGGAGTGGGTAACCCGGCTCGGAACCCTCGATGATCCCGTGACCGTGGCGCTGCTCCAGTTTCTGGCGGGTCGTGAAAGCCAACTCAAACAGGAAGCGGCGCAGGCGCTGCTCCAGTTTGATCTCAAGCACTGGCGGGGGTGGAGCACCACGCTTCCCCGCCGCACCGCGCTACTGCGCCCCGGCAGCCCAATCTTCCAGCATCTCGCGCTCGAGCGTTGGACTGCGGCCTACGACTTACATCGCCGGGCCCTGCGCAATCGTTCCCAGGTGGCTTTTCACCGCCTGCGCATTGGCTTGAAGCGTTTTCGCTACATCGTTGAGAACTTCCTCCCCAAACAACACGCGGCTTGGATTGCCGGCCTCAAAAAGCTGCAGGATACTCTGGGCGAGGTGCATGACCTGGATGTGCTTTGGGCCACCGCTCTCGGAATCGACGCCTTTCCCGACGCCGACTCCCGCTCGGTTTGGCACAACAGAATTCTCGAAGAACGCAGTCGCCGGATCGAATTCTACCGCGAAACAATGCTGGGTAAGACTTCGCTCTGGAATACCTGGCGCAGCCAGCTTCCGCAAGCAGAGCAGGTCGGAATCATCGCTCTCAGCCGCCTCCGTTTGTGGGCTTCGCTGCTCGATCCCGATTTCAAGCACTCCGAGCATGTGGCCAGGTTGGCCCTGCAACTTTACGATGGATTGCCGCCTTCGCCGGGAACTGAGGGCAGGGAAGAGCGCGCTACATTGCAACTCGCAGCTCTGCTCCACGATGTAGGTTTGTCAAAGAAAGACAAAGCCCATCACAAGACATCGCAGAAACTTATCACCCGGCTCGATCCACCCTTGGGATGGAGCCACGAACAAATGAAAATGGTAGCGGCTGTAGCTCGCTACCATCGCGGCGCTCTCCCCCGTGCTGGGCAGAAGGTGTTGGCGGAATTCACTCCGCGCCAGCGTCAAACTGCCATCAAACTTGCCGCGATCCTCCGCCTCGCCAACGCTTTCGATGCCGAACGCGACGGCCGAATTGAACGCCTCGCATGTG